>JAABUP010000274.1_pt1 | contig 116217 bp, 161 predicted proteins | sample 5559201 | NCBI WGS metagenome assembly JAABUP01 (sample SAMN10711887, study PRJNA513373) | rock metagenome | isolation source: Antarctica rocks | place: Antarctica
TAACAGAGAGGAAGGGGAGGGGGCAGATATGTTCCTCATGACGGGAAGGTTCTACCATGCAGCTGTACATGTAATGATGAAAGAAAGCAATGCTAAGATGTGACCAGATGGCTGTATGTCAATGCAAATTGTGATTACATTTTTCTTCATGCTGGACTGGTGTCACAGTGACTTGCCTCATGTCTTGCTGCAGATACACATATGCAATATTGCCATGCATACCTGGCAGGAAATCTCTGACTCATTCGTTTTCTGCAGCCATGGATGGGGCTGAGAACAGGGGTCAGGATCAGGATCGAAAGGGGGTGAGTCATCAGAACACAGGCAGCCTGATCAATCAGACATCAGTAGCTGGGACTCTCAACTCCGATGTCAATGAGATGACTGCTGGGCTGAATGGAAGGCTGTCAAACAGCGCTGACTGTGCGCAAGGACAGGGCTTGACACAGAAAAGCCCTGGTCAGGGCCAGCCCAGAAGCCCTGGCCAGGTGCGTGCAATGCCGGTGCCTGGGGCTTCCTCACGCAGCCCCAGTCCCAGAAACCGCCCTGAAGGCGCTGCAAGTCTGGGCCCAGCTGACCACCCGTCTTCTGCTGCACAGCATGCACGGCAGGCTGCTGCAGTCAAACAGAAGCAGCATAGCGTTCATGTGAAAGAGGAGCCCCGGGATTCTATCTATCAGCAGATGCAACAGCCCCAGTTCCAACCATCTTGGCAGGAGCAGGGCAGCATGGGGCAGCAGGGCATTGCTGTCGCCCAGCGTACACAGCAGGCACGCCAGCTCATTCATCCATACTCACATTTGAATGGCTCGTTCCCTCCTCAGCAAGCAGGCTCCTCCTACAGAGCTCAACAACTGCCTCCCCACCTGCCGCCATCATTCCCACATGGGTCCATGTTTCCCTCCCAATCTGTATCACATGCTCAGCACCTCGGCTCAGAGCCCAGTGCCCTTCCCTCTGCTGACGATGAGGCACAGCTCTTCTTCAACCAGCAGCCCAGCCGGATGCCAACCCCTGCTCCACAAGCTTGCAGCCAGCAGCCAAATGCTACTGTGCAATGGCCGCGGGGAGATTTGCAGACACAGCATTATGCAATGCAGCTGCAGCAACAGCAACAGCAACAGCAGCAGCAGCAGCAGCGTATGCAACAGCACCATTGGCAGCAGCAACTGCTGATGCAACAGGGCCGGCAACAGCAGAGACCGCAAGGTTTCCCGCCATCTGGTTTCCCGCCATCTAGTTTCCCGCCATCTGGCTTCCCGCCATCTAGTTTCCCGCCATCTGGCTTCCCGCAATCTGAGGACGCTCCTCAGCAAGGTCTCTGGATACCACACCTGCAGGCACATCTGTCATTGCCACTCCAGGGCGCTGGTCCCACCTGCTACACACACTATAACAGCTCTCTGAACACTCAGCAGCAGCAGCAGCAGCAGCATGTGCCTCTGTCAAACTCTATGCATGGATGGCCACATCACATGCACTCAAACTCAGGCGCACAGCGTGCGCAGCATGGCGTCAATGGGTTTGTGAATGCGCAGCACAACATGGTTCAGTCAGGATCTCAACAGGCTCAGCAGGCTGGTTCAAACCACAGCGTGCAAAGTATGCAGGGCAGCATGCAAAGCGCGCAGAGTGGTCAAAGCCAGCGGGCAGCAGGCGGCTCTTCAACGGCGTTCATTCTTTGGGTTGATGGTCAACTCAAGCAAAGAGGTCAGACTGAGGAAAGAGCAGCGCTAAGGCAGTTCATACAGGCCTCACGGGTGAGACCTTGCTCAATGATAAGTTAACCAATGCATACACTTGACCATGCCAATTGCCCTTACTACTTGCCCATAAGTTGCCCATACCACTTGCCCATGCCACTTGCCCATGCCACTTGCCCATAACACTTGCCTAACAGAGCCGGCGCGAGGTGTTCCCCCCACCCCCCCCCCCCTTCCCTTTTTAGCTGTTGGCACAGGACCAACGTGAAGTGTCAGAGCATTACTGAGCTGTCTCTTTCAAAGAGAGCCTCCTGACTGCTTCATAACTGAACACGAGCTTCTTGCCTTCTGTTTTTGTTTAATACAGTTCTGGTACAGGGCTCAAAGCTGTAGTCAGTCACAGCTAGCCTGGCTTGTGTGGTCCCTGCTATTGTTCACTATCACCATTGTCACACACTCTTCTGTCTTTTGTGTCTGCTATACAGCCTCTTTGCAAACACATAAGCCCTTTGGCTTGTCAGCCTGCTGCTTCCCATTGCTTTTGTCTGTTCTGTAGCTGCTTCCTCATCAGAAACATATTTTCCATTTTTTGCGAATTCCTTGGCTGCCAGCTTGCTGCTTTGCAATGGCCTTTGATTTCTTCTGAGAAAGCATGACCACACCTATGATCCTGGCATTTCACCGGGCTCTGCAACTCAGTGCTTCCTTGGGTGAACATGTATCTGAGACCCAATCTATCAAGGAAAGCATGATCAAGGTTGCAACAAGTTGTTGATTGTTTGGGTGTCCTGCAGGATAGCAGCAGCCCTCCAGAAGCTTCCAAGCAGCTCTTTGCCCTCATAGGCCATGACATGATTGGGGAATGGCAAACGGCACTCAGGGCAGGGCAGGTCCAGGTACAGCCCTGATGCCACATTCTACGTTTACTGCCTTACTGTGCTCCTGTTCTTCTTCTCTGTCAGCACCATATCTCATTGTCAATGTTGTTGTGCCAATAGCACTCACAGACTTTGCAGCAGTAGTCTGCATTTGTGTCCCAGACAAATAAATTTAGGGTTTTTGCATACTGAATTGCTTTGAACAGTGACACTGTGATAGTGGAACTCAGTTTATCGTATTTCAAACACCTGCCTTCCCCTTTGGGTCAGGTATGTACAGTCCTGAGTAACTTTCTGTGACATCCTGCTTTGGCAGTCGACATACAAGCAGTCATGTGTGTTGATGTAGCCTCAGTCAGAGTTGATTGAATGATTTTCACCTGTGCCAGCCTTTGCTCTCGCATTAGCCAGGTAGGTATCAGGTATGCCTCACCCCGTTTCAGAAGGCCGTACAGCAGGCTTGTGTCTATCACCCATCACCAAGTCAGACTGAGCAACTTCATGCCAACTTTTGTAACGTTGTGACGTTGCAGGGCAATGGCATGCATCCTTTGGCTGCCTCACAGCACTCCTCTTTGCCACCTCAGGCTGGGCCCAGCCTCTTCCCCCCTGCTGTTTCTGCAGTCAGCACATTCAGAACCCAGAGCTGCCCCCCAAGTGTCAATGGGGGACATGAAGGGTCATGGGCGTCAACCCCCCAGGTGTCCGTGGTGCAAGGGGTACATCAGGCTCATGGCCGTCAGTCAGTTGGAGTTTTTGTGCCGATGAACATGCACATGAATGGCTCTGCAACGAGTGGAGTGAACCCTGGCATTGCTTTTAGTCATGGCTCAGTCAGGCTTGAATCACATGGGCAGACACATGGCTCCCAAAGGAATGGCAGTCTCATGCAGCAAGCCAGCAGTGTATTTGTGGCTACAAACAATGCACATCAGGGGTTGTCACAGCAGCATGGCACAGGTGTCAACAGCATGCACATGCAAGAAGCAGCATTTCTGTCAAAGCCGAAATCCTCCAGTGGTGTACACATTGTGGATGTGACAGAATCTTTACATGACACCTCAGAGGGTGCTCAGCCTGTCCCTGGGACTGATGAAGGACTGCCCTTCCCAGCATTTGAGCTGCCAAAAAAATATTGATATGCTCAGCTCACTGTACAAAAGTGTTCTGACTGTACTGCATTTGTTGGCTGCTACTTTGCCCTGACTTCGCCTCTAGTTAGATATAGCTCTAGTCAGATACGTAGTGTGCTATAAAATATATTGAAGTTTTCAGCTGCGAATGCCAACACCTTTGCATTGAGATCCAGCATGCCTGAGGTCTTGATTTGAAATCTCACATCAACGTACTTGCCAGCACATCAAATGTAACCAAAATTGCATGTGCCTCCACACCTGCAAAGAGAGAGAGACACAGAGTATTTTTACATTAAGTTTATACAGGAGATCAGAAACCAGTTGCCTTGCCAATCGGGAAATCTAAATGGCAGACACGGCTGTTCTACAGCTGGTGCCTCCTGTTTCAGAATTCTTTCGAAAGGCTGAAACCACAATGCATCAGCTGGCATAGCATGCACTGAAGGCAGCATTTTGTGAACTGCAGGTTTAAAATAAACTCTGAAGCGCGATCGCGAGGGATCATGTGAACTGCAGGTTGAGCTGTTTAAAGTGTCATCAGTCCACAGTCTTCAAAATTGTAACAAGCGTCATCACACTCAGGGCCTCGTATCCTGAATTGGTATAGGGCTATGAGCTTGCAACAGGGGGTCCGAGATCCAATGTGCTTTCCTTGATGGATTGGATCTCAGATACATTTTCCCAAAGATACACTAATTTGCATAGCTTGGTAAAGTGCTTGGATCACAGGGGTATTGCATCCAATGTGCTTTAGAAGAACGTTCGCGGGGCTTTGCTGTGTGACTGTTTTGCTTACTGATGTGTGAACATTGTACTACTACTTAGTACGGCAGCACACCCTCCAATTTGTGGTATGCTATCGGCATCAAATCAAGTTGATGTGTTCCTATGGCGCGCATTTTGCACTCCGATTGGCCAACTTCAACCCTTTCTGGCAAGACGCGGTCTGCCCAAATAGGTAGTCAAGGTAGGTTCCTGTTGGGGCTCTTGAAAGTTTGTCATTCCGTGTCTATGATTCCACGTCAGACATGCAGCTTGAGTGCAAGCAAGAAGAAACGAGCCGGAAGTGGAGTGCGCCCCTTGCCTATGACGTCAGCCGTGCCTAATAAACCAAACAGCATCGAGTGATTAGTCACGGCCGCATCTCTCAGATCTGTCAAATGTGACGCGTGTAAGCAATGTAAGGCTACTGTATGGTTGACGATCAGTAACATTGTAGGGGAATTGACCCAAAATTGTAGGCATGGTGACTACACTTGTAGGCATGATGACTACCATCATCATGACGAATTGCGTGCCTGGTGGCAAAAGCGCTAGTAACGACCCCTGAATGTAGCTGCGCTTCTGAACAAACTGACAGGCACCTGAGTGCCCAACGACTTGCCTGCTGCATTTGTTCCGAGTTCTCAGCCTGTCGCTGCGTTTGTGCTCGGTCGAAGAGATCGTCACGGGGTCAAGGGATAGCAAGAGTAGTGCTAACTCTTTGTCGTGTGGCTCCGAGTGGCACACACTCCGCGGGGGTTGGCTGTTGAGTCCTAGCTGAATTTGACAGGAAGGCAAGCAGCGGAAGCAAGTTTCGTACAGCCTCGGACCGTCGAATTTGGTCACGTCACCCTAGTTGGCGTATGAGGGTAGATAGCTTCCAAGAGCGCTGCTAGGGTGAGGTCAGCAGTTCTCTCGAGGCCGCAGCAGCTTTTCCTGTGGGGCATTGGTGCTTCCGCTGACGACAGCAGTCCGGAGAGTTTATGCTTCGTCCGTCCCAACGTACCCAACAGCTTCAACGACCTCTGCAACTGTGCAAGTACGGTTGGTGAGCAGCCTTTCCCGCAGAAGTTGAAGCGGCCATCAGGCACTTAAGCACGGTTGGAGTTTGGCACGGCTACAGGTGACGCTTAGCCCCACATCTGCTTTCTTGTTCCGGCCGGTGTCAGCTTGCCGCTGTTGGCTCGCGTCAACCTGCCTGGGCCCGCTCATGTTGCTGAGACGACGCGTCTGACCCCTCACACAAACCAGCTGTACACCTCTCACTTAACGCAAGGGCGCTTGTGCGTCTGAAATTATGCTTTGTGGTGCAATTTGTACCAGTCCAAGGGTCGTCCTGAGGTCCTAGTGCTTCCCATGCACAGACTGCCATTTCGAAAAGTGCTCGTATTAGCCTGCAAGCCCAACCTTATAGACTTGTCAGGCCTCGGCAGGACATTGTACGCGTTGCAGAGTTTTGTCTCGTTACATTCCAGCGGATGTCTCCCTTGCAACGACTAGGCACTTACTGCTCAGGAAACTGCTAAGCCTCAGCTCTTGACGCTGTTTTTGAACAGTCATCACAAAGGCAGTGTCCATGCAGCAGCAGCAGGAACACCAGTGGTTAGCATTCCTCTTCAGCAGCTCCCCTTTTCTGTTCCCCCCCCATGTGTTTGTGGTCCTCACCATTTCTTGCTGCCTTTTGCTTCTGACCTTACCAATCTCTGTATGTTGCAGGATGCCTGCAAGTGGCACCATGGTAGCACCATTTGGCCGCGTCATGTCTGGACGCGGCTTTGCACCAGGCAGCTTTCAGCCACATGACATCCCTGCCGCGGGGCAGTTCACCAAGGATCTGCCAAACGTTGGCAACAAGCCAAATATAGATGTTTGGCTTCAGCAAGCCAAGATGGCTAACAGCATGCAGCTGTTTGGGAAGGGTTTCTTAAACAACTCAATGCGCCCTGTTGTGAGAGGTGAGCCAAGGCTGCTTGAGTTGCAAGTCCGTGCAGCGTTACTCAGCAGGTGTTGTACAGTGTATCTTGCTTTTCTTAAGTGCACCTCATTCATGGGTCTTGCGGTACTTAAGTGTCATTCATTCATGGATTTTGCTGTGCTTAGGTGTCTATGCTTTTTTGGACTTGTCTGCGCTGTGTGCCTCTGCTGCTCACTGGCAGCAAAGCATGCCTGCACACTGGTCAATTATTTCATCTGCCATGTCTGGCAATGCACTATGAACATGCCCACTGTGACAAAGGTGATCTTGTCTTGGCAAGGGCAAATCAAACTCCAGGAGCAGATGTGCATTCAAGAATTGGATTAAATTACTGATACTTAGGACTCATCAATTGCAGTACTGTTGCCAGGTTGTTTTGCACAGCCAGTTCCATTCCTTGTCCAACTGCACTCTACAAGCTCTGCTGTGTCACACCAAACACTGTCTTGTCACCAAAACATCATAGTGCTATGTATATTACAATGTCAAAACACTATCATGTCATGCCAACAGCAACACTGTGTCCCTTTTCTGGACCGCAGGCCCTCTGCTACCATCAGGGACAGCCGATGATGTAGAAGTGCGCAACCCAGCCAAGAGGCAGCGGCTATCTATTCCAGAGTATGGGCGCTCAGTATCAGATCCGCCCCTCTCCTTCGTTCGCCGCAGTGCTAATGCTGCGAATATGCCGGTGGAAGCTCTCAAGCTAGATTCCCTTAGAAGGCCCCCTGCTGCTGACCTGCCCAAGGCTCTTCGTTCCATCCAAAGTGGCCCTGTCAGGTATGGGACGCCTTCTGTGCAGCACCCCAAGCTGCACATGTGCAGAGAGTGGTGCAGCAAGGGCAGAACAATAGGAAGTGGCTAGGGGGGAGTTGCAAATGCATCCAGTGTCCACTCAACTTGAGATATTCATGTTGCATGGTCAAATTACATTCTGCTGCTGCACCATACTGGTGTGCAGACTTGGATTGCAACAGCCTAGCATGTGTCACTTGATGCCCAGCTAGTTTCTCCGTGATATGATGAACTAGCATATGAGGTAGTAAGGATGGGTGTATCTGGTCTGTCAATAACCTCTTGCTTTGTCAACTCACGCATCGCCTCATCTTGCATCAGTGACAGCAGGTTCTCAGCTTGTTTGGTCTGTTGACATGGAATCATGCTGTTCTGTCTGGTGCGCCACGCTGACTATATCATCTGCTTCTTTGCTTTGCGTCATCAGGCGTTTGCTCACTCCTTGTCAGGTCTGTGACAACACACATGTTTCCTGCTTGTTTGATTTGCGACAAGAAGAACATTGCCAACTTACTCTGTGGTGCTTTGTAGGTCAACAGAAGGACAGCCGTCTCCCAATTACCGTATCTACAGTAATGCCTTCCAGGGGGGGAGGGTCAGTGGGGATGGGGCCCCCTTCAACTACAGCAACTCCAAGGTGAAGAGCGCAGTGATGCATGTGCCTTTGCAGTTGTGCATGTGCCTCTGCACTTGTGCATGTGCCTTTGCAGTTGTGCACGTGCTTTTGCAGTGGTGCACGTGCTTTTGCAGTGGTGCATGTGCTTTTGCAGTTGTGCATGTGCTTTTGCATTTGTGCGTGGACATGCATGCAAATGCTAAGCATGTGTGCACTCATCAATGCATGCATGCCCTCAGTCATGAGTCACGTATCTTCCCCTAGTGTAGCTTATGTACAGTCTTGTTGCAGGCTGCCAATGCGTCATCCATGACTAAGACTACCCTGTCCTCCAGTCACCACGCAAAGGTCAACCCCACACCCCATCCTGCCCTCCTCAAACAGCCCTTGCTGGGCAAACGCCCCTCCTCCAGCGGCCCTGCCTTGACCGAGCAGCAGCAGCAGCAGCAGCAGCAGCAGCAGCAGTCCGATCAGGCAATTGTCTGTGACTCAGCTGCCCCTGCTCAGCAGCGCACTGATGCTGAGACGAGCATTGCTCAAGCTGAGCTTACTGCTCGCTTGCAGCACATGCAGAGCATCGTGCGAGGCAATTTTGTGCCCAAGCTCTCTGTCAGCACTAAGGCCAAGGTCTCATCTGTCCCCCAGCCAACAGCATCACCCAAGCACAGCGTGCACAGCGTACACAGCATGTCGCATGATACCCATTCAAATCAGGATACTGAGATGGACAATGCATCACATGGGTCACATGGCCCATCTCAGGGGCAAGCTTCAGAGAGCTTCAAGGAATCTGCAGGAGATACCAAATTTGAATGTTCAAATCCTGTAGCAGATGCTCATGACAAATCGCCACATGGCAGCAGCAGAAGAAGCCCTGCACCATTCAGCAGGGACAGTGCCAGTCCCCACTACCAGGGCCCCACAACTTTTGGGGATGCTATCAGTTCAAGGCCAAAGGGTGCGGCTTCTTCTAGGGATGGTGCCAGTCCCCGAGTCTACAGTGGGATGCTGTGCGGGGATCGTGCTGACCAGGGGTTGGGGATGATAGGACAGTCCCAACTGAAGCTGCCCAGCAGGTGAGTAAGATTTTGCTGATACACATGATCAGCATCTTCTGTGGACCATAAGCTAGCAAATTGGGAGTCTGCATTGTCGGTCACTTGTGAAATGCCATGATATGGTCTTTTTCCACCTGGTAAAGTGACAATCCCATAGTCAGTTTAGAAAGCAAGGTGATTGCCAGACTTCTTCCACTGTGCCACCGGGCCTGCTCAGGGCTTAGGGTTTGCCAGTATGTATTTGAGGTACATAATTAGGGTTCCTGCGCAATTTACTCTCAAATCCTGATGTGCAGGAAGTCTGACTCCAGCAAATCTGATCTTGCTCCCAAGGGCCATCCCGAACGGCCCTGGAGCAACCTGTCAAGTGCCCTGCAGCCCTCAGTCAGTCCCCCAGTGACAACAGCGCAGCTGCAGAGCATCATGGCTAGCTGCATGAAGAAGAATGGAGATCACCGGGACGAGGCTGTTGTCAACATCTCAGAAGCAAATGTGGAGCACTGGTTGAGTCAGCTGGCTGAGGCTCCTGGTGAGTCATCTCAATGAGTCAACAATTGTGCAAATGAATGCCCATGCAACTGCAGCATGTCTGAGCACACCTGCAAGCAGTGCAGCAGCACAGACCCCCCCCCCCCCCCCAAACCTGATTGATGAGGCTTTAGCATCAAACCTCACTACCTCATGCACCCTCATACATGATTGATGAGGTCACAAAGGCAACACACAGAGCATGCATCATGTCTTCAATGACTCAGGCATTTCACCAGGCTGTGTAGAGCAGTGCATTCTTGGGAACATCTGTCTGAGATTCATTGGGGACAATGTATCGAGCAAGTTATTTGGCTCACGCAGTGTTGCATGTCTGCAGAATCTCATCAAGTTGCAATTATGCAATGCAGCAGTGCAGTGTATTTATGCCATGCAGTCCATTGTTCTGTGATAGCCGTTGGCTCAGACTTTGATCTTTGCTGACTCAGACTTGTGTGGCAACCGCAGCAAATCAAATGGGCAGAGCCCAAATTTCTGCTCAGACATTGATCATTGCAGACTCAGACTTGTGTTGCAACCGCAGGCAAATCAAATGGGCAGAGGCCAAATTTGCCAGGCATGACTTCTCAGGAGTTGTTGGCAGCTCAGAACCCCAATCGCCCAATTCAAGCACAGCTGCACGTCATGCGCAACAGCTTCAACAGAGTCTCCCGCCCAAACATGCCAGATCAGCCACACCTTCCCGCTTATTCCTCAGCGCCAGTCACTGCTTCCTTCCCATTGGGTGGTCTTGAGCACCACAGACGGCTTTTGGCGCCAAAACAAGAGGCGGGAATCCCCCGTGTCGCCTCTGTGAGCAGTATGCAGCCCTCGCCCATTAGCTCATCCACAAGATCATCTCTCCCGCCCTCTGTGGCCAGCTGGCTTGAGCAGGACCAGCAGCAGAGGCAGCAGCTGCCAGGCCGTAGTCAGCTAGGGGTTAGTCAGCAAGGGTATGGATTTGGGCGGGAACTGGGGCAGGGGCAGTCTGTAGCCTCCTTTTCTGGAGTTGAGTCACCCTATGGACAGCACATGCATTCAGGCCACGCCCAAGGTAGATACAATTTTGTCTTGGCAACTCTTGTGATCATGCTCTTTGTACATGTGTGAGCGTGTATGAGTGCACGCATGCTCGTGTCTGTGTCTGTGCGTGCATGTGTCTGTGCTTCTGTGTGTGTCTGTGTCTGCATGTATCCATGTATCACATGTATCGCATGCGATACTCTGTCTTAGTGACTGCCATTCCTGTATGCGTGACTGGCAGAGAGGCACAGAGTTGCGCTCCATGGGAAGCTCACAATTAGTAAAGCCCTGATTGCAATCCCTGCACAAGCTTGACCTAGACATGCAAGTCGGGGTTGCAAGACCAAGCCACGCTGTTTTCCAATGTAAGTGTGCTCCCCCAAACTTGCTCACTGCCTGCAGGATATGCACAGTCTAGCAGGCCTCTGGAAAGTGTATGCCTGAGTGGCGGGAAAGCTTGGTATGACAATCTGGGGTCAGGATATGGCCTGCCCAGTAGGGTAATTGCGGAGGGAGGAGTCAGAAACCCCGCATTGCTAAATCGGCCGGTTTTGGCCAGCCACCGGGATCCCCAGCCTGGTCCCAGGGATTTAGATTCAGGGTACTATAGAGCAGGTGCTAAAGTTCAGCAGGGCCCTTCCGTGTTGCCCCAGGCATCTGGCAAATCCTTCAGCTTTTTGAACAGTGGCGCCAGCAGTTCCACTGCACAGCGTGCCCAGCATGACGGCCTGAGTCCTGGAGCAGCGGCAGTCTCTTTCCCGCCCAACTTCTCCTCCATGCAGAATCCAGCTGCAGCCCCAAACATGAACGCTTTGGCTGCTATGCTCGGGGGTTCAAACCTGTCATCAGCAGATGTTTCGCAGCTGTGCTCGCTGGCGGGCAACAGAAATGCTGGGGATCTGAATCAGCTCATCTCCCAGATGCTGATGGCGAGTCAGCTTGCTCAGGCTCAGGGTGAGTCACCCCCTCCTCTGGTGGAGACTACTCACAGAGTAGTCATCCCTAGCCATGCCATCTCCCGCCAAAACGCAGCCTCGCTGGCATCTGTCCACAATCCAGCAGCAACTGTGGCAGATGGCGGGAAACACCAGCAGGACAGGGCAGTTGAGGCCCAGCCCTCACGGCCCAAGTCTGCCCTGGATGCTGTGGCAGATGCTGCTGCAGCAGCTGCTGAGTCAGCCAATGAGGAGCCTTCTGAGCTGCTTATGTAAGCACATAGACTGTTGCCGCAACCTGCCTGCCCTGTCCATCTGTACCTGGCATCGCAACAAGCTGTCTGACCAGAATACATGTCTGACCTGTCATGTAAAGTCTGCTGTTCTGTTGTGGTCGTCTTCAAACATCAGCTCAGGCGTAGCACTCCCCTCTTTGCATTGTGTAGCTTGCTCTAGCCCCTGTGCTCACTGCTTTTTCCTTGCTCTTCTTCAGGCTGGCAGCTGAGACTCTCGCTGGGTTGAACATGCAACCCCGCTCATCTGGAGATCTGCCCAGATCAGCTTCTGCAGGCTTGGATGATTCCAGCGATGAGTCACCACCGTTACCTGCCAGGAGGCCGAGCAAACACCCAGCTGTCGCCAAGCAGAGGTCTCGAAAAATGGCGCACAAACCTGCGGCGCATACTTCTTCTGCGGCTGCTGCGCATGCATATGGCAGTGGTGCATCTGTCCATCCTGTATTGGGGTTGTATGTGCCCCATGCACGGCGGTCGTACCACAGAGATGGGACAGCCTTGGGTGCAAAGGGAGGCTCAATGGCAAGCAGTGGGCACTGTGAAGGGAGAGCCCCAAATGGAAAGGGGAACATGGTGGGCAATGATGGGCAGCTCGAAGGGAGAGCCCCTTTTGCATCATCCAGGCCCCATGCTGCAGCCCCAGCCCGGGGGAGACAGCGCAAAGGGTCTTTGACAGCTGCTGGGCATGCTAAGCCGGCTGCTGTGATGCACCGCATGCCATCTGACAGTAGCATGACTGTCTCAGCGGATTCGAATGCTAAAAAACAGCAAAATAGTGGAATGGGGGACAAAGGCAAAGATGCTGTCACACTGCATCATGGTACAACCACATGATGCTGCAACGCTGCACGGTGTGTGGCATTGTATATAAGCATCAATGGGAAGCTTCCCTAGATGGAGTTGCAAATGAGTTCTGCTGATACCAACCGCGGTAGTGTTGTTTGGTGTATATATAGACCAAGCTTATTCTGTTTTGGAGTAGCATGCACAGTGTTGCATAGGGAACCCATAACAGGTGCTCTTTTGGAATCTTGTACGATGTTAGGGCCTGTGCCGTTTTGAGCATGGCTCCCTCTGTCAGGCATGCATGTAGAGTCTCTAGGGGCGAAATCTCAGACTGTACTCAGATACTATCGGATAGGCGAATGACTGATATTGGCCCTGCCTTTTCACTTCTATGCATGCAACCTGCAAGGCAGATGAGGCTGAAATGCTTCCTGGAACAGCATCACCCAACCCAGCAAGGAACATCATTTTCACATGTTCTTGCTGGGAAGATGCTGTGACAGTGTGTGTGTATATGGACCATCTGCAGACAGGCTGCATATTTTTTTGGACTGAAACAATCCTAGTGTTGTGAAACAAAACTTAAGATTTTGCTTTACACCGTTTCGGAATTAAAATGAGCACATTTTAAATCCGAAACGGTGTAAAGAGTGCAGTCTTGAACTTGCGTCGTTTGAACAATTGTTGCAAGCCTTGTGTTTGGTATAGTGATAGCTCCCCTGAGCACGCAATCAAATCACAGTGTGCCCAACGATCAGTTGACACAACTGTGCCTTGTGATTGCCGATACAGTGTAAAGTGCGACACAATCTGTAGTGCCTGACATCACTAACATGTACCTTGTGATGGGTGACTCATTGTAAAGTGCCCGGAAATGGCGCAAGCAATAAATAAGCAATTCACCCAAGTCCTTGCATTGAAGGTAGTATGTGCAAGGAGTGTTTGCGGTACTGATGCAATCATGCCAGTAGTCTGTGCAAGGATTGGTTGCGTTTAACTTAGTGCTGCATCATGCTGGAAAATGATGCAATGCACAGTGATGCTGATGTGCGAGCATTTGATGCAAGACGTTGTTCATATATAGTAAAGGTTTTCTAAGAGCATGAAAGTTTGTAATGAGCTCATCGAGGCTGAGTGCAACACTCAGAGAAGTCTGCGTGTCGATGTGAAAGCAAACAAAACCCTCAAAGCTCGCTTCAGAGTTTGCAACAACGACATCTGTGTGTCATCAGGTGACCAAACATGTATGCTTTCATAAGACCACATCTCTCTCTCTGCTTTTTATACAACCTGCTTGCTCGCCCTGTTGTAATGTCAAAACTGCTGCTGACTGCAATGCATCGCAACAAATGACATTGTGTTTGCATGGCCCAAAGATCATCGGTATTCCTCCTCTAGAGCCCTGAACTTCTCATGGAGTTCATCATACACAGCTTGGCATTTGGCCCTGCATCACACCCACAAGCTGAGACTACAGTGCTACAGAAGCAATAGCGGGCACTCAGCCAGCCTGCTCAGTTTGAGGATAGCAGTAAGTAGGTGACATACATGTGAACGAGCAATGCATGGATGTGCCACTCGTCAGGGTGTGCAAGGAGTGCACTCATATGTTTGCGTTTCTGAAGGCTCAATTTGGAGAGCACAGGTGGGAGGGGGAGGTCAGGGCCAGACAGCAAGCGCAGAAAGAATGGGGTGGGGGGGAAGGAAGCTTTGCAGAGTGTGAGGGTTGAGAGGGATGCGTACTTGACAGCTTCTTCGCCATCAGCAGGGTCTTCAAATTTCTGGCTGGTGATCTTGTACAGCACATCTCCCAGTCGCTGCTTGATGACATTGAAGGTGATCTTGTGACCCTCAGTCCCGCCTGACGCTGTGCGCTCCACTGCTTGAGTCGCCAGGTTGTGGAAGGATGTGATGCTCCTCAGCATGGCTACAGACTGCACACATCCAGACAGACAGTTACGACAATTCAAATGCCTTGCAAATGTGCAGACAATGCCAGGTCGCTGAAACCTGGCATAGCTTGCACATGAAATGCTGATTAGGGGAGAAGAAGGTGCATGCATGTGATGTGCCACGCACACAAAGCAAGTCCTTTTATTTAGGAAAAGCTAGCCAGCACAACCACCTACAGGCAGGTGCATGCAGCAGCATTTAGTCTGATACAGGCAGGCATAAAATCTGCTGCAAAGTTCCTCTGAAACTTGGTTGACTGTCAGCAAGTGCAACGTTGTCAACAGCGAGTGCTTGTGGCAATACAGAGCACCCTGAGTTATGCACCTGAATTGACACAGATGCCAAACAAGGGTATGTGCACATTGCCGCCAGCTATCGGCGGCTCCTATGTTGCCTGTCATCATCATGCCGGTGCCTTCGGCTTCTGTCCTCATCCCTATCCTTGCCTTTGCTAGACCTATGTCTGTCACTCCTATCATCTTCTTGATGCCGCTTGCTGCTATCCCTATCCCGCTGCCGGTGTGAGTCTGACCTCTCACGCTCTTTGTGATGGTCCTTGCTCCTTGAGCTGGGCAAATCAGCATCTGAATCCCTATGCTTGTGCTTCCGCTCTGACCTGTGCTGATGCTTCTCACCTTCTCTGCTGCTGCCCAATTCTTCAGCTTGCTCCTTTCGGCTAGGCTGCTCGTCATCATCAACAGGGTATGCTGATTTGCCATTTGCATGTACAGCCGTTTCCACATCCTGATCCCTTTTGCTTCTGCGGCTTGATGGTATGTCATCAGATGGCATGTCCTGATCTCGGTGTTTCCGCTTGTGTTTCTGCCTGTGTCTTGCCTCACCATCTTCAGCTGGGAGGGGCTCACTGGGGGGCAGGGGGGGCAGGTCTGGCACCTCTGTTTCCTGATCTGGCACAGGATGCTCATATGCATTGTCTGTCTGCTCAGTAACACCTGTAAGGGCAGAGAACTTTGATAACGGTGGCACTTGGTAGGTCATTTCAAAATCATGACCACTGCATGTGTAAAGCTAGTGTCGCCATATTGGCTCTGCGCTGCAGTGCCCAGCAGCGTGACAAGCAATATGTCCTCCTGCTGTCTGAACACACTACAAATGCCAACTTCATTCAGCATGCTGAAAGATAGGCATGTTCATGAGCTGCAGAAATATATGCCAGCCGCACAGACAACAAAAGCAGGATGATACCTTGACTAGAGAGCTGGGCGGCTGAATGCAGACAGGCATCTCTGCCAGTCTGCAGAGGCTGTTGGCAGACGTCAAGCTCTTCTCAATGCCAAAAATGTGTGTTTTGCAGAAACGCAGTACAGATTCATTCCCTCAGAGGCTGCCTGAAAGCCAAAATGGCATCCAGATGACAGCAGCGAAATCTGTGTACCTGGCTGCCGATCATGCACATCCATGTCCACACCCTCCACATCCATCTTGACATCATCATCCTGACCCACCCCCTCCTGTTGGGTTATCCCTCCTGCTGCCACCCCCACATGGGCATCTCCATTGGGCTGCAGCTCTTCAGGCACAGCTGCTGCATCAGCTTCTTGCTGCAGCTTGTGTTCCCTGAGCTCAGCGTCCAGATCATCTTCAGACACTCCCATGGCTGTTAGCATGCGCTTCACTCGGGCTTGCTGCCGCTCACGCTCACCAGCATCGCCTTCGCTGCCAATGGTGAGTCTCACTTCTCTGAGCACGTCTCGCACCTCTGCCATCGTGTTACTCTGCATTGCAGCACAAATCTGAGTGGCAGGTGATACAGGTCAACAGGACTGATGTTCTTGAGATGCATGCAGCTGAGACCCAAGTGCGTGATTGCACCTGCGAGCAGACCCTCGCTGAAAGCTTCAGCGACTAGCACAGGTGTATGCAGCGTGACAACAGCAAATGAAAGCTTGCTACAAGCTGCTCATTTGGGTCATGGCCAAAACTACTATACCACTCCTTTGATGAGTGCCTTCAATGACTTGTATTTGGTTTTGCATGGGTGAGAATAGCCGCATGCAAAACAAAGGCATCAGGAACGGCCATGAATGTACCTGCTGGTGTAGCAGCATGAGCAGTCGCTGCTTGACCCCTTGGTCGCCCACAATCCACAGGTTGCCAATGATGAGAGCGCACTGCTGCAGAGTGTAGAGGCCTGCATCCATGCGCAGCAGCAGCACCTCATCTGCACTCAGGTCCTCTTCTTCTGTCAGCTGCTCAAGCTCAGCCTGCAAAGGACGCACTGCTTGAGAGCACAGCAGTGAAGCATGAACGTGAAGAACGCAGTTCATGAAAAACTGCACCTTGATAACAGACAGCTCTTCAGGAGGTTGCATGAAGAGTGCTGCTAAGAAGATGGTATGATAATGGCAGGGTACCATGAGAACTCTGCTCTGCAATGAGTTCAAGTCGGCAAAAGTCAAGAAACCATGACAGATGTGTGGTTGAGCAAATGACAAGTTGTAGTCTTAGGTACACACAGCCTCAAGATACAATTGCCTGTGTCATAATGAACCACGAAATGTCTAAGAGACAGACAAGCCTTCAGGGGTAAGTCAGGAGTGTGCTGAGGGTATCTTACCTGCTCTGCAACCACCTTGGTGAGATAACGGTTGTACAGCTCCATCAGCCTGTCACACTTCTCAAACTCGTTCTCGACAAACTTGGCAGCAACACGGTCTCTGCGGGAGCCCCTGCTGAGGCCCTGGAACAGGTTGCTGATGACGCTGACAGTGTGCTCCTCCTCTTCTTGCTCTGTGTTCTCCTCACCCTTCTTGTGCTTCATCTGCAAGTCCAGAGTGGTGCTCGGCAAAGTGTGCATGGTGAGTGCACGTCACTTGCATGCTGCTGCCTCTGCACAGGAAGCATCCCCAAGCAAGCAGAAAGGTCTTCACTAACGCAGAGTGCAATTGAGGCATTGCTGCTGATGCACTGAGACTTGCCAAGCAGCCAGATTTCTGACTGACAGACAACACAATCGAGATGCCTGGCTGATGGATCTTGGACATGTCAAGCAGACGGGTCTTGACCAGTACAGAACACAATCAAGATGCGCGGCTGATGCATCTTGGACTTGCCAAGCAGCCAGATCCTGACTGACACAGAATGCAATTGAGATGCCTGGCTTCTGCATCTTGGACTTGTCCAGCAGACGGGTCTTGATTAACACAAAACACAATCAAGATGCCTGGCTGATGCATCTTGGACTTGTCCAGCAGACGGGTCTTGACCAACACACAACACGATCAAGGTGCAGTGCTGAAGCACCTTGGACTTGCCCATGAAGATGGCAAAGAGCTGTTTGAGGCCGGTGAGGTCCACCCAGCGCTCACAGGCGGGCGGGCAGCGCGTGGTGGCAAAGTCCAGCACCTTCAGCGAGCCCACCCGGGCCACCCTCTTCTCCTTCAGGATCAGCTGCATCAGCTCAAGCCCTTCTGCCTGCACAAATGACCTTCAGCTGACTGCAGGGCAGCTGGGGAGTGCATCAGTCTTGACATGATCTGCCCGCAGATCAAACAGGTGTCCAGCTGACAACAATACAGCTGGGTGAGTGCACCAGTTTTGAGATGATCTGCCCACGGATCAAACAGGTGGTTGACTTGTGCAAGATCAGCAAGACAGCAGCTTGGTCAGCTATGCAGATCTGCTGTGAAAGGCCCAGATGGGTGGTAGAACTGGTGAATGACACAGGTCAGTGCAATTGGAGCCCCTGTGCATGCATGGCTTGAATTGCAGGTGCTATGTACATCACAAGGTTGAGTGCCAGATACAATACTTGCATCTGTTGATGTTCAATGCTCTTCAGGGCAGGATGCGATACCTGCATGAATTTCAGCTTGTTCTCCGCCGGCATTAGACAAGAGCAGAGGCAGCCAAATAGGTTCCCCACATACTCCTCCTCGCCATCGGTTCTGGCATTCCGGCCCTTGTATGGGAACACACAGCTCAGCAGAGCGTCGATGCCATTCATGGCGGCTAGCTTGAGCTGATTGGCTGTGCTGCTCTGCATTAGGATGGACAGCAGCTCACTCACGTACTGCTTGTTACCCTCAAACTCCTTGACGTTCTTAAGGCGGTCCAACACCCACCTGCAGCAAGCAACATATGGCATTGTCACTGGGCAAACTCAGGCACAGTAAATGAAAGGCTATACTGGAATACATGACAAGGATGGTTTGATGATGCCATATCAGCAGTCAGCAACAATCAGTGTGGTGACAGTTGGTGAGTAAGCTGGCAACTTGAATCGGCTTCAAGTGGCAGTGTGTAAAAGGAATTGTGATCAAAGCACAAAACACGGACTGTGCTGAGTTTTCACAAGTCACTGCATGTTTGCTCAATGTGAACATGGTTGCCCTTGAGGGTACAAGCACCTTCACACTTGGCTCTTGAGGATGCAGAGATATGCTGTTTTTGGACAAAACGGCATGTGTGTTGGTGAATGAACGAAACTCAGAAACGCCTGGGGACTAGCGTCAGGCGTTTCTACATCAGGGAGATGTCTTAGCTCTTGACATGTACGCTGGAGCAAGCTGCTGTACCTGAGGAAGCCTGTCTTGGCGTCACCCAGCTGCACCAGCTGTTCTGCAACATCGGGCTTCACTTCTATCATGTTCTCAAAGACAGACAGCAGCTTCTGCACTGCTTCTGCCTCCTCAGGTACGGCCTCATTGAAGTGGCGTAACCGGTATAGTAGCTGCGATAGAGCATCATACTCCAGCATGCTGTCAACAAGCTGCAATGCTTCCTCTTCCTGCACTTGGGAATGCATCAACAACACACACTCCATGTGTCAATGAGCTTGTTTCAACTTGTTTCAACGTGACAAACACTGCGAGCTAATGCTGTTGACCAGAATTCTGACAACCCTGGCACATACGCACAACCTAGTTGGTTGGTGAAAATGTGTTCCTCCTCCTCTCATGACTGCTGTCAAAGGCAACAATTGGTAAGATTCTGACAGCTGCTAACATAACCAAAAGCATGACCTACTTGTGGCATGTGCTATTGTGTGAAGCAAACACATATGCTTGCACATTGTTTCAATATGTACAGACTCTGCCTTGCAGGTTTTGAGGATGCTTCTATGCATGTCAGCACCATGCAGACAGGTCACCTGACAATAGAAGCATTTTGCAGCCAGAGATGCTTACCGAGTCCTCAATCACATCTGCATCTGTGAGATCCTCAAACACTCCAATGACATCTGCCACAATGTCTGTGTTCTGATGGGTGAGCAGATTCAGCAGTGTTTGCACTGTGTTAGTGCGCACAAAGGCAGGGTACAATTCTGGAGATCCTGCTATTGCCATGAGCTTCTTGACCTCCTCATCAAGATCCAACTCAGAGTCCATAAACTTCTCTGGCTGGTCAGCATACCGTGTGCGCATTTCTAAGTTCTCTTTGAACTGCAGTGGCAGCAATATGTCCCACATTGTCCTGACTGATCGACAAGGCAGGTGAGATTGTTCATGGTCTGCTGTCACATTTGCATCTCTAGCAAGCTGCCATACCTTTCTTTCAAAAGAAGTCACCAGCCTCTTGAGACCCTTACTGTCCAGAAGGCCTTGAAACTGTGAGAAACATACAGCCAAATGAGAATTGAGCCTCTCAAATTAAAGTCACAACAATGCTGATTGACCCGGCACCTCGTAATAACATGCTCCAACCCCAGTCTTACCTGGTCCCCAGCCTGCTCTTCTGCTTGCTTGAGCAATTCGTCAGCATCGAGTTGAGCAGCAGCCTGAGCATCTGCAGATGAATCTATAGCGTCGACAGCATCTGTGGCTTCTGGCTCAGCAAAAACTGCAGCTGCACTTGCGGCAGCTGCAGTCTTCCTCAAGTCAGCTGGGTCCTCAACAAGAGCGCTGATCACATTTTGTACAACAGATGTCGGCGCCTGCCGAACGGACATCTTTGCACCTGTCGCAACTGCAAGCACTCAAACGGTCGACCAGCTGTATACAGAGAATGATATCGATGGCTGATGCAACCCGCAAGCCAGCAGGCCGAGAGCTTTCGCTGAACAGCAGTGCTGAAACCAATATAAATGTTCTTCTTCAAAAGTAGCTTCGACGCTGACTTCACATCTTCTTCGTCGTCCAACTGGCTGCTATGGTGGCTTCCTTCCCTCCAACTCACCGCTACAACTGGCAATTTGAATACCGTCGCTTACCGCCATCACCCTCGTCTGTCTCGATAGCCACCTTGCCCCTGTTGCTAGTATGTTTCCTAGCCGGAAACAACCTAACGCAGTAGCTGCACGTAAAGAGCTTCGCAACCATCTTGTCATCCTAGGCGTCTGGTGTGCTGCTATCCGTGTGGCACCTTACGTCTTGGATGCACTTCAAGAAAAGCGCAACTGATGGCTGACAGGCCAGCATTGTAGCGTCCACACAGTATGTGCGGTATCTTCGGGTACTACAATTACAAGGTCACTCGAGACAGGAAAGCCATCTTGGAGTTTCTGTTCACGGGGCTGCGTAGATTGGAGTATAGAGGCTACGACTCTGCTGGCATTTCTATCGACAGTGACACCGTCACCCATAACGGTGCCTCTGCTGCCACTGGATCAGCCAGTGGTGTTGTTCACAACACAACAAACGGCTCAACCAACGGCACAGCTGCTACTAAAAGCCCGATAGTTGTCGAAGACGGCTCAAGCACCTATACCTGCACTCCCATCGTCATCAAGTCTTCTGGCAAAATCGATGCTCTAGTTGATCAAGCATACACTGAGTTGAGAAGTGGCGACGTAGACCTGCACACCAACTTTGACAGTCATGCTGGCATTGCGCACACACGATGGGCAACACACGGGCAGCCTTCCACCATCAACTGCCACCCGCATGTATCTGATGATAAACATGAATTTGTTGTTGTACATAACGGCATCATCACCAACTATAAGCCCCTCAAAGACTTCCTGGTAAGCCTGACCTGCATCTGCTGGCGGCTGTTTCTGCAAGCAGTTGCAACGCATGCCTTCCTCAGCTGGCTTGTAACAACTGCCATGAATGCATGCAGGTCAAGCAGAAGATGACATTTGAGTCTGAGACAGACACAGAGGTCATTCCCAAGCTGTGCATGTATGTGTACAACAATTTGACCGAACCCCTGGCATTCAGTGAGGTAGGCCTTCCATACTTTGACTGGAGCTGCATGAAGTCATGTGCCAATCCTCGGCAGCATCAGCATTTGCAAATTTGCAAATGGAGATAAATTGCAAAATTGCGCACTGAGGGGCCAGAAGCAACCTTTCTGTTGTTTGGCGCATGAAGCAAAACCAAATCAAGCATATTATCACTGGCAGCATGGTTCTCACGCTCTTACAATCTGTTGTTGCGCTTCTGTCTGTATTTAATGTGATGCCATGCACATGCAGCTCATCATGGAAGTGATGACTCAGCTGGAGGGAGCTTACGCCTTGCTCATCAAAAGCTCACATTACCCAGGGGAGCTGGTCGCGTGCAAAAGAGGGTCCCCTCTGATCCTTGGCATCAAGGAGACACCTGTCCACAACCTCAAGCGGACAAGCAGCTCACTGATCTCAGACCTGAGGGAGATCCGCAAGCGGCCAGCTGGAGAAGCCTTTGAAGCTTTTGTGGCCAGTGATGCCAGTGCAGTTGTGGAGCACACTAAGAGGTACGGCATGCGCTTACATTGACCATTTTGTCACATTATTAAACCCTCGGCCAAAACAGCACACGCTTGGTGCATTATGTATAGCTTGTGCTGTGGTTGCCATGACTTCATTGCAGTTAGTCTGCCACATGCAAAACAACGTAAGTAGCTGCATGCCTGCGTGCCCAGCCAAGCACAATCTCTTTGCAAAGCAGACATGGCTTGATTGCATGCTTGAGGTTTACAGCAGATTATTGCTGTGCAAGCTTTTTCAACGATACCGACATGAACCTTTGAGGATGCACAGCTCAATTCAATCCCAAAACATCTGTATTTTTACAGAAACAGCTGTCTTACATTGGAACTCTAAACTCAGAAACGCCTGGGGACTGCAATAATGCATTTCAACATTTGCAAGGGACTGCGTTCATCAGCATGACAGATCTGGCTTTTGGCCCCAACATATGTCACCCACTGAATTGAGAAGTATTCCAATATGATTTGCACACCATCTCACTAACATTGTCTATGCAGGGTGATAGTTCTGGAAGACAACGATGTGGTCCACCTGTGCAAGGGTGCTTATGGCATCTTCAATGTGGGTCACTCAGACCGCTCCTTGGCTGTGCCACGTGTGCTCCAGACACTCGAAATGGAGGTGAACCACATCATGAAGGGCGGCTACAACCACTTCATGCAGAAGGAGATCCATGAGCAGCCTGAGAGTATCACTGAAACCATGAGGGGGCGCGTCAAGTTTGTGCCCTCGCCTAACAAGGTATGCCTAGTGACTCTTACGCAGCAAGGTTGTGAACAGCAAGTGTGTGAAGCCTTTTTGGAGCTACAGTACTCTACCAGTGTTGTCATATGCTTGCCAATGCACTTTGTCTGCTTCTGCATGTTGCCTTGCTGGCAGAGATGCAGACTGCAAATGCTGAGTGTACACGTTGCTCACCTTTGGCTGCTTGCATGCGTGCCTACCTACTAAACAAGCAACACGCCTGATGTTTGACTTTGCCATGGTCTCTCATGTTGCCCATGCAAAGGTCAAAAGGATACTTGGTTTGAAGACAACATTTCTTGAAGCTTAACCATACTTGAAAAGACGCAAGCTTGCATCTTTTCCAAAGATGGCTGGAACAAACAAGGAAATCAAAGGTCTGCATTGCAATCTGCCCTTTTGCTTGGCCCAGGTGGTGGACCCGTACCAGACTCGCCGCATCACCCTGGGAGGCCTGAGTGACCATCTGAGCAGCATCAGGCGGGGCCGCCGCATGGTCTTTGTCGCGTGTGGCACATCCTTCCATGCTTGCCTGGCCTGTCGCCAGACCGTGGAGAGCCTCACAGACTTGCCAGTCAATCTGGAGCTGGCCAGCGACCTGCTGGACAGACGCTCCCCCATCTTCAGGGATGACATGTGTGTCTTTGTCAGCCAGTCTGGGGAAACAGCAGACACCATGCATGTGAGCTTCTGCTGGGCTGCTTCTTATGGCATTTGGTCTCAAAGTGTGTGTGAATCAACTGTGGCATTGCAATAGACCAGAGCTGCTTTGGTGCATAAGATGTCAAGGCATGTGAGTCACTTACGCATTTGCAGTCTGCCCAAATGCTTTTCCAACTTGTATAATGCCTGTCTCGGCTTTAACATGATATGTCTGCAGTTGCACACAGCCCTGTATTCCTCATCTTGCATGTGCACACGCTGCAATCTGTTGGCAGCAGCTTGCATTGAAGCTGCTGCAGCATGTGAGACCATAGCTGGACCTCAGCTTCTGTGGCAATGCACAAATCTGCTCATAAACACCAAAACTTGCTCTCTCCATGAGGTGCTGTTGCATCAGCAGCCCTGCTTATGCAGTCGGCATTCCACTGCAGGCGTTGCACTATGCCAAGGACAAGGGCACCCTGTGCATAGGCATCACCAACACTGTGGGCAGTGCCATTGCATCAACAGCTTGAACCTCCTTACTGCAGGCTTTGCACTATGCCAAAGACAGGGGAGCCCTGCGTATAGGCATCACCAACATTGTGGGCAGTGCCCATGCATCAACAGCTTGCACCTACTTACTGCAGGCTTTGCACTATGCTAAGGACAGGGGAGCCCTGTGCATAGGCATCACCAACACCGTGGGCAGTGCCATTGCACGCCACACGGACTGTGGGGTCCACATCAATGCGGGCTGTGAGATTGGGGTGGCCTCCACCAAGGCCTACACCAGCCAGATGGTTGTCATCACCATGATGGCCCTGGCCCTCAGCGAGGACTCCATTGCTAAGCGGCCCAAGAGGGATGCTGTCATTGATGCTCTGGGTTCTCTGCCCGCCAAGCTGCGCAGGGTAAGCGGCTTCAGTGTGTCAGCAGCTTGACCTGATCGACTCTGTCTGTAGTTGACTCTCAGAGTCTGCATTGGGTGTATTTCAAAGGCTCTCATTCAGCTGCTACTAGACATTGCGCATGCGTCAGAGACAAACAGAATAGGCTGTCCTGTTTCTAATGATGTCATTGAAACTTTACAGTTGCAAGTAGGTTTTCACCTCTGCGAGCTGTGTGCCACAATTTTCTTGAATGCTGAGGTGCTGTGCATGCTTGTGCAATCTGAGTTTGTGAACGTGGGCGCATCACAAAGTCACAAAGCAATGCGGATGTCAGATGTCAGGATCGCAACTGCTGACTGTTCTGTTTGTGCATCGTGCAGGTCCTTAGATTAGATGCTCAAATGCAACAGCTGGCAGAAGAGCTGAAGCACGAGACCAGTCTGCTTGTCTTTGGGCGTGGCTACAACTATGCTACTGCCTTGGAGGCGGCACTCAAGGTAGGACCAGCCTGCACAAAGTGAAGCCTTCCCATAAATTTGCCACAGTAATATGCCTCCTGTCTTTCCACCAATCTGTCTTGCTTCCGTTTGATGCTGCTCCAGAATTCTGGTTGTTAATGCACATATTGGTGTACTGACCTGCACATGTGATGAGTGGTCATGCTGCCTGATTTCACATTGGCTGATGTTTGGTGCATGTTGCAGGTGAAAGAGGTGGCTTTGATGCACAGTGAAGGCATTCTAGCAGGCGAGATGAAGCACGGCCCCTTGGCTCTGGTGGATGAAAACATGCCCATCATCGTCATTGCCACTCGCGACAGGATGCATGCCAAGATGCAGAGCGTCATCCAACAGCTGCGAGCCCGCAGCGCCCGCCTGATTGTGCTGTGCAATGAGGGCGATGATGCCATTGCTGACCTGTGCAGCCCCAAGTGCCGCTTGATTCAGGTAACCTCTACATGCCTTTTCTTTCCCTGTCCTTTTCTTTTCCCTTCATTTTTGATGAAAGCTCTACATAGCTGATTCTGAAACACTGCGCAGCTATGTCTGAAGTGTGTTGTGCTGCTAGTCATCAGCCACCATTTGCAACCATAATGCCATGGCACCCTAAAGGCATGTTGCGTAACACTTACTGCTGTTGGTGTAGATGCTAGCTGCTGATGCCTGTGCGTGTGTGCAGGTGCCTGAGGTTGATGAGTGTGTGCAAGCCATTGTCAACATTGTGCCATTGCAGCTTTTGAGCTACCACTTGACATTGCTGCGGGGTCACAATGTGGACCAGCCTCGCAACCTGGCCAAGTCTGTGACAGTCACTGAAGAAGGGTGACTTGTGTGCTTGTTGCACATGACCCTGTGTTGTTGAGTTTGATATGTCTTGGTAGGAGTTTGATATGTCTAGCTACTCCAGTACGCTCCCAGAGATGCTACTCCAGTACGCTCCCAGAGATGCATTGCTATGCAGAGCCTGGTACTATCAGTATAATGCAGCGTCATAAGCTCTTCACCTTATGTTTTGTGAAAATAATTGGTATACAATAGTCTGGCACTCTGGTGGGCTCATACAGACTGTGGTCACTTCTGTGTAGCTTGGACTGGGTGGCATTGTGTCTGTCTGTCTTATGAGTACGGTTTATTTTGTATATTATGTGAGGTGCTGGCATTGGTGCTGTATGTCATGTCGACCCATTATTATCTGCAATAGAAGTCTGGTAAATGAGGAGTCCTGCAGAATGTATCATTGTTCAGCCTGCTCTGATTGCAAGCGTCAGTTGTTTGAGCATCTGCTAGGTCCTGGAGCCGCTGCACTTCCACTGCGCTGCAAAAGTTATTACAAGCTGTCAAGGATGGCCAGTATACCTAAATATTGTGCCAACTGTTGGTTGCACACGGCATGTTCAGAAGGATTCCAGTTGTTGGCTGGAGGCCAATTGAGGCATATTAAACATATTTGCTCAGGTGATCCCGGATGAGCATTCAAAAATCATTTCAGGCAGAAGCCGAGGCTTTTGCATGCTGTCTTGTCACACTACAGCACATGTACTCTGTACTTGGAATCATCTGTGATGCGAGCCGCACTTAGTACCAGGAGATAATACCCAACACAGCCAAGCTGATAAATATTCTTACATATAGTGGGAAGGCCCTGGTAAGACCTATCTAACAAGCAGCATTGGTACTACTATGCTATGACGACACCATCAGTGAAGATGAACAGAACAGGGGCTCCAGCACCGACAGCAGAACTGGTCAATTGTTCCACCTTGCCCCCAGTGAGAGAGCAGATGCTCTGACTGACCGGCTGAGATTAAAGAGCATGATGACAAACAAGTCACGCAGTTGTATCCTGATTGGTGTGACTGTCTAAAAAATTGCTGCTGAAGTGCATACAGTCCATCATGTTGCAAAACCTGCAGTTACCCAAGCAATTTAGAGGAAGGTCCATCGTGCAGAGGACACAGTGATAGGTTGGAGAGCAACAACAGTCACCTTGCTTTGCATTTGCATTCATCACACAAATCCAGGGCCATAGTATGTATTGCACAATGCAGGTGACTACGCCAGCATAATGTACAATACAATGAGTATGTTGTGTCACAGCTGCAAAGTAGCGCACAAAGCACATGACCAGCAAAGCAGAGTGAGCGGCCACCTGAGTGACACTTGCTGATCTGCATGGTCCTCTCTTATGTAGACATGCTTATCACAAATCCCTATCAACAGAGTGAGTCCTGCAAGCCAGGCATCAGGTCAATGTCTAATTGGGCATATGATGCCATTAAATCAAAGCTGTTGATGAGCATGTGCCCAACGGCGTCTGAAAGCCAGCCTTTGCTCACATGAAGCCAAACTGCTGCTTGTGCACACAACTTTGCACACATGAAGCCAATAGCAGATAGCATTGACCAGACAGCATACCCAACATCACAACGTAAGATCTCAGATCCGGCAGTTTCACCGCTGCCTTGCCAGTCTGCACATAGCGGTCCATGCTGCTCTGCGCATACTTCAGGAAGGGAGGTAGACAGACTGGGAAGACATGCTTCCCCAGGCAGGGATAATCTTTGGGGTGTTCAGTGGTTAGCATGATGCATCTCAGAATGCTGGACTGCAGCGTCATGCATTCATCAGACGCCGCAAGCTCTGCTAAGCCAGCATCTGCATACTCTGTCTGGTTGTTCTGCAGTGGTGCAGATTCAGACGCTGCAGATGCTGACGCAGCAGTGACCGCAGCGTCAGGCAAGGTGTGCTGGCCCAGCAGCTCGATGAGCAACCGGTTGGTCACCTGCATGCACTTTGTTATTCATTGGGGATCATGCAAGCAAAAAGCGTTTGGGAAGGTGCAAGCAGGCTGAAGAACTTGCAGACATGACAGATGCTCACAAGGGTGATTTGCAGATGCGTCACAGAAGGATGCATTGCATGACATGCAGATGCGCTGGCTAACATTCATGTTAAAATTACAAACATGCTAGGCTTGATGACATCATGCTTGGCACTGACACCAGGGAGAGCCGAGGCTGGTTGATACAGAGCCAATCAGCCCATGTGGCAAGCTTGCGGTCTTTCTCAACTTGGCCCCAAACAGACTTGTTATGATATGTTGTGACGGAGACAGGCGCAAGGGATAGGGCAAAACAAATTGCACCTTTAACTTTGGAAATGTAGAGTGGGGGGGCAGGTCACAATCAGGTGCCAGCATGGCCAGCGAGGCCGCCAACAACTGCCGCTGCAACGGCACGATAGGTGTCATGTCGGCCAGGCTCGGTAGCCGCTGTTGCAGCTGAGCTGGAAGATCTATGTTCTGCATGACACCACATGGATCAGCCTTGGTCTGTGCCTGATCAGCTCAGAGGGAAGCGCAGCATGCTGTTAGGCTTGTATGCTGGACACAGCTTTTGGGTTGTCGGCGCACACAATGCAAGCACCGAAGGTAAGGCAAGGTATCAAAGCATGTTCAGTGCAGCAGCCGACATGCATTCCGGCCTCCGTGGCAGTGAAGCTTGGTGGCATGACACATAGCAACCAAGAACTGCTATGACAGTCCACTTTGACAGAGACTTTGCATGAAATGGTAACAACCAATGCAAAGATAATATCTGTGCCAAGTCAGGAATCTTCACTCACCAAAGCCAAGGCATATAGCATTGTTGGCAGTTTGTGGTTGGGTACCATGAGCAGGCTGCTGCAGATGTGAAGGGCTCTTGCCAGACCAACGCAGTGTCCCGTTGTCCACGGCAATGGTGTCTGCATCATAATAAAAATAGCAGTCAGAAGAATAATAACAATGACAGCAATGACAAAATTAATGATGATCATGATAATGACAATAATCTAATGCTTTCCAGCTCACGGTGAGCTAAGTATGTGCAGGACAAGTGTCTGCATGAGGCACAGTGTAGTTCACAAGCAGATTGAACCAGCCTTGCTGCCTTGCACAACAAGACAGCTGCATTGCTACATATGATCTTGCGTCACCACAACCTGCAAAGGTATCAAGTTGTGTAAGCTGTTTGCAGTTGTTTGACAGACTAGGGATGTGCAAGGGACACAAAGTGGAACCCTGCAGGACAGGACACATATTGTCATGCTTGTATAGGTGCCTCACGACACTGCACACCACAAGCAGGCAGGAGCTGCTTCACACGACAACCAATAATTGTTTTCAGGCATGACAACAGTGCAACATTGCCTGAGCTGCCGAGCACAACCAAGCCAGAAAACATGGCACAATGACATACATTATAACCATGCCATGCCAAGCACGAAGTATCACCTCAATGGCAAGGCGCATGACTCTGACGATGCCGCCAAACCAACCCTCGTTCAGTGCTCTCAAGCAGTAAGGCCCCATATCTCCTGTGGAGGTTTGCTTGCTGAGCTCCTCTTTCTGCTTGATCTCGCTCAGACACAGCCGCATGACACAGGCAGCAGCAGTCAGCTGTGCAGGCAGGCGACCTTCCATGTTGTCTATGACAGCGTACATGCTGAGATTGCTGTCAACAGGCTGTGCTGGGCAATGCGCTGAAGCCTTCATGAGATTGCCCATGTGGAGCTCATGCTTTCCTTGCAGGAAGTATTGGCAGTGGACCTCATGGGTGAGTGCAGCATGCAGCGCATCTAGGCCTGCTGCTGCTGCCTCCTTGAAGGGGGTTTTGTCCTTGCTAGACATTGCGCCTGCAGCGACAGGTCTACAAGTGAGTCACATCGTCATCACAGTTGGTTGCACAGACTAGTTAAGAGCTAACACGCCACTCATGCATAGCAGGCAAATGGCAAAGTTTTGTGCAGTATGTGCAAGCTGCACGGCTTTGCCATTTGCCAAACACTCACCTTGCCAGGATGCTTATACACTAAGAGAGGCACAGTCACGGCAGCCGGTATCATGAGTACGAGATAACACTGAGAAATGCAGAGCCAGAAGAAAGCTTACATGCAACCGTCCACAGCAGTGAGACTGTGCTGACTGTTGAGTCCCAAAACTCCTCGTTTGCAGGCGCTTGGGCAAACACCGCTTTGTCCTCAGAAGCTCTTTTCAGCAAGGCCAAGGCTAAAGCACCAGATGAGAGATTGCTGCCAATGAGGCCATAGTCCTGAATGACTGGCACCAAAACAATGTTGATGACCTCTGTCATGTCGAGCTGTCTGTTTGGCAAGTGATGAGTCAGGACCACATGCATCAGCGTCCACAACTGCTGCTTGCACTCAGCCAGCCTGTCTGCTGTCTCTTCGCCTTCAGCAGACATGCTGTCTTGCATTGCTGCATTCATGGGCTGTACTGTGCTCAGCCAGCGTGCACCGAATGCAATCTTGTCCAAGACAAATTGTCTTCACTGGCTGCCAGCTTGCTTCAGTGAGGCTGCCTGTGCGATGTGGGCTGTACATTGCAACTTTTGTCATGGAGCTTGCAACAGCCTGGACAAAAGCCACTTGGTGAAGGTCTGACATATCTTCATCGTTTACCCAGCACGCACTGAAGGCCTTGCTACCTGAAACACATGAGAGGCGGTGCATGTCGGTCAACCAAAACGCGCAATGGTCAAGGCGCAGACCATAATTTGTAGCGTGTAGATTGTACAGCATGCTTAGGCTGAAACGCATACAAAACCCTTTAACCTGATATTGCTGGATCCAGCTTTTGGTGTATGTCTACAGCATGGCAACAGATACTGGCAAGACCTCACCTGCAAAGAAGCCAGCAATGTTCTCAGGATGCACATCTGTTTTGATCGGAGTCAACAAGCCACTGTAGTGATGCAGCACTTGTAGGTGTGCAAGCACAGCTGCAGTATGCATGAGCTGGGAAGCTGGAACAATGGCTGTGTCGAGTAATAAAGAAATCATCTCATGCGCGGCAGTTGCCAGCTCTCTGTCTTGTTGCATCGCAACAACCAGCACTGGCAGACCTCCTACATCAGAAAAGGGATATGTGATAGGCAAAAGATAATGCAGCCAAAGAAGTTTGTAAAACATTCTGAGGCACTTTCGAACTCACAGACAAGTGCTGTGCCAAAGACCTGTGCAAACGGACAAGTGGGCAAATGCACAGACAAACAGGCAGGCAAAACAATGAACAGACAAACATATTGGAAGACAGCCATAGAGGCAGTCACATAAGGACGGAGCCGGGCGGTTTGTAAGGCAGACAGACAGGAAAGTTTGTGGTGTCAAGGTCCATGCTTGCCTGATCTGTCAATCTCTAAGGCAACTTCCTTATGATGAAGATGAATCAGAACATCTTCCATAGCCAGGCATACTTGCAGATGCTTGCAAGATAAGGCTCCTTCCGCCTCGATGAGCTGTTTCTGGACTAGTGTAATGACTTTCACCAGCAGCAGACAATATTGCAGCTGCTCCCTGTACCGCCCTTTGGAAAAGTCAGCATGCAGCTGATCATTTGCTGCCCTGCAAAACTCTGTGCGTATAGTCTTCTCTGTGACTGCCAAGACTGACCATAGGGCACTCATAGCAGGGCCTATTGCGTGTGGATCCTGTACACTGCTTGCAAGCTGTATGAGTTTGAACACCACAAGAGCGCCTCTCAGCAGATCAGTGCACTTGAAGCATTGATCGGCATCAGGTTGCATCTGTTCTGGCTGACGCTGTGTGTCTGGAATTGATGCGTCTCCCTGGGACTGGGTCACATGCTCAAATGCCACTGTGCCAAAAAGATGCACAAGCACCACCAAAAGCTTTGCAGGCTCCGAAGGAGAGGCCAGTTGCAAGTCTGTGAGGCTTGTTTGGTTTGGTAACAGGCTTAAAGGCTCCAGCCCTACCAAGGCTGTGAGGAGGTCCTGATCAGCCAAAGTCTCCAATGCAGCCGGCGTCATGATTGCTCTTGCAGCTGTTTCCAGGGCAGCTGGCAAAGCTTCTTGATACAAAGATTGCTTGAAGTTAAAGGATCGCCAGGTATGAAAGGCAATACTACAAACAAATTCGGCCAGCAGCTGCACAGGCCCATCTGAGCTGCGCTGCACCTGTACGTACATTTTCGCAATCGTCTGTCAGAAGACAGAAGAATGTACAAGACCAGCTCAGTATAGCCGGGCTGATCAAGTAGATCTGCGTACCTGCTTCAACGTTTCCCCTTTTAGGGCAGAGCCAGCATGAAGCAGCCGGCTGTGCTCTCGTGGCAAACACAGGCAGTTGCAGAACTGTTTGAGCAGATCGGCGGCTACATCTGTGCCTAGCGCGTGGCACTTCAGTTGAATCTCTGGGTACGACTGCAACGACAAGCCTAATTCAGTGTGAAGGCCACGCAATAAACCGGACAGAGTTGACAACTTGCCTTGGAGATGATCAAGACGTTCATCTCGCTGCTGTCAGCAACCATAGTCGGTCTCGGCGGGATCATGTACCAGGTCAACTGTTTCGACTGCATCAATGCTTGGTCAAAGACTTGGAGGAAGTTGTCACTATTAGGGCTTCAGCAGGGTTTTGACCTGAGGATCAGGCAAGGCAGCGCAAGTTTGACCAAAGCACCTGTTGTGCTGTTACCTACGCCGAAAACGTCTCCCATTGTACGATAATTTGCAAGAGATATGTGGGGTTGCAATCAGCAAGCGTTGCAGCAGCAAGCATGCAACTTCGCCGGTGCCAGCGTAGGCTGCAAACGAGCAATGGTACAACGTCACCGTAGTGGCAAAAGGCTTCAAGTGGTGGCCGTTGGCTGGGTGCGCGCAAAATGCTGCTAATCTCAGCGTTTGCAGCTCTTATCCAGCCCAACGCTGCTCATTGCAGACTCGCAAATTGATTTTGAAGTTTGACCTGAGAGAAAGAGACCTGCCGCACTGCCTTTCGACATAGGCCGTGCTTGTTGCAGGATCCAGAGGGCATTTTGAGGGCTCCACAAGGAGACCATATCTCAAGGCGTACAATGTCAAAGCAAGTGGAGGACAACAAGGAGATGCAAGCAGACCTCGCGAAAAGAGAAGCTGAGCTGAAGGCTGAAATGGAGCAATCACGGCAAGTACGGTGACCTTCAAGTGCTGTTGCTGACAAATGATGATACTTGCTACCTACAACATGCCAGTGCATGCTTGTGTTACAGCACACACTGCACTTACAGGCTACCTGCCATTCCAATTGCTGCCACTTACAGGCTACCTGCCATCCCAGCAGAGTGTGCTTACGCCTCTTAGTCTTCTCAGCTGCATTGCTCATCTATGCAAACACCTTGCATTTTGTGACAGGTTCCTAGAATCAAATGCCAAGAGATTTTCTGGTGTGACACAGCTTGCATGTCAACAAACCCTCATTCTACGTTATATTGCTGCTGCAGGCAAGGAAGCAGCCCACAACTCAGGCACAAGTTATTGAGTACTTGCTGAGCACAGAGACAGGGGAAATGCAGTATGAGACAGCTCGCTGCAGGCCACAGCTTGATGACTCATTCTTTGCGTATCTGGACTCTCAAATAGGTGAGTCTGATGTTCATTGCACACAATAAGAGAAAATAAAAGTTTGCCAGATGCATCACAAACACATCTGGCAGAATATATACATGTATGAGCAACCAGCTAGGTGGTGTCAGTCCTCGACAATACTACTTGCAAACCCAAAACAGCACTGTCACTGCGCCGCTGCAGCACTATGCATATACAGACTAAATGACCAGTGAGGAGTTGTCTGTGCTAATTGTTGATTGTGTCTTGCAGCTGAGCAGCGGTTTGCAAGTCCCCTGAACGAGAACAGGCTGGCAGAGTTGGAGTCTTTGCGGGAGTTTCTGAAGGAGACGGTCGCCCTTCTGGACTCACGAACTAAGCAAATAGCTGCTCCTGCAGAGCGCCTGAAAGCTCTGCTCATGTCCAAGGACAAGAAAGCTACGATTTTGGAGATGGCAGGTATGCCACACTCTTGTTGAGACACAACTGTTGCAGTTGCCTGTTGTTCAGCTTGGAAATGCATGGGCAGCCTGTGCTGAAGTTGAGCTGTGATTGGTCATGACGTCACAGATGCTGCAAAGTGGCTTGGCTTGACCAGCTGACTGGGTGGTGTGCATGTGCTGATGTTGACTGTGATTGCCATGCAGAATGCAACCAGATTGATGAGCCGTTGCTGAATCTTCTCAAGCAAAATGCTGATGCTGCAAGAGCAGCAGGCCAGCCAGAACCAGCTGAGTTCATGGAAAAGATCAGAGATGCAGCAAGGAAATTTCTGATCAAATGAAGCAATTAGTGCTACCAGTAAATTAGTTTTCAGACAGAGTGCCAGCTGTGTGGTAGTCCTAAAAACATAAAGTGTTTGCACCCACACAGAGTCATGAGTCTGAGCACTGAGTATCCATCAAGAGCAGTGGTGCACATCATGTTTTCTTGCTGGCCAGGTGTGTCAAGATGCATGAGGTGATCACACCAAATGTCACATCACATGCCCCAAGCCTGGTTTTGAATGCTGGAAAACAGCAGCACACAGATCGGCATCACTTATTACCCAGGTGCAGACTCAAGTGTTGGTATGAGACTATTAAATGAAATTTTCAATCTAGTTGAGGCATTCCAGGAAGACTAGCAGATCAGACTCAGTGTGGAAGATATGAGCCCTCAGCAGAAGCTTGTGACATGTCACTGTACAGCCAGCAGGAATGTGGTCATGTGTGTTGTTTCCGGTGATGGATGCTGTGTCTGCAGAGGAGCTCATTGCTGGTTAATCAGATCGTTTATGTTTATGGTAGCAGTTTCGCCAGCCTTTGTGCCCATCAGACAGACTTGACCAGCCTTCAAGCTTGAGTAGCCAAACGCTTCATTCAGATGCTGGGCGCTGCATATGCTGATATGATGTCTTCGCTGGCTAAGCCAGCTTGGCTGTGCACGCTAGTCACGAGTCGTGATTATCTGTTTGTCTCATGTGACATGCATTTGTGCATTTGTATACCCTGAATCGCAAATGCATGTAGAGCTAGCACAGGGAGCTGCAGCTGTCCTGCTGTTGCCACAATGTCAGGGGCATCTGCAAATCCTGATATTGCAACATCACATTTGTGCTCATCTACATGAAACATGACAAATGAAACCATAGCCAGCTGTCTAAACGTATTGCTTCTACTTCCCTTCAGCAAAATTCTACTTCATGAAGCCAGTCACAACAATGACTGGCTTCCTTCAAATACTTGCTACACTCAATGTACACTCAGTCTGGGTGGCAAATTCATCATGCTGTGGGCAGTGGTAATAGTCAAGCTGCTTCTCAAGTGAACAGAAGAAGAAGGAGAGACTGCGCTACTTGCGCAGTGCAGGTGTAGCTAGCCACTGCTGCTGCAGGATTTTGTTGATCTGCTGCTGGCCACATGTGAGCCACAGGAAAAAAAGGCCAAAAGCAGAAGACAGTGCGTGCATTCTCATACTCAGCAAATGTGGACATATGTACATCCCAGCTCCCTACACGGCGGGCAGGCTACTTACAGCATCATCTGTGATATGAATGTAGCCTTCACACAAGCTGTTGTCTTCCTGACCGTTACAGATGCAGCCTGGGCCTGAGGAAAGAAAGAAAAGAAAAGAAAAGTTTACGCTTTTCAGCGATCATAACGGGAGCCTCCCAAGGCGGCAGCCCGGAGCCCTGGGCCTGAGGAGCTAAAGCTATCAATCTGGCCACTGGTCAATCTAGCCAGCAGCTCTTCGGGTGAGCTGATGGGCTGTGAGCTCTGGCAAGCAAGAGAATATACACTCGCCTGCTGCTGCTGGACAGAGGGCAGCATCTGTTGCAGGGACAATGTGATTTCTGCTGAAAGTGCTGACTCAGCCTTCGAGCTGGTGATGACTGTACGTGCGGTGCACCAGGTTGTGGTTGGTAGCTCACGTCTAGGAGGAGCAGGCGGTCGGCAGAAGAGAGGAGCTGTAAGCAGCAGTGGTGTGCCCATTGGAGAAGAGAAGGAAGACCCAGCTGTTGGCAATGGGAAAGGGGGACCTGATAGCCGCTGCAGACATGAGGGTAAAGTGTCTTCTACACCCTGCATTGCATGCAAGGTGCAATATAGTCTGATGATGCAGAGAGGCTGGGCCATGACACTGGAGTGTGCAGAGACTGGATACTAGCAATGGGCACATTGTTTGCGCGCTACAGCAGACAAAGTATGCAGCACTGTTTATCAACACATCAGCAGCTCCTGATCCGATTTCAGCCCTTGAAATGCATGGTTGAGCTAACCTGCCATCAAGAACATGTCCTGAATTGTGCACGATGTATGCACCTTGACCGCAGCGTCAGAATCAACCAGCCCCATTCCGCAGGCATTCATGCTCCATGCCGATGCGCACTTCTTCAGTTGCTCAGGAGTCTTGCATTGATATAGGGGCTGCAGATACTGTACACCAGTATACAGCTGAGACAGCATGTGACATGAGAGCATGGAGCATCTGTAACATGCAAGCAAACTGCATAAATTTTGCAAATGGCAGACGCTGCTGCTGTGAACGAGCAGATGCTATGTGGTGCATATCACAGCCTGCTCAGCATGAGTTTTACTGTTAGTTGTGAACAATCTTGCATCTGACATCTGCGCGGTACTGGTCGAGCGCAAGTTGCACTGCTGAATTTGAAGCCTGACAGTCAGACTGAACACAGTAGCACTGAACGGAACTCAGACAGCATTCAAGACCCGGACAAAGCAACTCATGCAAATGCTTCAAATCAACTGTGCAATCTCCAGCTGCTACCGCCACTCCAATATGTCGTTGACAGTTGCCTACAACTGCTGAACAGTCTAGAATGTCAGATGTGACGGAGGTGAGTGCTACAACTGACCTGAGAACAGCATGCTTTACATGAAGCTGCTGCCGAAAATCTTGCACCATGGTGACAATGACTGATTGCTGACAAGTGTCACCAAGGCAGAACGTCTTGCAGCTGAGCGGCCGATGTCCGAACATACAGTACAGACAGATGATCGCATAGCAACCAATCTTGGCAATTTACTTTTCAGAGCAGTTGGGTGGGATATTGCAGAGGTGAAAAGGCTGTGAGCCAAACAGATACAGACTGAGGACGCTTTTCAAAAAATACAAAAATGCGTTTTTTTGTCAACAAGTTGCCACCCACAGCTCCAAAATGATGACAGGCAACACCCAGTGAGAAAGGTCATACTTCAGGTGATACTCATGCTCTACTTACCTGACGCTGCATTGTCCTTGGCCCTTGCACCACAGTGACAATGACTATGACTTTACATAAACCTCCTGAAGCTGAGCGGCCGATGTCTGAACATACAGTACACAGACAGATGATCGCATAGCAACCAATCTTGGCAATTTGCTTTTCAGAGCAATTGGGTGGGATATTGCAGAGGTGAAAAGGCTGTGAGCCAGACAGACACAGATTTAGCGCGCTTTTCAAAAGTACAAATGAATGATTTTTTTGTCAACATGTTGCCACCCACAGCTTCAAAATGATGACAGGCAACACCCAGTGGCAAAGTTCATACTTCAGGTGATACTCATGCTCTACTTACCTGACGCTGCATTGTCCTTGGCCGTTTGAGCTTATCTTTTGTGCTTTTGCTGCACCTGCCTGCCAAGGTGTAAGCCCTCGCCTGCACACAGCTTGCCTCAAGCTCAGCCTGTAATTTTCACTGCACCTATTGGCATATGGTGTGTGCAGGACATTGTTGCAAAGCAGGAAAGAAATCAGCTGGTTGGCGTGGATTTTTGTGTTTTTGTCCTGGAGCAGATCAGACCACTTCTTGGCAGGCGCAGCTCGCTGCTGACCACCTGACTGTCTTCGTCTTCCGCGTCCCTGCAAGTTCCAGAAAGTGAGCGTAAAATCTCAAGTCGAAGTAACATACAAGTAGAAAGGGTGTAACCGACCCAAGAGGCCAATATGCTGAAAACGAGCCCAGGTTGCGGGTGTACACATGGGTAAGAAACGTGCAAAACTGCTATATATAGACTAAGTGCTTGAAGTTAACCTGTACGTGTGACGACTTGTGCGCGTATTGTCTGTCTGCGCTCGATCGCAAGATGCTCTGATGGTGCTGCTACTGGGTTGTAGTCTGCCCCTGCAACTGTCGCTGCGATACCTAAGCGCAACAGCTGTGCCGTTCCGTGAAAGTCAAGATTGCTGCGATGCATCTGCCGTTTCGGGGACTGTCGATGAATTTTAATGCTTGTATAGGCCAAATAAACAAGCCTGTGCAGGCCGCGCGCCACAATGCACACCGATTGCCTCGTACACGTACGGGCGTCGAGCCAAGCTATGCAAAAACAGCCAGACGCTGCAGCTGTGCACCACGCTGCTACAAAGGCAGCGGCTTCTGAGGCTAGGAGCCAATGTTGTGCCGCGGTACCCGCACGGAGTAATCGCGGTCTCGCAAGACGCGTATCCCTGCGTATCCCTGCAAGGCCTTCTCTCGGCATCACGCGTACGAGTCGTACGAGTCGTACGAGACGACGCGAAACTTAAACCATTATAACCTAAGTAAATGGTAAATGACAAACCATCGAGGCGAACAGCATCCCCACACGCCATCCCCACACAGTTCGGCATCCCCACGCCCCATTTCGGCAACTTTCGGTGCCAGACTTTCTGGACGAATCAATCCGACCGTTCGCTTACCACCACCGGTGCCGATTTCGACCTGAGCTCGCACGCTGACGGCCTCGGCCGCATATTGTATCGTTGTTGGCTTGTAGTGGCGCCAGCATGCAGCTGTGCGTGACTTTCGAGGTAAGCCTGGTCCCTGTGCTGGATTTTGTGTGTGTGATCAGTCCTGCACATACTGTCTGCACGTGCAACACAGGGGTGTCATCGGAGTACGATCTGGACAGCAAAGTACAGCGCAGCGTCAGCAGTCAGGGCAGTGTTGGCAGACCTGTGCCAAGACTTTGGACTGTCAGCCAGCTCAACGCAGCTATGGCAAGCTGATGCTGAGCTAAGGCCTGAACAACAGCTGCAGGCGGTAAGGTCAAACTTGTGATTATTGTATGCTGTTCGCGTTGTGGGTCAAGACAGTCGTCCTACCGACTTCGGGTACTGCTGTACACTGCTGCAAATCCTGCAGGCGCACCTTCGAGCTGGGAGTACAGACTCAGTACATCTGCATCTTGTTTTCACCCCAACTATCAGCTTTTTTCTCTGGTACACCTTCAAGATAGGGGTCACCAGCAAACGCAAAGCTTTAGCATTATCTTGGATGCAGTCTGCCAAAGCTTGTGCTGCCTTGTACCGAGCAGACCTGCCTCAGCTGCTGCATGTGCACCATGCTCAGCAGCTGCCAGTGTCTGCCCTACAATTCAGTGGATACCCTGATAGTCAAAAGCTCTCCTATGTGGACTTGAAAGGCCTTGATTCAGGAAGTCTCATTGTCATGAGCGCGCTGAAACGCTTGAAGCTTGACTTATGCTCCATAGCCTGCTTGACCACAGATGCCCAAGCAGCAGTTGCCCAATGGAACCACATTGTACACCCTCAGAGAACAAACCAAACAGTTGTCAAGCCAGACAAGCATATAGTCTCATTGCGTGCAACAGTTCTGGTGTTCAAGTTAGCTACTCTTGCATCTGGTATGAAGGGTGCTGCTTCAGTCAGCAAGACTATGTGGCACACTTTGAGTCTACTGAGTGAGCGTCTTGAGGGCAGTCGTGGTGGAAGCAGCTTGCCCAAGCCCAGCACCATCACCAGTCCGCCTGGTCTGCAAGTAGACAGTGGTGAACAGCTCTACCTGTCGTGGCAGCTGATGGAGCGCGTACTGCCTGTCATTTCCCAGCAAGAACAGTTGGACTCCTCACAAGCTGTCTGCTGTGGTCTGCTGCGGCGCCTGCTGAAGACAGCAGCACCGAGTGTCCAGTTGGGCATGGTCCTGGCCATCATCGACTCAGGTGAGCCATCATGACCAGCATATCAGAAGCAGCAGCGCTCTGGCTGTGCAATCAGCTTGTGGAATAGTGTGCATAGGCTATGTTGCAGTAGCCCGCCCTCAGCTGGCTGTCACTGGTTGTCTGCATTTCCTACGCCTTGCATAGCAGTCCATCCACTGTCACGCGGTGCTGTAGGTGGCATAGCAGCCCTGGGAATGGCACTGTCGCAGACTCGCAAGCTGGCTATCTCAGCTGTCAGACTGCTTGATTGCATGCTGATGGAGAGTCAGCTGCCAGCTCAAATGGTTGCTGACCATGAAGCACAGCTGGCAGACACAAAAGCAGTCCTAGCGCTGTCTGCCCTGCTGTGCCCATCAATCCACAAGCAACAGCCCATGCATCGGCAGTGGCTTGCTGAATGGGGTAAGTTAGCTCAGCAATCAGCCTTCAAGGGTCATGGCCCTCTTATTTTGCTATGCAGCTTGGCCAGCTGTGTGCAGAGCAATAGCTTTGATACACTGTGTAGTGCCCTGAGCTTGTCATGTGACTAAAGGCACGACCTGTAGAGCATGTGGTACTGCCAGTTGTTCAAAACCAGCTGAAGCACATGCCACACTGTCACCAGCAGCAGTCTGTGGAACACGCGAAAAGGGTGCATTGACTGCTTCTGCTTGCAGGTGCTTTTTCATTTGAAGCAGACATCATCAAGGCAGCAGCAAAGGCTGATTCAGCGGCTGAGCTCCCAGGCATTCTGAGCTTCATGCACAGACTGCTGGACAGACAGACAGGCTGTCACTCAGTTTGTCCTGCTGAGCGCGCCTCAATGAAGCTCCAAGCCAATCTCCCAGCAATGCCTTTGTCAGAGTCTTCAGCTGACAACAAGGGCAAGCTCACTTCCTCCAGGGCCTTTCAGACAAAGCCCCTGTCACATGCACCAATGGAAGACGGAGTTGAGGGCAGGTTAGCCTGGCAGAGCTGCATGCCGCATGATCAGCTGTTCAACCCCATTGAGTCATGGCCCACTCCCTCAGCAGCTGCATGGAGTGACATCCAGACAGTGGCAAGCAGAGCGTTCTTCACTCTGGAGTGGATCGCAGCTGTCGGGCTGCCATCTTCTACAGGCAGTCAGACCAGCAGGATGTCAGACCAGCCAGACTGCTGGATGCTCATGCAGGACCTAGCAGCATTCCTTCAAAAGCTGCTTGCTGGGCATGTTTTGAATGTCAAGCTTGACATGTCAAGGGTGTGCGCTAGTGGGCTGGCAGCAGTGCTGCAGTTCTGGTTGTGTTCCCACATGACTTTTCGGCATGTGAATCACCTGGCCTTGCTGTTGCTGAAGCGCATTGCAACAGATGAAGGTCTCAGGAGCTCCAATGATCCTAATTCACAGATGTACAAACGAGAAATGCTGGCAGTGATCCTCGTGGGCAACCTGCTGCTGAGTAAGCACCCTGTTGAAGCGTCATAGCTGTGTAAAGCACATTGTGGTGTATTGCACTTTTGACATGCCCCCTCACTGAAAATTATACACTTGACATGTCTGCACGTATGCTGCAAAGAAACATGCAAAAACAAACAGGTGTACAGATGGTTTGTCTCAAACTCAAGATGCGTATTCTTGGCTCACCGCCCATTTACCTTGTTGCTGAGCATGACAGATGTCATCTTTGAGTCATGCTGACACTTGCTATAATGTTACAGTTTGCTGGCAATGCAATGCAGGTACATCATTTCTCATCACGGCCCAAGCTGCTGCAGCTGCAGTGGCTGATGCCATGTATGCTATCTTGAGCTGCCCAAGGCACTGTAAGACCTTTGTCCGTAACGCTGGAGCACCAGGCTGCATTGAGAGATCCATCCAGCAGCTGAATGGCAGCATGCCGGCGCAGCTGACTGTTGCTGCCTGTTGGGCACACATTGCAGAAGTGACGCTGACCAATGGCGGCAAAACAAGATCTGGCAAATCTCCCATCTACCTTAAAAGCACACTTGACCTGGTCTTTGACCTCATGAACCAAAGCTTGCTGGTCAGTTCCTGTTTGCATTTTGATGTCAACCTCTAAGCAGCACTGAGCAGGCTGCAAGCACACAAGCTTTAGTCTTGTTCATTCTTTGTCTCAGCGTGCTTCAGCATGCTGGACGAGACCCGAGTCACTTGCAGTCATCATGTTGGCACACATCTGTATGCTACTACGTTGGTGTACCTCATTCAGAGCCTGCCCACAAACTTTGCTCAGCTGCTTGTGCCAAGACCAGTCATTAAGTGTAAAGCCAGCTGCTCATATGCACTTGTGCTTCCTGTGACAACACCACCTTCAGCACCTATCTGCTTGTGCATGGTGCCAGCAGCAGGTGTGCAGATGTGCTGTGAGTGGCTTGCAGGTTGCTCTGCCAGCATCCCCTGAGCACTGTTTGGCGCTGGCTCGGGTCATGGCCAAGATGGCTGCCTTGCTGAAGGCAGTGCCTGGCAAAGATGTCCGTGAGAAGGTGGTTTGCTCCTGTCTTTGCTGTTGTACCTGGCATGCTTTGGGAGCTTTTGTTGCCCTCCAGATCTTGTTGACCTCTGGAGCCAGACAATGCACATTGAAAGATTTGCATGTTGATGTGGTTACAGCAATGACTCACACATTCATCCTAATGTGATCAGACTTGTTGGCTGGCTGATGTATGCGACCCTCTCTAGTTTGCCTCTGCACATTGGACTGCAAGGAAACAAATCTGTGCACAGTGATCTGCACGTGAGTATGCAACGCGCCTTGTATCACATGAGAGCAGCTTGCACTGGTGCTGTGTTGGCTCACATGTATGTCTGGCAACAGCAGCAATGCTGCCCTTGTCCACACACTTGAAAAGTCGTAGACCCACAAGTTGCACGAGACCACCCAGCTGTTGCCATGGTGGCTGTGACTGCTGCTCAACAGTGATTCCAGCTCCTTCAGTCTTGCTTGCCTGTGGTGCAGCACACAGCAGAGCTGTTGCCACTGCTGCTGAGGCTTCTGCAGCAGTGGCGCACTGCTGTGCCTGAGCCGGGCCTTGCCACCTTTCTCATGGTGTCGGCAGTGGAGCTCATGCGTGCCCTGGAGCCTGCCAACATCACTCCTATTCATACATCTGGTCAAGAAGCAGTCAAGGCATGCCACTGTCTATATCTTCTGCTCATGTGTCTGTCAGGAAGCAGTCAAGGCATGCCACTGTACAAGTCATGTGCTCATGTGTCTGTCAGGGAGCAGTCAAGGCATGCCATTACAGGTCTTCTAGTTCAAGCCACAATCGTATTTCAATCATTCATGCATCTTGGGGTTTGATACATGGTCAAGCAAATCGAGTACCAGCAGTGAACTTGCATGCCTTCTGACAAGCAGGTCAACACTACACATGTCTTTGTGACAACTGGCAGGTCGGACCATACAGAATGACTAATGCCTGAGGCTGAACTGGATGATGAAACAGGACAGCAGCAATGGTCAGTTAGGGGACTTCAATGTGCTTGCAGGGGGTGCAAAGCCTGCTGACAGACCTGGTAGTCAATCTCACCACGCATCCATGCGTAACAGCTGGCACTGATGCCTTTGTGGCTGGTCATTCCAAGGGCTTCCAATCCCTCAAGGATATGGTGGAAGCCTTACCATCAGCCCTGCTGAGCATGATGTGGGGGAGTCTGATATCAGTCAAGGACAGGCAGTACTTGGTGCAGCAGGCCTTCACACCATGCATGCACGCCTTCATTGAGGATGCTCACCACTGGATGAAGCAGTCGCCGGACATTGACAAGACACTCAGACCCTTTTCAAACCCAGCAGCATATGTCACCCTGCTGAGTAGGATGCAGGACCCATCAGTGCTTGCTTGTGTCCATCACTGCACACACTTGCTGCGGTTGCTGCAAGTGAATGTCATGCAGCATCTTGATCAATGCACACTGCCTGATGCAGTGCTTGGTCTCTGCAATGCGTAACAGCAGCATGCGCCAAACAGGTTGAGCCTGAGCAAACTGCAGTGGTTTCAGGCTTGCAAAGCATTTTATCATTATTGGTAAAGCATAGTGCTGACCTACACAGCTGTGGTGGCACCTCATACTTTTGAAGTACAGGATTGCAAATGCCCTTGATGCATCTGCATTCTCTGGCAGCTGTATGCATGACAGGCATGCCTGGAGTGCCAGCCTGCATCTATGATTCTACATGACACTCACTAGGCACCAGTTGCGCTGTATACATTGGCTAACTGCACCACTTGGCTATGCAGAGCTCAAGTTGGACTTTGGCTCGACTCCAGATCTGGCAGCCCGTTTCCTGAAGAAGGCAATACTGACGTCACTGCAGTTCCTGTTTCTGCTGGTGACAAGGCTGACGTTCCTGTGCAACTTTGCCCCTGGTGTGTCAAGCTCTGCGGCCATCACAAGTCTTGACCCTGCAGAGGTGGAGCACGTCATCGACCAGATCGGTGAGGGCTCAAACGCCAGTAGCAGCAGCGCCTTCTGTTGGCTAATTCTGTGCAGAATTGCCACAATTTGCTTTTGATATAGTGCATTAAGGACAATGATGCATGACCTGAGATTATAAGATGCAAGCACTGCATCTGTTCCGAGCGGTTGCTTGAGTCTCACATGTGCTTTGATGTAGCATTTGCACCATGTGAGTCTAGGGGCATCCAAAAGGTCTTGCACGCTTTCTTACACTTATCCAGCAGCACCACAAAACAAGTTGTGCTTTTCATCAAACATTGCCTCAGAACAAGTGAGAGCTTCTACATCCCAATCGATGTTCCTGGTTGTTTCGTGGTGTCCCTTTCTTGTAGTGAGCAACAGATGCTCATGCTTGCTCAAATCAACACTGGCAAATGGCGCAGGCTCTGTGGCGGATTTGCTACAGAAGATGAGGGGGCAGCAAGCAGCATGCACGGCCCTCTTTGCTGACTTGGGCCCAGATGAATGGTGTGCGGAGTTCCAGCTGGAGACAGCCATGCTCACCTTCAAACAGCGCTTGAACAATTGCCTGCGGGTTGTATTGGACAAGACCACCTTCCCACCAGACCTAGCAAAGCAAGTCCGGTCTTGTTTTGTGGTTGGGCAATCAGCAATGCAGGTCAGAGGTTGTTCTGATTGTGTGGTTTTTGCAATGCATCAGTATCAAGTCTGTCATATGGCTCCAGTCTGATCTGATGGAATCCCGGAATGATGTAGACCCAGCACCAGAGATTACCTGCATGATACGCAAGCTGAAGACGTTGCTGGCTGTGCTGATGAAGTCAAACATAAAATGCTGTTGCACATCCCCACACACAATTGCTGGTATGTGGGGGCAGTGCATGATGCATTATCTCTTTACCATCAACATACTGTGTGAGCCATTTGCTGTGGCTTGTTACACCGCAAGCATGTCTGAGCCTGCGAAGCCAATCTCAAACAAGAGGATCCCTGCCACCTGTCACTATGGGTGACATCATTGCTGTGAATGATTCACAGGTCAGGCAGGGACCCAGCTTCCGACCAGTGACTGCAGCAGCCCATGCAGCAGCTGATGCAGCAGCTGCTGAGCTGATGGCTCAAGAGGAACAGACACAAGCCCAGCAGAGAAGGGCAGCTGCCAAAGCAAGTGCCAAGAAGGCCAAGAAGCAGCAGCAGAAAGCCAAGGCGCAGCAGCAGAAGTCTCTGCAGTCACCTGAGCCTCTACAGACAGCAGCAGCACATGATACTGGCGTGGAACTTGGAGATACAGGCAGTGATTCAGACAGAGACCTGTCACCCGACTCTGCAGAGAGACGCACCAAGTCAATGAAGGCAAGGCTGTCAGCGCAAGGGCTTCTTCCTCCACGCCAACAGCCTGGTACGGCATCCAGGCCAAAGCCTGCAGTGGTTGATGCTATTCGAGCCTCATGGGCAGACCATAGCGGCTGTGTTCAGTAGCTTTTCAGCTTGTAGGTGTCTTTTAGGCGCCGTCTGCTTGCTGTCTTGCACTGAGTCAAGGCTTATCCAGTCAAGTTATACTGAGGTTCCTACTGACAGCAGTGTTGCCTGCGGCATGGCATGCTGGCATATCAGGTCTGGCCTGTCACGTCAAGGATGTTGAGCGAGAACGGCGCTTCAAAAGGGGAAACTTTCTGAAGTAGGTAACCTACCTGTTGACAACCTCAGTCTGTTGGGGTAAAAATTCAATTGTCTGAGCTGACTCAGGTCAAACTGAGAGGACAAACTTGCTTCATCACGCTATCATTGAAGGTGAATGTTACATGTTCCGAAGGGCACTGGCACTGCCAGAAATTGTGGCATCATGTGCATAGCTGCAACTTGCAAATTAAGTCATTAAACTCAAGGATGCGCTGATCTGCAGAGCCTGATGCCATGCCTGGCTCATAATTATAAAGCGCAAAAGTCAGATGCAGCATGCACCATCAGGACCTCTGTCACTGATCACCTTGCCTGGCCAGCCATGAAGGTTTAACCTGAAGCAGTTGTTCTTAAATAACACTGTAGTTGCTGCAGCATCATCATAGACTTGCACGGGGCACAAAGACAAATCTTGGTGAACTTGTCCACCACCACAGAGATAGCTGTGTGGCCCTTCTCAGTTTTGAGCAGATGAGTGACTCTGTCCATAGAGACCACCTCCGGAGCTTTGGTGGGAACAGGCCACGGCACGGGTTTTCCAGCAGGATGCCTCTGCAAGTTCTTGCTGCGCTGACACACATCGTAACCCTGCACATACTCCCTAATGTGCCTTTCCATGTTAGGCGCATTTGACATTGTATGTGGCATGTATGCCTACATGACCAGCATAGTTTGAGTCATGCAGCTCCTGCAAGATGCCTGCCCTCACAGCAGCAATGTTCAGCACAATAAGTGCAGTGCCCTTGAAGCATGCACCGCTCTCCAAGCGCAAACCCTCCTTGGCAGGTTCGCATCCTCAGCAAACCAAAGATTACTGGCATATTTTGCCAGCAACAATGTCACTGTCAGTCATTACATCTTCGTCCATTCCATCCTCAACACACAACATCATGTGAGGAAAACCAATGGATGTCTGCTGAGTGGATCAGCCACCTTACTCCGCCTGCCCTGTATTCCCAACGATTGATGAGAGCCAGCTGCAAGCTCGTCACTAGCCGTCGTGAGTGCTAAAAAGTAAAGCGCAAGCAATGCAGCTGCGCGTTACGCTAGAGGTGTGTCCGATCACCTACTGATCAGTCCAGAGCTCAGTGGTCCAGAGCTTGTCCCCATAAACTCTCTGTGCTTGTACTGCCTCAGAAATTCGATGACATTGACGACTGGGAGTCCGAGTACGCTGAGACGACGCTTGTAAAAACAGTGCTTGCGGACTTCTGCCAGCATTATGGCTTATCTGTGGCTGGCACACAATTCAAGCATGGGCGTGAACACTTACACCCCAGTCAAGTGCTGCAGAGGGTAAGAATGTGCTGTCAACACGTGTGGGAAGAGGTTGCCCATTGTTCTCAGGATGCCTCCACCTGATACCCTGCAGGTACCCCGTGCAAGCACAGCACCTTCTGGACTGCGCCTGAGTGCAACGTTTAACATCACAGCTGCTTTCCATGTATGGTTGAGTCTTGGACAGGCATGCACAAAGGATCAAGTAGCCCTGGGAAGAGACTGGCATCAGTCTATGCTGGCAGTGGCCAGATCTGACCTAGCAAACTTGCCAGACATAGCCCAGATGCTAAGGCTGCATGGTTCACAGCAAATGGCACCCCCTTCATTGCAGTTTGAAGGGCGCTGTCCAGTCTGCAGACATAAGGGACACAATAGCAAGTATTCATTGCTGGAACACAAGAGAGGAGAGTGCCTCTTTCTGTCCACAATTGAGTGCTTGAAAGCTGACATGGCCATTTACAGGCAATCAGCCAGCTCTTCTGCAGCAGCTATCCTGACGGAAGGTGCCGTAACAAAGTCTGTGAGCGCCACGCATCTGACGTTCGCTCATGCCCTGCGGGTTTGTGTGATAACCCTCAAGCTCATTTCACTGATGGGCAACGTCACAGACATGATGGATGTGAGCATGGCACTGTGCGAAATATTGTACGTCATAGGCAGGCAGTGTTGCGAGGGGTCTATTGTGGTGAATGATGATACAGAGGAATGTCAGCTGTCCCTGCAGCTGACTCAGCTGGTTGTGCCTGTCATGCGCAAGAGCATTGCACTGGAGAACACAGCCATGCAGGCTGTAATTTGCGGCGAGCTGCTGCTGGGCTGCATGCAACAGCCGGTTGCTTGTCAGGCTGTTGCATGTCAGCTTACTGACACAGGCAAGTCATCACATGCATGTGTTGTACTGCCCCTGTGTCCTTAGATGTCATTGCCATGAGCAAAGCATGCACCTTGTATTTACACACATCATTGTTTTAAGTCATGTGAGGTGCTTGTTCTTGACAAACAGCTGCTTGCAATGCAGGGGGACTGTCAGTTCTGGCTGAAGGAGCAGCTCAAAGCACGATACTAGCCTTCTTTGTATGTCGTGCAATCTTCTGCATGATGAATTGCCAGCTACCTGATGATCAACTTGCCGGCATTGAGGTCCAACTGGTAGCTGCGAACACTGTACACCATCTGTCTGGCCTCTTGTGTCTACAGTTTGATGAACAGACACAAAGCTACATTGCGTGGCATGGCGCAACCAGCTTGTCCTGGGGTAAGTCCTGGGCTCCCTTGTGTCATACAGCTTTGCATGCTAGGCTCAGGAAGACTGTTGTGGTTAGACGACACAAATGCTAGTGCTGCTCAAGCTTTGCAGGAAATACTGGCCACAACTAAACAAAGTTGATGATTGATCATGCCAGCTATAAATCATTTGGTATAGAATGATGTCAGCACATTGGTGTGACTACAGCTGCACAACTACAAGCATCACAACCTCTGTGACACTTGCATTTCTACACATGAATTGTGTGGACTGCAGCAAGATCTGCATATGAGCCCAAATTCATCACAGCGGGAGTCCAGAGGACCCAACTCAATCTCAGCAACACAGACTTGATCATTTTTGTTATGGCAAAATTGGTGGACAGACAAGATAAGCAGCAAGGCAAGTTGCCTGCCAGCAGCAAGTCAGGGCAGGCAAACCCCCATGATAGATCTATCCAGACCAGACAGGATAGCGCAGCTGCAACTGCAAGCCTTACTTCACAGATGGAGGCTACAGCATCTGACCAGAGGCCAGTTGCTTCAATCTCAGGACAGCTTTTAGATAGGGATGAAGACCCAGAGGCTCAGTTTGGCGTCCTATGTCCATGTTGGCCCACACCGTCTGTTGTTGTGTGGGATGACCTCCAGATAACTGTGAGCAGGGCATTGCTCACCCTAGAGTGGCTGCTCATAAAGCATTCCTTGAAGGCTGATGCCTCCTCACATGCTAGCTCAGATGCCCAATGCCTGATGCACGCCACTGCTGCCTTGATTTACAAGCTGGTAGCTGGGCATTTGTTGGATGACAAGCTGAACATGGAAACGGTGTTTACAAGCGGTCTTCTGCCAGTGCTGAAGGCCTGGTCACTCTGTGGGTTGAAGTATTTGGAAATCAATGTTCTAGGCCACATGCTGCTGACACGCATGACCACAGATGCTGCCGTCAGAACTTGTGACAAAGCTTTGGACGCAAGTGGGAAGCAGCGCAAGATTTGTGCTATTCAGCAGTTGGCAAAGATGTTTGGTGAGCAGTCCATCCTTGTTGTTGAGCTTGTGTGTACAAAAAGAATGACATGATGAATTGGTTGCCTTGCTTGAGCCGGGTTCTTTAGCTAGGTTGCGCATTTCAGCTTGTGAAGCTGGTCAGGCACCTCAGGCCTAGCACCTCAGCACCTGTCAAGTCATCATCAGTCTCTTGTACATAAAGCAAATGGTGTCTGCCATGCAGCAAAAGATGCCTGGTTGACTGACTGTGCAGGCTCAGAGGGTGCACTGCTCTTGCAGCCAGCTGCACCAGTGGCCTTGGGCGCCCTGTATGCTGCCTTGAGTGATGGGAACCAATGCAAGAGCCTTGCCACAAAGGGGCTGTTTGCAACAGGCTTTCTGCAGGGTCTCCAGCAGCTGAGGGATGACAAGCCAGCATGCTTCACTCTGTGTGCGTGCTGGGCATGTATTGCCTCTGTACAGCTGCAAGGGACAACCCCTGATATCAAAGCCTGCTCCATATATCAGCCAAAGGTCTTAAAGACTATCCTTAGCTATGTCTGCGTTACCCCGCTGGAGAGGGTACGCACTGACGCTCACTCACTTGTTGTATGCACAGCCTGTGGCTATTCAATAAAAGCAGCTACGTTGATTATGTTCATGCCTGTTTGGGTTCAATGCATGACATACAACTGCTGTGCGTGCCGTATAGCTTGGTCGTTTGCCTGACACAAAGTCTGTGTGTGCACACATGCATGTCAACCTTGATCATGATTTGCCAGCTGTATGCAATACTGGGGCAATATGCATCTATGATGTGTGTCGCCAAACATGGACATGCCAAGTTATGCCATGTGACAGTAACTTCAGAGCATTCCATGCAGAGTTCAATGCCGTGGTCTTCAGAGTGTTGTCTTGGGCTTTTCCGGGTCTTGATGAAGCTGAGTGAGCTGTGTGCACTTGTCCCAGAGGGCCATATCAGCTTGCAGGTATACATAGAGCAGTGGCAGTACTGACCTTGCACAAGGCCAATGCTTCTCACGTGTGTTGCATTTGGCTTTGACATGCATGTTGAAATCAAATGCAAGCCCTGCCTCCCTTGAGATGCCACAGTTCTTGTGCTGGCAACGCTGACGCAGCAGATTTGTGCTTTACAGCTGTCATAGACACAGGCATTGCCACTTGTTTTCACTATGACTGCTGTATTGCAGTCACTTTATCTATGACATAGTGCCCAGCATATGTACTCAAGCAGTCACATAGCTTTGTCAAACACCAGCGCAGCAATATCATCGTGGTGAGCATATGTCGCCTTCAGGGTAAACTGCTAGCTGTCTTTTTGGCAAGTTTGAGTAAAGGCTGTTTGCTGTCTGCAGATGCGTGCAGACTGCATGCTCTTTGCACTTGGTTTGATGCGCCAGTGGCGCAGCATCACGACTGTAGTTGATCCGGCGAGTCTGGTGCTGTTGGCCTCAGTCTACGGCTGGGGTGGACTTGGTGGGCTGAAGCTTATGAAACCTAAATGTCTATTCCGCAACGATTTCAAGGTAAACTTTTTCATGGACTACAAGCAAGATTTCTGGGCAGTTTACCCATCTTGAGCTGTAATGTTGCAGTTTGACTCTTTGTTCTAGCTCTGTACAAATGTTTCGGCAAATGATCGTCAATCCAGCAACAGTTCACAATGTCAGCCCTAGCATGTGGGCTTCAAGCTGCATATTCTGCATGTTCATGCGTGCACTGCTGCCTGCAGGACCATGCAGTTATGCTGACAGACGTGTTGGCTGACCTCCTAGCCTGCCCTGCAGTCCTAGTCAGCGGTGACCAGCATGTGACTGGGTACAGCCGCTGTCATCTGCAGTCTAGGTTGGTAAAGCTGCCACATGACCTGCTGTATGAGCTCATGCACATCCCCATTGCTCAACACTGCTGGCTGTACTTTGGCCAGACCCTTTTCCCTACCTGCACACAAGTGTATGTGGGCTTGGCAAGGGATTTGATGTGCAAGTGCGAGAGGAAGGACCCCTCACCAAGAGCATGCCCTCAGATGGAGCCATTTGTGCACATGCTAGGTGACTGCCACATGCAAGCCTGCCTGCATGGGTGTCATCCAACATTGGTCATATCTTTTTGATTTTGAATGATACAGAGAAGCTTACCATGGCCCTTGAGTAGCGATGACACGCATGAAATAGTGGCTGTCTGTCCAGTTAAGTATGTCAAGTGTGAGTGCAGGTCAGCCCGTGTTGCTATGCATCCTACTCACAAATAGACCTTGAGCCAATTGCTTTGTGGGCTTGATCTGCATCACATGCAGCTCAGTGTTTTTGTTTGCTAGTGTGATGATGACAATGTATGTAAGAGCACCGCTAGCGTGCTCAAGCTAAAACTTTCTTGTGTGATGCAGCTGAGCATCATAGAATGCAGCCAGCGCCGGGGCCAGCAGATTACCAACTGCTGAGGGACGGGGCTGTAGCAGCCTTGCAGTTCTTGTACCTAGAACTGCACGCGCTGAGGCGCCTGAAGCACACCTTGGACACCAACAGGAGGTCAACAGGACGCACTTTTGCCAGTGAAGTCGGTATTCTTCTTGCTGATGTTGGTGAGCACAGCTGCAGTTGTTTGCAATCCATCTTGCACAGTAAGCATGAGTTGGAGTCATCTTGCAAACTTTTTTTGTTGCATCCCTGCCCAATCCCAGCTCCATTTGCTTGCTTGCTGTTTGGTACATTGACTCAGGTTTCTCTCACATGCTCACCTGCCAAATGACTCAGTGACTCAGATACCCGTCTGTAAAGTCGACTTCAGGTGTTGCGCTGCATTCACAGTTCTGTTTTTTGGCAAAACTTTCTTTGCAATCCTATGCAAGGTTGAGACACCACCACAAAAGAGGGAACAATGCAAGGAAAGCATAACGACATATGAATTATGACGGTCCAGCGTGTTGCTAAAGCATGTTGCATTCTGCGCAGAGGGGATCACAGCACGCCTCGAGAGCATGCGCGTTCAAAGTCACTGGATGCCTGTTTGGGCCCAGCTCAGTCCCCGGGATTGGTGCAGCGACTTCAAAGAGGCCAAGGCCAAGGCATGGCTTGCCAGCAGTCTACCTGAACTCAAGGAAAATACCATTGGACTGTCTGCACAGAGTGTGAAGCGCATTCAGCACTGCTTCACACTGGGTCAGCTCAGAGCACAGGTCAGGCAGCCAAGTACTTTGCTGTAACATTATGCCATGCTGTCACTTGCCTGCATTACTAATCTCAAACTTGTACACATAGCCTGAAACTGCAGTCATGCACTAGTTGTACAAAGCACATACTGAAAGGCTGATTCTGAGTCTGCAGTGTTGTTCAGCATGGCGTATCAGCTTCCATTCCTGCTTGCTTGTTGATGCAGGCAGGGGATGACAATTTGGTCACAGCAGCACCACCTGCTGAGCGCTTGAGTGAGGAGGAGCAGGCACAAGCTGATCAAGAGCAGGCAGCCTGGGCTGCAGCTGAGGCAGCAGCTGCTGAGCTGATGGCTGAAGAAGAACAGGCGCACGCCAAGCAGCAGCAGGCAGCTGTCAAAGCAGCTGCCAAGAAGGCAAAGAAGCAGCAGCAGAAGGCCAAGAAACAGCTGCAGGTGCCACAAGCTGAGAGCAATGACCAGCCAACACTTGCAGATGTTTCTCAAGCTGCAGCTGCAGCTGCAACAGCAGCACCACCTGCTGAGCGCTTGAGTGAGGAGGAGCAAGCACAAGCTGATCAAGAGCAGGCAGCCTGGGCAGCAGCTGAGGCAGCAGCTGCTGAGCTGATGGCTGAAGAAGAACAGGCACAAGCCAAGCAGCAGCAAGCAGCTGTCAAAGCAGCTGCCAAGAAGGCGAAGAAGCAGCAGCAGATAGCCAAGAAACAGCTGCAGGTGCCACAAGCTGAGAGCAGTGATCAGCCAACACCCTCAGAACCTTCTCAGCCTGCAGCTGCAACAGCAGCATCTGATACATCAGGGCTCCCTGACAATGCTCCTGACAGCAGCACAGACCTGATACAGGCAATGCGCCCTGTGACAGTTCAGCCAATTGAAGACATCTCGCTCCAAGCTCAGGTTGAGGCCATGCAGCAGCAGCAGCAAGACCTGCTGAAAAGACAATTGCATTCAGGAACTAAAGACTCACAGGCAAAACCTGCATCTTGGGCAGATATCTGTTCAGGTGTTAAACATGGCTCCTAGACCAGCCACCGCGTCATTGTATGGATTCATGTTCTTTCCAGATGAGCCATGTTTTGGGGTCGCTGCAGCACTAAATGATAGTGGTAGCATGCTCAATTAGTGTTGATCTTCATGCAGCTGCACAAACTCCAGCAGAATGCCATTTTGCAGTTACAGAGGGCAAATCCGCTCACATAGTGCTCAACAAGATGGTTACTTTGCATGTCCCTGGGTTTGCTGCTGCTGGTTATAAAGTGGGCCATTCCGTCAAGAATGCAGGCTCAGAACACTTACTATGAACACATCAATAGCTCAGGATAGCGACCATATGGACAGAGCAGCAAGCTTTGAGTTGTCTGAAAAACAGCAGCTATGTAGGTATATAGCACTTGAATTAGATTCCTGGTGATCAGGGCAGATACTGCCTTTTGCCCATGCCATAAGGGCAACTATAGCTCATTGAAACATGTTGCACCAAGGAGAACCAGTCTCAGGTCCAGCATGTGACATGGCAGCATCAGATGGGGCCTCACTTAGCCAGTGGTTTCCAGATGCTTGTAAACACAACCAGCCTGCTGAAGCATTGTATTCATTGATAATTTTGATTGCAAGTTCACTCTGCTCATGTGTCTATGAGCGACTTGTGTATTGCTGTTGAGTAAGAGACCATCATGCCTGCTCGATGCTGCTGAGGCTGCGCAACCAGGGGGAAAAACCATCTTGAGCAAGACACTGTCAGTGCATATAAGCAGCACAGCGTAAGTGACGTCAACAGCAGGCTTTGCTGCTCTGGGTCTGCCTTTACTTGCTGGGAAGAGAATGCGCCAAACACCCTAGATATGCATTTTGCAGCCTGCAAGTCCAACAGCAATGGAGGATGAGATCAACAGTTTACATGAAAACATTTGGCTGGGCAGGCTACATATTATGAAAACACATGGCCCCGGGGTTGTATCATAAGACCCCAATAAGGCTTACTGTCACATCTGGCAGACAAGAGGGTATTTGCAGCTTTGCTGCGATGCAATCTTCTAGAGATCAGCACCCCATGGCAAGACTAGTAGCCTCTGCTTTAAGCTGTGTCAATATCCAAGGCTTTCTTGATTGTGAACTCTGCTTTGTGCATGGCTTTGCATCAGTGTTTTGGTAGGCTGTGACTGGGACCATGCAATGTGTTCATCCAAGCCTTGCTGCAATCAACTGCAGACAGCACCTGAGTACGAAGTTGAGTGTCCTGCTACAATTAAGGTAGACTTTGATGATGGAGCTACCGTGTTAACCAATTTTCCATACACGAAAGTAGGCAGTGATGCCGTAACAGTTGCAGCTGGTCATCACATACCCAAGCAACACCTGAAAGACGTGGTTGGACATGCCATCAATACTGCTGGGAGAGGCTGATGTCAGTCAAGGACAGGCAGTACTAAGTGCAACAGGTATTTGCATTATGCATGCAAACCTGTGTAGGCATGCATAGATAGGTTGCCGCAAGCTTACAGAGGCTGATCTGTAGTGTAGTTTGCAAACGCCATGCGGTGAATTTAATGACATAATTTTGCAGATGTTGCTCATATATGTATGCACGAGCTCTAGAGCTTGCTGCTCTGGAAAATCCAGTGTGCATGATGTACGTGTATATGCTGAACCTGAGCACTTACCACATTCACAGCAAGGTATGCTCATGTGTTCTGCATCTGCATCCTTGAAGTGCCTGACATATAGGCTCACTTGAGCAACAACAAAAAAATGCCTCAGGGCAAACAAAGGCGACCATACTGCTGAACAAGTCTGACCTGTCAGCTACAGTTTCAGATTCATGTTGCTGGAGATGTATAACTGCATGAGATCAACACTGTTTGAGCACACTGCAGGTGACATTCAGTGCTGTAGCAGCCTGCAACTATGGCTTGTTTGGCGACGTGATGCTATCCAGATATGACTCATTTGACAACTCAAAGCTTGCTGCTCTATTCATGCGGTCGCTAACCTGAGCTATTAATATGTTCATAGTAAGTGTTCTGAGCCTGCATTCTTGACACAATGGCTCACTTTACAAACAGCAGCAGCAAATCTTGGGACATGCAAAGTAACCATCTTGTCAAGCATCATGTGAGCGGGTTTACCCTGTCAGGTATAACTGCAAAATAGCATTCTGCTGAAGTTGTGCAACTGCATGAAGACCAACACTGATTGGGCACGCTGCAACTATCAGTCAGTGCTGCAGCAGCCCCAAGTCACGGCTCATCTGGAAAGAACATGAACCCATGCAATGACCTGATGGCTGGTCTAGGAGCCATGTTTAGCGTCTGAACAGATATCTGCCCAAGATGCAGGTTTTGCTTGTGGTCTTTTCAGCAGGCCTTGCTGCTGCTGCTGCTGCTGCTGCATGGCCTCATTCTGAGCTTGGGGCGAGACGCCCTCGTTTTGCTGAACTGTCACAGCATTGCCTGTATCAAGTCTGTGCTGCTGTCAGGAGCATTGTCAGGGAGCCCAGATGTGTCAGATGCTGCTGTTGCAGCTGCAGGCTGAGAAAATTCTGAGGATGTTGGCTGATCACTGCTCTCAGCTTGCGGCAACTGCAGCTGCTTCTTGGCCTTCTGCTGCTGCTTCTTTGCCTTCTTGGCAGCTGCTTTGACAACTGCCTGCTGCTGCTTGGCGTGCGCCTGTTCTTCTTCAGCCATCAGCTCAGCAGCTGCTGCCTCAGCTGCTGCCCAGGCTGCCTGCTCTTGATCAGCTTGTGCCTGCTCCTCCTCACTCAAGCGCTCAGCAGGTGGCGCTGCTATGACCGAATTGTCATCCCCTGCCTGCATCAGCAAGCAAGCAGGAATGGAAGCTGACACAACATGCTGAATAACACTGCAGACTCAGAAGCAGCCTTTCAGTATGTGCTTTGGACAATTTTTGCATGACTGCAGTTCCAGGCTATGTGTATAAGATTGAGATTGGTAATGCAAGCAAGTCACAGCATCGCGTGATATCACAGCATGGTACTTGACAGCAGTCAGACCTGTGCTCTGAGCTGACCCAGTGTGAAGCAGTGCTGAATGCGCTTCATGCTCTCTGCAGACAGTCCAATGTTATTGTCCTTGTGATCATGCAGACTGCTGGCAAGCCATGCTTTGGCCTGCTTGAAGTCGCTGCACCAATCCCGGGGATTGAGCTGAGCCCAGACAGGCGTCCAGTGACTCTGCATGCGCATGCTCTCCAACCATGCTGTGATCTCCTCTGCGCAGAATGCAACACGCTCCAGAACGCAAATAACTCATGTGTCTTCACAATATCTTTTGCTCACAATGCAGCGCAAGACCTGAAGTTGACTTAACAGACGTGTGTCTGAGGCACTGAGTGAATTGGCAGGTGAGCATGTGAGTGAAACCTATGTCGGTGAAGCAAACAGCACGCAAGTGGTGCTGGGGTTGGACAGGGATGCAAAAGACAGAGTGTGTCAGATGACTCCAACTCCTGCTTACTGTGCAAGATGGATTGCAAACAACTGCAGCTAAGCTCACCAACATCAGCAAGAAAACTACTGGCTGCACTGGCACAACTGCGCTCTATTGACCTCCTGTTGGTCTCCAAGGTGTACTTGAGGCGCCTCAGCGCGTCCATTTCCAGGTACAAGAACTGCAAGGCTGCCATAGCCCCGTCCCTCAGCAGTTTGTAATCTGCTGGCCCCGGTGCTGCCTGCATTCTGTGATGCTCAGCTGCATCACAAAGTGCGTTCAGCTTGAGCACACTAGCGGTGCTCTTGCACACATTGCCATCATCATACAAGCAAAAAACAAAACACTGAGCTGCATGTGATGCAGAGCAAGCCCATAAAGCAGTTGGCTCCAGCTCTATTTGAGAGTAGGATGGCATTGATGCATATCACCATGGGCTGACCTGCACTCATACTTGACATACTTACCTGGACAGACAGCCACTAGTGCATGTCATCTCTGCTGGCAAGCTTCTCTGTATCATTCAAATTTTATAAGATATGACCTAAGTTAGGTGACACCCATGCAGGCAGGCTTGCAACCCTCCTTGCTAAGCAGGGTTCGTAGACAAAGTACCTCGTCATTGCATGGGATCAAACTGTTACCAAATGAGCCATAGCTGATGGCATTACATCGCCAAATGAGCCATAGTTGGAGGCTGTTGCAGCATTGAGTGATACTTGCAACGTGTTGAGTCTCATGCAGTTGTACAATAATTGTTTAAAACTGTAGCTGATATATCTATATAGGGCTTTCAGCGCGATGGTCACCTTGTTTGCCCTGAGGATGTTTGATATTCGTAAAGTGAGCCTACTTGTCAGCCTACTTCAAGCTGCAGATGCAGAATGCATGTTCATCTTGCAGTGACGTGAATTTGGCTGCTCAGGTTTGGCATACACACGAACATGATGCACACTGAAATTTGCAGAGCAGCAAGAGTCTTCTAGCTAACTATGCATGCATGCATGTATGATTAACATCTGCAAACTGCGTTATCATATTCACCGCATTGCGTTTGCACATTACACTACAGATCAGCCTTTGTAAGCTTGCTGCAGCCTATCTATGTATACATACATAGGCTCGCATGCATAATGCAAAGGCCTGTTACGCTTAGCACTGCCTGTCTTTGTCCAACATTGGACTATGATAATCCCACCATGCTCATTATCATGTATTCACATCTCATGTGTTGATGCCAAGGCTGCCACTGAGTCCTTGGCATGTTGCCTGGAATGATCAGCTACTGCGGCATCAGAGCCCACTCTTTTTAGTACGAATGAACGGTGATCATGGTGGCTCCATCATCAAAGTTTACCTGAATTGCCGCAGAACACTCAACTACCGCAACTTGTCTGTCTGCAGTACCTTGCAGCAAGGCCTAGGCTGTGACATTCACGTTGTAATGGTCACAGTTACAGCCTACCAAGAAACCTAATGCACAGCCATGCATACAGCAGAGTGCACAGTTGTAAGGGCCTTTGATATCTACACGGCTTCAAGCAGAGGCTACTAGCCTTTGCCAAGGCGTGCTGGTCTCCAAAATCTGATGATTGCATCGCAGCAAAGCTGCAAACAACCTCTTGTCTGCTAGGATGAGAAACTTGGACGCCATGTAGTTTCATAAGATGAAGCCTGCCCAGCCATATGGTTTCCTTTGCTTTGTTGACCTTCTCCTCCATTCAATGCAATTTGCTTCTGGATTTGCAGACAGCAAAATGCATCTTGAGGGTGTTTGGCACATTCTCATCCAGCAAGTAAGGGTAGACTCAAAGCAGCGTGACGGGCGAAAATCCGGGAGCGCCGCTGCTGACGTCACTTATATTGCTGATATGCACATCGTTGCTCAAGGCGTTTCTTCTCCCTGATCCCAAAGCCTGAGCAGCATCGAGCAGATGTACAGGTCTCTTACTCAGCTTGAAGACACATGAGTGCTGATAGCCAGCTGCAAGCTCGCCAATAGCCGTCGTGGGTGCTCCTGAATGCTCAAAGCAAAGTGCAAGCAATGCACCTGCACGTTGCGCTAGAGGTGTGTCCGATCACCTACTGATCAGTCCAGAGCTCTTTGGTCCAGAGCTTGTCCCCGATGTATGTTGTCGACCTTTCCTGCGTGTATTGCGTCAGGATTTTGATGATGTTAACGGTTGGGAGGCTGAGTACGCTGGGCCCACGCTCGTAACCACAGTACTTGCAGACTTCTGCCACTATTATGGCTTATCTGTTGCTGGCACACAACTCAAGCATGGGCGTGAGAATTTGCACCCCCATGAGGTTTTACAGAGGGTGCGAATGTGCTGTCAACACGTGTAACAAGAGATCGTCCGTTGTTGTCAGTATGCCTCCACTTGCTGCCCTGCAGGTGCCCAGTGCACGCACATCACCATCTGGACTGCGCCTGAGTGCGACATTTAACATCACAGTTGCTTTTTGTACATGGTTGAAGCTTGGGCAGGGACGTATGAATGATCGATCAGCCTTAGGGAGAGAATGGTATCAGTCTTTACTGGCAGTGGCCAGGTCCGATCTAGCAAACTCGGCAGACACAGCCCAGATGCTAAGGCTGCCTAGTTCACAGCAAGTGGCACCCCCTTCATTGCAGTTTGAAGGGCACTGTCCAGTTTGCAGATATACAGGACACAACAGCAAGCTTTCTTTGCTGGAACAAAGCAGAGGGGAGTGCCTCTTTTTGTCTACAATCGAGCGCTTGAAAGCTGACATGGCCGTGTTCAGGCAATCGGCCAGCACTCTTGTAGCAGCTATTTCAACGCAAGGTGCTGTATCAGAGTCTGTGAGCGCCCCGCATCTGACGTTCACCCATGCCCTGCGGGCTTGTGTGATAACACTCAAGCTCATTTCATTGATGGGCAATGTCACAGACATGATGGGTGTGCGCATGGCATTGTGGAAAGTACTACTATTCATAGGCAGGCAGTTTTGCGAGGGATTTGTTGTGATGAATGGAGATACAGAGCAATGCGAGCTGTGCCTGCAGCTGGCTCAGCTGGTTGTGCCTATCATGCGCAAGAGCATTGCACTGGAGGACTCAGCCTTGCAGGCTGTCATTTACTGCCAGTTGCTACTGGGTTGCATGCAACAGCCGGTTGCTTGTCAGGCTGTTGCATGTCAGCTTGCCGACACAGGCAAGTAATCACTTGAAACATGTATTGTACTGCCCCTGTGTCCTTAGATGTCATTGCCATGTGCGAAGCATACATATTGTGTTTAAAGGCATTGAGTAACAATCTAAAGTTGCTTGAGATGATTGTTCTTGACAGGAGCCTGCTTGCAATGCAGGAGGACTGTCTACTCTGGCTGAAGGAGCAGCTAAAAGCAAGTCACTAGCCTTCTTTGCATGTCCTATAATCTTCAGCATGATCAATTGCCAGCTACCTGAAGACAAGGTTGCCGGCATTGAGGTCCAACTTGTAGCTGCGAAAGCTGTACACATTCTGTCTGGCCTCTTGTGTCTACAGTTTGATGGAGGGCAGATGTCATCGCCTCAACAAACAGCCCTGCATGGAGCAAGCTTCCTGTCCTGGGGTAAGTCCTGGCTTCCGTTGTCACACACAGCTTTGCATGTCAACCTCAAGACGACTGTTGTGGCTGCACAACACAAATATTAGGGCTGCTCAAACTCTGCAGGATTTGCTGGCTGCATTCAAAAACCTTGATGATTGAGCACACCCGCTATGACTCATTTGGCCTGGAATGATGTTAGCACATGGACGTGATTCCAGGTGGCACATCTAGAACCATCACAACCTCTGCAACACATAGATTGCTACAAGTCACGTGTGTGGACTGCAGCAAAATCAGCACATGAGCCTAAATTCCTCACAGAAGCGGTCCAGAAGAACCAATTTGGTCTCAGCAACATAGGCGTTACCATCTTTGTCATGGCCAAGTTGGTGGATAGACAAGATAAGCAGCAAGGCCAGTTGCCTGCCGCCAGCAGGCCAAGACAAGCAAACCCCCACTGTAGATCTGTCCAGACCAAACATGAAAGTGTGGCTGTAGCTGCAAGCCATATTTCCCAGGATAATGCAGTGAAGGCTGAAGCATCTGACCCAAGGCCAGTTGCTCCAAGCTCAGGACATCAATTAGACAGGGATGAAGACCCAGAGGATCAGTTTGCCATCTTATGTTCATGTTGGCCAACGCCATCTGTTATTGTATGGGATGAAATCCAGACAATTGTGACCAGGGCATTCCTGACCCTAGAGTGGCTGCTTAGGCAGCAATCCCTGAAGGCTGATGCCTCCTCACATGCTGGCTCAGATGCCCAATGCCTGATGCATGCCATTGCTGCCTTGATTTACAAGCTAGTAGCTGGGCATTTGTTGGACAAGAAGCTCAACATGCAAAGGGTGTTCACAAGCGGTCTTCTGCCAATACTGGAAGCCTGGTCAATCTATGGGCTGACAAGCATGGCCTTAAATGCTCTAGGCCAGATGCTGTTGACACGCATGACCACAGATGCTGCTGTTAGGTCTTGTGACAAGGCTTTGGATGCAAGTGGGAAGCAGCGTGAGATTTGTGCTATTCAGCAGTTGGCAAAGATGTTTGGTGAGCAGTCCATCTTTGTTGCTGAGCTTGTGTGACACAAAGCATGGCATTATGAATTGAGTGTCTTGCTTGAGCCGGGTTCTTCATCCAGGTAGCGCATTGCAGCTTGTGAAGCTGCTGCAGCACCTCAGGCCTAGCACCTCAGCACCTGTCAAGCAAGAGTCATAACCAGTATCTTGTGTGTAAATTAAGTTGTCTTCAGCATCCAGCAAAAGACATGACTAAATGAATGGTTGTGCAGGCTCAGAAGATGCATTGCTCTTGCAGCCAGTTGCACTGGTGGCCTTGGACGCTCTGTATGCTGCCTTGAGTGATGATGCCCAATGCAAGAGCCTCGCCACAAAGGGGCTGTTTGCAACAGGCTTTCTGCAGGGTCTCCAGCAGCTGAGGAATGACAAGCCAACATGCTTCACTCTGTGTGCGTGCTGGGCATGTGTTGCCTCTGTACAGCTGCAAGGGGCAACCCCTGAGATCAAAGCCTGCTCCATATATCAGCCAAAGGTGTTGCAGGCCATCCTTAGCTATGTCTGCACCGCCGCATTGGAGATGGTAGGCACTGACGCTCACTCACAGGCTTGCCATACGCACAGCCTGGGGCTCTCCAACCGAAGCAGCTATGATGATCGTGCTCCTGTCTATTTGGGACACCATGACATTTGTTTGTTGTGCATGCCATATACCTGTCAGTCATTTGGCTGACACAAACCCTGTGTGCATGCATGCATACCAACCTTGATTGTGAGTCTCCAGCTGCAACACTGGAGCAGTGCGCATCTGTGCGATTTGTTGCCCAACAGGGATTGGCCAAGCCATGTCATGTGACAGTAACACCAGAGCATTCCTTGCAGACTTCAGTGCCATGGTCTTCAGAGTTGTGCCTTGGGCTTTTCCGGGTCTTGATGAAGCTGAGCGAGTTGAGTGTACATCTTCCAGAGGGGCACGTCAGCTTGCAGGTATGCACAGAACAGTCACAGTGCTGATTTCGCACAAGGCCATTGCTTCTTACACGTCTTGCATTTGGCTTTGACACACATGATGTAACCAAGTGCAAGCCCTGCCCCAGTTGACATGCCACAGTTCTTGTGATGGCAAAGCTGTCATGACAAACTTGACCTTTGCAGCTGTGATAGACACAGACAGTGCCAGCTGTTTTCATCTTGGCTACTGTGTTGAGCAGTCACTTCAACCATGACGTAGTTGTGCCGCGCACATGTATTCAGCCAGTCACATAGCATTGTAAAAGACCAGCGCGGTAATCTCATCATGGTGAGCGTAGGTGGTCAGGACAAAGTGCTAGCTTCTTGGCAAGCGTGAGGTACACGCTGTTTGCTGTCTGCAGATGCGTGCAGATTGCATGCACTTGGCACTTGGTCTTATGCGCCAATGGCGCAGCATTGGAACTTCAGTTGATCTGTCCAGTCTGGTGTTTCTGGCATCGTTTTACGCTTTGGGTGGATTTGGTGGGGTAAAGTTCATGAAACCTAAGAGTCTGTCCAAGTTCAAGGTAGACTTTCTCAGGGACTACAAGCAAGCCTTGTGGGCAGTCTACCCATGTTCTGAGCTGTATATTTGCAGCCCGATCCCGATTGTAGCTCTGTACAAGATTTGCGGCAAGTTACTGTCAAATGCAGCATTCGTGCACAATGTACAGTGTTAGCCCTGGCCCACAGACTTCAAACTACATATCATGCATGATCATGCGTGCGCTGCTGCCTACAGGACTATGCAGTCACTCTGACAGACGTGTTGGCTGACCTCCTAGCCTGCCCTGTAATCCTTGTCAATGGTGACCAGTATGTCACTGGGTACAGCCACCTGCAGTCTGTGTTGGCACAGCTGCCACATGCCCTACTGTATGAGCTCATGCACATCCCTGTCGCTCAACATCGCTGGGGCTACTTTGGGCAGCACCTTTTCCCTTGCTGCACACAAGTGTATGTGGGCATGGCAAGGGATTTGATGTGCAAGTCAGAGAGGGAGCAGCCCCCACAGACATCATGCCCTCTGATGGAGCCAGTTGTGCACATGCAACAGAGCAGATCTCTGCCCAAGATGCAGGTTTTGAATCTCGGTTCTTAGCTCCTGCCTTAGGTTGTCTGTTCAGCAGGCCTTGCTGCTGCTGCTGCGGCTGCATGGCACCAATTCCAATCTGAGGTTGGGGCGAGACACTTTCTTTGTGCTGAGCAGCAATAGGGCGCATTGCCTGTATCAGGTCTGTGCCGCTGTCAGGAGCATTGTCAGGAGCTTCGTCAGGAGCATCGTCAGGAGCATTGTCAGGAGCGTTGTCATGAACATTGTCAGCAGCATCATCAGGACGACCAGATGTGTCAGATGCTGGTGTTGCAGCTGCAGGTTGAGAAGCTTCTGAGGGTGTTGGCTGATCACTGCTCTCAGCTTGTGGCAATTGCAGCTGTTTCTTGGCCTTCTGCTTCTGCTTCTTTGCCTTCTTGGCAGCTGCTTTGACAACTGCCTGCTGCTGCTTGGCTTGTGCCTGTTCTTCTTCAGCCATCAGCTCAGCAGCTGCTGCCTCAGCTGCTGCCCAGGCTGCCTGCTCTTGATCAGCCTGTGCCTGCTCCTCCTCACTCAAGCCCTCAACATGTAGTGCTGCTGTGGCCAAACCCTCGTCCCCTGCCTGCATCAGCAAGCAAGCAGGAATGCTGATACGCCATGCTTGATTACACCGCAAACTCAGAATCAGCCTTTCAGTATGTGCTATAGATACACGAAATTACAGGCTGTATATACAAGATTGACATTGGTCATGCAAGCAAGTCACAGCATGGGCACGACATCACAGCAAGGTTTTGACAGCTGTTTGACCTGTGCTTTGAGCTGACCCAGTGTGAAGCAGTGCTGAATTCGCTTCACGCTCTGTGCAGACAGTCCATTGGCACTGTCCTTGAGATCATGCAGACTGCTGGCAAGCAGTGCCTTGCCCTGCTTGAACTCGTTGAACTCGCTGCACCAATCCTGGGGACTAAGCTGAGCCCAGACAGGCATCCAGTGACTCTGCATGCGCATGCTCTCCAACCGTACTGTGATCCCCTCTGCGCAGGATGTTCAGGTCTCAATGCTTGTAAGATACAAACTTGCAAATTCGCTCGTAACATGTTGGCTCATAGCACGTTTTGGACCTGCAACTTTGCATTGCATCAGGTAACAGTTCTCAACCTTGCATAGAGTGGCAAAGTCCCTGGACAGGAGTGTGAGTTCAAGGTACAACCTGAACTTGACTTAACAGAATGCATAGATGAGTAATCAAGTGAGCGGGCAGACAAACAAGGATGGGACAATAGGACTGGGTTGAGATATAGGTCACAGAGTTTGCCCAAACATCTTTGTTGAAAACTGAAATCATGTTTGCAGCAATATATCAAATGCACTTGACTGCAGCAGGACTCACCGATCTCGGTGCTTAGCCTCTTGTTGGCCTCAGACTTGCCCACCAGCCTTCCCAGTGAGACCACTTCCAGGAACAAGATCTGCAAGGCTGCCAAAGCGCTTTCCTTCAGCAGCTTGTAATCTGCTGGCCCTGGTGCTGGCTGCATCCTATGATGCTCGACTGCGTCACAGATGGAGTTGTGTTGAACTTGAGCGCGACAAAGATGCTCTTGCAGGCAGTTCATCATGATGCAAGCAAGAGGACCATTGTGTTGCCTGTGGTGCCAATCAAGTCCGCACAGCATTTGGCTCAAGCCACGCTCTTGACCAGGGTAGTATTGATGCACATCAATGCGGGCTGACCTGCACTCATGGTCCCAGGCAACAGCCACTGTACAAAACCAATGCAGGCATGCTAGCATGTGGCAGTCACCTAGCATGTGCACAAATAACTCCAGCTGAGGGCATGCTGTCAGAGCCCTCTCTGACTTGCGCATGTAATCCCTTGCCACGGACACAAACATTTGTGCACAAAAAGGGAAAAGGTGCTGGCCGAGGTAGTGCCAGCACTGTTGAGCAACAGGGATGTCCATGATGTCATGCAGCAAGCCATAAGGCAGCTGTTCCAGCAGAGACTGCAGGTCACCACGGCTGTACCCAGTCGCATGCTGGTCAATGCTGTAGAGGACTGCAGGGTGGGCTAGGAGGTCAGCCAGAGCGTCTGTCAGAGTGACTGCATAGTCCTGCAGGCAGCAGTGCATGCTGTTATAACGGCCAAAATACGCACAATATTTCAATTGGCAGCATGGGTTTGTAGCCCACAGATTAGGACTGACTGTTGGCATACAGACATAGTGCATTGATGTTACATTTAGCAGTCGCTTGCCTCCTGCTCCATACAGAAGGTGGATAGACTGCCCACAAGGCTTGCTGAAAGACACTGAGAAAGTCTACCTTGACTTTGTCGCAGAATGGGCTCTTGGGTTTGATGAGCTTTATCCCGCCAAATTTACCCAAAGCTTGGAATGAGGCCAACAGCACCAGACTCGCCAGATCAAGTGAAGTCGCAATGCTGCGCCATTGGCGCATCAAACCAAGTGCGCAGTGCATGCAATCTGCACGCATCTGCAGATAGCAAACAGTCGTTTCAGTGCTTGACAAGAAGGCAAATAGCCATTCACCCTGACCATATGCACTTACCATCACAGTATTGCCGCACTTGTGTCTGATACGGCAGTCTGACAGGTTGAACCCATGCACTGGGCACCACTATAGCAAGTTGACTGCTTAACACAGTGGCCATGATGTATACAGCTGTCATTGTGTGTGTCTGTGACAGCTGTAAAGCTCATAACAGCCATGACAGTGTCGTGCGATGACATCATGGCATATCAAGTGGGAGAGGGTTTGCATCTGAACACCACCTACCGGTGAAACCCGACTGGGACACATGTGAAATGTGCAAGCTCTGAGGCTGAAGTATGTGACTATGGTATGTGACTGTAGTATGTGATGGTAGTATGTGACTGCACCTGCAAGCTGATATGTTCCTCTGGGACATGTGCACACAGCTCACTCATCTTCATCAAGACCTGGAAAAGCCCATGGCTGAAGACCATGGCATTGGAGTCTGCAATGAAAACACTGATGTTACTGCCACCTGAATGGCTTGGCCAACACCCAGCGGGCAACAACACACTACTGATACGTGTCACAGATGCACATTGCATACAATTGGACAGTCACAATCAAGTTCAGCATGCACGCACCACAGACTCGTGACCAAGAAGTTTGTGGCATAGAAGTCCTGTGCACATCATGTAGGCAAGTCAAACAGGCACAGAGAACAGAAACAACATAGCTGCTTGGGTTGGATAGCTTCAGGCTGACTGGATGGAAAGCCTGCAAGTATGATTCAATGCGTACCCTGTCCAGTGAGGTGGTGCAGACATAGCTAAGTATGCCCTTCAAGACCTTTGGCTGATATATGGAGCAGGCTTTGATCTCAGGGATTCTTCCTTGCAGGTGCACGGCAGCGACAGATGCCCAGCATGCACACAAAGTGAAGCATATTGGCTTATCGTCCCTCAGCTGCTGGAGATTGTGCAAAAAGCCTGTTGCAAACAGCTCCTTTCTGGCAAGGATTTTGCCATGGTCCCCATCACTCAAGGCAGCACAGAGGGCACCCAAGGCCACTGGTGCAACTGGCTGCAAGAGCAATGCATGTTCTGAGCCTGCACACCCATTCATTCAGTTGCATCTTTTGCTGCATGCTAAAGACGATTTGGTTTACAAAAGATACTGGTCATGAGTCTGGCTCAATAGGTGCTAGGTCTTTGGTGCTTCAGAAGCTTTACAAGCTGTAATGCGCAACCTGGCTGAAGTTCAAGCAAGGCACCCAACACAATACGCCAACTTCTGTGTGCACAAAAGCTCAGCGACAGAGATAGAATGCTCACCAAACATCTCTGCCAGCTGCTCAATAGCACAAATCTCGCGCAGCTTCCCACTTGCATTGAAAGTTTCGGCACAAGATCTAACGGCAGCATCTGTGGTCATGCGTGTCAGCATCATCTGACCTAGAAGATTCAGGTTCAAGTTTGTCAACCCATAGCTTGACCATGCCTCCAGTATTGGCAGGAGACCGCTTGTGAACACCCTTTGCATGTTAAGCTTCTCGTCCAACAAATGCCCAGCTACCAGCTTGTAGATCAAGGCAGCAATGGCATGGATCAGGCCGTTGGGACACAAGCCATGAGCATGTGAGGTATCAGCCTCCAGGGAAACCAGTTCCTGTCTAAGCAACCACTCTAGGGTTAGGAATGCCTTGGTCACAGTTGCCTGGATGTCATCCCAGTCAGTGACAAGCGGTGTTGGCCAACATGGTAAGGAGCCAAACAACTGATCCTGTGAGTCCTGACACTTGTTTGACAGCTGTCCTGTGCTTGTAGCGTCAAGCATCTGGTCAGCTGCTGTAGCATCCACTGCTCTGACCTGGGATACATAGCTTGTAGCTGCAGCTGCACTGTCATGATAGGTCTGGCTAAATGTGCTATGGGGGTTTGCTTGCCTCAGCTTGCTGGCGGCCTGCAGTCTTTCTTGTCTGTCCACCAATTTTGCCATGACACTGATGACAAAGTCAATGTGCTTCAGGTTGGATTGCCTCTGCTGGGGTGCAGTTCTGAGAAAATCAGGCCCATATATAGACCGTGCTGCAGTCCGCACATCAAATCTCATCAGATTGTCACATGTGGTGCAAAGGTTGTAAGCATCACATTTGCTATGTCAGCTAGCATCACATCATGCATTGACATCATTCCAGACAAACTTGAGTCCTGGCTGGCGTGCTCAATCATCAAGGTTTCATTGCAGCCAGCAATTCCTGCAGCACTTGAGCAGTGCTAGAGTTTGGGTCATTCAACCAAAACACTCTTCCTGAGCCTAATATGCAGAGCTGTCTATCACAATAGAACACTGGACTTACCCCAGGACAGGAAGGTTGCGCCATGCAAGGCTGTCTGTTCATTTGTTGACTGTTGCTCTGGATCAAAAGATGGACACAGGAGGCGAGACAGATGGCGTATAGCTTTGGCAGATACCAGCTGGACCTCAATGTTGGCAAGCCTTTCTTCAGGTAGCTGGCAATTCATCATACTAAAGATAGCATGGCACGTAAAGAAGGCTTGTTGCCTGCTTTGGGCTATTCCTTCAGCCAGAGTTGACAGCCCTCCTGAATTGCAAGCAGGCTTCTGTCAAGGACCAGCATTTGCAACAAGGTGACAGTCTAAGAACCTCACTATGCAAGGTGTATGACACGCACATGGCATTGGCATCTGTGGCTATAGGGACACTACAGCACCTGATTCATGTAATGACTTGCCTGTGTCGGCAAGCTCACAAGACACAGCCTGGCAAGTGACAGACCGCGGCACTTGGAACATACAGCCTGACAGCAGCTTGCAGCAAACTTCGGCCTGCCAGTCTGAGTCCTCCAGTTTGAGATTCTTGCGCATGATAGGCTCAACCAGCTGAGTCAGCTGCAGGGACAGCTGGCATTGCTCTGCATCTTCACTCACCACAACAGATCTCTTGTAGAACTGCCTGCCAATGGTATCCAATGTGTACCATAATGCTACGCTGACATCAACCATGCCTGTGACGCTGCTCATCAGTGAAATAAGCTTGAGCGTCATCAAACAAGCCCGCAGGGCATGGGTAAACGTCACATGCGGGGCGCTCACAGACTGAATTGCAACCTCTTGCACCGGACTAGCTGCTGCAGAGGTGCTAGCTGGTTGCCTGTACACTGCCATGTCAGCTTTCAAACACTCAACTGTGGATAAGAAAAGGCATCTGCCTCTATTTTGCTCCAGCAAAGAACACTTGTTGTCATGTCCATAATATTTGCAGACTGGGCAGCACCCTGCAACCTGCAGTGAAGGGGGTGCCATTTGCTGTGAACCACACAGCCCCAGCATCTGTGCTATGTCTGCTGAGTTTGCCAGACTGGAACTGGCTGCTGTCAGTACAGACGAATACCATTCTGTCCCTAAGGCTGGTGCACTATGTATACGTCTCTGCCCAAGACTTAACCACATACGAAAAGCAACTGTGATGCTAAAGGTTGCACTCAGGCGCAGTCCAGGATGTGCTGTGCTTGCAATGTGCACCTACAAGGCAGCAGTTGGGGGCATGTTGCTAACAACAAGACCTATCCTCCTGCACATGATGGTAGGACAATCTCACCTTCTGTAGCACCTGATTCGGGTGCAAACAGTTTTGCCCATGCTTGAGTTGTGTGCCAGCAACAGATAAGCCAGTATATCGGCAGAAGTCCGCAAGCACCGTGCTTATAAGCGTCAGATCAGCGTACTCAGACTCCCAATCTTTAATGTCATCGAACTCCTGAGGCAATACACGCACAAAAGATTCATAACGTCGGGGACAGGCTCAAAAGCAAAGAGCTCTGAACTGATCAGTAGGTGATCGGACACACCTCTAGCGCAATGCGCAGCTGCATTGCTTGCGCTTATGAGCATTCAGGAGCACCGACGACGGCTACTGATGAACTTGTAAATGGCCTTGATCTTCGAGGGACTCATATGTTGCTGCTGACTGATCAGCAGCTCATGAGAGACCATGACTTAATGCCTTTCATGTTGTCAAATTTTGGGAATTTCATACACTGTAGGCATTTAGCAGACTGTAGGAAGCAAGATTGACCTATGGTGCATAGTGCTTGGAGACACAGACATTTGAAGCCTTTTGAGCCACGGCAAGCATGACCCTTTCAGCAACATGTATATCTTCAGGCTGGCAACATGGAAATTTGCCTCTAGATATACCTCCTTAAACTGTGGCATTGCTTGGTGAAACAACACTCAACAGTATCACTTTACAATACAACGAGCGCAGAGAAGCAGCAGCTTTCTGTCAGATTTGTAACACTGCGTGAAGGTCAAATCTGATTGGGCATCCTGCAGCAATTGTTCTGTGCTGCAGGAGCTTCCAGACATGGCCCATCTGGTGACAATATGATTTTAAGCAGTGACCAGGGGGCTCGTCTACAGAGCAGATATCCGCCTAAGATGCAGAAGTTGTATGTGAGTCTTTAGTCCCTGTCTTGGGCAATCTTTTGAGCGGGCCTTGCTGCTGCTGCTGCTGCTGCTGCTGCTGCTGCTGCGGCTGTATAGCCCCAATTACAGTCTGTGTTTGGGCCAAGCCACCTTCTTTGTGCTGAGCTGCAACAGGGTGCATTGCCTGTATCAAGTCTGTTCCAGTGTCAAGAGCGTTGTGAAGAAGCCCAGATGTATCCAATGCTGCTGTTGCAGATGCAGCTTTTGGTGTCTTGGGCTGGTCACTGCTATTATCTTGCGGCAACGGCAGCTGATCTCTGGCCCTCTGCATTTGCTTCTTAGCCTTCTTGGCAGCTGCTCTGACGGCGGCCTGCTGCTGCTTGGCTTGTGCCTGTTGCTCTTCAGCCATCAGCTCAGCAGCTGCTGCCTCAGCTGCTGCCCAGGCTGCCTGCTCTTGATCAGCTTGTGCCTGCTCCTCCTCACTCAAAACCTCAGCAGGTGGTACTGCTGTGACCGCAAAAGCCTCCCCTGCCTGCATGAAACAGCAAGCAAGAATGGAAGCTGGTATGAAATGCTTGATGACACTGCACACTCAAGGTCAGCTGCTGACTGCCTGTTGCTTTGTGCAAGTAATGCATGATTGTAGTTGTAGGTTGACTGAGATTGGCAATGCAAGCTAGACACAACATGGGCACAATATCAACTTGAAAGCAACACCGAGAGAAGTCAGACCTGTGCTCTGAGCTGACCCAGTGTAAAGCAATGCTGAATTCGTTTCACGCTTTGAGCAGACAGTCCATTGCTTTTGTCCTTGAGGTCATGCAGACTGCTGGCAAGCAGTGCTTTTGCCTGCTTGAACTCGCGGCACCAATCCTGGGGATCGAGCTGAGCCCAGACAGGCACCCAGTGACTCTGAATGCGCATGCTCTCCAACCATGCTGTGAGCCTCTCTGCGCAGGATGCAACATGCTTTTGTAATATGTTCAGGACCTTGAACTTTGAACCATATGACACAATAGTATCTCAATTGTGCATAGGCTGGCAAAAAACAGTTTCACATTGAGCACAACTGTAAGTCCGAGGTGAAACCTGGAGTTCAATAAACAAACGTACAGCTGAGTAAACGAGTCAGCGAGTGGGCAAATGACAAAATGACTGGGCAGAGGTACAGTAGACACACTTTGCCAGATGCCTTTGCTGTACACTGCACGGTTGCAGCAACATGTGGATTGCAATTGGTTGCAGCAACATGTGATTGTGGTTGGTTGCAGCAAGACTCACCAATCTCGGCAGCAAGCACACGGTCGCCACTGAGGATTGGCCTCTTGCTGGCCTCAGAGGTGCACACCCGGCGTCCTAGCGTGATCACGTCCAGGTACAAGAACTGCAAGGCTGCCACAGCACCCTCCCTCAGCAGTTGGTAATCTGCTGGCCCCGGTGCTGGCTGCATCCTGTGGTGCTCAGCTGCATCACACAAGAAAGTGTGTTCAGCTTGAGCACGCTAACGGTGCTTTTGCATGCATTGCCATCATTGTGCAAGCAAAAGAAACTCTGTACTGCCTGTGATGCAGATCGGCTCCACGCGATAAGTGGCTCAAGCTTCATTCATGACTAGGATGGCGACCATCATGGGCTGTGGTGTCTACACCCCTGCGTGCGGACAGACAGCCATTGCATGACACCCAAGCAGACATGCTTGCATGCGAAAGTCACCTAGCATGTGCACAAATGCCTCCAGCTGAGGGCATGCCGCCATGGTCTCCTCTGAGTCACGCATGAACTCCGCTGCCATAAACACAAGTATTTGTATGCATGACGGGAAAACCTTCTCTCCAAAGTAAAGCCAGCAGTTCTGAGCGACAGGGATGTGCATGATGTCCTGCAGCAAGCTATGCGGCAGCTGTGCGAAAGCCGACTGCAGATCATCGTGGCTGTACCCAGTGACATGCTTGTCGCTGTTGGTCAGGATTGCAGGACGGGGCAGCAAATCGCCCAGCACGTCTGTCAGAATAACTGCATAGTCCTGCAGTCACCATTGTATGTTGCTTACAACGGCCGGAAGATGCATGATCTGTGAATTAGCAACAAGCGTGTTTGAAGCCCACAGGACGGACAGACTGCTGGCATACAGACATCGTGCATTACTGCTGCATCTGGCAGTCAGTTGCCACACGCTTTGCACAGAAAGACAATAGGGCAAGAGCTGCAAGAACACATATTTAAAAAAGCTCAGAATTTGAGTGAAATGCATTCAAGATGTGGTCAACAATCCAAGAAAGTAATCACCTTGAATTTGTCGCAGAAGAGGCTTTTGGGCTTGATGAGCTTTACCCCACCAAATTGACCCAAAGCTTGGAACGAGGCCAACAGCACCAGAAACGCCAAATCATTTGAAGTTGTGATGCTGCGCCATTGGCGCATCAGACCAAGTGCTAAGTGCATGCAATCTGCACGCATCTGCAGACAGCAAACAGCATTTTCTCAAGTCCGCCAAAACAACAGCCGGTGTGCCACTCTAAACATTTGGGGTCGATATCATGACACAACTGTGCTTGGCAATGCTTTTGACAGAGTTGTGCAGATTTAAAATATGCACTGGATCTATATGTGCACTAGGATGCACTGTGTCATGGAGGGATTTGCTGTTCAACACCTTGGCTATAACCCTTACCACTGATTCTGTGTGTAATGACAGCTGTCAAGGTCATATCAGTCATGAAGTGTGTCATCACAATGGCTTCTGCAGGTTGAGTAGGCAGAGCTTACCACATCAATGGGAAGTGTGATTGCAACTGTGATTGCAACTGTGATTGCAACTGTGATTGCAACTGTGATTGCAAAACATATGTACAATGGTGAACATATGCAAGGTTTGCATGGCAACTGTACCTGCAAGCTGATGTGCTCCTCTGGGACAAGTGCACACAGCTCACTCAGCTTCATCAAGACCCGAACAAGCCCAAGGCAACACTCTGAAGGCCATGGCAAAGAAGTCTGCAATGAAAGCGCTGATGTCACTTTGGCATGGCATGACTTATGCAGCATCTTTTGGGCGACATGTCTCATAGATGCACAATGCTCCAGTAGCAAACACGCAACTGGACAGCCACAATCAAATGCAACGTGCATGCACTTGCACATTGTTTTGTGTCAGGCAAACATATGACTAGGGACTCACGGCATGCACACCAATTGCAGGTCATGCAGCCAATTCAGACTGGCCTAGAAACCCAAGTAATGTAGCTGTTTTGGTTGCATAGCTTTAGGCTGTGAGGAAGAAAAGCCTGCAAGTATGATTCAGTGCGTACCTCCTCCAGTGAGGTGCTGCAAACATAGCTAAGGATGGCCTTCAACACCCTTGGCTGATATATGGAGCAGGTTTTGATCTCACGGGTTGCCCCTTGCAGGTGCACAGAGGCAAGGCATGCCCAGCATGCACACAAAGTAAAGCATGCTGCCTTGTCATCCTTCAGCTGGTGAAGACTTTGCAAAAAGCCTGCTGCAAGTAGCCCCTTTGTGGCAAGGCTTTTGCACTGGTCCTTGTCACTCAAGGCAGCATATAGGGCACCCAAGGCCACTGGTGCAACTGGTTGCAAGAGCGATGCAGTTTGTGAGCCTGCACATGCATTCAAATGCGTCTTTTGCTGCATGTCAAACAAAAGTCAGACTACTCGCATGATACTTATAATCATCATGGACCTTGCTCAACAGAGCTTGGATGCGGTCAATCAAACAGCTGTTTCACAGGCTGCAATGCGTAAAGGTCCTGAAAACCAGGCAAGGCACCCAACACAATATGCCAAAATTGATGAGCATTATGTACATACAATGTGTTCAGCAACAAAGATGGAATGCTCACCAAACATCTTTGCCACCTGCTGGATAGCACAAATCTCTCGCAACTTGCCACTTGCGTCCAGCTTCTTGTCACAAGATCTAAGGGCAGCATCTGTGGTCATGCGTGTCAGTAGCATCTGGCCTAACATATTCAGATCCAAGCTTGTCAAGCCATAGATTGACCATGCCTCCAGTATGGGCAGAACACCGCTTGTGAACACCCTTTGCATGTTGAGCTTTTCATCCAACAAATGCCCGGCTACCAGCCGGTAAATCAAAGCTGCGATGTCATGCATCAGGCATTGGGCGTCTGAGTCATGTGCATGTGAGGCATCCTCCTTCAGTGGAACCTGTCTAAGCAGCCACTCTAGGGTGAGGAATGCCCTGGTCACAGTTGTCTGGATGTCACCCCATACGTTAACAGACGGCGTCGGCCAACATGGTAAGCTGCCAGACAACTGATCCTCTGAGTCCACATCCCTATCTGATAGCTGTCCTGTTATATGAGCACCCAGCGCTCTGAGCTGGGACACAGACAGAACTGTGGGTGGCAAGCCATGTTTCAAAACATGGCTTACAGCTGCAGCTGCGCTATCACGACTGGTCTGGCTAAGTGTGCTGTGGGGAGCTGCTTGCTTTGGCTTGCCCTGCTGCCGCTTTTGTCTGTCAACGAATTTGGCCATGACAGAGATAACGAAGGCTATGTTCATGACACGGGATTGGCTCTTCTGTGGGGCAGCTGTGATGAAGTCAGGCTCATATGCAGACCTTGCTGCAGTGCACACAATTGCATTTATTAGGTTGATGTATGTGTAGAGGTCATAAGCATTACATTTGCTGTACAAGTCACTTCCATGTGCTGACATCATGTCAAGCAAAGATGCGTCATGGTTGGCGTGACCAATCATCAAGGTTGTTGATTGCAGCCAGAAGGTTTGGCAGCACTTTGGCAGCACTAGACATAGTGTCACTCAAGCAAACCGCACTTCCTCAGCCCAACATGCGAAATTGCCTGTGCCTGTGACAAGAACTCCCTGACTTACCCCAAGAGAAGAAGGCCTGGCCATGCAGGGCTATGTGTTGAGGCTTTGACACTTGCTCGCGGTCAAATTCTGGACATAGAAGGCCAGACAGATGGCGTACAGCTCTCACAGATAGCAGTTGGTCCTCCATGTTGGCAATCTGATGTTCAGGTAGCTGGCAATTCATCATGCTGAAGATTGCATGACACGCAAAGAGTGCTTGCGGCCTGCTCTGGGCTATTCCTTCAGCCAGGGCTGACAGTCCTCCTGCAGTGCAAGCAGGCTTTTGTCATGGACATGAATTGTACACAAGGTGGCAGTCTAAAAACTTTATGCAATGACGCGTCTGATGACTATGGGAAGTATGAAATGCACATGGCGATAACATTCAGGGACATGAGGGGGCTATAGTACATGTTCCTTGTAATGCCTTACCTGTGTCGGCAAGCTTGCATGCAACAGCCTGGCAAACGACTGGCTGTTGCAATTGGTGCATGCAACCTGACAGCAGCGAGCAGCAAACTGCGTTCTGCCAGACTGAGTCGTCCAGTGTGAGGTTCTTGCGCATGATAAGCACAAGCAGTTGAGTCAGCTGCTGGGACATCTGGCATTCCTCTGAATCTCCATTCACCAAAGCAGATCTCTCGGAGAATTGCCGGCCTATAGTATCCAACGTGTGCCACAGCGCCATGCTGACATCAACCATGCTTGTGACGCTGCTCGTCAATGAAATGAGCTTGAGTGTTATCACACAAGCCCGCAGGGCATGGGTATACGTCAGATGCGGGACGCTCACAGGCTCTATTGCAGGATATTGCACCCGACTAGCTGCTGCAGAGGTGCTAGCTGATTGCGTATAAACGGCCATGTCAGCTTTCAGGTACTCAATGGTGGATAAAAAGAGGCATTCTCCTCTATTTTGCTTCAGGGAACTGAAACAGTACTTTCTGTTATGCCCATAATATCTGCAGACTGGACAGCACCCTGCAAACTGCAGTGGAGTAGGTGCCATTTTCTCTGAACCACGCAGTGTCAGCATCTGCGCTATATCTGCTGAGGTTGCTAGTTTGGACCTGGCCACTGCCAATACAGATGGATACCATTCTCTTCCTAAAGCTGATTGATCATGTATATGCGCCTGCCCAAGACTCAACCATACATGAAAAGCGGCCATGATGTTGAAAGTTGCACCCAGACGCAGTCCAGAAGGTGCTGTGCTTGCACTGTGCACCTGTAAGGCAGCAGGTGTGAGCATGTTGCCAACAATAGACACATCCCTCCCACGCGTGTCGGCAGAACCATCTCACCTTTTGTAGCACCTGGCTGGGTTGTAAAGGTGTACGCTCGTGCTTTAGTTGCGTGCCAGTTACAGACAAGCCATGATATCGGCAGAAGTCCGCAGTCACTGTTTGCACAAGCGTGAGCTCAGCGTACTCGGACGCCCAATCTTCAACATCATCGCATTCCTGACGCAGCACACACACACAGAAGCTTTAAGAAATTGGAGACAAGCGCTTGATTGAAGTTGATCAGTACAGAGGACACACCTTCAGCGCAACGCGCAGCTGCATTGCACGCGCAATGCCTTTCAATGATTATTGCGTCCACGACGGCTAATGGTGAGCTTGCAACTGGCTTTGATCACACTTGTGTCTTCGAGCGGCCCGCATATTGCTGATCTGTTGAGTCTTTCATGGAATTTCGCACACTGTAGGAATCTAGCAGCAAGATTGACTCCAACGGTGCACACACGGGATTTGAAGCCTATCGAGCTTGCTGCTCTTACATTGTGCAGCATGTACTTGTGTCAGCTCAGCTGGGCACTTCTTACTGTGATCATAGCAGCATCTGTGTGCCGCATCTGTAGCCTCTCAGATTCCCAACAGAATGGCTCACTTTGCAAACAATAGTAAGAGCTCTCAATACATGCAAGGTGGCCTTCACAAGCAGCATGCAAGAGGTTCTGCCTTGTTAGCTATACTTGCAAAAAGCATTCTGTCAGATTTGTAAAACTGCATGAAGGTCAAACCTGATTGGGTATGCTGCAGCCATTGTTCAGTGCTGCAGCAGCTTCCAGACATGGCCCATCTGGTGACATGATTCCAAGCAGTGACTAAGGGGCTTGTCTACAAACCATGCGTAATAACAGAGCAGATTGGCGGTCTTGTCAGCAGGCCTTGCTGCTGCTCCGCTGCTGCTGTGTAGCCTGAAGGGCAGTCTGTGTTTGGGCCAACACACTTTCTTTGTGCTGAGCTGCAACAGGATGCATTGCCTGAATCAAGTCTGATCTGCTGTCAAGAATACTGTGAAGAAGCCCAGATGCTGCTGTTGCAGCTGCAGATTGAGAAGCTTTTGAGGTCTTGGGCCGATCATTGCTCTCAGCTTGTGGCAACTGCAGCTGATTTTTTGCCCTCTGCTTCTGCTTCTTAGCCTTCTTGGCAGCTGCTTTGACAACCGCCTGCTGCTTCTTGGCCTGTGCCTGTTGCTCTTCAGCCCAGCAGCTGCTGCCTCAGCCGCTGCCCAGGCTGCCTGCTCTTGATCAGCTTGTGCCTGCTCCTCCTCACTCAAAACCTCAGCAGGTGCTACTGCTGTGACCGTAATGTCTTCCCCTTCCTTCATAACAAAGCAAGCAAGATTGGAAGCTGGTATGAAATGCTTAGCAACACTGCAGACTCAAAATCAGCCTTTGACCGTCTGCTTGGTGCAAGTGATGCATGACTGCAGTTGTTGGATGTATTCAAATGACTGAGATTGGTAAAGCATGCCAGGCACAGCATGGGCAAACCATCAGAGCAAGATCATTAATAGCAGTCAGACCTGTGCTCTGAGCTGACCCAGTGTAAAGCAATGCTGAATTCGTTTCACGCTTTGAGCAGACAGTCCATCGCTTTTATCCTTGAGATCATGCAGACTGCTGGCAAGCAGTGCCTTGGCCTGCTTCAAGTCGCTGCACCAATCCCGGGGACTGAGCTGAGCCCAGACAGGCATCCAGTGACTTTGAACGCGTATGCTCTCCAACCATGCTGTGATTTTCTCTGTGCAGGATGCAACATGTGTTGGACCTTAAACTTTGAACCACATGATGTAATGGCGTCTCAATCTTGCACAGGATGGCAAGAAACAATTTCACGCTGAGCATCACTGTGAGTCCAAGGTGAAAGCTGGACTTGACTTGCCAAATGCACCGATGAGTAACTTAGTCAGTGAGTGGGCAGGCGACAATGGAATTGGAATGAGTAGAGGCACAGACTTTGCCAGATGAGTTTGTTGAAACACAAACATCACATGCATGGTTGCAGCAACATGTGGATTGCAGTTGATTGCAGCACGACTCACCAATCTCGGCACTGAACATGCATATTGCAATGATGTCTGAGATTGGCCTCTTGTTGGCCACAGAGGTGCACACCAGGCATCTCAGCAAGATCACTTCCGTGTACAAAATTTGCAAGGCTGCCACAGCGCCTTCCCTCAGCAGCTTGTAATCTGCTGGAGCTGGCGCTGGCTGCATTCTATGATGCTCAGCTGCATCACAAACGGAGTTGTTTGCAGCGTGGGCATGCTAGCGTTGCTCCTGCATGCACTGTTTTCACAATGCAAACAAACCACTGTGCTGCCTGTGGTGCAGATCAAGTCGATACAACAATTGGCTTGAGCTACATTCTGGACTGGGGTGGCGTGTCACTGTGGGCTGATCTACACCCATGTTTGCAGACATACAGCCACTGTATGACACCCAAGTAGGCATGCTTGCGTAAGACAGTCACCTAGCATGTGCACATATGGCTCCAGCCGAGGGCAGCGATGCGCCCCATCTGGTTTGTACGTGAGCTCCCTTGCCACATGCAGAAGTATTTGCGCGCAAGCAGCAAATGCTTTTTGTCCAAAGTAGAGCCAGCAGTGCTGACCGACAGGGACCTCCATGAGCACACGCAGCAAGTTATGCGGCAGTCTTGTCACAGCAGACTGCAGGGTACAGTGCATGTATCCAGTGACATGCTTGTCACTGCTGGTGAGGACTGCAGCCTGGGATAGCCAACCATCCAACACGTCTGTCAGGACAACTGCATAGTCCTGCAGTCAGCAGTGCGTGTTGGTCCTAACGGCCCAAACATGCATGATCTGTAAACTGGCAGCATGATCGATAGAAGGCCACAGGCTAGGACAGAATGCTGGCATACAGACACAGTGCATTGTCGCTGCATCTGGCAACCATTTGCCACAACTTTTGCACACAAAACCAGTAGTTATCAGCTGCAAGAATATATCTCTACAAATGCCGAGAAACTGGGTGAAATGCATATGAATGAAAGCTCGAAAACTGAGTCAAATGCATTCAAGGTGTGCTCAACGATGAAACACAATTTTTACCTTGAACTTGTCGCAGAAGGGACTTTTTGGCCTGATGAACTTTACCCCACCAAATTGATCCAGAGCTTGGAATGAGGCCAACAGCACCAGACTTGCCAGATCAACTACAGTTGTGATGCTGCGCCATTGGCGCATTATTGCCAGTGCCAGGTGCATGCAATCTGCACGCATCTGCATACAGCAGACAAATATCACTAAAGTCTGCCAAAATGACAGCCGGTATCTCACCCTGACCAATCATGATCTCTGTGACACTATTACCATGCAAAGTTGTGCGAATTCGAACAATGCACTGGTTGCATACATGCACTGGACTGCACTATGTCATGGATGGACTGGCTGCTCAACACCATGGCTATGCCGCACACATCTCATATTGTCTGTAATGATAGCTGCGAAGGTCATGTCAGCCAAGAAAGTGTGCACCACAATGACTACTGCAGGTTAAGTAGGCACAGCTTAGTAAGTACCTTGGGTAATACCACATCAATGTGCAATGTGACTGCAAAACATTTGTACAATATTGGACTTGTGCAAGGTCTGCATGGCAACTGTACCTGCAAGTTGATGTGCTCCTCTGGGACAAATGCACACAGGTCACTCAGCTTCATCAAGGCCCGGAAAAGTCCAAGGCACTGCTCTGAAGACCACGGCAACGTTGTCTGCAGTGAATGCACTGAAGTCACTATTGCGTGGCATGGCATGTCCAGCACCTTGTGGGCAATGTATCTTAGATGCACATTGCTCCACACACAGCTGGAGAGTTGCAACCAAGTGCAACATGATTGCACCTGCGCATTGCTTTGTGTCAGGCAAACATATGACCAGGAGACTGGCGTCATGCACACTGATTGCGTGTCATGCAGCCAGACTCAGACTGGCCTAGAAAGCCAATCATGTAGCTGCTTTGATTGGATAGCCTCAGGCTATGTGGATGGAAAGCCTGCAAGTATGATTCAGTGCGTACCCTGTCCAGTGAGGTACTGCAGACATAGCTAAGGATGGCCTTCAACACCCTTGGCTGATATATGGAGCAGGCTTTGATCTCAGTGGTTGTCCCTTGCAGGTGCACAGATGTGACACATGCCCAGCACGCACACAAAGTGAAGCATGCTGGCTTGTCATCCTTCAGCTGGTGCAGAGCCTGCAGAAAGCCTGTTGCAAACAGCCCCTTTGTGGCAAGGCTTTTGCACCGGTCGTCGTCGCTCAAGGCCGCATACAGGGCACCCAAGGCCACTGATGCAACTGGCTGCAAGGCGGACGCAGCTTGTGATCCTGCACAATCATTCAATTGTGTCTTGTGCTGTATGCCAATGACAACGCAAAATATTGATGGTCATCATGACTGCTGCTCAACAGAGTTTGTGTGATAGTTCTAGAGCCCTTCAGCTGCTTCAGAGGCTGCAATGCGTAAACATGCTCAAGGTCAAGCAAGGCACCCAACACAATATGTCAATTTGTTGTGCATTGTGTACACACAACATGATCAAGAAAAAAGATAGAATGCTCACCAAACATCTTTGCCAGCTGCTGAACAGCACAAATCTCTCGCAACTTCCGACTTGTGTCCAAGTTTCTGTCACAACACCTAAGGGTAGCATCTGTGGTCATGCGTGTCAGCAGCATCTGGCCTAGAGTATTTAAATCCAAATTTGCCAACCCATAGATTGACCATGCCTCCAGTACTGGCAGAACACCGCTTGCAAACACCCTTTGCATGCTCAGCTTTTCATCCAGCAAGTGCCCAGCTACCAGCCGGCAAATCAAGGCTGCGATGTCATTCATCAGGCGTCGGGCATCTGAGTCATGAGCGTGTGAGAAATCTGCCTTCAGTGGACCCTGTCTGAGCAGCCACTCTAAGGTGAGGAATGCTCTGGTCACAGTTGCCTGGATGTCATTCCACACAGTGACAGACGGTGTTGGCCAACTTGGCAAGATGCCAAACAACTGATCTTGTGAGTCTCCATCCCTATCTGACAGCTGTCCTGAGCTTGAAGCACCTGGCATCTGGTCAGATGCTGTAGTACCCACTGCTCTGATCTGGGAAGCATGGCTTGCAGCTGCAGCTGCGCTGTCGTGACTGGTCTGGCTAAGTGTGCTATGGTGAGTTGCTTGCTTTGGCTTGCCCTGCTGCCGCTCTTGTCTGTCAACCAATTTGGCCATGACAGAGATAACAAGGCCCATGTTCGTGACATTGGATTGGCTTGTCTGTGGCACAGCTGTGATGAAGTCAGGCTCATATGCAGAACTTGCTGCAATCCACACAGTTGTGCTCATCAGATTGATACGTGTGTAGACTTTATCAGCACTGAATTTGCTGTGCCAGCTAGAATCACATCAATGTGCTGACATTGTACCAGTCACAAGTGCGTCATGGTTGGCATGACCAATCATCATGCCCTGGTTGCATCCGGAAGTCTTGGCAGCATTATGGCAGCACTAGTCACAGTGTCACTCAAGCAAGACACACTTCCTCAGCCCAGAAAACGAAGCTGTCTCAACAAACCCCTGACTTACCCCAAGAAAAGAAGGTCTGGCCATGCAGGGCTCTCTGTTGAGGCTTTGACACTTGCTCATGGTCAAACTCTGGACATAGAAGGCCAGACAGATGGCGTACAGCTCTTGCAGATAGCAGTTGGTCCTCTATGTTGGCAATCTGATGTTCAGGTAGCTGGCAATTCATCATGCTGAAGATCGCATGACACGCAAAGCGTGCTTGCGCCCTGCTCTTGGCTATTCCTTCAGCCAGCGCCAACAGTCCTCCTGCATTGCAAGCAGGCTTCTGTCAAGGACATGCATTGTACACAAGGCGTTTTTCTTCAGACATTAATCAACGACACTGTAGGAAGTAGGACATGCACATGGCAATGACATGTAGGGACACAGGGGCGCTATGGTACGTATTTGTTGTAATGTCTTGCCTGTGTCAACAAGCTTGCATGCAACAGCCTGGCAAACGATCGGCCGTTGCACTTGGTGCATGCAGCCTGACAGCAGCTCGCAACAAACTGCATCCTGCCAGACTGAGTCGTCCAACGTGAAGTTCTTGCGCATGATAGGCACAACCAGCTGAGTCAACTGCAGGCACAGCTGGCATTCCTCTGCATCTTCATTCACCAAAACAGATCTCTCGGAGAACTGCTTGCCTATGATGTCCAGCGTGTGCCATAGTGCCATGCTGACATCAACCATGGCTGTGACATTGCTCATCAATGAAATGAGCTTAAGCGTTATCCCGCAAGCCCGCAGGGCGTGAATAAATGTCAGATGCCCTTTGCTCACAGACTCTGTTGCAACATGTTGCACTGGAGTAGCTGCGGCGGTCCTAGCTGATTTCCTGTACACGTCCATGTCAGCTTTCAAACACTCAACAGCGCATAAAAACAGGCATTCTCCTCTACTTTGCTCCAGCAAAGAGCACTTGCTGTTATGTCCATAATGTCTGCAGACTGAACAGCGCCCTGGAAACTGCAGTGACGGGGGTGCCATTTGCTGTGAACCACGCAGCCTTAGCATCTGTGCTATGTCTGCCGAGTTTGCTAGATTAGATTTGGCCACTGCCAGTACAGACGGATACCATTCTCTTCCTAAGGCTGGTTGATCATTCACATGTCCCTGCCCAAGACTCAACCATACATGAAAAGCAGCGGTGATGTTGAAAGTTGCACTCAGGCGCAGTGCAGGAGGAGCTGTGCTTGCAGTGTGCACCTACAAGATCAGCACTGTGTGAGCATGTTGCCAACAATGTATACAAACCTCTCACGGGTGTTGGCAGGACAATCTCACCTTTTGTAGCACCTGGCTGGGATGTAAAGGTCCCCGCTTGTGCTTGAGTTGCGTGCCAGTAAAAGACAAGCCATGATATCGGCAGAAGTCCGCAAGCACTGTGTCTACAAGCGTCAGCTCAGCATACTCAGACTCCCAATCGTCAACATCATCGCATTCCTGAGGCAACACACGCACAGAAGGTTTACGAAACCGGAGACAAGCACTGGAGCAACTTGATCAGCACAGAGGTGATCGGACGCACCTCCAGCGCAATGCGCAGCTGCATGGTACGCGCGCTGCTTTAAGCAGTCAGGAGCATTCAACACGCTTAATGGTGAGCTTGCAGCTGGCTATGATCACACATGCGTCTGCTGCTAACTCAGATACCTGCAAATCTGTTGAAAGCCTAGACATGCTTCTTTACTCAAGAGGAAGAAGAGCCTAAATGACAAAGCGTAAGTCCTGATTGCAGCGGATGAACATTCTGCGTCCCTTCCCTCTCCTGATGTGTTGATGGCTTGAATGTATTGTTAATCTCCAACATCAATATGGCAAGAGGCTGCAGCTGCCAGCATAGTACACTGTTGTTCATTTTTATTTATAAATAACATGCAGCAGGCAGGTCTGGTCCAGCTTGATGCGCTTTGTGAGCATCAAAATCTGCCCTTGCTGAATAGCATATCAAATTGATCAGTAATAGTAATCATGGTAAGCACTCCACAATTGCTTGTCGACTGCATTCAGGTTGCCTCTTGTGGTGTTGCCTTGCCAAGGGTTGTAACTTGCTTGACACCAAGGACTTCAGGTCCTTCAAGATGCAGCACTCAGTGTTGCCATCTAGCACAACAAACAAAAATGGCAGCAAGCAACAGCAACACTGCAGTTCATCAACTCATCAATTTTCAAAAACGCCTCTCAAAAATCTGTCAAACCCTAGCATGATGAGCCACATCATATATGCAACCCATGTCTCTGGGGCATGACGCGGTCCGCCAGGGCAACCCAGCTGTGCATACATGTCCATACCTTACTGGACAAGCGCAACATGCTCAAGTCGCCTGCAAAGCAGTGGCTTGACTTTGAAACGCTGTTCACATCTCAGCAGCTACTCAAGTGGACATGCAGCATCAACTGTGGACATGGACATCCTGAAACTGCCAGCAGCACATGGGGATTTTGTTTTGCTCTGCATGCAGCAAATCTGTATTGCTGCATGCAGTATGCTTACAATGACAGTTGAAGATGATGCCTGCGTTGGGTGCTTGCCAGTTAAGCCACACAGATGCATCAGGACACAAGGAGGACGCTGAATCAGTATAATGCATCCTCATCAGCTGCACAGATGCTATCAGAGCTTACCGGCGCAGGGCACTTGCTTGGTTTGTCACAGCATCAGAGGCGCCATGAGAGACCAAACTTTTGACAAGGTGCTGCTTTACTGCATGCGCGACATCCTCTTCTGACACCTGAGACCAAGAGTACAGCATGAGCTGTTGAACGAGACAAGCACTGGTGCAAATACCTTTGTGAAATCCGTGTTAAGCATGGCAAATGCCCCTTGCCTTTACACAAGACAGGCCTATGTTTTGCTTGGGAAGCTCATGTAAAGCCCTGAGAAGCCTATGATCATGCGCAGAGACAGATGGTGTCACGTAGCAATGAGAGGGAGACTACGTTCCACACATGTTTTTGCGCCCAAGGCATTTTGTTGAGCATAGGAAATAAGCGCCGCAATTTGGGATGCAAAACTTGCCTCTGCTTTGAGCAACATAAACCTGCCTGACTTGCATGCTGCATGTAGCTGAGGGTCTGCTAGCACCTTTGGAACAAGCATCAGCAGGTTTGGCCTAAAGCAAGTAGGTCAGTCAAGACAGTGCACACCTGTTGCAAAGAATGTGTGGGCATCACAACTGTGGCTATGATCAGCGCCTTGTATGCAGGCACTTGCTTCCCACTATCCTCAAAGTGCCCAAGCTCTGACAGAGCATTTATGAACACCGGCAGCAGTGCTGGAGGTGTGGACTCGATGCCTTCTACAATCACCACTGCATGACTGCATTGCTGCAGCAGCATTACCAAGGCTTTTTGGGCCTGCCCTGCCAGCTCTGCCCCTTGGGCAGGGCTGTTGGCTGCAGCCAGGCTAGGCATGTCAAAGTGGTGCAGGCAGTGGCCACAGCTGGGACCCAGGGAGGTGGCCACTGCCATTGCAGCTGCTGAAGAAGTGTTCTTGTCATTGCATGCCAGTAATACTCCATCTGCCTGCAATCATGTTGCCACTTCACATGACAGCCCAGATGGAGAACAATGGAATCTGCAGTCTGCCAATAAGCTTGAAAATAAGGCCACTCAAGGCATGACAGTTTCCATTGTATGCGTAGCCTGATATTTGCCCCAGCTTCATTTTCACAGCGTATTGCTATTAAACACTTTTAGAAGGCCATACTGTGAATCAAAGACATACAAGAAATTGGAGATTACAATGTTTGTGCACACATGGCGTAAAGGGATACTTAGTTAAACCTGGCACAAACGTTGTGCTGTCAACCTCTCAAGGCAGACCTTGCTGGCCTGTCACAGGACAACATGCAGGCTGCTCATTGTGTGCTTAGCAGGGTAAACAACATACTCATGTCATCTATCTGAATTATCCTTGAACGTGACACTTGTGCACACAACGACAAAGCCTGCTGGGGACGCATGCATGCTGTGATATGGCAACAAATTCTGTCATCAAAGTGACATTGACTGCATGGCATCTAGACCAGGTCCTACGAGTTTTCTTTTACGCCATTTGTGCACAAATTTGTTACTATCAACATGTATCAAACTTCAGTTTTGACCTTACCTTCTGGGGATCTGCAGCCTCCCCACTCCAGAGCTCTGCCAGGTGCTTCCGTGCATCTGAGTGTGTCAGCAAGGGCTCTAGTGCTTCAAAGTGCATCTGCTGGTTGCACCTAGGGCCGACACGAGACATGTCAGCCTCGCCCCTTGACTGCATCACATGCCTGCACACACACAAGACAGATTGCCCTTCGTTAAAAAGCATTGTACCAGAAGCTGAACAGGTAATAGGCACCTGGCAAGAACACTTAGCTGGAATGCCTATAAATTTTCGCTATTGTTATTATTATTAGAAGCTGAATAGGCATGCACAGGCATGCCAGCCTGTTGAGTGTTATGCTGGAGAAGCAACATGGCCAAGTTGCAGTCATTACAGCTGATTGTCAGGCCTCCATTATCAAACGACGCACATGTGCCATGACTGACTTCACAAACCAATGCTGTTACAGCCCCTAGCAAGTGGTGTAGGATATAGGACAGCTGTACAGACAATGAGGATAGAGGGTGACGCTCACCAGCAGAGTCCTGACAGCAGAAGCCAGGGCCACTGTTTGCGAAGCCAATGCCGGCTAGACTTGCTGTCTGTGCCAGGCTGCTCCTGCAGGACACATGTTTCAGAAAGTTGCTGATGCAGCAAGCACATGGCGACTTTGTGCTGGTTGGCAAGCACTGTGATGGGCATCAGAACTTGATGCAAACTGGCATGCAATGCATATACTGCAATGGATATCATTGTGCCAAATGCAGTGTGGATGGGGTGCCCATCCCTGTTTTCCCCATGCCTGTTTCCCCCATCCTATGTTTCATGTGACTGTTGCACTTCACAGCATGTGCATGTCTCACATGTGAGTTGCACACCTTGTTGTATGCAGCCATGACCAAAAGCATCTTTGCCTGTCAAAGTCAGACACAGTAATGAGGGGCCTTAACCATACATCACGATAGATGTACCTGTTTCTGGGTGTACTCAGGCTCTGACTCTGAAAACAAGTTTGTTGGTGACATTTTGTTGCTTGCATCGTCCATATCCTCTGGAGGGAAAGGCTGTTCAGACGAGGCGGGCCGTTCTGCAGGGAGCGGTGTTGCTTTGGCTGCATCAAGTGCATTTGACTTCACAAGCTTGCGCTGATTGACGTCAGGCTGCTTTTCTGCGCTGGCAGCTGTGTCTGTTGCAGATGGCTTCTGGTCTTCATCGAGCTTGCTCGGCTGATGTGTGTGCGACAAAGTAGCATGTGTTTGGTCTCCCTGTCAGAACCAGCACTATTTGTCCGAAACTGACAAATCAGAGGGGACATAGCACAGCCTTGTTGCACTTACACTGCTGTGTGAGCTCTGCGCTGTTGACAGCGACTGTCTGATGACTTCGTTGCCTGGCAACATGTCTCCAACGGCAAGCTTGGGTGAGCTTGCAGGTGATTCCACTTCTTGTTGCTCAACCAACAGCTGCTTGAGATTAGCTCGCAAGATGTTTGCCTTCCTAAAGCAGCATTGTGCTTGCTTCACACAGTCAAGATGCCAGCAGGTACGCACAACACAGGCAACGTCAAGAAAAACAGCTTGTACACTTACCCCCTTGCAGGAAGTCCAAGCTCTTTGCATCTACGCTGCAAAGCCGGATATGATAGACTTTCAATTTCTTCTTCACGCATGGACACAGTCTGTTTCGACATGTCTAGGATGTCGCAAGGTCTAACGAGAATCCACTCAAAAGCATAGAGATCAGAACAGTCACAGGCGTCTCAGTGCAAATTTCAGCTGGAGATGCGGTACATCATCTCGAGGGAGCACGGCACAACTGCATGCATGTTCGCGCATGCTAGTAGTTGATCTGTACAGACCAATTGCGCAAAATTTAATACCGTTTGTTCAGCAGCTGCTACTGCCGATTCAACTTCCATCTTCAGCATTAAGGTGGTGTCATCATTATGCAGGCAAGGTATGACAATGCAGCTCAACATGCATACCCAACATGTCAGGTCTGGAGCATCTTCACGACTTAGTCGGTATCAGAGCCTACCTGCGTCTGCATGGACACAAGCATTTCTTGCTGAAGCATGGTGAAAATAGCTGGACTGGGCTCCCACATCAACTTGAAAGTACCACTAGTAGTCAATCAGGCCCCGACAGAACTGCGACTTTACTCTTTTCAGTGATATGTTCCATGTCCACGCGTGGTCGTGGATAAGGTCAGTGATGAGATGGGGACCACATCAAAAAGTATACCCACACTATGTGTGATGATCATTAAGAATAATTGGCAGCAGGTAGACTGCCTGAACAGTGTCGAGTCCTGATAGAAGTCACACAACAGACAGACTAAAGCTGAGCATGGCTCTTGTGACTGAATGAATGACCTACACAGATGAAATGAATCTGTTGTGCCAGTTGTGCAAGGGGCTTGAGTGGTACTGCATCAACAATTCTAATCACCCCACTCACTCTCGCTGTATGTGCTTTCGGGATACATTGACTGCCTGTTGGCCTGCATCTCCTGGCAACAGCAGTATCCATACCGACCGTGCTACCTGAGTTGCGCCGGTTGCGTGGGTAGGGACCTGTAGGGGGTAAGGAAGCTAATGTTGCTGCCTGCCCTGACGAACCCCCCTGTGAGGTGCTTGCTCCTTGAGCATTACTGCTGCTGGCTATACCTGCAACAGCATGCATTCACTTTGGCAGAAGCAAGGACAGCAAACTGAGCTGCACACACGCTATGAAGCACCAATTCAAATGCAGTGACATCAGCAGGACAGCATCACTTAGGCACCATCGATGCATCTGCCGGGTTGACTGTCATTGATTGACAAAACAAGTTTGCCGCTCCTCAGAGCCAGGTGCGACTTTACAGCAAATCTTTATAAAGGCACATATGCAAATCAGATCAGCATGACGTCACTTCTGACAGCAGCAGTCACCTTTCCCATTGAAGGATTGTGACATCTTCCTCAGGTGGAACTGGCCAGTCTGGATGGAGGCCAGCAGAGCGTTTGGAACTCCAGCTGCTGGTGGGGGTGCTTGTGGGGTAGCAGGAGTGAGCTGGCTGGGCGTAGCAGCAGCAGGGCGGGGGGAGGGGGATCCAAAGCTAGAGATAGACTGGTGGCTCAAGGGGCTCTGATACAGGGAAGGCTCCTCACGCAAAGCCTGTGCACCTGTTGAGGAGCTCTGCAGCATTGCTGTGCAGTCTTAGTAAGTCGTCAGTGTGGTCGCTCAGGGTAGTGCACAAGCAGGGAGGAAGTGGTCTAGTCACTGGGCCGGCCAACATCATAGTGTTTTTTCTGTCCTTCCTTTTTTTGGTCTTCTTTCTTTTCACAAGTATATATGTCTTCAATGAAGAATAATCAGAGACCATCCATCGATAGGAGTTATCAGAAACTTTATAATCTTTCCACATCAAAAGCCCCTTTGACCTCCTTCCATTAGGTCTGCTGAAGAACACTCTTGTTCCAATGAGGAATATGTGGGGTGAGTGTACATCAGTAGGAATGCTGGCACTGGTGCAAGAGTGCATGCAATGTGGCCTACCTGCTGTTGGGGTGCCGCCTGGGGTGCTGCAGCTTGGCTGCCACTGCCATACCAACCAGCTAGGGCATTGGATGCTTGTGACTGCCGCTGCCCTGCCAACCCCTGCATCTGAAATACACCTGCTCCTGCAAAAACAGTGAGTGTGCATTACCAGCTAAACGGGTGCAATCTATCCACAACATCTTGCAAGGAGCTGTCAGCCAAAACTTGATTCTTGTGACTAGGCTGCCAAGGGGATCTGAATAAGCACCTCGCAGCTGGTTGGTACTAAACAGGCGAAAAGGCACAATCACGCATGAACAAATCCATGAACAAAGCACAGCCTGGTAGACAGGCAGACTGGTAACAATAAGGCTATGACATGTTGTCTTGAGTGCATGCAGACTTTGTGCAATTTGTGGTAGACTGGCAGCAGTAAGACTATGACATGTTGTCTTGAGTGAACAAAGACTTTGCGCAGTTCTCCAGGGCCCGACCAAGGCTCTCTCTCTGCAGCGTCAACTTTCCATCCCCTACTCTGCAGGGTCAACATGAGAAGCTGCTGGGATGCCAGGGTCCCTGCTGCATGTAGATGATCAGTACCTGGTGGGGGAGGTGGAGGAGGCGGCGGCATGGAGGGTGCCTGCCTGGCTCCCTGCTGCTGTGGCTCCCCCCTAGCCCAGGCCTCTTCCAGGAACCTGGGCACGCTCCTGTTTGACAGGCTGGGCGTGCTCTGGCTGTCTTGTGAGGAGCGCTGACCGGGCAGGAAGCGGAACTGGCCAGAGCTGTCCTGAGAGCCAACCGCTTGCTGACTGTCAATGATGACGCTGCCCTGCTGCTGATGGTGTGACGGCATGACGATGCTGTTTGCAGCGCTCCATGAGTTGGTCTGGGGGTAGTTGGGGGTGGGGGCAGCCATTGCTACCCTTGGCAGCACCACAGGAGGGGCATTTGTTGCCCACTGAGCGCTGGAGACTGGTTGTACGATGCTAGCTGGATTCTGCAGGTGAAGGCCATCACACCATTAATCATTGGAGGTCTGTTCTCTGTGTGTGCGATGCTGCTGACTGGCCACTATTGAGCGCCATGCATTCCAAAGCTTGTGACAGTCAGGTATAGCCCTTGGCTCTATATGCAGTTGTTTGAACTGATGTCATCAACACTGTCACACGGTGCATACAGATTTGCACACTGTATATATCACAATGCGCATTCAAGGCTGAAATGATCAAGATTGAGTTTGCAAAGCACACACACACACAACATGCATGCTGCACAGCTGCTATGCTAAGAGTTGTTTGACATCTGTGACAGTACTGGAGTTCTGTGTGCACCTGCATTGATGTCACTGCTGAGCGCAGATGTGCAGGGAAGGCTGGACCCCTGCCATTCCTCCTGGGCGGCGTTGCACCCACCTGAGTCTGGCCTGCAGCAACCAAATTGTTCGACATTGCTAGCCTGTCTCTTTAGCAGTACAAGCTAAACGGCTTTGCAGTGCAGACTTGTTACCATGCTGTGAGCAGCATCGGTAGCAAGCCATGCTAAAAGGTTGCGTGTGTTACCAGCAGGTGTGTAGGAAGAACACATCTGCTGGCTTGCAGGTGGCTGCATTCAAGAGAGAGCCTGTCAAGTGTAGAAAGCAGGCATGACAAGCTGTTCACTCCAGTACAGCAATGTGATTCCTTACCTGGTCCAGGATACACTGGCGCCATGGAGAAGGCAGGAGGGCCTGGCATGGCCACTGGCTGAGGTAGGGGTGTGATGTAGCTGTTCACCACAGGCTCTGTGTTGAGGAAGTAGGAGACAGGGGGGACAGCAGGGGTAGGAGGAGACTCAGCCCTCTGTGCTGGCTGAGGCTCATTTGCATACCCCTGCAAACGTCAAAGTCCTTGCATGGTCTGTCCGTATTGCACTGGACATGAGACAGCATTGAGAAGACAGTGCAGTGGTGCTGTAAGCTCAGCATGGGGTGAACAACAGTGTTGGCAAGCAAACATGGGCTCAACATGTGTGACAGAGTACCAGCGTGCCTGTCTTGCCAGATGCATGCATGACCTTGGCTATGGCAGTCTCCATACGGTATACAGACTCACCTGCTGCATGTCTCTATCAGACTGATAGCTGTTGTTCACGGATGCATCTGCATTGAGTGAGGACCGTGACACACGCCCAAAGGCCTCCAAAGCACGCTTAGCATGCACTCCACCAGTCTGCTGCAGTGCACCAAACTGTATCTGTGCTAGCCCGTTTGATCTACTTGCATTAGGATGCATGTCCCTAGCCATTGGCTGCATGCCACCACTGGGGCCAACCCCTGGCTGAAGGGACTGGATGCTGTAGCCCTGGGAGTGCATGACCAGTGGCTCGGTAGTCACAGCTGCTGACTGTTCGCCTACAACCACTGGGCCTTTCACTGGCTGAATGACTGCGCCTTGATTTGCTGTGACACCAAGCATGGGTCCAGCCATGGGCAGGGACACCTGATACTTTGGTCTCTGACCAGGTATGAGCGTCTGTTGGGACAGGCCACCTGAGAGTGGGCCAAGCTGTGGGTAAATTTCCCTGCTGTGTGCAGCAGCATGCATAGAGGCTGAGCTGGGCAGGGACACCTGTTGGTACAACTCACGCCTGACTGGAAAGCCGGGCTGGGTCAAGCCCCCTGTGAGGGGCCCAAGTGGGGGGTACATCTCCCTGCTATTTGCAGCAGCAGCTGCAGCACGCAAGGCTTCTGGGCTGGGAAGAGAGGACTGCTGGTATAATGTTCTGCTAACAGGACCCTGCTGCTGTCTGATCTGGCCTGGCTGCTGGTACATAGCCCTGCTGGCTGGAGCTGTGACAGGAGAAAAGTCCCTGCTGGTGATGACTTGCTGGGCAGCAGCAGCACTGGCGATGGGTTGTGCACGCGCATAGGCCTCCTGCTCAATTGCCAGCTGTGGGACCATGACAGGAGGGGCCTGTGATGGTGTCAAGCTGTTCCAGCTTGGCTGAACACCCATGCTGAGAGGCCCATGAACCTGTGGTGCTGACACGGCTTGACCAGGCTTAGCTGGCTGCAGGACGCCAGGTGAGGGCGACCAGGTGTTGCTACGCAGGAACTGAGTAGGGGAATACGCTCTGGGGGCTGGCATGGGTACGGGTGGGGGTGCAGCCTGCTGGGGGAACCCGGCATCCATGCTGGACATGAAGACAGGAGGCTGCTGCTGTACAGAGGCAGTTGGCACCATCTGTGGGTAGCTGGTCTCAAGGCTTTGCACTACATAAGACGCCTGCTGCTGCATGGGCAAGTCTGCTGAGCGCTCAGCTGACATGAGGACAGGTGCAGCCTGATCTATGGAGACTGCCCCTGGCGATTGCTGTGGGGAAACGCTCTCAAAGGAGCGTGACTCCTGCACAAGCAATGCAGGCAGCGGCCGCAAGGTCTCCACCTGAAGCTGCCCAGGCTGCTGTGCTTGCAAAGGTGCAGCTGGCACGACTTGCTGGGGGCTAATAGCAGGTGCAGGGGCCAGTGGCATAGCAGGCACAGCAGGGGCCATGACCACAGAAGCGCTTGACATCGGCAGGGCTAGACCCCTGTCATGAGCCTGTGTCAGAGATGGAGCAGGCATGCCTTGCTGCAGGGGTCCAAGTGGTGCCGGCACCTGTGGCATGAACGGTGCAGGCATCATCACTGGCATCTGCTGAGCAAGCGCCTGCTGAGGCTCTGCCTTGGGCACCACAAGGCTCTGGTCAAAGATGGGCACTGGCGAAGCTGTCAGGCTTGTGACACTTCGCCGCAGCTGTGGTACCGGGGATGACCTCTGAGGCAGCTGTGGGGCTTCAGGCACAGCAGGCAGGACAGACACGCTGCGCCTGACAGAGCTAGACTGGCTCTGCAGGCTGGTGCGCAGGTCGCTCCTGGAACGGCGCACGCTTGGGAGGGCCGGCACAGGCGGCCGCAGCATCAGGCCCTCTGCATTGACGTCTGTCTGTTCAGCACGCACTGTGGCATTAGCAACAGGCTGTGCTGCAGCTTGTTGCAGCTCTGTTGTCTGCACCAGTGTCTCTTGGACGACCTGCTGTGTGAGGGAGGACTCAGTGTGACTGATGACAGAGCCCAGAACTGGCTCGCTTGACATTGCAGCCACTGACTCAGCCTCAGGCTGGTCAAGCAGCTGCTTGGTCTCCTGCTCTTCGCTCACAACCGCAAGAAGTGGCTGACTGGACATCTCAGGCAAAGGCTCGGCTTGAAGCTGAGCTGTTTGTACGGGTTCCAGCTGCTGTACCTGCTGCTGGTGCTCTGTCGCCAGCCTTTGCTGCAGGCTTAGGTGCTGGTGAGTGGCTAAGGACTCTGTATGAGTGAGGACTGGGCCCAGCATTGGTTGGCTGGACAGCACAGGCACTGGCTCAGCCTGTACAGCTTCACTGGTGCTGCCAGCAGCCAGGCTCAAGATTGGCTCATCAGAAACAGCTACAACCTCCCCAGTGCCTGCCTCTGGAAGAGCCATGGTGGAGATGTCATTTTGCTGCTCAGAGACCAACATTGTTTGCTGTGTTCTCTGGGTGGGCAGCAGAGGCTGATCTGAGAGCTGCTCCACAGCTGCCTCACCTTGAGTCACAGCACTGGCAGCTGTCTCAGTGCTTAGTATTGGTTGGTCTGAGACCTGCAGCACTGCTGTGTCATCCATAGTGAGTTCAAGTGCGTCAGCAGCCCCATGAGCAAGCGCCCTGGGTGATGCCAAGGGCTGCTCTGAGAGGTGCAGCTCTGCAGCTTGCGCTGCTGCCATCGGCTCCATGGTCGCCTGGCTTGCTTCCGACTCAGGCAAGATTGGCTGATCTGAGACATGCACCAGTGAGCTGTCCATGGGAATGTCTGAGTCCTCAGCACCCAGCTCAGCCTGCTTGACGAGCGTGCTGGTGTCCAGTCTTGTGGGGCTGGTGGAGGTTGTGCGTGAGGCATCCAGTGACTTGGCATACAGCGGGTTGCTGACCAGCTCCAGCAGAGCTGACTGAGGCATCACTGGTTGACCAGCTGCCACGACAGAAACTGCCTCTCCTGCCTGAGGATGCTGTGATGTGGCGTGAGCCTCTGAAGCCTCCAGTGAAAGGGCATATGAAGCGTCTGCAGCAATGATTGACTGCTGAGGGAGCGCTTGCACCATCACTGCAGACACAGGGGCCTGCTGTACTGCTGTGATGGGGCCGGCTTGGAAGACAGCGGCTGGGTGGTGTGTCACAGTGGTGACCTGCTGGACAGCAACCTGTATTGGGGCAGCATCAGCTGGTGGCAGGCCTTGCCGCTTTCGCAAGTCACCAATCAGGTCCTTGGTGCTCACCCTTCCTTGCACGCCTCTTGTGCTTGACCCTGTCAACGACAGCAGCAGTGCCTTGGTGATCTCCCATGGTGCAACTCGTCTTTGCAATGTGAGGGGAAGGTTGCAATGTCACATCATGTAGCTTCAAGGGATCAAGCTCAAGGAGTTCAGATACACTGGCCTGGCAATGGATATGTGAAGGCTGTGATGCATACATTGTATGGTCTTGATGTCATGGTATGAATCTTGATATCAGACTGCAGCTGTGGTGTTACCTGTGGATTGAGAAGAGGGCAGCGTCGCACTGATGGCAGGAGCAGTGACTGAAGGTGTTCTGCTGGTCATCTGCGAGGTAGCGTCATACCATGCATCTGAGGATGAAGCCGACTGCCTTCTGGATGCCATCTGGCTTCTGGGTGAGTAAAACCCTGATGCTGAAGTGAAGCTGTCCTGAGGCGTGACGTCCTCATACAGTGATGCTGCTGCCCCTCTGGCTTCACTGACAGAGCTTACCCCTGCAGTGCAGTAGGGCCTGGAAACAGATTGTTTGCCACAGCATGGAATGACACCAAAGTGTGCGGTTTCACTTGTGCTATGCATTGTGTTTCAGCAAGGCAGTTGTTGTTGTCATGTTCAGCTTGCTGCAGGAAGCTTGCAGGACTCACCAGAGGTGATGGTGTGGACTGTACCATCCATGTGAAAGGAGTCTGGAGCCGTTGGACGAGTTTGCAACACAGGACTGGAGGGGATGTTGCGCATCTGGCTCTGGTTTACGGTGCTGCTCTGCACAGTCCCAACAGTGCCTTGCTGACTAGCAAGCAAGGGCACTGCAGCACTGCTTTGGTTCACATGCACCTCAATGCCATCAGCATCAGCAGGCTGGCTGATTGCAGGAGCAGACAAAACTTGAGGCCGATTTGTGTGGTCGCCGTCAGAGAGCAGCATCTGCTGCACATTGGCTGGCACCTCACTCAAAGGAGCTGTACTCTGAACAGCAGCTGTCTGAGCTGTGTAGTGAGGAGTTAGCATCTCAGCTGGCTGGGGTGCTTCATCTGCTGTAGTAGCAATGAGAACATCAGCTGTAGCAACTGCCTGACCGGCATCTGGTACTTCTGCTGAAGCTACCAACACTGGGGTAGCAGAGAAGTCTGTTGCAGCAGGCGACTGTCTGTAGGCCTTGATACCCTCAGATACTTCCACAGGTCTGGTCTGTGCATGAGTAGCCATGTCACTGACTTTGTAGCCACCCTGTTGCACCAGAACAAGGCTTCAAATTGGTTTTATGGAAGGCAGATGGGTTTATCTGTTGTGTTTGCAAGCAGCCCAGAACGGGTCTTACCTGTATGTTAGGTACAGATGCTTGGTTATCCGCTAGCTGTGACAAGCGATTGTTGCCAGCCTTGCCTGAAGGTAATCAAGCTAATGAGATTGGCCATCACAAAGAATGAAAGCTGAACAGACGTAAAGCATTTGCAGACAAAGTTACCTGACTGAACAAGCACATAAGTTTGTTGCATAGCTGTACACCGAACTTCTGCTTGCTGACATCGTTCCATCAGCCTTGAGCTCTGCAGATTCGATTGTATGTCGGTCTTACCATAGACAGCATGAGTATTGAATTGGCACGGTTTGTAAAGAACTCACTTGTCCATGCAGCTTCTCAAATGCTGTAGTGGCATGCTGCACCACACCGGCCAATTGTCGCAAGCCCGCTGTAAGAGAGGCACAGTGTGAGGCTTCGAGCACATCTTGATGACTTGACACAGCTGCCACAGTCCACAAAGGCTGCCTTTCGAACGGAATGCGCCTGCAGCAAGCTCGAGCTGTATCAGTTGCAGTCGTCGTCGCAGCGTGAATGTCTTTCGCAGGCGGTGACGACTGACCTGTCCAACTCCAGACGCTGATCAGTGTCTTCAACTTGCATGATCGCCAGCAAAACGTCACAGACGGAGGACCGTTGCAACGAATTCCATTGGTCTACTGGAAGCAGGCATACTGCAAGCGCTTACTGCTGTGAGCACTGTCCAGCTACTCACGTCTCAGCTGCGACAGGTGGTTCATTGTTATGACTGTGACAAGGCGTCTGACTTGGAAGCCGAGACAAGCATATGAATGCTACGCAGTACAGTTGCTCCTTACCACGGCGGCTGTAGGCTCTCAGACCAAGTTGCCGCGTACACGATGATGGTTCAGCGTCACAAGAAGCAGTTACTTACAAAGCAAGACAACGAATTCTGAATTTGGTCTTCAAGCTCCGGAACCATCTGCTCACAGCTATCCCACAACTAGTTCCTTAAGCAGACAGTCTGCACACTACGACCTGCGAGCAGGTACATGAGCTGCGGCACCTGGATTGACAACCTGCAGCAGTTGCTGCGGTACCTGGATTGACATGATACAGCAGTTGCTGCAGCACCCAGATGTCGCAAGTCTGAGTTGTGACATCTGAGCATCGTCATGAGTCATATCTAGTTGCAGTTCAGGCTATAGTGTAGCTCACACTTGTTCATCACAGCCTGAACGTCTGATCATGCATTGGCTGCTTGAGTTGCTGCTTGCAGCGGAGGTTGCTTATGGTGAAACAGTCTGAATGGCACAGAGACAGCACCCCATACTGGTTCATTTGCAGCAAATCTATATGCTATTCTGCCTGGCCCTGTTGGCTGCAAGCTACTACGATGCCTCTGCTGAGATGCGGCAACACAAGGCACTCAAACAGCAGGCCCTCCTTGTTTTCGAAGTGCTCTATCCTTTCTATGATGATTTGCGACAGCTGCTTTGTGCATGTCTTTATGGCGATGATCGCGCTGCACATTATTGCTGCCTCCTCTTTGGGCGCCACCCCTTTGGCCACCCCCTCTTCCCCTGGTTGCTGCTTGAGGGTCTCTGCTAGTGCCCTGAGCGTCCTCCCCCTCACCTGCAAACAGTATTAGCTTGTTGCTATGAGCGACCTGGACACTGACATGCTTTAGGTGCTGAAACCTGAGGCTGATCTTCATTGCCCTACTACTCTGCAGTATAGTGTCCTGTAGGCATGTCAACCATCCAGACTTTGATGTAAAGCATGCACCATGATGACGAACCAAGATCTGTAATCCCCTGAGACCTGATGTTCATGGGGCCTGCCTGACAGCCCATGTTGGGGACTCACAAAAAATGGCACAAGGCGGTCCCTTCCAAGTCTAAGCTTTGTGGGCTGCAAGGCGACAAGTGCAGTTTGCGGCCCAACTCAAGCTTACCTTTATAGACTTGCATCATGGCTTTGTGTTCGCTCGTTTCCGTCGTTCGTGTTTATTCTGATTCAGTATCAGCAATGTGGAATTGTGTATTGCATAGCACAAGCAGCAGTACCTGGAGCACCAGCATGTGCTGCTTGAGGCAGGGCTTGAGGAACATTGCCACCACGGCCCAGGCCATGAATGGCATCCGCAGCGGCCTGAACAGCCTGCTGAGCTTCAGCCTGACTTCGCACTTCCACAGCTCCCTCCTTCCTACAACACCCAACACAGAGTGCTAAGTCAACAGTCGTTAGTCTGTGATAGACCAGTTGGAAGCGCGTCCAGACAGCAAATGAGTCCCAATAGATGGAGTCTGTCAGCGCATGCACTGCACATGCTGGTAGTGTCTGGTCAACAAAGTACATTCATCCTGATGATGGTAAAACGAGGCTGCAGACAGGTGCTGTTGTCAATGAATGCGCTCAGCTGTCATACAGACATACACGAAGAAGTGCACATTAGTGGCAAAGGGATTTTACTTGTAGTTGTAGATCCTGCCGTCCAGCACCCATTGCTTGCTGGGCTTGCTGCCCTTCTGCTGCTGCTGCTGCTGCTGCTGTCCTGCTGGGCGGCCTGGTGTTGGCAAGCCTGGGGGCTTTGCACCCCCAGGGCGGGTGAAGGGTCCAGAATGGGCGGTGCCGCCTTCATCGTCGCCTGCTCAACAGCCGGCGTCAGCAAATAGTTTGCATCAGACAGAAGGCGCAGCAAACATTGCAAGCAGCTTTGCCAATGGTACAGACTGCCAGAACTTGACTGCGGCTTCTCGTCCCAGAATACTGCCTTTTTTCGTCTTTGGATTTGTGTTTTTTAAGTGCTTGACTTTATGAATCTACTCATTTGGCTGCACTTTGCAGCAGGCAAGAGGCATTATGATCACTCCTGAGGCTCCAGAACAACAACATCATCAGCAGCATTGACAGTGTTCTCAACAGCCAGTAACACTTCAGTAAACAAGCAGCATACCCTCTGCATCTGCAATGCCATCATTGCCGAAAGGAGCCAGGTCATCATAGGAGTCATCGTACTCATCCTCATACTCCCACTGGGCTGCATCAGCAAACTGCAGCTGGGCAGCCTTCTCAGCCTCTGATCTGGCGTCCAACATCTTGGATGTGGCCTTGTGTGCAGAGCGCCTAGCAGCCTGCTGGGCAGTCAGCGTAGGGTTGGCGCCACCTGAGCTGGGCTTGCCAGCAGCTGCTGCTGCTACAGCCAGATCAGACCATTTTGCCTCGGATGCTGCTGTCCTGCCTGCACATCAAAGCCATTCATCCGGCAACTCTGTATCAGAAGGAGCGCAAATATTACACAGATGCGCACGCCATGCAATCAGGAACGCACTCAAAGCGATCCTTCTGCTGTCATTGCTCTGGTTGTCCTTGCTCTTCTGTTCTGTTTTGCATACGTGAGTAGATTGATAACACAGCCAGGCAGTGATTGAGGCAACTGACAGCGTCAAGGCAGCAAGATGAGCTGCTAGTCCAGGCTGCTGGTGTTGTTTGTGGTGCAAGGATGCATGCTGCAGCTTGGCTGCAAGGCTGCATGCAGACTTGCTCACAGACATGCTTGCAAGCAAAAGCAGCAGACTATGCTGGACTGGAAAGGCCTGAACAAACACTGCTACAGTGCAAAATACAACGGCCACATAGTGACGCACCATTGCTGCTTGGTTGGGCTGTGCCTCTGCCAGTTGTTCCAGCAGCTGGTAAGGGCATCTGTGGGTCCAAGCCTTTGAGCTCATGGGGCAGCTCCCCTTCTAACAGAGTGTGTATGACCTGCTCACTGTTGTAGCTGAAATGCTGTAGAGCTGCTGCGAGGAAGCCATCGCCAAAGTTGGGCATGACCTCTTTGATCTGACCTATGTAGGTTTGCAGCGCCTGCTGACTTTGCTGACCTGCGCATTCAACAGTCAATGTCCACTGACTGCTTCTGAAGCGTGACGGAGCATATCTCGGCAGCAGCTTCCCACTCTAGTTGTGGGGAGCAACAGGTTAGACACATAATAGACTCAGCATAAGAGTGCTGTGACAAAATGGACAAACACTGCGACAACACTATGACTGCTGTGTTATAGTTCTGATGTTTGCCATGCATTGCGACTCTTTTGGACCCCTCTGCTTTATGCCATCACAGCTTGCAGATCAGACACACATCATCTCAGCTGCATGAAAAGGTGATGAAAATTCCCTCAGTCTTGCATATCACCTACTGAAGCTTGACAACAGGCTGGAAGCTATGCAGCGCAAGCAGGTCAGGATAATTAAAAAAGCAGAGTCCAATCGCGGATACTAGGCAGACAGAAGGAGAAGAAAGGGAGGCTACCAGCAGGAGCAGCTGCCAAAGCACTGCTGCCAGCTTCAGAGCCAAAGCTGCTGGGGTCCCCCAACAACACCCCTAGGTAGTCCTGCTGGTCAATGTCCATTTGCACAATACCCTGTAGTGTCAGACACAACTCACACTAGACAGCAGCACGTGTGTGATGTCAGCTCTCAAAAAATGCTGAGCAAACATGCTCTGGCAAAGCAGGACTCCATTCTGGCTGCATTGCAGCATAAGTACAGGTATGGAATGTGATCTGTACAATGTCAACCATTCCCTCTATTTGCTGCGCGACAGCCCTCGCACTTCAGTGTAGATGCAGCTAGACAAACATTGTTGTCCTGGGTGATTAGTCATCATGACTGCCGTTTCATCACACACACACACCAGCAAAACTGTGCAGACGCGACACAACACCCAACACAACAGGGTTTGCTCACCTTTGCAATAGCACTCTGAGCAGCTGCAGCCAGACCAAAGGAGCCCAGCAGGGCGTTGAGTAAGGTAGCAGAGCCCTGAGTATGCTGACTAGGCTGAGCCATAGCCATGACAGCTGCCATTAGTAACTCCCCCTTGGCTGCAGGGCTGAAGGCCTGACCCCCTCCCCAGGGTGGTCGGGTCAGCTGTGGTACTGGGCTGGCTTGAAGGCAGGCCTGGCTGACTAGCAGGTGGGTTAGCTTCTGTGAAGCTGGGATTAAGTGTCTGAGGTGATGCAGCACCTGAAGAAGAGGACTGCACTGACCAAGGCAGCACCGTGAAAAGTCTGTACACATGGAGTTTGCATGCATCATCACAAAAATTCATGAATCTAATCTGCAAAGTGCTGACAACATGCAACATTTTCCAGCGTGCTCAGAATGTGGGGTATGACGTCCCAGATGCAGCATTGGGATCAGAAGACTGATCCACGAACGTTGCTATGCGAGTGTGTGTGCTCACTTGCGCAGCTTGAGGCTGACTGTGCTGGGATGCAGAGGTGACAGCTCTCGCCATCTGCGGAACAAGGTCATCATGCAAGCTGGTGAGCTGCGTGACCATGCTGGCCTGGCCTTGCAGCAGCAGCTGTGCGCCTGAAGGGTAGGCTTGCAGGAAGTAGCATAGTGTCATGCAGAGGTCCCTCATGTACTGCACACCATCTGCAGCAGCATATCAAGACCCTGCTGATGCACTGCTGCTGCTGCAAACTGCTTCTGGACATACACAAGCAGATGTATATGGGGTGTGTAGCAACAGAGGGAGGCAGTCAGTTGTGCAACAGAGGTGAGGGCTGTGCATGATGATTGACTTAGGCAAGGGGGGGGGGGATGCGCTCATGAAAATGGTACATATTTCAAAATTGCACTTTTTGCAGCAAAAGCAGATGGTATAGTGAAAAACTAAGGGTGTAAAGCTATACATGAAAACGGGCTCTAGCTTTGCATACCTGACAGGCCTGTCAGCAACCTGGCGTTTTGGCCATCCTGCTTGAGGCCATCAGTCGCTTGTTGGCAAGTCTGCTGGACATCTTGCAGGTTGCTGGTTAGGGTAGGCCCTGTGTCCCATACATCTCTGGCATACAGAGGCTGCACCTTGAAGACCTGCAGCAGGTCAATGATTTCGTCGTTATTGGCCTATTGTACATGACATACCCCGATTGTTGCCAGCATAGATTTACATTCCCTGCCAAGGCTAAGGCCCTACCCCATGAGGGGGCATTGACTCTTGTGGCCCGCAGCAACTCTCCTGTTGGCAAAGCTGATGACCCTGTGTGGTGATGGATACTCGTTGTTGATGGCATGTTCAACAAAAGCATAGGCATTGCAACTCTGTCAACAGCACAAGCAGTGATGGCTACAATGATGGAGCTGCATGATTGCTTGACCATCAGCTTCTGGCCATGCCATCATTTTGCCACCCTTGTTGACAGCATAAGATAGAAATCCTGGTGAGAAGAGTGAGTTCAATTGTGACAGGGGACATTGGATGACAAACCCATCTGTGATGATGTGCACTGTGTTGTTGGTGATAAAGCAGCACTGCTGTGGCGTGACAGATGGCACCCGAACGAGTCACACAAGGCCTTATTTCCCTGATTATTGGTGATGTCTTGGTAGCTTCAGCATTGCATGACTGACCTGCTGAAGCAGCTGCTGCAGAAGCTTTGCATTGTCTGGCCCATATATTGCCGCCAAGTCCAAGAGCTTGGGAACGTCCAGCACCCATCTGTCATACAGTATTTGAGCATTCTGTGACCTTGCACTTGTGCCAGCAGTTGTGACTCTGCAATGCAAACAAGACACTGGCTGCAAATCAAGGTGGAATGGTCAGCAGTCAGCAGCGAGGTTGTACATACGCTTACAGGCGGGAGAATGTTGCGAAAACCCTTCTTGACAGTTGTAGGTGTGCGTCAGAAGCAAAGCCTTGTGCCTCGTCAAATGGGCGCCTACAGGCATGCCAAGATTGCTTGGTGAGATATCTGCCAGTGTGTATGCAAGGCAAGACCACTCCAGGCTGACCTTGCAAAGCGCAAGTATGAGTCTAGACACGCTATCAAGCTGTCCGCGGTTGCTACTTCATGCCAGAAATCTGCAATGGGGCTGCTCAGAAGTTCTGCGAGGTCGCTGCTGATGGTCTGGACCACCTGCTCGCTTTGTGGGTCCGCAAACCCGCTGTTGTCTTGCGGCAAGTAAGACAAGTAACGACGTGGTGCCTGCAAGTAACGAGCAAAAATTGGCCAGCGACAGGCGAAAAGTGTACATGATGAGCGGATCGCTGCACTTTGCCATGCACATGGACGAGCATACCTGATGCTGCCCGATACCGTTTTCCATATTGATCACTCAGACTTTGCAAATCGACTGAGCATCCTGAGTCGTAGCAGCGGCAACGACTGCACAGACTTGCCGGCGGCAACTTCGATAGGAGCAATGAGGCACTGCTGGAGGTTGTCTATTTTCCAGTACGGAGCAATATGCATCTGTGCTCTGTGAGCTTCGGGTCGACAAAGCATGGTGACGCATTCCGTATGGCGTGTATCAACTCCCCATCGCGTTGGTGTTTTGGTCAACAACGGTACAATACACAGCGCAGCCTGTCACGTCTCAGACATGTTGACAACAAAGTTGACTGGGACACACATATGTCCTCCCTCTGCCGTCATGCCCTCGCCAAGCATGGGTGCATGCCATGACTGTCAGCCGCAGCACGCCCGGCGACATGTTGCACATCAACTGCAACATGTTTTCCGACGCCAGCTGTCTCAGCCATATGTCCATTGCCTGTCATGGTGTGAGAATTCACAGCGGCGCGCGTCGAGCAGACCACATAGGTCAAAGGCCACCCAGAACAGCGTATTTGCGAGCACATCGGTGGGTTTCCAATGCCGTTGATGCAAGCCGCTTGTTTACAACATGCCAGCATATCCTGATGGAGACACTTCGCAGGTCAGAGTGACAGACATGTGCCAGAGGGCTCAGTCAGTGTTGTGCTTTTGGCAGGTGGCAGCGGCAAACGAATGAAGGTAAAGCATTTGCTTACTTGTGACTTCTGTGAAGCTGAATGCTTCTGTAAGCAGCTTCTTGATCACAGGCATCAATGCCCAAGCAGTACCTAAACCTGGTGGGTCAACCCATAGCCATGCACAGTCTGCGCACTTTTGGCAGCATGCCCGAGGTTGGACAGATAGTTGTTGTATGCGACCCGTCCTACAGGTAATCATCCTTCGGTGTGTTGTGCCTCAAGACACTGATGCCAGTCCAAAACATGAGGCAATCTTCCCTCTCTCACATGCAGAGACCTGTTTCAACAGCACCTGGATCAGTTGCCAAGCAGGATTCAGCACAGCTTTGCTATTCCAGGCGTGGAACGCCAGGACAGTGTTTACAGCGGATTGCAAGCAATCAGATCTGAAGCCGCTCTTGTAGCCATCCATGACTCCGCACGACCCCTCATAGACCCCACTGATGCAGCTAATTGCATGGCTGATGCGCAACAGGTAAAAGCACAAACTCTGTAGACTGACTTGCAGACATGTACAATGTCAACTGCACCTGCAATGCCACACATTACCACATTTTCCAGCCGGTATCTACTAGTGCATGAGTCATCGCTCCAGTCTTGTATTGAGGCATGATACCGCAATCTGTCTTTGTTTACACAATAAGATGACTTTGCCAAAAAAAACCTCTATACACTCCCTGTTTCATTTTCATGCGCAACATCTTGTGTTGTATACCTCTCATCTCCAACATGTCCATACACACTGATGTCATCTCATGACTGCAACCAAGATGCTTCATTGCAACAGGTGGGTGCAGCTGTGCTGGGTCTGCCTGTCAAGCCAACCATCAAAGAAGTGAACAGCGATGGCATGGTCGTCAAAACATTGATCAGAGCAAACCTATGGGAGGTTCAGACGCCCCAGGTTTGCTGCTCCCAGTGCATTTTTTGGTACATGCTTGTGCGCATCTTTCTGTTGAAGAGGTGCATCTGTGATTTTGTGCCAATTTGACCAGAGCCAGCTTCACTGCTCAGATCAGCTTTTCCATTTGCTTGACTTCCATGAGCTGACATCACTTTGTCCTCGCTTGCACTGGCAGAACAAGTAGCAGTCGCAAACTTCAGCGTTATAGAGTATCAGCGCTATAAATTGCCAAAGCAGCGGCGAATCGCAACATTGAAATCAGCCATCCATGATGCAACTATGATCTTTGAATGTTGCATAGAACTGCAGTGCTTGACTTAGGTAATACAGCCTGACATGCTCAGAGAGGGTTTTGAGCTTGTGAGGCAGAAGAAGCTAGAAGTTACAGATGATGTTTCCATCATTGAAGCCTTGGGCAGACCTGTGAAGGTCACTCAGGGGTCGTATACTAACATCAAGGTATGTACAAAAATGCAGACAGCCTTCTGTCCTCTACAAGCAGGCAGAGCACAGCAGTCTTTGCCTTGCTGTGACTATGCAGCATGTCTGCTGTTATTTAGCACTAAAGTCACAAAATGCTGCATCCCTCAATATCAGTCTGTAACGTCTGGCTGCAGATTTACGCATACTGTACTGTATGCAGGTGACTACTCCAGATGATATGCTGGTGGCAGAAGGTTTTTTGATGAGCAAGGCTGTTGAGGACACCCTCGAGGCAAAGCAGTCTGATCTGAGTGAAGCCTCTGTTGTATAAGATCAATAGATGAAAGGATAGCATTACACATTGCCATTTCATGTTAGCAGTTCAGGTCTGCACAAATAGAGAGTGGAAAGCCTTCAAGGATGGTCAACGCTAAAAACAGCCTCTTTACAAAATGAACAATGAGCTATAGTCAACACGCATTGGATCTTCATGTCCTATAGTATACTACATTCTAGCTGCACAAAAGCAAAAAGCATCTACCCCTTGAGCAAAGTTTGAAGCACACCCAAAAACCAGCAAGCAGAAAGCAATAAACAGTTCATCCCGTCAGAATCCATTACAGAAGGCAGTGGCTGTGACTTCAGATATGGATGTAGAATGAGCCCAAATAGGTCACATACTACATGGATCGGAAGACTCCCCGGCTGTGCTGAACAAGAACGATGCGTCTCGAAAATGCTTTTCATCAAAAAAGAGTACAAGTGTCCTCTTGACACAGATCGTAGGATGATGACGCGTTCAGAATGGCAAGGCACTCATGCTGATCAGTTGCGCTTTGCTGATCTGGGTGTTGGTGGTCTGCCTTGGGGTTGTGGCTGTTGTACAAACGGGTTTGAACCAGACCTGTTGCTGTGGCGTGGAGAAATCAGGGCAGGCAATCCAGAGCCGCCCACCCCGTTTTGGCCCCCACTGGCTGCAGGACCCATTAGCATGCCTACATCATCTTGATAGTCGTGTTGTTGATTTGAAAGCAATTGCTGCTGCTGTTGCTGCTGAAGGTGCATCCCCAACTGCTGCTGCAGCTGTTGCTGCTGCTGTTGCTGCTGTTGCTGCTGCTGCTGTTGCTGCTGCTGCTGCTGCTGCTGCTGCTGCTGCTGCTGCTGCTGGTGCTGGGGCTGTTGCTGCTGCTGCTGCTGGGGCTGTTGCTGGTCCCCAGGGGATGCATGAGGACCGACCGAGGTTACGGTTGGCATGCTGTGCAGAGAATCTGGGGATTGCTCCTGCTGACTGTTGGTCATGGCCATATGAAACTGTTGCAGCGCAGAAATTGGACTGGGCTCCTGTTGGCTCATGTGCATGAGATCAGTCATGCTGTTCACCACGTCAGCTATCTGTAAAGAGCGCATGTAGCGCCGCACATAACCATGCTCCACTAGCCTTGCGGTCTGCATACACTCAGACACAGCTTAGCATGGAGTGCATGGAGTGTGTGATGTTGGCGAAAAATTGTTGTGCAGAGTCTTGTGCAACAGGTGCACAGACTGTACAGCCTGCAATTTCAAGCCATTGCGCATACAGCACCTGCGCCAGTTATTGCTGCACAGATCTTTGCATTGCAACAAAACACAAAGAAAGGTCACAGCAAGTCCACTTTACACCACAGCAAATGCAATGCAAGCAACAACCACAAAGGTACAGGAAAATGGGTTGTTACCTCTCCTTCAAAGCCGTGACCTAAATTGGCAAGAGCATTCACAGCAATCTGCATGACCTCATGGGGTTTTGGACCATTTGCTGAGTCTGCCTCTGCTGCATTCTGTTGATACTGCTGGAATTGCTGCATCAGAGCACCTAGCTCATTCAGAATGACAGGCTGTGGCACAGAATAGTCGTAGCCAAGCATATTGAAGTCATAGGTGATGATCTTCATGGCTGGGGTCAGGAGCACCATGAGACGCCCATAGCGCTTAATGCGCAGGGTTTCAAAGACAGACTCTTCAACAGCTAGAGTACTGGTGAGCATGTGCCTGCCTGCAGACAGTTGTGCTTGTTGTGGCCCATGTCGTATCAGGAACATTATCAAGTGTTCTTGCCTGTTGCTTTGCAGCTCAACTGAAGAGACATACACAAAGGTGTCAGCAAGCACCTCCAGGTACTTCAATCTCCTGAGGGTCACTTAGGTACAGTAGCTCTTCCTTTAAGCCACTGTCATATTTGAGGTGGAAGAGGCGTGGTAATACCTCCAAGGGTGCCTCTACATAAGACAGCCGGCAAGGTCAAGCACAACAAAATCGAAGTGCGATTGCATGCTTATCACACGACGATGTGTATGCACCCCCGTGCTGAGAGCTTCTGACCTAAACTTCTTGCTTCACAGCCTTGAGCTTCACTGTTGGTAGGCCCAGAGCCAGTCAAAGTTACCCGTATGTGAGCTCCCGGCGCAAAGTACTCCTGGACGAAGGCTGTCCAAAATTGAAGAGAGTTATTCTGCACGCAAAAGCGCGGTAGGTCAAGCTGCTGACAATCCGGATCACCAGTGACGAAGGGTGGTACTGTCGGCACTCACCGGCCGTTTATTTTGGTAATGCACGAACTGCATGATACGTGCAGTTGAAGACATTCCCGAGGCCATGCTCCATGTTAGGCTCGCCGGCAATAGCGTGCCTGTTCTACCGAGGTCATCAGTGCTGAAGAGCTCGTGTCCGTCGTTATGAGCTCTGGGCCTTTCAGCTGTGCATTACGTTCCGAGTGTAGCTGGCAACTGTGGGCACATAACGCACGTCAGCATTGCGGAATGCGGAACTCGAGTGAACACATATTGAGCTTCGTAGTGAGCTTACATTGTAGTCACTCGTCAGCTGACCAAATCTTCGTTCGACGGTTGCCAACGATATAAAAGTGGAGGTCACGGAGAGCGTGTTACATACAATGTTTGATCACGATTTGGTGTACACATTGCTTGCATGAAAAGCTAAAACGGACATCAGCACACTTTGTTTAGATTTGGCGGTGACCAGAAATCCTAGGTTCAACTAACTACTTCACAAAAAGGTGTACCTCTGTTGTACATGGGTTTCTGATGGGTACTGCGATGCTGATGCTGATGACATGGCATTGCCATTCTGTTGCGCGGTATTCCGTTGAGCAAGGTTGTTGCCACCTCTAGCTGTGGCATGCACCTCTTTGCTGTCCACTGGTAACACATTGGCCACACCATCATCAGATGACGATGCACCAGACTTCCGCAGCTTTGGTGGCTTGAATGTCTGCAATTTGCAACTGGTCAGGCACAGACAGGTTGCTACAGAATGTACTTCATGTAGAGCCAAACAAGAAAAGCCCGGGCAGGCCTGTACTGACAACACCTCAATCTGTGCACATCCTCAAGCACGTTTTTGTGTTTGAGCTATTGTAGCAGTCAATGTCACAAACAAACACCGGTGGCAATCAATACAAGCATGTGGCCAATGCACATGCACAAGAAAACAATTGTTGGGACAAGCGCAGAGAGGGCCAGCTCACCAGAGTTCCTGCTTCAGGGTCTGCCAACAGCAGCCACTTATTGGAAGCTTGCATCAGAAACGGTGTAATCAACAAGGACAAAGCAGTGACGCCTGCAGCACAAACAGTGACAGGTTTTCACTACAGCTTCAACAACATCATTGTGAGCACCCAGAATAATGTGTAACATTCAAAACACATTGCACCCACACTGTGATCGCAGGTTCGGTGAAGGGTTTTTGGGTGAGAACCCAAAGACAAGGGGGGGGGCAGAAATGGTGGGGCAGGGGCTCACCCATGAGCAGCATGTAGACTTGGTAGGGCATGAGGCCCAGCTGACTGGCAACTGAGAGCAGAACAAAAGCAAATTCACCGATCTGAGCCATGCTGAGACCAACAGCCAGAGCTGTCTGAGGAGGGTATCTGAACATGTACACCACTCCACTTATCTGCAAACACAACCGTGCACCAGGTGTTAACGTTTCTTCAGCCCAAATTCAGATCAAAACCAGTCATAGTTGTCCTGTCGAGGCAGCAAGATAACAGTATTGAATGAGCATGACTGTGGCGCAGCAGGCATTTCAAGTAGGTGTCTGAGCATGAAAGTGCCGTATGTTGTGAGGCACTTGCACATACTACAGTGTAACTGAAGAAAAGCCTTGCTGGAGGGCTGGCTCTGTACATGCATGTCTGACTCTGGCATATGTGCTGGCTGCAGTTACTGCTACTGACCTTCGTACGTCCATGCCAACAACAGGAGCATTGTGCATCAAGAACAAGCTGATTGAGGGATCGTGAAAGTGCATGACTGATCTGCATCTACTGACGCTGGAATTACACTCAGTTGCACATGACAATCAGCCTCGTTATGTTGGTCCGGCTCCAGCCATGGTGAGCAATGGGCAAGGCCCACCTGGCCACTGGCTTGCAGATGCAGGCTAGAATGAGCAACAGGTAGCTCATGAGCAACAGCAGATGACAGCCAGAATGATATGCCTGTGCAGGTGCATGTTGCTGTCGCACATGCACACTGGTGCTCAACAATAAAGCCATACAACAGGTCTAGACCATGCTGAATGATGGGACAATGTGGTCGTGTAATCTAGCATGGGGCTATGCTATCACACTTGTCATTCACTTTCATTTTATACCTTACAGGCACACTCCTGTCACACTTGTCACACATGTAGTTGACATGACACCCAAGAAGCAAGGAATGAGTTGTGTGCAAAGCGGACGCTTCAAGAACAGGACAAAGCAACAAGCTCACCAGGCAGGTTTTACAGATGATGCAGACAAGGACGCCGCCGGCTAGCACGGGCAGGTGCTGCAGCAGGAACCTGGGGGACATGACCAGGCCTGTGGTGCTGATGAACAAGGACATGAAGAAGTGCCTGATGCTGGTGAGCTGGCTGAGGCAGTGCTCCTGCTGGTCTGTGGAGGACAGCATCACCCCCGCCACAAAAGCACCCAGCTCTGATGACAAGCCCTGCACTCACCGGGCACACTTAGAAAAAGAAAAAAGAAAAAAACTACGCCTTTTGGCGTCAATTTGATGAGAAGCCAAGTATTACACCGGGCTGCCCAGGCGGGCACACTTGCACGGACTGTCTCCAACATTGGGCAGTATATAAAGCTGAACATGTCTGATGAATTTGATCATTCATTTCTTGAACAGGTGTGTTCCCCTTGGGTCAGGGACATGCAGTCCTGAGTAGCTCCTGTGTACGAGATCCTGTTTCGGCAGTCAGCATACCAGCGATTTGGTATGGTTAGAGTTGATGCAGGTGGTTGCACAGCAATAACTTAGCAGTGGACCGGAAATTCGCAAGCTGATGAGTCAGAGCAGGCCATGCTCACGTGCAGATTGGTAATGTTATTGACAGGTGAGGCTAAGTTGAGCTCATAAGGTACAAGACTGAGCTTTGTGGATGAATGTGTGGAGCATTGATGCGCATGCAACTTCCAATGCTGAACAGAACTTCTGTGAGTATGCTCTCTGGCTCGACCTTGAGCTGGCCACAGTACAACAGATGGTGACGCTCCCACAAGACAATAGCAGCTCCTAACAGTTAGAGCGCACAGATTTTCATCTTCAAGTACCGTTGAACAACAAATTTGACAAAGCCCCCAAAACAATCGCCTTGCGACGGCCAGGCTGCTGTACAAAGTATGCTATGTCCCTTTGCTCATGCAAACTGGCCAAGGTCATGCCAATGGTCATGTCTAAAGACAGCTCAGCCACGGGCATGGATTATTCAAAATTGTGGTCAGCTAAACATGCAAAGCATTCAGCATGTGAAGTATGGTCAGCTGAAGATGCAATGCATTCAGAATGTGGAGTATGGTCAGCTAAATGGTCAGCTGAAGACGCAAGGCATTAAGGATGTGGGACTGACCAGGTAGCCGCTGATCCAGGCGCTGACAAGACAGAAGGCCAGCACAGTGAGCTGGAAGAGTTCTGCGCTGCTGTGGGTGGCCAGGAAGCGCAGGCTGCGGGGCAGAACACTGCGAGTCAGCGCCATGGCTGCTAGCAGGCAACCACCCAGCTTCACAGTTACCCTGCATGCATTACATCAGCACTGTGCAGTGTCATCAGAACAGTGTTTGTAAAAGGCCAATGAAGGGAGAGGTGCAGCTGTGGCCTTTGAAATAGCTGTGTTCTGCAGCACGTCGGGAAGCTGCTCTGCTTACAGCAAGGTGCTTTGCTTGCTGCAGGTTGCATGGGCGCATTTCTGATGCTGAAAATGAACTGCAGCGAGCTGGTCTACATAGTGGCCACACATAATGATCTGCATTCTGGCGAGCAGGATGTATGCCACTTGTGGATGTGCTCCATGATGCTGCTGTTGTGTGGAGTACTACACTCTTGCGCACGGTGTCTCTTGTTGCATCACAATCTGCTAACAAGCGTGCACGGTGCTTGCACCAGACTAGCTCACTCACTTGAGAAGCAGGCGCAGAACCATCATGTTGTCAACACCCCCCTTGCTGTTGGCATTGTGAGCCAGCACCGGCATGAAGGCAAACAGCAGGCCCACAAGGCAATCTTGCAGGATGAGCGTGCCAATGGTAATCTGCCCATGTGCCATGTTACTGGAGCGGCTGTCCTCTAAACACTTGACAACAATTGATGTGGACGACATGGATACCTGCAGACCACACAACACTCAGCTGTGACTGCTCACTGCCATAGCTGTTATGTACAATGCTGTGTTGTTCTGGAACTGACAGGCAACGCATTGACTGACAGGGTTGGCAACCAATGATGTCTGCACAAGCAGGTTGTGCTGATACTTAGAAAACCAATGGTGCCGATACATTGAGAGCTAAGCTGCTTGTATGTAGATGACAGACTGCATGCTAGCTTGTAACAGGTCACATGCTGAATGCGTCCACCTCTCAATGCTGAGCATGCTTGCTTGTATAGCAATGCGAGGCAATGCATCCAGCTTTAAGTTGCTGTAGTCTTGCACCCAATCTCTCATCTGCATGCAGAGGAGCTGAGGCTTACCAATGCACCAACAAATATGCCCTCGTGGACAGAGGCACCTATGAAGTTTGCTAAAAGCCCGGCCACCAGTATAAACAGGAAGATCTCCACCATCCCACCTGCGCCATGCATACAATCTCAGGCACCTGTATTGACACACGAATCCCAGATATCAGACTCAGAACGAGGCACTAACAGATGCATGATCATGATGCCTTGTTGGTACATGATGCCAGATTCTATGATGGGCAACAAGGAAAGCGAGCAGCTGAATGCCACCAGCAGTACACAGTAAGAAGCACGGCATGACTGCACAGCATTCCTACACCCAGCAACTACTTGATTTGATGGAAACCATGCACTTGTTGTTGCAACCAGTGTCCATGCAGGGTCTGCAGTCAACCAAGACAGGCAGAGCTGCACCTATGAGGGCCACGCTACGCACAGCTCTCAGCTTCTGCAGAGAGAACTCCAAGCCCAGTGTGAACAGCAAGAGCTGTACTCCGACCTGTGCCAGAGACTCCACTTGAACCAGTTCCTGCATACACTCACGCGATTCAGCCTTCTGATGTCCCTGCTTAGCACACCATGCCAACACAGAAGTGCCGGCATATGTGACCATGACGCAGTAAATATGCAGGATTGCAGAGGCAACAGTTATGCAGCTCTTTTGTGTGTGGACTCTTGACATTCCAATCATTGTTGCTGAACAGACACAACAGTGCAAATCTATGAGGTGTGGGTACGCTTCCAGTTACACAGAAAGGGCCTTCTGGACCGTTTGATCTCAGACTTGCTTGTGTGGTACATGTTCACAAGGGTGCATGCATGCAGTTGATCGGCTGGTATGCTTCTGGAACTCAGCCTTCCGGTCCTTGCACTGCAAGCTTTTGTGCAAAGACAAAGCAAAAGGCTGACAGATGTAAACTTCCAACTTGGTGCTTCAGAAAAGCGCTTTGTTACCTTAATGAGCCCTGCTCCCCCCGGGCCAACCAGTGAGCCAGCAATGAAGTAGCCATTGATCACCGGCTGCTTGACTGCCTCAAGAGCCATACCTGCTACCTGAACAAACGCTCAGTCAGCTGAGAATCAGGCAGCAAGCTACGTTTTCCTGCAAGGTGCTTATGCAGCTTGAAAACAGTTTGTGCTCCACAACCTAAGTGCAAATTGCTGCCATGCTGCATACTTTGCAACTCAGTCATGTGTGCAAGACCTTGTGTACAGTGAAGGCGTGAATGTACAATGTACACAAGGTCTTGCAGACATGACTGAGTTGCAAAGTATGCAGCAGCAGGCATTCCATGCTCTGCACCTGACTTTGTTGACCAGCAACTGCAGCAAGCCAGTGGAGCAGCAGACATGTGCATGCGTGCAGCATGTTGATGTGGACATGCTATGATCATTTCAGCAAGCATGTTTGCCAATACTTGTGGCTCAAATGTGCTGCCTTGAGGCTCCTGTTTGCAGTCAGGCAAGATGCAATGGGCAGAGCGCTGGCAAAGGGGTGGACTGAGACAGAGAGGTCACGTAAGCTAAGGATGTGGTGATGTCAGCAGCTTGCCTATCTACAAAAGGGCTTACCGTTGATGAGGTAATGAGCACCGTCAGGTCACGTATCAGTTGTGGGTCTAAAGTCAGCCCCAATGATGAGCTCCTGAAAGAGCACTCAAAAAGTGACAATGCTGCCTGCAGACATTGCACACGAAATGCAGAGGCAGCATGGCAGACGGTGCTACGAAGGGTATCTCACTTTGGTTTTGACAAAACGTATTCATTGTCTTGGGAGTCTATGATCCTATCTACTTCCTTCTCTGCATGGCTGTCTACTTTTTTGCCCTTAGCTTTCTGCTGCTTGCTGCCGCTGGGCGCAGGAGTTTTACTGCTGGATTTAGATTTGGCATTGGACTTACTGCCAGCTGACTTGTCTTGCTGGACGCTTGGTAGCAATGTTTCGGTGCTGTTAGCAGCACTACCCTCAGCATCGACATCATCCTCATCCTCCTCTTCCTGTTGCTGCTTCTGACTGACTTTTATGACTGTCTCAACGGTGGCCTGAAGTATGTGACCTTGTTCACAGTCTGCTAGTAGCTCGCATTGCAGGCAGCAATTATAAATGCATAAGTTATAGCAAGGCCACATACATCGGAGTTTTTGGCTGTCTCGTTGTAGTTCTTGCCAATTGCCTCTTCCTTTTCCTCTGGAAACTCCTGCTCCAGGGCCGCATCAATGATCTGCGCGATCGTCTTTTTCTTATCTGCTGAGTCTGTTGTGTTGGCATCCTTCAGGCGATCCACAACAGCTTTGACGATAGGCCCCGCAACAGACTCAAGCTCTGGTAAGGTTTTGTCACCACTTGGGAATTCCGATTTGACAGTCTTGCTGCCGGCTGACGCAGCACAAGCAGGGCTCAACAGCACTAAGAGACACACAGCTTTCAGAGAGAACAGAGCCGTCCGGCAATGGTGAGGTCTTCCCATGCGACACAGGCGCTTCCAAACCCTTTCAACAGGCAGAGCTTATTGCAAACCACCGGTGGCTATGCGTCATCGGCGACACGGACTTTGCGCAGGTTGTAGACTATCAACGCGTGCGCAGTGTCGATTGATCTCGGAGGTACCTCAGGAGAGCATCGCAGGCTCGATCGTGTTTGCAGGTTGACTAAGAAGCAGAAGCATGCAAACTCTGTGCAAAACTCTCTCTCATCTTGTGCGGTGCTCAGGAATAGAGACACAATTACAAGTAAACTTGCGAGACGCAAGCGCAGGACGGAGCAGCTGCACGAATGAGCGGTAGCAAAGATGAGCATTATGTTTCACCCCTGCACGCAATGAAAAATACAAGTCCTTGGCAGACCAGACTGCAACAAAAGTTAAACAAAAATGTCTAGATCATGGCGGTGATACTGGTTGCTGCCCTCGTCTTCTAGACGGGGATAGAATGCTACCAAAGCATCCTGAGCTCCAATGTACAGATTGTTGTATATCTTCCAGTACACCTCTCGCACCTTCCTGGCAGGGTGAAATAGCCCTTGCAGAGTGTAGTGCAGCACAACAGCAGGCCCCAGTGCAAGCCGGCACCCATCAACAGCGCCTTGGACTGCTTGTACAACATGCGGCGATGTCTCAAAGATGTTAGGCCAGACATAATTCAACAGATGAGTCAGGGCATCTTCACAGCCCAGTCCAGCAACTCCAAGAGACATGTGCTGCACCACAGAGGCAGCTGTCTGGCGATGCACCAAGTCTCGGTCCATCAGGGCGTCTTCCAACAAGGGAGAAACTGCATAGATGTAGTCCTTGCCCATTTCACCAATGTACTCAAACAGGAAGGACAAAGCCTTGAGGACACCATTCTGTACATTGAGCTCAGGCACCTGAACACCACATCCACATACAATATCAGCAAATCATCACTTAAGTGCAAGCTTGTTAAAATGCCTACCCCATCACAGTATATTACAGTGCAGCTGGCAGTCAGCAGATGTAAGCACCACATCAACAGAAACAATTGTGACACCCGCTGCATTATACATAGCAGTCATTGCACTATACATAGCAGTCATTGCATAACAAACTGTCGTGGCAGACCTAGGACTGTTTGGAATGATGTTGTTTTGTTTGACATTCACAAGTTAAAGTTAAACCGCTACACCCGTGATGCTCTGAACAAGCCTGTCTGGAGGGAATTGACTTGCGTC
>JAABUP010000276.1_pt1 | contig 115708 bp, 115 predicted proteins | sample 5559201 | NCBI WGS metagenome assembly JAABUP01 (sample SAMN10711887, study PRJNA513373) | rock metagenome | isolation source: Antarctica rocks | place: Antarctica
AATCCCGATGGTACGCTTGGAGGTGGATTCAAGCCTGGCTGTAAGTTGGTCCATGGATTGACGATTGACGAAGTTAAGATCTTAGCTGAAAAGGCAGTCGGAATCCACTGGAATCCCGATGGTACGCTTGGAGGTGGATTCAAGCCTGGCTGTAAGTTGGTCCATGGATTGACGATTGAAGAAGCTGAAATCTTAGCTGAAACGCTGGGAGTGGGGTTCAGGTCCCACGGATATATGGCTACTGTTGTTTTGGACGCTGCTGAAGAAGTCGAGCCGGTGTGCAATGCACTCGAAACAGGGCCGTTGATCGTATCATTGAATGTTGGCTGATCTGGAAGTGGCAGTGTCAAGGTCGGAAACTTGTATCCAGCATTACCAGTGAAAGTTGGGGCCGTCGCTGTCACAGGAACAAAGGCTGGCCCGGTGTATGAAATGGTCGGGCTGCTACCATCGAAACCATTCGTCCATGAGACAGCAACGCCGTCAATTGTTGCTACGACAATCCCTCCGACTTGTCTAGCCTTAATATGGCGTGGTGACTTGCCGTAGGCAGTCGGCGTAACAACGGCAGCTGTGTGGTAAGATGTAAGGTTCTTGCTCGCTGGTTCTTGACCTGATGGCTTGAATGCTCTGCTTCCTGTGGCTGCAGTTGTGTGCTTAAGAAATGTTGTAAGACTCGCATTCCAGCCGGCTGAGCCATAACCAGGATACCTTGTGGAAGCAGGCACAGTTGGAATAAAATGCGTGAGTGTCTCTGTGATAGTATGTGTCACAGTTTCAGTGGCACTCAGTGTCAAGTGAGGCGTCGCTGTGATATCAGACGTTCCCTGCGACGCATCGGGGACAATAGTGGATACGGGATGGAGCGTGATAGTCGAGGTGCTGGTGATCAATTGAGCTGAGGCAGGTGGTGTCTGGCCGCCCATCCAGCTGGTGGTGCCATTGTCCTCAGTAAATGAATAAGGACCTGGTTTGTCAGACGCTGGCATGAGGTTGATGACTTGCGTTGACGCGTGTAGGCTGGTGACTGTCAAAGTGGAAAGATCTGCGGTACCAGCGCCTGCATAATTGCCTGAGCTTCCATGGCTGGTAGTGAATACTGTCTTAGTGATTGGTGATGCAGGTACGGTGACATAGATTGTTGACACGATCGCGCTGCTTGCAACGCTGCATCCGGAGTCGGACCTACGCTCTTTATCAGCCGCTAGATTTTCAACAATGCCATGCGTTGCGTTGCGTCTAGGCTGCTAATGGCAATGATTATGCCTGAGGCTCGAATATTGAGCTGGCGGAAGATTTCTGCTATCCACTTACTCGGCTGAGACTGCAATGGCACCAAGGCTGACCAAGGCGAGAGGCTTGAACGAACGCATCTTGGGCAACGCAGAGTGTAGGTACTTTAATGAATGGCTGAGATAATTAACGAGAGAAGATATTCACAATGAGTCGTGTGAGATGAGTGGACTCGATGATCGGGGTCGAGGCAAATGAGTGTGGGGGTTAGAAGTAGGTTGTGAAATGAAATGCTAGTGTGAATGTGGGTGTTGATAAGTAGGGTATCCCTATTTACCGTGCGCGCTCGCGACGGATTCTTCTGAAGTGGAATTTATCTTGGTCTTAAGGAATGGCACTTCTGTTCTTCTCCTCAAAACCCCGTCTGACAGAGACTCTGCACTCTAGCGTCTTTGCGTTTACGTCGAGCCCCTAACATCTAGTGATCACAGACAGATTTGGCGGCACAATGAATGATTGTAATATGAAAGCGATGTCTAATCTATCCTACAAGAGAGTTGGCCTGGACCGACTGGAGCCAGAAAACAAGTCATCTTCCTCGGCGCGAAGCTGCGTCGTATTTGGACGTATCTCAGAGGTTGATTGCTGGTTGTGGACTGTGGTGCCACGTGTTGGCGCTCTCTCCCTTGTCTCCCTTTCCACTGGGGCAGCTGAGGTTTCCCGAGGATCGTGACTCCGCTGTGCGAGAGAGAAGTGCGAAGTGCCATCATCTTCATGGGTCTCAGGATTCGTCTGCATGGGGGAGTCTAGCATACATAAGGACATGGTCTCTTTCTCATCCGTTGGTAAGTTCAGCATCCTGTCTTTGAGAGTGTACTCTGTAATGGCCTGAGCAGGAAAGGCCTCAGCTGCAACACTTGATGAAACGCCGCCATCCGGGTCTACTGGTAGTATGTTACTAGAGCCTTCACTGCCTTGAAACATCGTCAAGATGGGAGTGTCACGGTTAAACTGTATGAAGTCCTTGGACGCTCTCCTCCCAGATTCAAGACCTTCTCTTTCACCGTCACTTGATTCACAATTCGTTTCGCTACGGGTTCTGTACCGGAAAACCCTCCACCTCTTTAGCACACAATCCTTCACTGGCTGAATAAAAAGCAGGTGGCTTTCTGAGTGCAGAGCTGGTTCGAATGACCATCGATGGCCGTCATTGCCATAATCACGCTGTCGAAGTCCTCTCATTACCCGTAGAGTGTTCGTCCAACGAATGCTGTCGTTTGGATCTAGTTTCGTATGCTCAGCGTTGCGGCGGTCTATATTGGATTCCCGAGAGGACGACGACCATTGGTTCCTTTCTATACCATGATGATGGCGTAGAGAGAGAAAGCTGTGCCTCGTATTGCTTCTAGTGGCCCGGCAGCCGCGTTTGCAGACAGATTCTTTCTTTATGGCTCCACCTTCTTGTCGCCTCGACAGCCGCTTGCGAGATATCTGTCCTGCAAGATAGTCCTCTCGCGAAGGTACACGCTCTTTGTCTGGCCACACGGCAGAATTGTTACGCGCGTGGTGACCATATGCTGGTTCGTGCCTGAATTGCGCATGCTGCCTCAAGCTGCTAACGAGTCCGGTATTCTTGACATAAGAATCAACTTGATATCCTTTATGATACCAATTAGCAGGGAGGGTCGAGGTGTTCATATTATGCGGTGATGTGAAGCTACTGCCTAGCAATTGAACAGCTATCAACTTCGCAATGATGTGCAGACGAGGGTCATCGCGGTCTGCCATCTCTGCCGGCTCTTTCGCCTTCCACGATGGGAGGCACAGAGTGAAACCTGTATGAAGTCTTGATCGTAAGTGCCATCTCCTTAGCACCCGCGTATCAATAATGAAAGCGACATACACGTCTGGTTTTCTGGGACAGCCATGTGTGTCCAGGATGAATCGCGCCAATCCATAACCTCTTTGTGAATGACATCCCACACATTGCTGTCCACATGAAAGCGAATATTAGGGCTAATCTGGGACACCCTAGTCCTTACCATGTCAGTCTCAATTTCATCCGTCAATGTGTCGAACTCATTTTCATCAAGGCTTAGCCAAAGCTGAGTAGCTTGCTGAGGTCTAGCAATGTTGATACGCTTATGATGGGAAGCCACTGAGGTCCCATTTCCACTAATGATAGACTCTCCCTCGTTCTCGCCAGTGGATCGACAAAGTAGAGGGACCTTTGCTTGACGATTCGGTCCGTCCATCATCATTGTAATCGACATTGGGGGAAAAACAATGTTATTGCAGCCTGAAGCGAGCGATGACTGCTTCGGAAAAGTGTCATAGGTGTTCGGGGTGATGTAAGAAACGAGTGGATGAAGTCAGCTATTTTGAGGAGAATGGTCAATGAATGAGCTCGAAGCAGACTCTCATGCCTACATACGGTAGGAGCGTTGTTCACAAGTATTGGGCAGTGATTAGAAGCTACGTTACGCCCCTCATCTTGAAAGGTACGACTACCTCATTTGAAAAGCTGCAGGAACGCTCTTCCCTTCCTCCCTCCGCTTCCTGCTCACTTTGGTGTCGACATCAATCAGTATTTATTTTTCTAGTGGAGTGATTTTGTCCTACAAGTTCGTAGCTTGATGTGACAGTGTACGAGTGGGCCGCTGCTCTGTCATGTCATTGTTATGGGTGTCTAATTCAGGTACGGTGCATGTATGCAGGTCGCTCAATACGGTCTTCATAGGGTGCCTCGTGGATGGTCGGGGTTTCTCCGGGTGGCTACTGCATGACACTGTAGTGTGAACGCCAATCGCAGGTCTCAATCTAATCCGCGCCCAGCCCAGCGTTCAACAACAAGATGTGTCTAGGATGGGAACAGAAGGAATATGTCCAAACGGCTCCTCAAAACCTGGAAAACGATCTCCGTTGTCATCATCCATGCAGCCAGCCGAGTCTCGACCAGGTTGAGGGAAAATAGCAGTGGATTGGTTTCTGCCCGCTTGCCTTCCAGCGCCTGCGAGGTATGACAGTGTGGGCTCGCATATTCAAATGCGGCACTTGGAAAATTGTCAGCTGACGACATCATGATAATCTGGATCCATGATACTATATACAACCCAATCGCTTGGGCAGGTTTGAAGTTCGCCAGGACCTCTCGCTGCACTTTCAACGGCCTCATTGGACTGAATCGGAGAGCTGAAGCTAGCTGTAAGACGACAAGACTTTGTGAGGGCCAAGCTTGCTCATTGTGCTTGCTCCATGAATCCCGTAGGCCCTCTAGAGGGACTCCGGACGTGTGCATCGTGCAATGCAAACTACATCAGACACGATCCTCCCAAGGAGCGCCTGCATCTTGTCATCGAAAGCTCGTTTTATGAGTATTAGAAGGATCGAATTCTCTCCGAAAAACCTCTAAATCTGAGACACTACCTTTCGAGGAACCGCTCGAGGTCCCTTCGAGCGCGAACACAACGTTGCTGAAAGCACCTTGGAATTCTTGCTCATTGAAGAGAAGTTCTCTCCACATGCCTGCCACTTGCTTTGCAGGATTGCGAAACCCATAACCTACGCCAAATGCACCGATACATAGATCGGAATGCTGCCGCGAAGCAGCGATTCTGAGCACTGTTCTCATCTTGTCTTTCATAAGTTCTTTCTCCTGGCTAAAAGAGTAGTCTACTCCCAACTCATCAAGTTTGGGACGTCGAATTGGGGCAACTGATATTATTGGCAATGCTTTGAATTCCTTCCAGACACGATATCCCTTTTCAGGTCCTGAACGAAATACCACTAAAAGTATTGGTTAGCTTGACCGCCTAAATACATCAAGTGGCCAACTCACCCACATTGGGGGAATAGATTCCACCAGTCGTCCGAATTGGATAATGCGGTACTTGGGCTGAAGATTGACTAGGCGTTATGAGAACTTTTGCAAGATTAGATCGCCGGCAGAGACATTCTTCAGGTGCTATGAGCCCAGATTCCCAGTCCCCTCCGGCACGCTTTTCGTTGGCCATGCTTACTACCGGTATAGACCCTCCCTGTTTAGTGAAAGGCGTAGATCTCATGGATGCATGTTCTTTGGTGTTGGATTCGTGCCAATCCAATGCTACATCCACCGGATCGCCATCAATGACCGCCACACGAAGTTTCCGTCCGGAGCCAGCTCGAGACACTGAACGAAGCTTCGACGAGTCTGAGTAAGAGACGGAGATAGGAGGCCAGTGGGGAAATTGAGATTGAATATAAGGGGTGTACGTTTTCTTAGCCTCTGAAGCAATGTCTGAGGGTTTTGATTTTGCTTGAGGCATTCTGGCTAGCGACAAGCGGGACATGTGCCAACAGACATAACCAAGATGACAAGGAAAATTGACATGGGAGGTCTGAGGCGGGTTCCAGACAGGCAATTGATATTCCCCGGGACGTCTAAGAATGTCACACACGGCACTTAGATTTTAGCACAGACCATTTCCAGAAACAGGTGAGGCTTCGACGACGATTCAATCGGAACATACAACGGATAAAAAGCCCATGACATTCACTCTAGCTCAATACTCCGGCGGCAGGAGGAGCTTTTCGGCCGATGTGGAGAATCTTTCGACTCATCGAAGGGGAGAATGCATGATCGATCCCCAATCGCATTTCGCATGAACGCGGCTGGGAGCCTAGAAAAGTGAATCTGACAAGACTAAATTAGAGCGACGATTGGCGAGAGCTCAGACGAGCATGGTGAAGTCATGTAGCGTGGAATGTGCCCAATAGCGATCGTGTCTTGCAAGATAGATCCTGTTAAGCGTGCGAATTCAGATCTGTGGCGTGGATTGAGTTGAACGGGAAGGCTCACCCGCCTTCTACGATTCTGCAGTGTGGCTGCTAGCGAGGTCAATCCGATCCAGCAGCTGTTCGGATCGGCGGCAGTCGTTGCCTCTTGGGCCTGTGGTGCAAGCCAGAGCGTCTTCCACCCCTTCAACGCATTCAAGATGGCTTTCCATGCGTCGAGGTTTGACGCTCAAGAGGCCCACGGTCTGGACCCCTGGTGCGATTAAGCCGACAGCCGCTAAGATCTATAGTGCAATTCTTGCATTTACCGGAGGATTGGGCAGCTGCCTCGTGCCCAGTCATCGAAGCCTGGGGGAAGCATCTTTGACGGAGGAGCCACCGTTCACCGTCCCGTCTTGCCTCTAGAAAGCAGCGACTGACACTGGAAATGATCCGCGAATTGACGAGGTGAATCGTGCCCAGACTGCCAGGAGGGGCGTCCGAGGCTATCACCGCTGCTGGGGATGTCTTCTCGTAATTGTCATGAGAATGATCGCTCGAAAGGATGAAGAAACGCAATTGTGGTAGGTCGAAGGCTCTTACAAGACACCGGCAGTAGTTGCGTCTTGGCGTGAGCTCGCCAAACGTAGGGCTGATTAGCTCATGTCAACCTAGCCTTTCTGGTCAATCTCGCGCCCGGCCCCTGCTCTTCGATGACCGAGTACTTTGATACTACTGCTTCCACATCTCAATCCTCGGTTTGGCGCTCAACTCGATCTGACACACAGATATGATATGGCGTTCTCGTTGCTTGCCGTGTCTGCCTTTGAGTCGCACAATTCCAAATTCTCTTGCAGCCGCGCAACTGCGAGCTTCGTCCACCCTCCGGAGATCGAATCCGAACATTGCAAATATTTTAGCAGCACCACCTGCATTTGACGAGCAAGTCGTAACAGCGGCTGGATCTGTTCGCACCGTTCGTAACCAGAAATACAGGTCATTTGTCGAATTGGGGGATGGCTCCACGACTCAAACACTACAAGCTGTGCTAGACCCTGCGCAGGCCGTGGGGTATGTCTTTGGTTTTGAGATCTGCCGAATGAGAGTTGCGCTGATATCATCGATGAGCACAGTTTGGGGACAGGCACGACAGTCGAAATCACCGGTGTATGGCAACGTGCTCCACCAAACAAAGAACAGGGTTATGAGCTCAAGGCTGAGGACGTTAGGGTCGTAGGAGGAGCAGATGCTGAGGTAAGGAAACTCGGATTGCCTCGATCTCGATCTACATTGATTGTATTGTGGCTTCACGACTTAGAGCTGACAAATCTCATTCGCAGAGATACCCTATCCAAAAAAAGTATCATAGCGCCGAATATCTCCGATCCCTACCTCATCTTAGGCTACGAACTCCACTAAATGCATTGCTCGCACGAATGAGATCTGAAAGTGATTTTCACCTCGCCTCATTCTTTCGAGATCAGCATTTCGTGCGCTTACAGCCGCCTATTATCACTTCCTCTGACTGCGAAGGAGCTGGCGAAGTCTTCACTGTCTCCTCGAATCAGTCTTTATCTCGAGTAAGTAAAGAAGACGAAGTGTCGCGGCATATGAAGGAGGAGTTTTTCAAAGAACCAAAGTTCCTGACTGTGTCTTCACAATTGCATCTTGAAGCATTCGTGAACGAGCACCAAGGAGTCTGGACGCTGTCCCCGACATTCAGAGCAGAAAAAAGTGATACCCCTCGACATGTCAGCGAGTTTTGGATGCTGGAAGTGGAAATGCGGACCGAGAGCCTCCAAGACGTCATGGACCTGGTGGAACAAATGATCCGATCCCTGACAACCCGCTTAAACGACCTAGGTTTCATCAAGGAGCTCGTATATGCCAATCGAGAAAGTGGAAAGTCCGTCAATAATGCAGGATCGTTGTTTTCAGCATTTCTAAATCAGCGTTGGGAGAGTCTCACGAGAACTCCATGGCCCCGTATATCTTATGAAGACGCAATTCAGAGAATTCGAGATGCTGTCGCATCAAAACAGGCCACCTTTCGGTATGAGCCATCTCGGTCGACTGGTCTGCAGCTAGAGCACGAAAGATACATCGCAGCAGTTGTTGGACAAGGTAGCCCAGTGTTTGTGACAGACTACCCCCAAAATCTCAAACCATTTTACATGCTTCCTTCCTCACCGGAGACTATTGATGGTCCTACAGCAGTCAAAAGTGTGGCTTGCTTCGACCTTTTACTGCCTGAGGTTTGCGAGGTAGTTGGGGGCTCCCTACGTGAGCACCGTTTGCAAAATTTGACTCAGGTTATGCAGAGTCGTGGTCTCAACCTCGCTCCCAATGATCGCGTGACAGTAGCAGAGGAAGGTGTTAGCTCCTTTTCGAATCAGAAGGGTAACCTGGAGTGGTATGTTGATCTCCGAAGATATGGCAGTGTGCCCCATGGCGGATTTGGTCTTGGATTTGACCGACTTTTGGGTTACCTTACCGGCATCAGCAACATCAAGGACATCGTGCCTTGGCCTCGCTATCACGGCCGGTGTGACTGCTGAATTACTCTACTACTTTCCAACTGGCCGAACTTGCCTGACGTCCTGGGTAGATACACTAGATGGTTTGCTTGCTCAAGGTTATCGAGTCTCGATTAGCACACTCTGCGACTGAAATAAGCGCATATGCTGGCCCACAGCTCTGGATGCTTTGCGAACCCGCTTTTTGTGAGAGGTATCTCAGGTGCCTATATTGCCTATCCTGGATGCTACCGATCTTCTGCATAATCGGCCTATCCTTTGACGGAGACTTCCATTGTCCAGAAAGTCAGAGATCTAACCTTGTTTGCAGCCAATAAATAACCTTGGTAAATTCCCTCGATGTTTGAGTAAGCCAATGCAAACAAAAATGGCGCATCTATAGCGAAGGTCCACATGTCTACCGACCAGGTTGCTCCACCGTGTCAAGAATCTTATCGGACCCCAACTCATAGGCTTCAGGGTTGTGGATACGACAATACGCCCAGACAAAGTCTGATCCGCCATCTCATCTGGTTAGATGCATCGGCCATGCACCGACCGACCCCTTGGACGAATGTGTCACGATGGGGTAGAGGATGTAAGCCGGTGTCTCGACCCTATTGGCTTGGCCGTGGGACGTTGAGCCCATGGCCACGGAAGAAATGGTGGAGTTATGCATATCGGAGCGGCAAGAAGCTTGGCTCTCACTCTAAAATCATAGTTCTCGGAGATAGCGAAGCTTCTACGAGTGGTGGCCGTGTATGAGATTGCCCGAGTGGGAAATGTATGCGAGTCGGCACGGGCTTTCCATGTCTCGGTTGCATGAGAGTCTGTGATCGAATCAAATGCGGTCTATCAAGCTGCTGGGGCTTGTCTTCCCATCAGAACACAGGCCGTAGGATTTGAGGTGCGGCTTACGTGGCCTTGGAAGGGAACATGCAATCCCGAGGTTGCGCAGGGTCTGATCAACGACGGAACAAGCGAGGACGGGGATAGAACAAGAATATCTGTCACGAGGCCAAGACATTATTGTACGCATCGTCAGATCATAATCATAATCATAACCATAATCATAATCATAATGGCTGTAATGACGCGCCGTTTCGCCGCCAAGATGCCTTATGCAGCGTAGGCCCTAGCGTCAGGTCTAGCCCGCCTTTTAGGTTGTGGATGATTTAACCTTAAGCCTTTGGAAGTCGAGATCGCGTGGCAACGGGAAGTCTCTTGGTAGCGGAGCTGGCAAGGGATGATGCCATCTGGGCCATATCCTCGCCGGACATGGAGAGATGCGCCAGCAACGGTGTGACCGTCGAGACGCATCGCAGACGGGCAGCGTCAACCTCTCGGGGGACTGGGGGAATGGAGACGCGTCCGGCTTCGGATGCCTGGCGGTATTCTCGATAGATGACAGATGTGCATCGAAGCAGATGGCGTGGTAGGACTTGGCCTGGCAGCCTCGCTCCTCGGCGTTCAGAAGGAGCATAGATCCAAGCAGGGAGAGAGAGAGTGTGTGCATGGCCGACATCCTTGCACCCTTGCGTCCCTTCGCACCTTCTCAATCCTTGCGATCAGCGCATCAGGACTGGAGCATCGGTATTGGTGTTGAACCTTTGATACATACTGTCAATAATCATCATGTCAGACCGGAGAATGATCGATGACGGTGATGATAACCAGAGTCGTCCAGACAAGAGCAGCAGCAGCGCACACCAAGGGGTTCCAGGGTGATCCCCGTCGAGGTCGAGCGTGCTCGCATTGGTTCCAGCAAGAGGGTAGAAGCGTTAGAAGGTTAGAAGACGCGGGCAACGGATAATCCTAAGGTAAATCGCAACCTTTATCGCCCGTGCTCTCCACAGGCCACACTGCCTGGACTACCACTGTACTCAGTACTGCTAGATGTACTACCCACGATCGACTACCTTACTACTGACTTCCCTGACTTCCACCCTACCCGCACCTTACTGCTTTGATCCGTCAGACGTCACTCTCACTCTCACCCATCACCCATCACCCATCCCATCCACCGCGCCCTTCTCCTCCAAATATTCCCATACCTCAGCTGAGATCCTTCCCACGCCGCCCATGCATCCTGCGACACGTCCTCCAGCGCACTTGCTCTCCTTCACGACTGCTCAGCCGCACCGCAACACCCACGCGGAGTCTGTTTGAGGCCGCCATCTCAAACATTACCTTGACCTTTGCCGCTTTTCCCTCCCCATCGCTCGCGGACCCCTGCCGTCGAATCGTATTCAATGGTCACCTCGAGAGCATAAGCAACCTTCAACATTATTAAATCCCCACCATCCAACCCGGAATCCTTTCAGGTAAGCGTTGCGATTTGTTCTATCGCTTTCTTATACCATGCGGCGTACAGCCCATCCACCACACCCAACACGCAGAAACCATACGCCTCAAGGCAGTGTTTCGATTGAGCACAGAGAACATCAGTATGATAGCACTGGTGGCGCGCAGTTTGATGCTCCCACGACTTGCTCGCCAGTGCAACCCATGAGACATCATATTTTCAACACGCGCTCTACATCGATGACTGCCCAATGCCGCTTACACTGATGGTTCGATACAGATATCAGCATCTACCCCATGCTCCCGATGCGAAATCCAATATAGATTCCAAATCAAGCCGTGGCATCCGAGGCAATTTTCCGAGCTTTGTGTCCTCCCCGGAGGAGGCTCAAGCTCCAGCCACTCCTGTCTCCACCCTACACTCTCTCCCTGGACTGTCCAATATGGAGACTTACAACGGACATGTGCGAACGCCGGCGGATGCCATCATCCTGTTCGAAGCGTGTCGTCTCGGGTTGTTACCAAGAGTGCAAAGAAGACTGTCGGAAAAGGAGCGTCAATCGATCAAATCCGGCTCTGTCTTCGTTTGGGATGAGCGGGAAGCTGGGATGAGGAGATGGACAGATGGAAAGTCTTGGAGCGCGAGCAGGGTGTCTGGAAGCTTTCTGACATATCGAGAGATGGAGGGTAAGCGTGGAGGGAACAACTTCGGCCCACCTCTAGCTGCCGTATCAAGGGCTGGGAAGACTCCAGATAGCACCCGTGGCAGCGATTCAGATCTCGAAATGGCAGGGGATGACGGTCCAGATGGGTATCGATACAAGCCGGATGGCTTGATGAAGCAATCTTTCAGCATTACGACCTCATCCGGAAACCACCTCCATCTGATCAGCTACTATTCGCGCTCACATCCAGCGGCCTCGAACCTCAATAGCCCTACGAGCGATCCGCAATTGCGACACATCCGCCCCCAAAAAGGCATGTATCCGGAATCCACAGTACACGAGCATCAGAATATACCTGCGGTCACTAGGTCGCCAATGATCAGTGCGCCATTCTCCACAGTGCCACAGATGGCAGGGTATGCTCGCCAAGGGCCGCCTCAATGGTCTCCGCATTACAATGGCTACGGGTGGACTCCACCACCAATGCAGCAACCTCAAGCTCCTCAATATAATTACCAGTATGGTGGAGGGCAATACGTTGGAGGTCCCCATCCGCCTCCGAATGGCAACTACCCAGGCCCTCCACCGCCTCCAACGAACGGGCATTCACCTTTATCCCAAGCGCACTCAGCGCAACAGCCTTCCGCGCCACCGACCCATGATCCTCACAACATGGGCTACGACCAACGCAGGTTTCCTCCTATGTCAGGACCTCCCAACACATATGCGTACGACGCTAGGAGCGGTCCTCAACAGCATTACGCGGATCATTACAGACACCCTCTCCCTGACCAGAACTCCTCCTATGATGCTAGGTATTCCTCCAATCAGTATAGGAATCCTGCACCACTTCCAGACAGTTTCGCCCCTCCACTTTCGCAACAGAATCGAAATGAACACTCTACAAATGGAATGCAGCATATACATTATCAACAACCACAATATCAAACGCCAAATCATACATCCTCCCCCCACACACCCCATAACCCCCTTGGAGTGCAACCACAGCAGAATCAGATGACGACTGCCTCATGTACTCCCATCGATCCACGTCTGTTTGCCCCCTCACCAATGTTGTCTCAACATATGCAGATCAAAACAGGATCTCGTACCTCAACTCCGGGAGCGGCTATGCAGGAAAACAGCGATACTATACCCCCCCATACGAACGGCGTATCTCAAGCAAGCACGATACCAAGCATTGGGTCTATAATGAACGGACCGTCTGCGGACAGTACCAACAGTCCCAATGCGGACGCAAGAAGTGACAAATCTGGCGACAGGACACCTGGTGGCTCAGCGAAGAAGGAGAGCGGACCGCAAGACATTCCCAGCGACAAACTGGGCTTCGGTGAGGACATGAGGGCTTTGAAGGTTTTGGATCGGGCGTTCAAGACTTGATGTCCCTCCCCCCACAACGATGTAAAACACATGGGACGGAATGACTACGCCCGCGCATGCACGAGAAGGCGCTATTGGACAGGCAAAAGGGTCGAAAAGCGATATCGAATTTGGGACTTACGATGCATACGATAGACGGATTGTAACATTTGATATACGGTATTATTTGGGTGGGTTTGTCCTTTTCTCGGCGAAAAGGATTGCTGCGATTCGGGCAGATATTGAATGGATGCATTACATGGAGATATCGGAGTCATTAGCAGGGAGATGGGAAACATCTTGTGTGGGTCACATTGCTTGGAGCTTCACGTCGGGTTCCTAATTGCTTGGGGCATGCTCATTAGCTAGAGTTGCTTTTTGGCAGGAATGGACGCCATTTATTGCTCAGGCTGCGTGGCAATGGATTGTCCGAGGTAGCTTCTATCGTTCGCTCCGATGCCAAGTGTCCATCACTGTTAGACTTGCGCCTATCCCGACTATGCTTTGACTCATTAATGGTCCTTTGAAAATTAATCAACACAATGGGTATCTCTATGCACCATAACAATTCACCGTATCACGATTCTCTCATCATTCTCTTCCCCGCCCAACTTTCCTATTTCCCTCTCCCGGCAGCATCTCATACTCTCCTGCCCCCTTTGTCGCCCCGCCCCCAAAACTGATCGGCTTCAATTCTCTCCACCGACAACTCCACACGCCGCCAACAGTCATGAAGCCCGCACTTGCGGCCATGAGCGCCCACCACAGCCAATTTGTCGGGAGACTTTTCGAATACAACGATGTTACGGCGAGGTGAATGAAGTGGAGGGAGAGGGCGAAATCCGGGACGAGCTTTGAACGCGCGATAAGGAGGAGAAGGAGGATTATTCTGTTTGGCGAAACAGTGCCGTCAGCACTAGATCTCGTCCTGGGAGACAGACAAAGCGCTTGTCATTCCATACCCGCAAAAACTCCCACCCATCCAACACAACCCGAGCGTCCACCCCACGGTCGTGTCCCCCCTCAGCGACCGCCAGCTGAGCACCAAATCCGGCGTGAATGGTTTCCCGGCCGTGAGCGCGGTGAACAGAATGAGGCTCGTGGTACAGAGATAGTAGAGGAGTTGCAGCGTTATGATCTGTGTTAAGATCCGGAGGGGAGAGAGTGAGGTGAGGGCGTGCGGCGGCGGAGGGGGACGTCGTGGCATTTGGAGCTGTAGGGGAGCTGGGGCCGCTCAGCTGGAGGTGCTATCGGGGGCGCATTGGGAGGGCAGACGCGCAAGTCTCGAATCGAATGGAGCTTAAAACGGGATGATGGACGGACACATATGTATGTATGTGTGCAACGCTGAAAGTTATCGAATTTCTGCAAAAGTACCTATGGATCTGGACAAGTTGTTGGTAGATGCCTGCCGGCGCCATCCAACGCCTCCCGCTGAAACACGAGTCAGCTTCCCGTACGCTAAGGCAAGCTAATCGCCGAGAGCTAAAGCCCGTGGCCCGCTAGTCCCATCTGAGCTTTTTCGAGACTTGGACTGTCGACAATTTGGACGAGCCTCCGATTAGTCCATCCACATTATTCGTCTAATTGAACCGAGCTCCTTGTGCCCATTGAAAACACTCTCAAGTTCTCTCTCTGCGCCACTCCTCCCATCCATCTACCGCCGCTCTCGGCATCGCATACACCACACCACGAACCATGGGCCTCTTCTCGGCCTCGTCCCCTCCCGCGAAATCACCCTCCCTCGAAAATCCCACCCCCTCACCAGATGGTGCCTTCGAAGCCCCCAACCGCCAGTCACGCGCGCACTGCTGGGAAGCGCGCGACACTTTCTTCGCCTGTCTGGAGCGAAATGGTATCGTCGACAGTATAAAGGAGAAGGAGAGGGCAGGGGAGGTGTGTGGGGCGGAGAATAAGGGGTTGGAGAGAGAGTGCGCTGCTAGCTGGGTGAGTGAGGTCTTTGGAGTGCGCGTGCAGTCAGTGTGTACGGGGGGCGGCTTGGGTGAGAGAGAAGGCTTGGGAGAAATCCCTAGCGAAGGCGAAATTCGGATTGAGTGATGAGCATCGGGATGAGTGAGGACGCTGATTTGTCGCGGTCTGCAGGTCACGTATTTCAAGCAGAGAAGAGTGATGGAATACAAGAAGCAACAGACGCTGGAGAAGCTGGCGAAAGAGAATGCGAGACCGATGCCTGAAGGGATGGGACCACCTGGGGTAAAGGGTCCTTCGTCATGACCATTGAATGTATCGATTATCGAGTACATTGGAGTGGATGTCACAATACGATCTGGATTGCATAGCGTGGGAATTGAGCATTACGGTGGCGTCATGGATTGGTAGACTCTCTCCTCTACATGTTCGTCTTTGGGCGGTTTTGGGTAATGCACTTCAGGTGTCAACCTATCACATTGTCAATTAAATTGGAGCGACGTAGGTTTATCAAGCAGTGACAGCCAAGGGACCCATGAGGCCCAAACCCAAACACCAAGCATTCATCTCATGTCGCCTCATGCCTATGAAGAGTATCCGCCAAATCCACTATGATAATCGTGAATGAACCCCTACCCAGTGAAAAACGCCAACAAAGCCTCATCGCTGCCCTCCCTCATGGGTATCTTATATGCATCCATGACAGATTCATAATGTTCATCAAAATCGTAAGTCCTCCTGAGTTAACTTCTTAGTGAACTCGGCAATTTCAAAATCCAAACAATTTAATAATTCAGCGTTCGAATCGAATTCATGGATAGACAATCAAGCGTGGGGAGTGGAAGTGGCGTTCCCTTCACTGGTGGCAACTGCAACAAGTACTTCTAGCCCGCTCATCTGAGTATCTTTGGGACCTTTGTGCTGCGAATGAATGGGATCGGCGGGCAGCGGCCATGTGGGTGGTCGTGTATTACCAGGACCATAGGCCTGATGGATCGGTCAGCTTTTCCATATAATCATACGTCATGTACATCATCTTACGTGATGTGATACCAAAGGGGCAGTGCCGGAAGCAGCTGGCTCAATATAGCCGTTGCTGTGCACAATCGAAGGATGTTGTTCGGCTGAGGGGAAGGAAGGCGTTGTAGGAATTCCCTCGCTACTGCTTGAATCCTCTGGCGAAGTCCGCTGTTGATTCGTCCCTACATGACCAATGTACATTCCTTGCCGCTTCGCTCTATTTGGAGTAGGCGTAGGGTAGACTAAGGTCTCCTCAGGATGCCTAGGAGCATCTTGGTGCAATACCGGGGTAGCTTGGACTGGATGGCTGGTCTGGGGAATGGCTTGGGGTGAGTCAGCTGCACTCTGTGGCGTCCAAGCGCCGGTCTCTGTTTGCGGCGTTCCGCTAGCCAGGTCAAGCCTCGTCAAATTTTGGTGAAGGGACATATCCCATGACGCGTGGCCTCTCCTATCGTTTGGTCCAGAATTTGAATGGACTGATGGACCCGGGTAGACCGGCGGTCTGATTGCTGGATCAATTTGCATGGGGCTTGGACCACGAGGTGGTGGTGTAGTGGGACGACGAGGCACTTGATCAAATGTTTCAATACCCGGGAGTCTGTGAGGCTGATTGGCAGCCGAGGCGGCTTGAGGTGCAAAGGCAGGTCGGGGCGCATCCGGTGTTTGATAGTAGCTCAATCCGCTCGTTGCTGGACGTGTGTAATTTGTATAGGTGTAAGTGCTAGGGTGCCAAGTGCGGCGCCGGATTTCTGCTGCCTCAGCGTCACGCCGTGATAAATTGTAGGTTGCATTTGTCGGACTGCCCAAGGCGCTGCTATAATTAGAGAATGTGGATGCGTTAGACGAGGCAAGCGGGCTCAAATATGGCGAAGGGTTGGTGTTGCTCTGTGGAGACTGGAATTGAATAGGGCCTGATGGAACGGAGAGCCTTCGGCTATGGGATCTGCCATCCCAGAAGCCACCAACGCGTGACACAGTGGACACTGGGGATCCTAGGGACGAGCCGTATCCTGGGCTATTTTGTCCGTTGGAGTAAGTTGTTGAGGTTGGCGTGCTAGCGCCATCAGAGGGTTCAACGAAGAATGAGTACTGCCCTGGAGGAGTAGAGGCTTGACTTCGCAGTGTATCCAGAGTTAGTCTGCTGCGTGACGGTGAATCACTGGACATTATAAGAGGCGGCGGACGACGCCGAATGTCACTATTCATGGTAGAAGCCGTAGACCCAATGCTAGAAGCTGACAGATTACGGCTGTGGCCTCTGCTATGACTTCCTTGGCTACCGGCTGTACCAGCGCGGGCGCGACCAGTTGGCGGCCTCACACGATCGGTTCTGATCTGTCGTTGAAAACGGGTACCTGTAGCAGCCAGGGAATCTGTCGGTATCTCTTCGTTCACATGCACTGTCTGCGCGTGCTGGCGTAGATTGTCGAGACGAGAGAACCTGCGGGAGCAATGACACTGAAAAGGTCGTTCACCGGTGTGTTTTCTACCAATTATCAGGGACAACAGCTCCATCAGTTTGGTCGGGAATTATACCTTATATGGCGTGCGAGATGCTCGCTCCGGGTGAAACTTAACTTGCACGGTGGAAATTCCGTACAGAAAAACCTCTGGCCCTTCTTCTTCTTGGATGGTCTGCCTGTCTCTACATCTATACTCTCTGCGTCCGAGCCTCCTTCTCCTTCATCGGACTCATCCATGTCAATATCCTGAGACTCGGTAGATTGTACGGACCGCTGCGAATCCCCTCGACTTGCGATTCCGGGCCGTGTCGTCCCCAGGGGTTGGGTCTGAACGGAGAAAGAGTTGCTGAACGGAGAAGTGGGCAAAGGCCGCTGCCCATTGATGCCACCAAAGTCCCGGGAGGTTGGGGTATTTGGCGTTGATTGCGCCGCGTCGTCTGTAGGCGGTGGAGGTGCCGAGCGAATAGGTGTGGGTATGGGCGCTCGGGGAGTTGTTGGGGTAGTTGCCTCAGTCGAGTAAGTGGAGAGGCCGAGACCAACGTTGACCGGTTCGAGCGTGGTGGTCATTGTGATGGTATGTGGATTTCCGAGGCGAAATGGTCGGTCGCAGATGAGGGGAGAAGGGAGGCGATGGAGGCCGACCAGCAGTCGATGGACTCGTAGGTCAGTTCATCGGGTTGTTGGTGACCTGACGCTGTGAGTCGAAGTAGTCACTGCCGCCTCGAATGCGACCTTGAGATGCGGCCGGTGAAATGGCAATCTGAGCACAGGATGTGAAGAATCTGCGGGCCTCTGGGTCACTGGCGGGGTCTGAGATGCAATGTCTGTAGCCACCGCTCTGCGTCCGATGTCAAGATTGTGGCGGGGAAAAGGGTTCGTTGGGTCGGATAAGGCAGAGCAAGGAAGGAGGATTCGTTTCAGAGTGGGAGGCAGGATCAAGCGCGCAATGATACTGCCTGTGGAGGCATGAAGGCTGCCTTTCCAAAAAGCGGTGACGATGCCAGAGAGGGGAGATGCGAACGGGGTGCGAGAAGGTGGTGTCCGACGAGAAAGAGAATGGGGTGGAGTGGAGTAGGTAGTAGGTAGAGATTGAAGGGACGAAAGTGGTGCATCAGGGAGGCTACACTGGCGGGGTCTGTTCGCAATCGAGGTTGCATAAGCTGCCTTAGTCCCAAGGGGGATCTTGGTGGTGAAGCAGTCTAAGCCTTTTAGCCCGGCTCCGGGTCCACCACGCCCCAAGACATCCCGAATAGGCGCTGACGAATCGTTCCTCTAGGCCCACCAGCCCTACATCTGAGGCACCTGCGGTCATAAGGCGCCGGGATGGAAAAAGAAAAGAGGCACATTCGCGTTGAACGATCCACTGTCCTGTCAATGTCTGGTCCCACTCCACCGTCTCCACCATCCTACCGAGGGCTTCCCGACAATAACATTGTGAGACCCACGGTACATGGCCATGGACATGCCATTGGCACGGCCAGGCTCATGCATGAACTCTGGGCACCTGCTTGCGGGACGCGGCCAGATCACCCCACACCTTCCATGCAGCAGAGGGAGGATGCAGTCTCTCCATGCACTCGTGAGCACCGAGTCCGCAGCGGCGGCGGCGGCGATACCAGTACTCACACTGCTTTGTGCAGCTGCCGCCAGCTCGGTAGAAAAGAAGGACTGGACTCTATGGTCACCACGATTGTCGGCCTTTTCGGCTTCAGCTTGCGCCCAGACTGCTAGGACTCAGGTCCGGAGGGTGACATGGTAGGATGGATGGTCTGACTTGCCTGCTGCAAGGGCTGGCCCTGCTGTCAGGTACTGGTCGTACTGCCCGAATCGTCAGACCGCCCTCCCTTATCATATCCTTCTACCCCTCCCTTTCGTTCGGCCGTGTGACTCTGCCTACGGGGACTATTTGATATATGTCGTCGACGATTCCAACCTAGAATGCATGCCCCGCCATCCTTATCGATAAGCGCCACCGTGTGCCCCACCGAGTACGCCACATGCCCCTTGGTGATGTTGTCGCGGGAACCAGGGGCATGGCAGGTTATGGTCGCTCTCACGGAGTTCCAATCTCCGGAGAATACAGCCAATCAGCGAGAGACTGACAGGACCTTCGCTGATCTTTACAGGTTTACAGGAATTTGGATGTTTTTAAGTCCATGTTCACACTGCACCTACTCCACATTCTAAGTTTTGTGATAAGCCCTTGATCAGTGGGGCATGTGATGGCACGGCTGAACTATGTGAACTTGATCCAAGCTTCTCATCTCCCCAAGGCTCCGACCACACTACCTACCATGACCGCCGCTTCTCTTTCCCACGCTCCTTCACGCCCTCGAGAACCGCCAGGGCCTTGACTTCCTTTGAAAACACAATCCCTGATGCTCTCTCGCACCCTTTCTCGTTGGCTTCTCAACGTCCTTGCATTGACCCCACCTCGTCCGACCAGATCTGAAACCCTGGCTGCTAATCCTTCTGCAAGGCTTCGCCAGAAATAGGAAGGCAGTGATGAAGTATCTAATGCAGCGAGTAATGGCTGGAGGAAATTAGTTTGTTCGCTAACCTTGTTCACGGTTTCAATGCTCTTGATCGCAAGGGGCTTGACGCTCTCAAGCAGAGACTCGAGTGCAACAATGTTCTGGCAGCGTGCAGAAACTTCGAGCAGAGTACGGTCGAGGTTCGGTAGATTAGCCAGGGCGCGTGCAATCGAGGCAAGAGATGAAGTCAAGGAAGTACGAAGGTAGGCTTGTAGAGCCGACAGCTGGAGCTGCGGGGAGAGTAGGTGGAGAGTCAACAGGGCGGATGTGGTGCGAGCCTTGGTCTCTTCGGATTGGGCATATGTGGCTGGTCCGCTTGGTGATGGAGCAAGAGATGACGTGGAGAACTCGCGAATGATTTGCTGTCCCTTATTCTGGAGAGTTGTATCGGAGGAAGTGAGCAGAGAGGTCTGCAGGCTAGTAACGATGTGGATACCCGACAAGTGTTCCCCTTCTTCGCCGGGCCCGGAAGCTGCGAGTAATTCGCGGATCGTGAGGAGCGTAGTAGCTGCCCGGATCATGACTCTATGGTCTTCTCTTTTCGCTGTCGCACTATTGCCCACTTCAAGCATCTGAGCCTCCAGTTGGCGTCCTAGCAATAAACATCTTCCAACAGCGCGGCCTATCTTGACCGTTTGCCATAGCCTCTCGACAGCAATCCGAACCTCATTCGCGAGCTCGTATCTTTGTATGACCTCTCTTTCAAGTCTATGATAACCATCTGTCAGAGAAGCCACCTGAGCCTCGACCTCGGTGACGACACGTTGGCCAGCATCGTCCTGGTCCTTCGTGTAATTCAGGAGCGGTAAGGCAGACTTGGTAGTCAGGGAATGGATATGGGTGTCGACCTCTTGCACGTCGAATAGGACCCTCGAAAGTGGGGTCGACAAGTCCAAGGGCGTATCTGAAGGATTGTTCGTGGCGAGGACGAGGGAGTTGGCGAACGAGGTGGGCGAAAAATCCGGGTCAAGGAAAGTTTCGTAGTCGATATACGACGGATCCGAGTCTGTCATATTGCAACATCGTCCTCAATCCTGTATTGGGACCTGTGTGTCCGGTGATCGGATTGCGGAATTTAGTGGGACCTACGTTTGGCTCAGCTGATGTGGAGCTGGCTGAGACAAGCGTCTGGCGAGCGGCAGGCGCGTCCTTTACGGACTGCATCCAGAGAATAAGACTCGAGTCACGAGCATATGCCGCTCTACTGTGCAATACTCTTTCATGCTTGCGGTCTGGTCTGATACCGCGACCGTGTTTGGAATGTTGGTATTCTACGTGCCTCCAACCACCCAACGGGGCGATGCCAAATCCTTTCGTTTGTCTATGTACTTAAGTCTGATGAACTCGTAATGGTTTACCATCTTTCGTCTACTACGATAAAGGAATTGGAAAAGATGCATCTTCTCTCAGTCTCGTTCTTTATTTTTCTCCTTGCGATATGCCCCCAAATTCAGAGTCACCTCTCGGCAGTTGCTAGGGGCAGCCCGGGCAGCCCAAAGTTATTTTCCGGCGCTTTCCCACGTGCTATCTCACACCAATAAGAGCTCCCCACGATGGTGATGCAATCTCCTGCTGGATATGTACAGGTCACACGGAGAAGCCTTCAAGACCGCAGTGTTCCGGCCGCGACTCTACCATATCTGCGCTATGCGCAGGCGCTTTCCTTGCGGACATGGCAATCAGGAGGCACGATGGCCTCCGCATTGCTCGTCTCTCTACGCCTGTTGAGGCAGACGACCGTTACCCCAATAATTCCAAATTGAAGCATAAAAACGGTCGGTAGCCAAACTGGGGGGGATACAGGTTATCTTTTCATGCCGAAGAATAATGGGTAATATCTTTTCGTCCCAACGAATGGCCTCTTCACCCCACGTTCGTACCTGCATATTGGAGGTCCAATACACGCGCAGCACCCCGACACTCTCAGCTTAAGCGTCTATACATCCGGCGCAAGGACATCGCTTACTTCCATCAATTTGCCAAATAATTGGCAGTACACTCTCCAACTTCTGCACCGATGTCTGGACCTTCATTTTCCACTTCGCGTCCAGTATTAGCAGAGCTCCCAGCTCGTCCAGTGAATCAGCGGCCAAAGCTCAATGCAACGAAGACCTCTCCAGCCGACGTACCCAAGTTCAGCACGATTCATCCACTCACACCTCCGTCCACACCTCCGTCCACACCTCCGAAGCTGGGGCGTGTTCGCTCGTCTGCTGGTACCGAGGGCATTGAAAATGAACTATCCGCAGCCGTCATTCAAGAACAAGCCCAATCTCAAGCGCTCGATCCCATTGCTAGCCCGGAAGAGAATAAGCCTGTTGAAGGTCATGAGGCGGAACTCAAGCTGTACGACAAGAAGTACCAGATGCACGAGGAGCTGGGTCATGGAGTTTGGAGCAAAGTATATCGTGCCAGTGAGGTCCTTCAGCCGACAATATCAGATAATTCTCCCTTGTCTCCTCCAACGTCGCCGACGAACGGACCAGTGCCCAGTAACAGTAAGGCATTAGCAGTCAAGAAACCATTACGTCGAGACGCGAACAAGGTTCTCGAAAGGGAGGCCAGAATACTCAGCTCCCTCCACTTCGACGACAAGGCATCATTCTATCTCGTTCCTTTCCACGGCTTCGATGTGGCCAACCAATCAATAGTCCTCGACGCAATTCCACTAAGCCTTGAGACCCACGTGAAGTCGGCTAGAGACCGTTCTTTTTCCACCAAAATCATGTTCGACCCAATTATTGGTGCCGAACAATGGGCGAACCTTGCAGAGAATCTCATCAGTGGTCTTGTGTTCCTTCATAGCCAAGGATGCGTCCACGGGGACATCAAACCAGCGAACATTTTGCTCCGACCAGACGAATACGATAGACTAACGCCAATGTATTGCGATTTTTCTTCAGCTCGAATCATCAAGAACATTCCGCCAGAGGAGATCGAAGAAGTCAGCGCAGTGACAGCAGAGTACACCTCACCTGAGCTTCTCGAGTCTTTGCGCCCCTCCAACAACAACCGGGCAGTAGTCAACTTCGCTTCCGATATCTTTGCTTTGGCAGTAACTCTGCTTTTCGCGGCTACTGGCGAAAGTCCGTACGCCTGTGTACGTTTGGACATACAGAAGCTAGGTATGGCGAAGGAAGGCACACCACTGGAATACGCCAGACGAGGGGTACAGGCATCGAGGATCATGAAAGGGCGAGCGGTGGAGAAAGCGCTGAAAGAAAGTGTAGCGAAGGTTCCAGAGAAGAGGCTAAACGCTGAGGCATGGAAGGCTGCGGTACAGGTGATCTTGAAGAGCTGGAAAGATGGAGGATGGGCAAGAGGAGGATGAACGACGAATCTGTAATGAATCATGACTGTTTGTACTTGTCAAAATGAAGCGGCGGCGCTGGGTTATCAGAGTGTTAGTGGGCGGATAAGTGGCTTCTTGGAGCTATCGAGGTCTTGTATCGTACTACTCTATAATATTCAGCCATGAGCAGCACTAGTGGGCGTTGGTCTTCCATAGAATGAAAAGACATTTTTACCTCAGGCCCTTTTCAGGGTTTCATTCATTTTACTTGGCTCCTTCAATTGATTCTCAAATGCTTTGATCTGCAAAATTGGTAGCATTCTCCTAATACATCAATTATGGATCAGTATAGTTTTCATGGATTAGTGCAAATCTTGGAAAAAGGATCCTTAATTGTTCACCTGTCATAGTGTCTCCTACAACCCTGCTCCAGAAAGACAATGCACCAACCATACTGAGAGCTTAGTTTCGACACAGTAGCTCATACCAGCGAGGCGCTAAATACGTATACTTGGGGGATATTTCACCTTTGCATCGACGCAATTTGCAAGAGTTGGAGTGGTATAGAATCCCTCGAAAGCGCTCGCTCGAACAAGAAACGCCAGACTCGCTACGACAGGTGACGATCTCATAGTAGTCAAGGAGCCCTGACGAGTCCAGACACGCACTACCTATCCCACAAAGTCGCCATCGTCCCGTTGGGGTGGAGAGAACGAAGGATGCCGCATAAGTGTCAGTTAATCCATGTCTAGCTTGTGACACGGATGCAGCCGCCGCATTCCCCGGAGGTTCAGCTAGAATATCAAGCCCACCATCATGGTAACATAACGCCGCACCCGCTCTCCCCGTGGAGTTTCCTGAGTGTCGGGTTACCGAATGATCAAAAGGTCACTCCGAAGCAGTGGTCGAGTCTGTCATTTAGAGGCTAATAGGAGGGCTAGTCAGCCACAACTCGACATGCTAGCTCAGATCTCGGCCCCTGAACGCTGAATGTTGTCAACCTTGTCTTTGTCGAAGATAGAAATCTTCATGGTTTGGATGAGCCTGGATTTTCCTTTCTCACATCAAAAATCAGCGACTGGAAGATTGAATAATGAAAAGCTGTAAGGGGCCTCGGGGGCCTCGGAATAATCCCAAGATTTCTTTCATTGCCTGCCTTTTTGCAAAGTACACAAGATGGTAGACCTAAGAAGTCTAAGCTCGTGCACTTATGCACATGTACAGGGGCTTGGGTTCATGGCCCGCATCAAGTGGTTGCCGGTCATCCACTGGAATTGGTTCTACCGAGTGTCATTGTCGTGTCCTCTGGTTTTCGGCCTCTGCACTTCTTCTGGCCATTTCATTGTCTCCTAATCGCCCAAGTATCATTGCTTTTGCTAGGAACTATAGAATCTACCATGCCAAAAGATCCTTGGCTCGACAACATTTCCGAGCAAGTGTAGATTGACACTTTCTCGCTCAGTCCTGCTCCATCCTAGCTCACCTGTAATGACTTTCATTGCCTTAACATTTCTTCCTTCTATTCAGCTCGTCTCAACACGTCCCTATGGCAAATTCCGTGGGTTTGTCATCTCCCTTCCCTGAGAGAAGAACTCCAATTATGCATGTACTTACATCAAAATGTAGCCACAATCGGAGTTAGCGAAGACTGCAGAGCACTCTACGACCTAATAGGCAAACTCGACCATCGCCAATTGCACCAGCTTCACTCACTCCGTCGCGATAATCCTCACGCCACATGTGATGACCTTGCCGAGATCTACGGCCAAGTGCTTGACAGTGCCCAATCTCGCCACCCAGAAGTGGAAGACGCTTTGAGGACGGACTTTCAACGCAATGCAGAAGTCGCAGAGCGCCTGAAAACAGACTCCCAATATGACGCAGATGTGGAAGACAATTCAGGAACGGACTCTGAGAGCAAAGGAGAGCGGCTTGCGGTACAATCAAGGGCTGGCAACAAGAAGGTAGATGCCTCGCTGGAAGTCAAGGATGATGCGAGGCATAGAGGGCAAAGTAATCATCGTGACCCTGTCGAGAACATGGATTTGGCGGAAGAATCAGGTCGTCCAAGGTCGATGACGGAGGAGTTGCAAAAGCAGAAGAGGAGATAGAAACGGGTTTGTTTTCGTACTATCAGGCGGTCGAGAGACCTTTCTAGCAGTGTTTCTAGCAGTGTCTGATGTACTTTCGATGGAATTTGCAGCCAAGTACAAATTGGGACGTTTGAAGGATCTGATACCCCTGCTCTGTTCACGTGAGACCAACTCAATTCACAGGAATGCAAATACGACAGAAAAGGGGGTTTCTCGCATATGTGCCTTACAGGCTCTATCTAAAGAGACTCTCACTAAGCAGTACGTATACCCTATGCGGGCTTGTTAACGTCGTCAGAAATGGGCTTCTCGAAAGCCAATTCCCGTATCAGCAGCAACCCATACCCATCTTTATACGATACACTTCAAACGAACCATCTGCTCCTTTCCTCCACAAGGTTTCCCATCCTCCGTCTCCCCAACTTGCCCCTCCCCACCATCCCCTCAAAAGCCATCGTATCAAAATTGTTTTCCTCCATCCAGAACTCCTGTCAACCCCTTTAATGCACGACCACAAATCATCACCGAGCAACGGCGGCTTCGAACCTCCGCTCAAAAAAACACCAAGGCGTTTGTACTTATGGTTGATTGTGACCACAGAAGCATCGGTATGGGTCATATAATGTACTTTGGAGGGGGTGTCAGAAAAGAAAACGAGGTCTACAAACAGTCCATAGGTGCCCGAGGCTGTCAGGGAGTAATGTAGAGTGTTGGGAGGGGTTTTTTGGGTCAGATTGCTTGTGAGGGATGCTATGTACTGGAAATTTCCGGCGTATGCGGTGCAGAGAAGAGTGAGTTCGGCGTATCCTGTGACTACAATTGCCAGATGCTAACGGCAGTAGCAAAGAATAGATTTGACCGAAATTTGAATTCGTGAGCACACCATCTGATTTATGGTGCCATCACTATTTCAGACCGATCAGATAAATAAGCCTGCATAGAGGACTTAAGATATCTCACGCTGGACATCAAGTTACTCAATGGGCTTTCCAGAGACAAATGACCCGCATGCATCACGGCTACAGTCAAGAAAACAGTACCCTGGATCCTACCCACGGATTCGAAAAGCCTTTGAACTTCGAAAAGCGTCTCAAGGGCTAGCTTTCATTGTGACTGCTTGCGTTCGTCTTGATTGGCGGACCCTAGTAAGAAATGTTACTTGACAAGTTGACATTGAGTGCAAATTGCGCTCCCGGTCACAGAAGATTCGAGAGAATAGAATAAGCGATCACCGCTGATGAAGGTTCCAACACTTCTATAGCGAAACACCAAACTTTTGCACCTGACCACGGCACTCGACAGTGAAGTCTCGAAATCCCAAATAGGACTAGCGTCTCCCGTTTGTGAAGAAAGTCAGACGCAATACAGATCATCCAAAAAAAATTCATACTGGGCCACTCAAAATAAATAATTTCAAACCATTTTTGTAGAGTGATTAGGGTTACTGCCAAAACAGTATTGGTTTGTCAAAAGAATACCAAATACAGTCCAAGCAGAATGTGTTGAGAATTCGAAAGAGCCAAAGCACATACAAGAAGCCTTTCATGTCCTTACCACAACGAGACACATATGCTTGTCGCAGAGCTCCTTTCGCATGAGGTCTTGGTCTAGGGCATCGTAAAGGCAGAATCAAAATATTCGAATTTCGGTGGTTCTCTGTAAAGTCGCCTGGAAATAGAAATAGCGGCGAATCCTGAGCTGGAATGTACCGTGGAGGCAATTTGCAAAAGCTATAGGATATGTCGTCGGTCCACCATGACCATTTAAAATATTGGATAAACAGACCTTTAGCATCATTATTGTGATGGTGGAGAGCGCCAGGCAATAATGATGAGGCAGAGTTCTTGCGGTTCGCCAAGCATCCGTAATAATTGACCGCACCGAAGAATTGTAGTTACGAATGTCAAGCACCACCTGCTCTTGAGAAATTTTCTGAGTGTGAACATAATGACCAAGACTAGTATTACATGTTATAGAAATCCACATCATCCTAACCATCTTCTAATCATACACGTCAGCATTCCACTTGGTCTAACATGAGGGAAAAGCAAACGCTCGCTAAAAGGTCGAGCGAACTGCAACCCGAAATGCATGTCGTCGTATTGTCGTTCATAGTGGTACAGATCCTTATTGGTACAGAGGTATACAATCAAATAGATCGAACAAGCCTTTAAAGCGACAAGATTAGAAATTAAAGTATTTGGAGGGCTGCCTCCTGGATATTAGCCAAGCCAAGAATTAATGTAGGTCGTAAATGTCGTCAAGCTCGGTAGCTCATCGCATCATGTACTGCTTTCAGAAATTGACCTTCGTCCATTGCCAAGGTTGCTGGTTGTGCATGTTCAGCTCATAAGGCGGAATTGGATGGGTACCAGGCCAAGAGGGAGAGTGATAGGCGTATTGTCGCTGCTTGAGTACGTTTAGTAATTGTGCTTCAGATTCGCGAACGGGGGACAGCACTTACAGAAGGTATACACTGCGCTTCAGGACCAAAGCCCATGCCAGACGGATCAAATTCATTCCACGTAGGCGCCGCTGGCCCCGTAGATAACGGCGATTGTTGAAAGATGGGCTGGAAACAAGCCTCGAGCGACGCAGACTGAGATCGTCTGATCACCTCTTGAGGGTAGTACTGGTGAGGTACAGCTTGAGGCTGCAGATAGTCTGAAATAGGGGAATAACAAGAATCAGACGATGAATACAGAGAATCTCCTGACGGTGACAGGCCGTAGAGTAGCTCTGGGAGCAGGCCACGTGGTGCCGTACCTATAGGAGCATGAGACATCTCATGGAGACCCTGTCCGCCCGGATGGGAGTCATAGGAGCTACGATGCATGTTTGGTTCGATGATAGAGCCGATCGACATCGTCCCCGAGGGTTGTGGTAATGAAGGTGCTGGCGCTGGCGCTTGCTGAGGCATATGAGTGGCGCTGATGCTGGCCCTGGATGGACTCGAGGCTTCACTGGCTGACGACTGACGGTACTGGCTTCGAAATGCCGATGCCTCCGCAGATGGCATATTATGCCTATTGATGTCAGCGACAGTCCCAAAACCAGCGACAAAATTACTCACTGTCGTTCCATGTGCCGTGCTAGTAGGTCAGCCCGTTGAAAGGGCTTCTTGCATCCCTCTATTTCACACTGAAAAGCTGGTGAGGAATTGTGATTGGCTTCATGTCGTCTACAGATTATCAGCGTTGCTAGAAAAATCCGAGTCGGACGCAACTGGCGGCATACTTGCGATGCTCTGCTCGAGTGAAGATCTAACAGTCTATCAGCCTTGTTCCTGGCAAGACCTAGGACTAGAAGGTACCTTTGTGCATCCTGGATACTCGCAAGCATGAACTTTCTTCCCCTTCTTCGCTTTGCTAATGCGATGTGTTGTCGGTGTATAGGTTACCTCGCCCTGATCTAATAATCCTGACGTTGCCACTACCGACCCTCGCGATGACTCTCCTCGACCTCTAGTAGGTAGGGCCTTCGCCTTTTGGCGCTGCCGGGTTGGTTGCCCGGAAGATGTAGCATTATGGGGGGACATTGATGACTGCTTTCGTCGACGGGTGGGATTTGAGGATGTCGATTTCTCGTCCGAGGCTGATGAAGGTCCAGAGGGAGAAGGATGCTCCTTCTTTACAATCGATTGAGGTGTATTAGTTGGTAAAGACTGGTAGGCTTGCTCGGCCATGGTACAAGGATAGCGACTGTAGATGTATTATATTCGGCTCGGTAAGCGGATCTGCCTAACTGATGAGTGGGATCTCTGCATTGGTGTGGGGCCGAATGAGAGCAGGATGAATGCGTATTAGTGAATGTGGTCGAAGAGGGTCAGCTCAATTAATCTTCGGCGAGGGTATAGTGTTTGAATGACCATCTCAGGGAATGACTGCGCGCATCTCTTCAGCCCACCAGCGTCATGCTGTGTTATGTCGATTGGGAAGGCTGGCTGAGATGGTAGAGAGGGGAAGCGGATGCGTCTATGAATATCAAGCAACAAGGGAGTGAGAGCGTAGTAAAAGATAATGTCATCAGGGTTGATCTGCAACGCCTTGCGACTAGGAGAGGGTGGGGTGAAGGAAAGGATGCTGCCGCGAGGGAGCGTTGCCTAGTTGGGCTATCTCGATGGACGGCAGGCTTCCAAATCCTAGCCCTTTCGAGAAAACGCAATTTCGCTTGAGACGAGGCTTCGAGAGAACATAAGAAAAGAAGGGAAACACAGTTATTTTTAACGCGGCAGTGCAAGTCATCGGACGTGGTGCTTTTCACAATCACACCACGGTGTCGAGAGCCCAAAGCTCGAAGAGGTTATCACTCTGGCATGTAGCCTCACCTTCAAACCGTCCGGTGCGGGTGCGGTGACATGGCCCATGTTCCCTTAATTTTACGATGCTGACCATGACAAGGTAGCGCAGTGACATGGCACGGCAGGAATGCCATCAGTGATCGCCCGGCCAGACGCAGGTACCGTGCAACGAGCAGGAGTGAGTCGCTGGAAGAAGTCAAGCGTACCAACCTCTCGCTCCTGAGGTGCCGATTGACGAAACATGGAGGGTCTTGGTATTTCTCTCGTGAAGTGTGGAGGTCGCGCGTTGCAGGATGCATCTCACTGCAAGCACTACTGGACTTTCGTCTAATGTGGGTTCGAACACTATTTTAGGACCGGCCTAACTACTCTCAGTTACTTCATCCTTATCCGCCGACCCCTTTTCGGTGGGATTGTCGGGGGTATTCCGTCTCTTTGCGGCGCCCTCCAGGCAGCGGAGAACATGACTGGCCAAAAGAAGCCCAACTCTTGACGCTTCGATGAAACATCCGCTTCGAAGCACACTCACCAGGGACACTCTGGGCTTGGCAGCTGAGCGCTAGCTGACTTCCAGTGATCCGTGACATCCTAGTAAAAATTGGTATGTGCGGCCCTGAGCTCGTTGGAAGTCTATCTTGAGGTCATCTAGTCATCCAACTCTAGTCATCCTTCCCAGCGATTCTGACGGCCAGATACAAAAACGCTGTCGTATCGCCATGTTCCTGTCCCTGTGGCTTATGCATCAGTTCATCTCCCACGTGGCGATGGCGTCTTGTGGACGGGGGCAGCCATCGACGGCAGCATATGCGCAATTAGCTTCCTCCGCAACGCACTCGAGTGGTCAAAGCCTTGAGCAACGGCACCCATCCCATCGCAGATTCTCGGTTCAACCTGCGAGTATGGCCGCACTCGGGTGACAAGAATTCTATGCCTCCTCTCCGCGTTTCTGATACGACCTTAAACCTCTGGTTCCTGATCACCTCGCCTCTCTTGTCCTCAGTAGGCTAAGCGTGTTTCTGAATTAGGTTTAAACACAAATCCATGGCTCAGATCTCGACGTCTCGTGAGCAACGAACCCCTGTCGGCTTTGGATCTTGGTGATGGCTTCAAAAAAGGTGCTTCTGGTCGTGAAGTAGCCTTTGTGCTTGGACTTCATGCGCCCGTGCCGTTGACTTACTTGGTCCCGACCTTTGCAGCCGTGGCCGCCCATCACTTCCCACCGTTGGTTGAGCTTCGAAACATCGATCCTCGTCGCAACGACGCTGAAATCAGCCTATCGTCAGATCAGCATGTTTCGTACAGATCAACCACCTGCTAGAGAACAGCCTCAGACGTGCACTATGAATCAGATCTGAACACATCAAGCTCCGATTCACCCAACAACATCTGAGTAAATTCGACTGGCGCAGAGAGCGAACGCCTTGCGACGACTCCCAGGTTGGGAAAGATGCCGTAGGTACCGAGAGTCGCAACGCTGACCACCAACATGTGACAAGTGCATGACGGATGTGACATTCGTGCGCGTACCTGCATTTGCGTGGGGACAACAGTGTCTTAGATTCCTCGACGATTGACAGAGGCACAAACACGAGGAGGAGCGCCCCGCTTCAAGCAACCTGCAGAGGTAACGCACTAGATGGCAGGACTCCGGGATGTTTTCTAAGAGGTCGAATGGGAGTACACCCCATCAATTCACAAATTGCTGCGGTCCGTGTTATCGATTTGTTCTGCAGGTGGGTGCATGATAGTCGCTTGTTCTTTGCCTTTTGGTCTCCGTTCATGTCGCACATCCTCATACTTCTAGAAATACTACGGTCTCTCTTCTAACTCCCTTACGACCGATTTAAGCGGGCATTATGAAAGACATTTGTTTTGGATTTGGCATCCTTTATCTCGTAAAAGCCATGAAGCGTCTTATCAGCTGAGGCCCACTTGTTTGATGCAGGCACTTCCCCGGTGGGTCAGCAAAAATCGCAACGATAGGCATCCACACATGTCTAGGCTGCTACCAACCCTCGAGCGGGCGAAAGGGCTTCCATGAAAATTACTTTGCGCCTCCGCTCTACTGTAAGTCTTGCTGGGACACCAGATTATCGACCGGTGGTCGCTGCAACCCCTGCATACTGCATGATAGAATCTTCCAGGCAGCCCGAGGTGCGACATCCAAGTAATTGAACCCGGCCATAGGCGACGGTGCCTATCTTTGCCACAGCAAGATGCGTGTCTACCAGCTTCCCGGCCAGATTGCGGCTGGTGATGCTATACATAGGCCAATGCATCGGAAATGACATCACGGCATCTTACCTAGTCATAAGGATCATGCACAAGGAAATCGACACTCGGCCAAGCCTGATGCATTCGTCAGTACCCTATGTATGACGATGATGACTGAGCACACGACAGGCGTAAAGGACAGCGAATACATCAACGACGCGCAAAGTCGACATATGACAGAGCAAAGGCATCAAGTTTGCAATAGAAATCAGATGGATTAATTAAAGATCGTAATGTTATCCTCCAGAGCCCTAAGCCGTCCCAAAATCCCAACATAATAAATCCATAACTCAGCTGGTAGTAGCTGGCGTGCCCCCATAGACTCAGCCGCAAACTCCATCCCCCATACTTTTTTCCGATCCACATTACCTCATGTTGGTCATGCTCACACGATTGATGTTCCTACTTACTAGGTTCTTCAAATCGTTCAAACATTCCACGATTCGTCTCCGGACTGCTCGGTGAAACGGGACTGAACAACTGATTTGATGCATTGTCCGATTTGAAATTACCTTGTCTCGAGACTGGGTCTAACGAGAATGTCCCCTGTCTTGAGACGGGGTCTGGCGAGAACGTACCCTGCCTTGAGACAGGACTGAACGGTTCACCTGAGTGTCCGCTCCCTACCGGCACTTCTTCCTTGGGTGCAGCCGGAGGACTTGCACCAGTGGAGGACGTCAGACTAGGAAGAGAGTCGAGCGTCGAAGATCGGGATGCTTCTGGCCTGCCCGACAAGCGCTCTCTCCATGATCGACGTTTGGTAGACGAAGAATGGCTTACTGGGGAAGCAGCGTTGCTACGTCTGGACCTCCTGGCGAATACCCTTGGGGAGGTAGGGTTGGAACCATGAAGCTCTCCAGCCTGTGGATGATCGCCTGGCAGTTCAATAGGCGGCACTGAAGGATCCTGCATCTCATGCAGAGGCCGATGACCTACACCTCTTTGTTGCGATCCCGTTAGTTCTGGCACAGATACATGGCCGCTATCGACTTCAGCCATGTCTGGGCCTGCTCCTGGATGGTTTGCTTTCTCGTTCACCCATGGTGATACTAGAGGCTCTGGGGGCTTCGGCTGGCTGGGATCGGATCCAAGCATCTCGTATCGCTGATTGTCGTTACCCGTGGGAAGTTCTCCTTTGTCGTACCCTTGCCGGATGAAATTCTCCTTCGGATTGGAGCCGTCACTCAACGCCTTGTCATTAGTGTCTCGTTTGTTCTGCTTGTATCGATAGAAGAAGTATGCACCGATTGCGCTAGCAATGACAAGGACACCAATAATCACGCCTACTGCAATACCGGCAGTCTTCCCTGTTGACGATCCGCTAGATGTGGAAGAGCTCGATTTGTCGTCGATCGAAGCGATAGGAACAAGGTTCTGGGACATATTATCCTCAAACGTGCACTGTGATATAGAGAAATTTTGGCGCTCCCAGTCGACAGTGAGATATCTGCAAAATGGTTAATTTGACTGGAAAAATGATGATGGAAAATTTGACCAACGCTTCTTGGAGGAAAGTTCTTCCCAGTGTATATTGAGTGTCATTGGCAGCCCTTCGCAAAGGGAAATATCTTGAATTATTTGCAACGCCGTTAGTTGGTGGTGTCACCAACAGATCGAAGCTGTCGTAAGGCAGTGTGACATCTAGGGTTTGGCCCCCAGTAGCAGTAACACCCAGCATGAAAGTGAAACTCGCATTCTGGCTAATCAGTTGGTCGTGTAAGGAGCTATTCACTAGATATAGCTCGCTAGTCTCATCGAACATCAGTCCAAACGCTTTTTCGAAGGCTTGACATGCCCCCAGCGGGAGCCATATCTGGGGAATTGTCGAGTCCAGAAAAGACATGATTCCGGTAGGCAATAGGTCGGTAGTCTTTCCACTCTGGTCAATTGACTTGATAGACTGTATTCCAACCATGAGGTCCCGAGATGGGTCCGGAGCAAAAGGAATTGATAGGTTATTTGGTATAAAGCGCGATGAATCGACGCCTCCGAGAGTCAGGCTTCCCAGGACCTGCTTCAACCTATACTTTGCACCTGCCGTATAGCCAAAACTGAGGCTCGGTATCAAGCTCTGATTCTTCAATGTGCTCATATAGCTCTGTCTCCCTTGATCCTGAGGGGTAAAATTCGTTGAAGCTGGGTTCAAGCCAAACATCCCCAAGTAATACTCCTCACTCGCGAAAGCGCCAATGATTTGATCGGGTAATGTCGGTCCCCCACTTCCTTGTATTCCTAGGCCCAGAGTTTCGTTCCCAAAAAAGGCCTGCACAGAGTTGTTCAGATTCTGCTCGGTACCTAGCTTGTAGGACCCATGTTGACTCCACGTAGAAGATGCATTATAATTATAGGTACTTCCGCGGTTCTGCAGACATGTGTTATCACCGGTAGTGCAGCCAGCATCCAGAACGACCCAGGTTTCGGGGCTTGACGTCGAGATGAATACCCGAACGTTTTGCGCCGGTGTGCCCACCCGTATAGTAAAAGAGGACCATTGTCCATCATCACCATCCCTAAGAAGATACAGATTAGTATCGGACATACTGATGCTGGAAGCTTGCGGTTCTCTACCAATTCTGTGCAGGCGCAACCGAGATAGGCGTTGGAGTCGCCGTCGCTCGCTGCTGTAGAGCAAAGCCAGAAGCGCGCACCACCAGGAAGCTTATCATAAACCAGACAAGGCCAGCGAACAGTGATAGCTCCATCTCGGCGCCCTGACCCTACACCGCAAGCCTGAGAAGCAGTTAATCGGAGACGCCCAGCGTCATGAAAATACATCAGGGAGTCATTGGATTACTCGATTGAAGAGACGACTCTGAGAAATTTCGACATAAAAGCAATTAGCATGTACGGAAGTAAGAGAGTCAGTCCGGACGAGGAGGAAGGTCGCTGGCCTCAAAATTGAGCTGCATGTCAGCATCGACCCCGCGGGCCCACGCCAACCCAGATCAGCAAGTAATCTCGACCTAGCCCATGCATGTTCAGCGCCATCCTAGCCAATCAACGGCTAAAGGATTCAATCCGCTGGTCCTTCGCTGTGATCTGATTAGGAAGCTGGCTATCGCTCATCCTTACATTGATGTTGTCGATGAATCTTCGCGGCTTCCATCTGATCCACAATCGACACGCGACTGCGGCTGCTCCCATCGCCATTACTAAGGTATTGCACGTGCCGTGCCAAGCACGCCACGCCCGCAACTGAAGCTTTTCAGGAACTGAGGCGGTACTCGATAAAATGGGATGCCCTACGTTAAGGTCATGGAGCATCTCGATACAGTATAAGCTAATACTTTGAGCTAACATCGTCGAGACGATTTAGGGGCATCCAATGCTCGGTGTTTGTAATCAAGGACGCCGGTTTGCTTATCCCACATCTAGAAGAGCTCCTTGTGCGTGCCTACGTGCTGGACAGGTACGAGTACCTCGATATGAATGGCACCGTCTCTCTAGCTCAGACCGAATTTTTTGGACAAATTCTCCAGGATTATGAGCATGTATCACCAGTCGTGATATTGAACGATACTGAAATAATTCATTGTCAGCTTTCTGCCTTGAAGTGGATAATTTGGGATGTTCAGCCTGTACTGTGCGGTCACTGATTCAAAATTCGGATGGAGTCGCTCATGTGGCCAATGACAGGCTGCCAACGCGTGGAGCGACTGTGGACTCAGGCCAGCCCTTCCTCGCTCCCTTCAGTGGCCTTGAAAAACGCATCCCACGGCGTTACTGTTCCCAAAGCACGCTTCATGTGGGTATTTACAATGGTCAGTCCGAAAACATAAGACGCATTGACCCAGCCAAATCCTTCCCTTGCCACCCCCTTAAAATCGCTCCCCTGATTTCCATACTCTGCGTCGACTTTGTGCGGATCGATCGGTCGGGTGACATCGTATTTCTCTACTACGATACCATTGAAATCGACGAAGGCTTTCGTAACCATGTAAAGCCATTTGTATGCTAAACGCTCCGCTTCCTCTTGAAATCCGTATCTAAGCAAGCCCGTCCACGCGAGAATCTGTTGTGGTGCCCAGCCTAAGAGCCTATTAGCATTGATGAAGTTGAATCCATAGAACTAGGACACACCATATGGAAAGTCCCACTGTCGAGATGGCCGCTCAATACTGATGACACCGCGAGAGGTTTCTGTGCCGGAAACTAGCCCGCCGAACGCTTCGAATTTTGGTAATGCTTTAATGACCAATGCGGCTGCTTGATGGGGAGTCGCCATGCCTGACCACATTGCCCAGAAGGTTGTAGCGCTTTCGTAGCTGGTCTGTTCCCTTTTGACAGTGTCATAATCATAGTACATACCTTGGTTGTTATTCCACAAGTAGCGGTCAACAGCCTGGCGTCTGGCCTTCGCCCTACGATTCCAGATAGCAGATGTCTCGACTTGGTCGGCAAGCATCCCATGATCGGCCGAGCACATGTCTGCAGGGAGCCTCAGACGGTCTTTAAAATACGTCTGGATGACGCGCGCGATGTCTGACTCGTACTTGTAGAGCAAAGCGTTGCAGTCAATAGTCGCAAGGTTTGCAGCGCTAATAATGATCACTAAGGTCAGCAAATACCTCTTCGAGAATAATCATAACTGGTGAGATGAAATTGTGCATGATCTGCTTGCGAGACAATTTTCCCGACTTGAAGCGTAGAAAGAACGAAGTTGTATATCGGAAATACGCACACGTTTTCGAGCCGATAAGAGGTGTCGTGTCCAGATTCTCGGACTGCCCTATCATGCAGAAAATATTCATCGAGCTCAGGCTCCATAACTGTCTTATCAGATCTATTGTAGGCCAGGATGAATTCCGGCATAGTCATGCTATATTTGGTTGCATAAGGAGCAAGTACGTGCACAAAATGCGTAGCTTCAGTCTCTGGAGGAACACCAATGCCTTCTGGGCGGTATCTCGAGAGTCCAGTGAGCGGATCCAAGCGGGGTGATGCCATCCAGACGGTATAGTATTCCTTGATAGCAGCAACAATGGCCTCTCGAAGAAATGCCAATGCACCGGGCTCGTGGCGAATTTTCTCATAAACTCGGAGGGCCATATCTGTCAAGAAGGGTGGTTGAGTACGGCCCAGGTAGTAAGTACGATTAGCATTGAAGATTTTCCCGTAGTGCTTGATGCAAAAACAGAAGTTCTGGACCATTGACTTAGCCAAATCAACTCGTTCGTTTGCAATCAGCCCGATAGACTCCATGTAGCTATCCCAACCGTACATTTCGTTGAACCTACCCCCAGGGACGACAAACGGTAAACCACGAAGCTCGGTGGATCCTGTCCGAGGATTTGTATAAGATTCCATGGCGAGAGCTAGCAGGCCGGGTTTGTCATTGAGGTCTCTTATCCCCTCAGGCGTAATCATTTGGGGCGTAAGTCGTTGCACATCCAGCCGGATTCTCGGCTGATCCCGAGAGAGTTTTTGATAGTATTGTATCTGCTCGGGGCAGCTTTCAGGCACGTAGATGCGTGGTCGAGGGTCATCGGTCCAGTCCTTGGGATCAGTCCCCGCCTTCTCGATCGAAGAAGCGTCAATCCGCCGGGTTAGGCCGTCCCAGAAGGAGTAGCGTATAAGCCGTGACAACCGCTGAACAGGGTTCTCGTTGAGCCGTGCCTCGTCGAGCACGATCTGTTTTCGCCCAAAGTCCTTGGCAAGCGTCAACTCCTGCAGCAAGTTCGATAGCCTAGATGTTGAGGTGCTTTAGCGTAAATTTTTGAATTTGCATTGAGCGAGGAGCAATTTAGATGGGTGGTATCAAAGAACATTCTTCAATAGGACGTTCGTCACTGATCATGGGGAAATGCTAGAAGACGTACATGTAGGTACCGCGAATATCGAAATGTTTATGGCCATGGGATTGAAGCGTGCCCAAAGACAGTACTTTAGGACCGTGGTCATCGATTGTGATTTGAATGTTTTGATCCGTGTCTTCTCGAGCAAGAAGACTCTTAAGAGTAGAGTCCACAGGGATCAAGAATCTTCTCGGTTCGCTAGTCGTATCATCTGTTGTTGGCAATTCAGCAGGCACGAAAACACTTTGGAAGTAGCGTGACCAACCGAGACTCATGCGTCGAAAGAATGGAGAGCTACTGGCAACATGGAGCTAATGTTGTGGGTAAGCAATTAAGTTCCAGGCCAATCGCTAAAATCAGAGCCCCTACAGAAGTATGGGTACGTTGTTCATCCCCATGCTTGGCGTGATTGTCTTCACCATAGTAATCGTGAGCAGCCGTGAAAGGGTCTGCGTCCTCCGAGTTGACGCGGACACTAAGAAGACGAGGTGACTGCATAATGTACGCTTAGGTAATGTAGGGTATAATGATGATAGCGCGAAGCTCAAAGCAGTAGCAAAAGGGTGGGTTTGAAACAGAATGCAAAATGAAGGGCAAAGAAAGAGTGCAAGGTGAATGATGGGTTGGACATGGCTCGGTGGCACTTGCTCATCCAATAGTTGAGCGATTAGGCAAGAGCCACTTATAAGGGCTCCTTTCAGTGCTTGATTTACTAGCAATGGCCTTTACCAAAACCAGCTGCTCGGCATCATGTACAACACTGATTGAATGTGTCCTGCCCTCTTCATACAGAATATACAACATCGAGGCTCATAATTCCTTAAACTTGGTCGGCTTGAAATTCAATATCTTATCATGGCTTCGTCCAAAAATTGATCATCAACCTTGTCGCTTTACTTTCATCATGCCTTTGTCTTGCTCGAACTAGCTGACCGCGAAAATCTGCAATGAGTACCAGGTCAGCCACCGATAAAGCCATAGTAGGCTCAACTTTGTAGTAAAAGAAGGGAATGCCTCACGGTGTCCTTGACTGTAGCTTTTGTGGCTGCTCATTCTCCTTGTTCCAATAACGCGACTTGTAGGCCGGCCAGCTGGAGTAACTCCAAGCTTTGACGAGGAGACTGTGAGACCATAAGACATTAGCCGAGCTCGAACAGAGTATCACGAAGCTCGCAGTGTGATTCGAAGAGAGACTCAAGTCACTTCGTTCGACTGTCACCAGCCTTACTGCAAGTGCATCTCACCTTTGTGTTTGATCAACATAATTTTCCGTCTTGATCTCCTTGACTCCAATCTTCATGCCCTCCTTACCAAAGCTGACGTTCTTCTTCTCCATCTTCTGAGATGTTTTGTCCGCGATATCAGTTGCGATTGTGTAGATCGCATAACCGATAAAGGCTACGAAGGCGAGGACTATGAACAGGACGAGAAGTGGGACCAGTTTTGAAAGGCCCGACATCCTGAGTTGAGATAGATGATATCGATTGAGGCTCACGTGCGGGCTCTTGATGAGCTCGTACGAGGTATCGGATACAATATAGATGTCGACAGCTGTGCCAGTGATTGTAAATTAGTGATAGGAGAGGTAAGAAGCTTGCTGCCACAAGAAATGCGCCTTGATCAGTGCGACATAGGGGATCTTGCGTGGGACAGTACAAGAGCTGAGCTCGCCGAAATTCAACCCACAGCCAGCGCCCAGCCCAGGAATCAAGGAAGTTGCCGCGACAGGGCGGAAAATGACAAGCTTATTGTTCGTAGCCGTTCTCTGGCTCAAAACGTTCCTTCACAAATCTAGATAGATATCATAGAAAAGGCATACGTCCTGCAGTTAATTCAGATTTAAGGAAGCAGCAACGTTCCCCTTTCACCCAAGTACGTCCAGACACTATTCCAATGTTCAAGTCTGCTTCTCGCAATATTGCTACTAAATCTATGTGGGTCTTACTTGTATTCTGTTTCTGCCTACGTCTTACGAGCGGACCCAGTCTCCCTTCGAGCATAGCAACATACTACAAGATTGACAGTGCCTCAGGTAATGTCATGTCAGGTGTGTGTCTCATACAAAGCCATCAACGAATGCCGCCGAAGCTGCGTTAGGACTGTACACAACCGCAGACCCCATTTTCTCCCAGGCTTCGGCGTGAGAATGGCTTGATTGTCATGTGTCGAGGATGGGCCAAAGGACAAGCTCGACCACAGACTTTAAAGAATTGGTTGAGCAAGATCTGATGTTGATTGGATGAATCGAGGAAGCTCTATTTTCACTTATGCTCCAGACACAAATAGCCTAATACCACTCGCCGGAGCACCAATTTCGCAGACTTCGCAAATCTTACAAACCTTTCCCTTGAACTGTGAATGATATTTCGTTCCATCGTAAGGACATGCAACACTTGGTGAGCCGCTGTATATTGGCGTATGAGATGAAGCGCAGACGTCGAACTCGGCGAATTGATCGAACTCAATGTCGATCTTATCTTGAGGACTACGCTCGCACTGGGCTTTGATTTTTTTGGCCTAAAACAAGTCAGCACCTAGATCTCGGGGTGCTCACAGTCTGCTCTGGGTTTGCATACTTGGTCAAGTAGCTTCGCGGAACCACCATTTGCAAGCATTCGATTTGCAAAGCTCAGTGCTGAAGAAAAGTTCTTATTTGTGAAAGCCAATTTCATAGCAGCCATGAGCGCAAGCTGTCGATGAGCAACCTCAAGCTTGGGTATCGTAAAGTAAGCTGAAAGTTCAAGGCCTCGCTTGATGTTCTCTTCTCCTTCTGTGGGTAGTGCTCGTCTCTCAAGTTCTAGGGCCATTGCAGTAGCGTATTCCGCTGCTGTGGTGATGATCTTCTTTGCCTCTCCCACTTCTGCTTGGGAAGACACGGCGTTGACTAGAAGAGAATGCAGAATCCTTTTGAAAGTACTCAACCCGTCGTCAAGCTTATTAGACCTCATTGCACCGTATCCTTCTTGTAAGTCGACTGTAGCAATCGATTCTAGATCTCTCGGTATTATAGGTAAGACTTTGCGGGAGTCAGTCTCATCGATTGTTCGCCGTACGTAGTTAACCAGTGGAACTAGACTTGGAGTCGCCGGCAAGTAAGTCTTGGAAGCCTGGTAGATTTCAAGAAAGCGGGGCTTGAGAGGTGCAAAATTGACAGCACCAACTTGGCGATTGAGAAGTTGCATGGCCGTTTCGAAAGAACCGGCAGCAGCATGATCTGCTGCAATAGGTGAGTTGCGAGCCCAGAGATCAGCTTCGCTGCTACCGGCACCCCCATCTTCGCTATCAACGTTGACGAAATCGGATTCGACCTCGACATTGATATCATCACCCATGTCCCAACCCGCAGCATCTTCATCTTCTTCATCTCCAAGTTGGCCATCTCGGGCGATTGCCTCTTCTTCGGGCTCACCGTCGAGGTGATCGAAGCCATTCGATGTTGGCGTTGCTTCGTCATCCATGGCTCCGACTTCCCCGAGGAGAGCTTTCTCGAAGAAAGAATGTGAAGCTGCTTTTACAGGCCAATTAGACTTGTGAGTTGGCACTATAGGCTTCGGGGGGCGCATTATATTTCCCATAATCGGTAATGAAATTTGGTCTTCAGTAAGTCCACTAGCCTCAAGAATATTTTGAACTTCTTCCTCAAGGTTGTTAGACTTAGCTGTAGCAAAAGCAAGAGGATCTATACCATGTTAGCAGGCAGACCTTCAATGTTCTGCAAGGGTCTCTTACAAAGTTCAAGATCCTTGAACATCTGGACCCGAGCATCGACATCACCATTATACAAAGCGTTCTGGAAGCATGACTGAAAATCACCTCGGTGCTCTGCAATTTTTGCCATTCGTGCTAGTTTTTCTTCATCACCAGTTGAAAGATATAGGAAAGAAAGCTTGTCAAATTGACGCAATTTCTGATAGCTCATTTCCACCACTTGATGATTACCATGCGCCAGCGCTTCGGTACCAAGTCGAGTCCAGAGTTTTGGTCGATCCAGCTGCTTGGCCATTTCTACTGCTACGTCAAGATTACCGCATTCAATAGCAAGCTCAAATCGTGTTTGAGGGTCCTGCACAAATTGAAGTGCTATTTCGGGATAGCCTTTCTTCTGTAGGTACGAGATGATACTTTGTCCTACCAGACTTGAAGTCTTGATAATTTGCAGCATCTCCTCGTAATTTCTCTTGACAAGGGCAAGCTTGAAGCGATACTCGGTTGGATCAACGTCCAGCACCTTTGGTTTCGAGGCGCGATCTAGGCAGTAGACGCTTCGTGCCTTGACTCGAACAAGGTAAACAGTCTGGTCCAGTGTTCGGACAATGCCGTTGTCTCTGAAAGGATGTCAGTGAGTCCTCTGCATAATCATCGATTGCCTTACCCGTTGAGTAATGTGTATTTGATGTGATTAAGAGTCGAATATAGGAGAACGCCAGCGTCGTCCCATGCTGCAGACTTGATGCGTATCGTTTCGTGAAGCGTGCTGACCTGCTCTAAAGATTTCGTAACAATCGTAACATTATGCTTGCTCAGTAATGCTGCATAAAGCCCATCGCTGGACCAAACAACGTATTTCACACCAGCCACGGCCAATTCAGCAAGTTGTTTCTTTTGTTGGATGTCAAAAAGAACGATGGTGGTAGGATTGACCAAAAACACGCAGCCAGTGCCACCAAAGAAGATATCTGTAGTTCCTGGAGGCGGTTTGATTGTCTTTGTTGTTGAATTCGTTAAGTCTTTGATGTCAACTTGTTGGTTTGACTGGGTGAAGACTGCGAATCGGTTGCGAGCGACGAATATAGCGGAATTCCCCTGTCCCTTCTTCATGTCGGTCGGCTCTAGCGCACCAGATGAATCACGGGGTAGATGGACTAGCTCGTACGTTCCACCGTCTGTAGGCGAATTGACAAGGATTGCTCGCTCAGCAGGATTGTACGAGAGTGTTCTCGGTGGGACCCATGGACTACCCAATTTTCTGAGAGATAGCAATGCGGGAGATTCCGTGTTCTTTGAAAAGTCGTAGGACTTGACAAACTTCTCTTTCGTGATGTAAAAAAGCTGATTCTGGTAGATAGAGGAAGCGGGCCTTTCCCTCTCAAGCTTGAAAACCATCACCCCGTTGTCGTGTCCTGCTGCAAACAAGTTGATCTCTGGATGCGCTGCGATGACCCAGAATCTATCATTTTCTCTCTTGAAAGACTGGACTGATGTGCGCTTGTTGAGATCCCACACTCGGATGGTTTTGTCCTCGCCGACAGATAGAATCAAGTCTTGGTGAGGGTGAAAAAGGCATGCCGAAGAATTTTGAAAATGGCCTCGACAGGTATCGACCTCCCACGCTTTAGTTTCTATTGATGCTCAGCCATTGAAGTTGTTCAAAACGAATATCAGACCTACCACTCATTCTCCATAGCTTGACTAGCCGATCGTCACCGGAGGAGACTATTAAGGGTAGTGTGGGATGGAAAGAAACCCAATTCACGCCGCGGTCATGTCCCTCTAATACAAATTTCACAACAGCATCTGTATTCCCGAACATGTCCGCTTGATTCGAGTTTGCGCGAGCCATTTGGTCTTCAAATGTCATAGATGTAGGTGCTGAGTGTTTTTTACGGAGGCCGGAAATGTCCCATACTCGCACTGACTGATCCAGAGACGCAGAAACGACAAGGTCATCTTTTGGGTGGAATTGGGCGCACATAGTGTAATGATTATGTCCGGTCATTGTACAAACTAGCGAATATCATCAGCCGGTGTTCCATCCACTGGTAGTGCATCTACTGACTGAGAGATCTATTCTGCCAGTTCCATATCCGTATTGTTTGATCGTCGGAGCTGGATAAAATCCAAGGCAGTTCGTGGTGGAAAAACACCGTTCGGACATAATCCAAATGTCCATTGAGTGTGAAAAGGCATCTTCGGCTCTGGTAGGACCAGACCTTAATCTTATAGTCGTCCCCCCCAGACACGAACAGGGGTTGCGTTTTGTGGAAATCAATGCCTCTTACAGGCCCATCGTGCTCCTCAAACCGATCAATAAGGGTGCCCATGCGATAGTCCCATAGCTGGATTGTAGAGGAGTGTAGTGAGACGAGTATCCAAGGCCTAAGAGGTGTCAGCCAAATAAGGGATGGGGGCTTGTCGTATGCCTGATGCTGACCTCTTTGGATGGAAGGCAATGCCCTTTGCTCGCGACGATTTGGATTCAAACTTATTGAAACAATTTATCAGCAACATCTTCCAAGAATTGCGCGCCAGGTTGGAGTACCTTTGTCAGCATGTTTGGGGAGGATTGCATCTTGGGCGATGCTTGCTAGGGAAGGAGCAGGGGAGACAGCTCTCCAGCAACGAGGGATTAAAGCATGTAGGAGAACTCTTCCTGCTACCTGACTATTCGACGCCCTTATGGTCAATGAAGAGACCGCGATCTCAAGTCCGAGTAGGCAGCTCAATGCGCGTTGTGCGATAGTCAACTTTCACTGAAGTGTCCTGTCCAAAGTTTTCGGGAAGCGAGGATCTGCAGCGGCTCTCTCACAAGCCGTTCCGGTTGCTCGGCAAATTCTTCAAGTTTACTATGCACTACCCCTCGTACCTTCATAATCTATCATCAGCTTGCATTTTTGTCTAAAGCCGTGCATATCATGTTGAGTGTACATGTATGTCGATAACGCAGTGAGACAGTCATTGATTCAATGAAATACCTGACCATCTACCGACTATCAGCATGGCCACTTGCAAGTGATTGTCTGGTTTAGTATGCTTCACCTATTGACTCATCTCTGCTGACCTTTTTACATTTTTTGCACTCCAAGTCTGGCTGATGAATATGTGACACCCCTGTTTCTGCTAGCGATCAGCTTATGACGCGAATAAATACTTCAAACGCCCCTCATATTTGGAGAGAGTATCCATAGGTCGCAAGTTCCAGCGGGGCAGGCGGAGTCATGCTCTCAAGGTTTGACCGAGACTCCCCTCAATCTCATCTCCTGCACTGTATAATTATGTTGAAAGGCCCTGAAGTCCTCATTGGGTCCCGAGTGCCTCGACCGTGCTATGAATTGCATCCATACCTAACCAAGTCTCTACAGGGTGGTGGTTTAAGATTCTTTCTGATTTTTCTCATCGCTCATCCTGAGTCTCGTTTGAATAGTATCCGACGAAATGAAACCTCAGTGCTAAGTGCTCCACTTGTCTTCTACGATATTAATCGAATGGAAACATTCGAGAACTAACAGCCCTGCACGAAAATGAAAATTAAATGCTATAATCTCGTCTCCAAGTCATCTTTTTCTCTGAATCTACCGTACGACCATAGAGCGAAATCATGGCCATTTCTCAATCAAACTGCGACAATGACGGTGGAATGTCGATATACAAACCAAATAGACGGGGTTGCACCCCTCGATCCTATCCATTAAGTGGTACCATGAGCAGTAAACTACCTTCTCCTAGCTCTGAACTCCGTCCCCAAAATAAAGCGAGAGAGAACGATATCGACCCATGCCAGACTTGTCTACATTTCCATATGGCTACAAATGCCACTCTCTCCTCATCCAGCCCTAATTCAACCACAGCAAGCGCAGGTAATCATCAACGAAGCAGTGTGACTCGGTCATTCCAACCGCAATACTGTCCCAAATTGTGGCGATTATCTTCATAAGCAAATTTACAAACGGCATTCGACCGAAGGTGTACCTCTCAGGCTCACTGCACCAGATCCCTCCGGGATATCGTCCAGTACCGGCCCATCGGACGGCTCGCCAGACGGTCGTAGATTGCGGAACGAATCTGAGAGCCCATGCTTCTGAGGGGCCGATGATGAGGACCGTAATATCATTGACAACGAAATCACACGTGGGTGTCGTTGGGACCAAGAGATTGCCTACCGAGACTTTCCCAAAACCGAGACATCGATACTGCAGCGTAACGTGGGTGAATTAGCGCAAGCGGATACCCTCAACTCGTTCTCAAATGCCCAAGACAGGAATGACTTTACAAACCAGGAGAGGGATGCACCATTCACCTTTGAGAAAGTTGATTGGACGGCGCCACCAACAATGGGGTCGTACATGGACGAAGCGTATCAGTACGGGTCCCCCTTTTTCGAAGAAAGTCGGGGGAGCCAAGAGGACATTTACAGAGAGTTGGCCATGAGTGGCAATTCAACCATGTTGAGCTACCTCGTCTATTTCGACTATGAAGATGGATCTTCTCGCTACGGCAGACTGTAAACGCAAGCAGCCTTGATTGTAGTCAGCACGGTGATCGGATGGATGGCACGGATTGAACTGAGTCCACAGGATGAGTATTGTGTAGTTATATCAACGTTCGTTGACGAATTTCTATTTCCATAAGCTACAGCGCTTAGGGCTGCGTTTGCTGTCTCTAGCGGCTCTATTAATCAAGATGTTTGACAGATGCAATCACGTGTGTGCTCTTCAATCCTCCCCTCCCCTCCAATTCATTACCGGCGTTTGTTTTCTTTTGTATCCAATAACGTCGTACGCAGCATGGTATCTAACACAATAACTCGACGCAATGACACTTTAGCATATGTACTTGCCTACGTATATGAGGCAATCTGCGGCTCTTTGCAGAAAACGAAGAACAGATAATAGACCGTTCAATGTGATAGGCATAGGTATGAAACTCGTTGTAGCATCCAGAAACTCAGTCTCTATTGACAACCCTTAGACTCCTTCTCGGATTTAGTAATACTCCCACGAAACTCGGTTCACCGACAATCAGATCGTCTGTGCTGGAGTTGGCAGTACTGTTACCACCTAGAGGATCGCCTCCAGGTAATGCTGGAACAGGTCCCCATCCACTACTTGCTGGCGTACTGCCGTTTTGGCTAGCAGCCTTACGGCTGCTCTGATCGGTCGAGGTTTTGTTCCGCGAAGAGCCTTCCGAGGAAGAGACCGGCCCGAGGAAAGCAGCCTTCTCAGCTCCTCCGGCTGCGGCAGCGTGCTGTGTCATGGCGACGTGGTTCTTGTACAGTTTGAGTTGGCGGCGGTAGACGAAGGCACAGAAGGCAAGGTAGGCAGCTAGAACGGCGAAACATCCGGCCACCACACCGGCTACAATAGCGCCAACATTTGGACCACTGGAACCCTTACTTGAAGAGCCTCCGGCAGTGCCTGTTTCAGTCACTGTAGCGCCATTGGGTCCAGTCACTGTATAGGTGACAGGCTTGCCGGTTGCAAGAGGGCCCGATGTGGCTGACTGGGCTGGCGCAGTGATAGTAGCACCTCCAGTACCTGTACCACCAATGACAGACTGGACAGCGCCGGGAACTTGGTAGCCGTAGCTTCCACTCAAGGCAGACGGATCCTTCAATTGAGCGACTTGCTGGTTCTGTGGATTACCCTGGGCGTTTCCGGCGTCAATGGCGTTGAACTTGTTTTGCCACGAAAGGTTCGTAGCATCAAAGACGTAAAAGCCATTGTCGCAGCCAAGACCATTCGTTTGAGGCCCAGTGTATCCACCTACAACCACCATCTGACCGTTCCAAATATTGCAACTGTGACCAGTGCGACCAGGAGGGACAGACTGGCCAGATGTATCGACCTCAATCCACGTGAAAGCAGGAACTGTGAGGATCCACATGTCGCTATACTGCGTTTGGTTTCCATAAGGAATGAGGTTTTGACCGCCGAACATGTAGACATTTGTACTTGATCCGTCAGGGGCTGAAGCTGCCACAGCGCAGGGATTTACCCGAAGGATAGGATATTTGCCAGTAGTCGATTGCTTGTACCATGTGGAGCTGGCAATATCGTAGACGTCAATAATATTCATCTGCGTCTAGATAAGGGGTCAATGTCAGCCAGCGACAAATTAGTGCGCAAAAGCCAAGACTCACAAATGATTCATTTGTCCCACCACCCATGTTAATTAGAATTCCGTCAGCGCCATAGCCAGGAATGTATACAAGTACAGAATCTGCCCTACTGGGAAAGGTAGCTGTATCTTGAATGCCGCCCTGGGTGATGTTTCGCCATGCACCATCATTGCCAGCCGTCTTGCCCCCGGTCAAACTCTGGACGCCATCATTGGTGTGGCCTGGAAAAGTGAACTCCAAAAGTGATTTGAGGTACAGTCTATTGATCTGGTTGGACCATCCCGGTGTGGTAGCCCAATCTTGATGGCCACCAAAATACCAGCCCCTGCCAAGCTCAGGTACGCTGACTCCCGCCCCCTCGGCTGACCCCAAGACTGGCTGGTTCCCTCCATCGCTGTTGTTCCCACTCGAGGTCTTTGGATTTTGGTGTTCCGTCCACGTTGAGCTTGCAATGCTGTACTCCCACATAGAATAGGGGACGGGGGTCGTCACTGGATTGTCTTGGAATTCGCCTCCGTAGAGGAAAAGCGAGTCGTAAGAGTTCCACAAATAGCCATTTGCAACTGGTGGCGGACCAGACGGTTGAGGGAGGCCTGAGATGACGGGAGAAGTGATATCCCACGACTTAGTCACATCGATGGTCAGAAAATCGTTGTTCCACTCATTTGAAGCCTGAGAAGCATCTGTCGAAGCACGTCCACCATAGAGGTATATAGTTCCGTTGACGAGAGTACTCTGTTGGCTCCAGCGATTACAAACATTGGTATTTGTATTGGCTCGCGGCACAACGTGTTTTCCATCCACCAATGTTTTCTTCTGGGCCCCCGATCTTTTGATGACACCGGCTGAGACTCCCATTAGGCTTGGTCCATCTTTTGCAAGTAGTGGTGTATCATATAGCAATGGCATGGCCACGAGGAGGCCCAGAGACAGCATCATTAGTCGTGACGAGGAGAAAGCTTTCCACGAGGCTGACCATCCATTCTGTGTCCCATCTCCTGATTGCAGGTATTCCTGACCGTCGTAGGAAGAATCTGCACTCTGGACCGAATTGAACGAATCTGCGTGTACCCTCTGTAAAGGCCGAACGGCAGGTATTGAGCTCGGCGGTTGAGCATTAGGGTTGTCGTTAGACCCGGAGTCAGTGTCGAGCTCTTTGAGAGAATTTTTGCTGTGTAAGGAATGCTGAGAGGTAAAGTTTGATGTTGCGCGTGCTCGAGGCGTTCCTTCATCGGGACGTGAGGATCGTGCTTGCCGGTCCAGCGATCGCTCATACGTCAGTCCATCGTCCATGCCTTCAGCATTGGATAATCACAAAGACCACAGCTGCGCAACACTTGTTATGATGGAGCTTGTAGGACGTGTTCTAGGCCGTGATATGTTGATGAGGTAGGAAATCGCAGTAAATTGGAGTCGGCAATGACACAGCAGCATCGGCCATCGAGAAAACACAAAACCAGGGAAAGGGCGCTGTCGCCAGTTCGGTCTAGCGCGCAAATGCCAACCTGGATTGAACCTGGCGAACCTGGTGTGCTTGCCCCTCTTGCGTTACAATGGCCGGCACATCATTTCTTGACCACGAATCAGAACCCAAAGGCGCAATGCTGACTTCCTTTTCTGCCAATTACAGAAGATGAAAGGGGCCAGCTAGTCTCCTTCCAGCAGCGATCTCCGCGTGGGCTTCGCTTGCCAGCTGTCACTAGAGCCACTGCTAAGAGGTTTTGTGCGCAATCGTGGCCAACGACATTGGTTGTCGGTAGAGACATTTGATCTGGATCATCTGGAATTTCTAGATGCATTAGAATTACCTAGAAGAACGAGCCGTCAAGTATGGCGGGGATCTCGGACCAAAGACTCTCGGCGACGGAAGTGTGAGGGCAAAGGATGGATGGGCGTTGTCAAGTATATAAATAGGACAATTTCACCATTGGTTCCGCAAACCATCATTCGCCATGGCAAGCAACAGTCTACAAAAATGCGCTAGTAACAACTTTGGTGCTGCAAAATCTCGGGCGTCAACGCAAGCCAAAGTTGAACCTGCAACACGACATGAGCCGTGATAACCCGTCCTGTATGCTGCTCGGAATCCGATGCTCCGGCCCCTCGGTTTTCAATTACAAATGGGGCAGTCGCGATTGGCGACGACGCTGTTTTCGGCCCGCCAGCTCGCGAGGCCGCGAAGGATTGGTCAATGGACATTCTTGATAATCAACACAGTTGACTATCTCGTCACTCCTACATAAAAAATCCGCGCTCTGCCTCGCTGTTGACGTCTTACAGCTTGTTCCTCAGTCTGGCTTCTCTGTATCACAAGATGACGGTATTTAACATCACCATCGTGTCCGACACAGTATGTCCGTGGGTAAGTCTCCGATCCTGTCGACCTCTGGCGCTACCTCATCTTATCTATGGATCAACAGTGTTATGTCGGCAAGAAGAAGCTCGAGCGCGGAATATCGCTTTACAAATCTGCCCACCCTGATTCGAAGGATACTTTCAGTACTACTTGGAAGCCATTCTATTTAAACGCGCAAGCCCCCAAGATCGGCGTCGACAAAAAGGAATTCTTTGCGTCGAAATTTGGCCACGCGAAAACAGAAATGATGTTTGGCCGTTTAGGTGCGATAGGGAGGGACGTGGGAATCGACTTCAGCTTTGGGGGCAAAACTGGGAATAGCCGAGATTCGCATCGCCTCATACAATTAGGGAAGACGAAAAGCCCCGATGTGCAGACGAGGGTAGTGGAAGAATTGTTCATAAGCTACTTCGAGAATGAAGGGGACATAACGAGCCGAGATGTCCTCAAGGCCGCCGGGGTGAAAGCAGGGTTTCCGGAAGCTGAGGTCCAGGATTGGTTAGAAAGCAACAAGGGAGGGCCAGAAGTGGACGAGGAAGTCGCGGAGGCTCAATTAAGAGGCGTGAGCGGTGTGCCAAACTTTGTGTTACAGTCAAAGTATGAGATAGGGGGTGCGCAAGATGCTGAAGCCTTTGCTAAGGTCTTTGAGAAGATAAAGGAGTTGGAGGGTTCCTAAGAATACTCTGCCTGATGATTTTGGTTGCTCTTTGCTTCAAGAGGCGCTGCTTGTGGCCGTGGGGTTATCTTGTCACACAGAGATCGGTGCGGATAACCCATTTCTCTCCCTGTGCGACCTTTCGACCTTCATGCAGTAGACAATCCTGGCCATGTTTGTGTAGCAGCGCCATGCCGACTTCTAATCCCACCTCAATAGGTTCTGTACCATCACTGGATTTACATGAGAACTTTTTCGCAGGACCAAGCTCAGGGTAGAAAACCGTCTCTCCACCCACACAGCCGGTTGACGGGCCCGTCAGATAAATAAGAAGCGTCCATGTCGTTCTCGCTGGCGTTGGTGGATCTCCCAGCAGCTTGAGCACATTCGATTCGTCATCTGGGATAGACATCGTCAGTGATGCTCTAAACATAGTGGGGTACAACCCAAGGCGAGCTAATTCTGGTCTAAGTCCTAATCTCCAAACCTGTCATCTTCGGTACCCATACCGTCCAAACCGTAAGTATTCGAGAGCTTAGCAGCTTCATCGGGCAATGCCCATATGATGAAAGTCACAATTACTCGTACTCAGGTGAAAAGGGGGTGAGGCCAAAACGGCCGCGGATTCTCTGGATCAGAAAGTATGGAAAAAGGATGGAGTACTATATAGGTCCACTGGAAGATTCTTCATGCCAGAACGCCTCTAATATGATATGGCATAATGCATAGCCACAGCTGTACAGTGCGAGGTGTGAAATGTACGAAAAAGGTTCCGAGCGTGGTTCAAATCCATACTCAAAGTTGCGACGTACTGGAAAAGATGGGATGTTAAAAAGATTGCAGTAACGCATGTTGATAAGCCTGATGAAGAGGTGCCAAATATTTGGTAGGAAGCAAGGGTTGGACTGACTGAAAACCCGGAAGAAAGTGTACATCAAAACTTACAACGTTGACCAAAAAATTGCCCTGAACCTATGATACAGTCAATATGTTGGGCAACATCTAGATGCTAAGAGCAAAGGGAACTACCATAGCGATAGACTCGTATGCATGGGTTTAGCCCAACTACTTTACCGCCCCATAGTTTCAAAGACTCTTTGGCTGTCAAGCTATGAAGACCGTCACCTCTAGCAACACCGTTCACAAGATCCTTCAAAGCCGTTGAGCTCCATAGTTGTTCGGCGAGGGCAGGGTCATTGAATTGGATGCGATCATTGACTCTTACATGTTAATGACGTCAGATTGTTCCTTCGGATCAGATATGTATTGATGAAAAGCAGCCTTAATAGGTGAGAACACTGTATGTAATAGCTGCCATAGCTTCATAGCGTAGAGAAATTTCAAATCCAAAGGAAGGATCGAAATGTCAAATCCTCGTCTTTTGGCTTTGCTGAAGTGGTTTCTAACGGCAACGATGACAGGAACGAGACGTATTGCTTGCATAAGGTAGATGTGAAGAAGTTCCGTACCACCAAGATCTGACCCTCGAGCAGTTCATCAAAAGTCAAGTCTGCCGGAGGTACTAAGGGTGCTAGGAAAGGCCAATCTGGCATGGGTGGTGGTGGTACATTGCGCACTTTTGACTTCGAGATTCCTCCACCAGACTGTAGAGGCATCACGAGCTCAAATGATAAAAATAAAGCTGTAATAGTAGTATTTACAATACTCGAGGAGATTTGCGTAGGTGTGACGACCTGTGAAATCTTGGCACGCTAGTCACGGCCCACGAGGCACTAGCATCATTTGACTTGGAACTCTCAACGTTGGATCATTTTGTGAATTTATCCCACCAAGGTTTATATAATCTCGCCAAGCCAGCGTAGTGACACTTCTCTGGCAATTTGGAACCACTCTGCCAATTTTGATCAGCTCTGAAAGATGCGCAAACTTTAGAACTAGTGATAATGGATGGGGACCAGCCAATTGGCGATCACACAGAAAATGCTATATTAGAGACCCCGCAGTCTGGATCTCCAAGAGCTATGACAGCGATTACGTCTGACGTCCAAGGGAACTTGCAGTCTCTTGCAAAGCAAGCCTCAAGGCCTCCAGATCAGTTGGATGGTGTTAAAGATCAGAACCAAGATGACACCTCTTTAGACCCCTCAACAGTACCCATGACTGTGCCTACATCGCATACCTCAGATCCGCAGGCCGTAGAGTCTGACTACAAGGCAGTCGCCTCCACTCTACCGGGGAACATAAGTCCACTTTTCGTACTCTCAAAGGATGTCTCCAGGGAGTTGGACATGGACCGTTTTGCAGATGTCGTAGAGGAGCAATTCCAGCACGAATATGCGCCAGATTGGCCTGCAAGCCAGATCAGTGATGGATCCTATGGTACTTCTCATCAATATCCACCTGGCTCCATTGCCGAATCCGACGACAACCGGATCCAAGCATTTGCAAAGCTAGAGTTTGACGATGGAGAATTTTATATGAATACGTACGCGGTGGAGCTTGGGAGAGACCTTCAGGCTGCGCGTGAGGCAGAGGAGAGAGATTTAGAAGCAAGGAGTCAGTCGGACTACAGATCCAAGAAACGAAGCATTAGCAGAGGCGGATCGGTCAGATCGGACAAGGTCAAGAAAGAGAATGTTCAAAACCCGACGGATGTCTTCGTCAGTGGAAGTGGAGGGGTCATTGCCGACTATCAGAATGCTGGGAGTGGGAAGAAAGTCAAGAGGAAGAAGTCCAAGTCATGGAGCTCCTCATCTCGGCAGCTCTCCCGTAAGAGCTCGACGCAATTCAATGACCCTAAGACAGACTACAATGCGCTTGCAATGGCATCTTTGACGGACTCATCTCCTGGATTCTACGGCACTGGGACGGGAAGACAAATGCCGCCACATGATCTCACGCCATTAATACCAATACATCCGCCAGCAATCTTAGAGAGCCCATTAACAAGTTACAAAAGCATATCCCGGAAACACATCAGGATCGCGTTCAACTTCGATGAGCATCTTTTCCAGGCTGAGATCATGGGGCTGAATGGTGGCTTCGTTGATGAGGAATTTTATGATCGGGGGGCTACTGTAACACTTGTGAACGGCAGCATGATACAGATCGGTGGGGTGCGTATCTGTTTCGTGCTGCCAGACGTTCCTCCAGGCGAGACAGGTGCTGAAAGGGCATTGGGATCCGAACCACTGTCTGGTGGAATGATGAGTTTCGACATGGCCGACAGTAGCAGAGAGGAAAGCCAGGAAGAAAGTTCAGAGTCGGAAGAAGAGTGTGATACTCCGGATGCCATACAAGAAGAAGAAGAACCTGAGATCTCACGAACTCGAGGAAAAGGCAAAAAGAAATCAGAAGCGCCTCCACCGGCCCCGCCCAAGCGTAAAGGTCCGGGTCGACCACCAAAGAATGGCATCATTTCTAAAAGAGAGCAAGCACTTCAGGCGAAACAAGCCAAAGAAGATGCTAAAGCAAAAGCAGAAGGGAAGTCACTTGCTCCAACTGGGCAAGGCAAGGTCAAGAATGGAAAAGATGCTAAAGGCGCCAAGAGAGAGGAGAGCACTGTGCAGCCCAATGGGAAAAGGAAGTATACAAAGCGCAAACGAGCTGGGGGAACTGAGGACCAGCAGGCTATACGCGAGAGTACAGAGCATACAGAGCCAGTCCCACCCGACCAGGAGCGTGTAGCCACGGTGCCGCCAAAGCCCGCGAAAGAAAAGAAACCAGCCAAGCCTCCGAGGTCACCATCTCCAGTCTTCGATGAATCTCAAATGACGCCAGAGCAGCTTGCGAAACCGCAGTCTTCTTACGTAATTCTAATCCATGAAGCCCTTTCAAACTCGACAGCCGGACAAATGTCACTACCACAAATATATCGTGCAATAGAGAGACGGTATCCATTTTACAAGCTCCGTGTTCAGACTCAGGGCTGGCAATCCTCGGTCCGTCACAATCTTTCCCAACACCCTGCTTTTTGTAAGATCGAACGAGACGGCAAGGGATGGATGTGGGGCCTGGTGCCCGAAATACCAATAAACAAGGAGAAGAAACGAAGAGCAACGCCTCCTCCTGTGTCACAACAGCATTATTACCCTCCAAATCCAATGATGCAACACCCTTACCCTTATCCAAGCATGCCTCCCCCAAATGGTCACTTGCCGCCAGCTCCATATGGAAGTTACCCTGGGATGCCCCCAGGCCGCATACCGTACCCGCCACCTCCTCGTTCCGGGTTTCCATTGCCTCTTGTCAATGCTCAAAGCGAATCAACCTACCGCTCACCGTATCAGTCCACTCCACCTCCGGCACCCAATCAATCCGCGTCACAACCACAGCAGGCTTCGACTACAAACGGTTCGAATGGACACTATCCTACTGCTTTATCACAACCACCTGTACAGAGCTCCAACAACCAACCTACCCCAGGCAATATTGCTTCGCCATCTTCACACCTACCACCAGCCTCTGGAGCTTCCAGTCACGGCAATCACGAGCAAGACGTCAATCAAGCCGTTAGCAAATTCAAGGACGCCCTAATTAACAACATAGACGACAAAGTCCGAGGAGAGACGCTGGTTACTTCAGCTATCAATCGCGTCCTTGGCATCCAAGCCAAGTCCACTTTGCCCGGCGGGGTGGAGGATCCAAACGAGAAGACTATCATGGACACTTTCTCCCGCATGCTCGGCGACCTGAGTAAGAAGAATATGCAAGCCAAAAACCAGACATTTCAACCCAATCCCTTAGTCACCCTCACCGAGACCAGCGCTCTGAATCTGGAAGCTCCCACAGCAACTGCGATCGCTGCGGAGAAAGCCGCCAAGCTCGCTCTCACCAGCGGTGATGGCGCTCCGCCTGCTGTGCATGAGAATGGCGAGGCTCAAGGGCTGAATGGCGCCACGAAGCGAGGCCTGGAGATTGAAAATGGGACTAACGGTAATGACGCGGGCCAGCCGGAGGCGAAGAGGGTTGCCTCTGGAACATTGGAGTCATGATGGAGAATTTGATGACGGTCGATCCAATGATAGCTTGCAATGTATTGTTTCAATACTCTTCATCGAAGTTTAAGATGGATTGTAATGGCATGCTAGTGGGATCATCACAAACGAGATGAGTGAGCATAGCGATACGGTTTCTTTGGGTGTTGCTTGACGGCACAAAGGACATCGTGGGCGTGCTACGGCATATGAGCTTGCATGTGGGGTCTGAAAGTGATACCTTAGCGTTCGAGGAGCTACTAGATGCAAAATTCTTTCACGTTTGATGCTGTGCATGAGGTATGCCACGAGACTATGGCCGCCATGTCCAACGCCTACTTTACTCCAACAGTCCACCCATGCATTCGATAGATGGACGAACGCGCCCTAACCGCCATCTGTCTCCACCATGCAGCAAAATCAACAACCCAGCAGTCGATGGAAAGGGAGGTCATTGACACAGTCATAGGATCATAGGATCATCGGGCAAGCGGATACTAAAATTCGCTCAAACAGCCTCACATCGCCATCTCAGCTTGTAGTTTCCGTAGCTCCTCTTCCTCGTCTTCTTCCTCCACTGGCGCTTTCGACTTCCCTTTGACTGTGCAGCAATCTACAATCAGCGATTCCTCCTAGTACACAACTCTATGTCCAGGGGAAGGACTTACTTTCTCCATTCGCCGCGTTCGGCGCCCTACTTAAGCTGTCTGCCACCGGCACAGTCCCCGTCTTCAACATCTTCTCGTCCAGGTTTTCTTGCTCCAGTGCCGCCAAATCGGCTTCCAATTCGTCTTCGTCGATAGGCTCGGTGATGGGCATAGAAGTGATGGCGTTGCCGATTTCTTGAGTGAGTTCGTGTTGTTCGCGGAGTTGCTCCCTGCAAGAGCTCCATCAGCATTCTTTGGTTGTGGAAATATCGGGGACTACCGATGAGAATGGCCCACATTGTAGTATCCACATCCTCCATAGTCATCTTCCCATGAATCTCCTTCATAGCTTTGCCGGCATTTTTCATGGCTACGAGCGTCTCTTGATTGATGTTTGCGGATTCGATGGAGTAGATTTGTTGCTCGAGCATCGATATTTGGCCGTTAGTCTGTTCAAGGGAGTGCTCGTGCTGCTTCTTTCGTTTTAGGGCATTTCGAGCAGCTGCAACGAGAAGATACGAGACGGATCAGCTTTCTAATCTTTACATAATTCACGGACTAAATCCATGACCTCTCCTCCTGGGTTATTTCTCACGTGTAGGATAAAGGCTACCCACCAGTCTTATTCGATGTTACGTTCTCCCTCGCTATCTCATCCTGCTTGGCCATCTGGTTTTCCAAATGCCGTTCCCTCTTCTGCAGCATATCAAGCTGCTGCCGTAGATCGAGAATCGCTCTTTTAGGTGCATCTTTCCTCTTCTGGCTCGATTGCCCTCCGAACCAGGCTCCCCACATTTTGACGTTCGCGTTGGGCTCGGAGCCCCTAGAGACGTAATCTTCTTTTCGACCTCGTCCTATCAACTTAATGGAGCAGTGCGCGGTATCCTGTAGAGAGCTGTAGAAGATATGGGAGCCAAGGAATCGAAGTCGGGCTTATCCGAGGTGGTCACCACTGAGGGTCCAGAGAGCGTTAAATGCTTGATCCAAGATTGAGGATCGTCTAGTGTATGAGTGCCTAGCAGACGCGTGTATTGCAGTAATAATTAGAGAGACGAGTGGCTGCCTTGTGTGTAGACAATAGAGAAGTCCCAATAGCAAGTATGACGAACTACCTTGGAATATCTAGTACCTTTCGGGACTAGAGCGTGAAGCAGAAGAACACACTCCTGAAATCTTTCACTTCAACCGCGGAACAGCTCCATCATGAGACTGCAATGAGAGCGTAAAAGTCTGGACATGGATTACAAATCGTCTGTATCCTGTCGGGTTCCATGGGCACCATGAGCAACGGGCCACTTCCTACAACTCTGACCTTTCTCTCCTCCCTACCTACCAGTCCCACTGGCTCTAAAGTCCGCTTCCTAGGATGTGTGACACATTACACGTTATCCAATGCTACTCTGTCCTTACAACATTCATACCCTGCCTCACAAGCTGGGACTGTGGTCGCATTGGTGGACGCGAGCCTACTGCTTGAGGGTCTCAAGCGGGAGAATACGCAGGTGGGTGCCTGGGTGAATATCATAGGGTACGTTGAAGGCGTTTATGGAAAAAGGGAAGAAGTGAAGAAAAAGTCGAAGTCAGGCGGAGAAGGAATTGCCACTGGTAGCGATATGGAGCCCGTGAACGTGAGGATCAAGGCTGTCGTGATGTGGAGTGCTGGCAGTTTAAAGCTAGGAGCATACGAGGCAGCATTGGAGGAGAGACTACGACTGTAGAAGAGAAACGGTTGATGATTCTGGGAGTCTATAAAATACTTTTGCTCATTGTGTACGGCGAATATATACATAGCCATGGGCTCTGCGTCGACACCTAGTTCTACGAGTAAATCTGCAATGATGTTTTTCCATGATCAAGGCTAGCACATCACGGTACACCTCATCCGCTCTTTTTCGAGTCCCTCAAAATATATCACAGACAATGTTCGCAAATAGTGATTAAACAGTCTTGGGATGCTGCCACCTAGTTTCGACGTAAATGTACAACACGAGCTTTCTTGCTCTCCTTTGCGCCACGAAAACGGGTTGCTTGTAGCAAATCCGCTCTGCCACCGTACATTCCTGCCTGGAGAAATGTGTCATGTCAAGACACGAATGCCATCATGCTAAAGAACGAGTCATAAGTCTTGCTATCCACCTCCTCTTCCTGTACATTCGTTTATAATGCCATTGCAAGCTTTCTCACGGAAGGTGGAAATGGTCGTAAACCCCAAAAAGAATAGATGTTTCAGCTGTAAATAGCAGGCAATCCAGTAATCTCACTAAGTCGGTTCTGTCGCTTGGGCTCTCTATCTTCTTTGGCCAGCCATGACACCTTGGCCATTTTGCATTCCCATACCGTAGGGATTAGCGTGGGGATTAAAGTCTTGCTGCTGTTGAAAATAGCCGCCTAGCCCTTGTTGTTGGGATACTGGGCAGTCCTTGTGCTGCAATAATAATGTTTTAAGGCCGACGATTTCTTCTCGAAGCGACGCCACCTGAGCTGACAGAGAATCGTTCTCGCTGCTGAAGATCTCTACCTTAGCTTGTAGATTGGCAAGCCATTGCTTCTTACGCTGTCGGCACTTTAATGCTGCCACCCTAGACAGAAGTCAGAAGGAAGGAAAGCCGATTCTCATCGAAGAATCTTACCTATTTCGCTCGAGGAAATTCTTTCTCTTCTCTTCGTCAGTCATCTTTTTTCCATCCGCGTGATACTGTTCTTCTTTAATATTAGGTTGTTCGTCGTCTGAATCCATACCATCCATATCCATGTTCATCCCATTGTTGTTGCTCTTTTGCTTCTTGGCAGATGGCTGTTTTAAAGCCGCGTCTTCCGATTTTCGTTTTCCATTGCTCGCTGTTGCCTTACCACCTGAGGCACGCTTACCCCTATTCCGTGTAGCTGGCTTACTTTGATCACCACTATCAGAGATGTCCCCACTCATTTCGCTCTGACCACCTATTGAGCCATTGTGGCGTGTTCCCTTAGACATTTGTGGTGAGGTTTCGTGGGATCGATTATTCAAATTGGTGTTTGCCGCATTCCGCACAGCAAATTGATTGTTGGCCTGTGCGCCATTACCAGCTTGGGCGAGGAGGAACAAGCCGTTGGCAGCATCGTTGTCGTGCTGTCCAAACGTTGGCTGCTGGGGCTGTGGTTGCAATGCAGGATCCATCGGTGCGACTGGTGCTCTCTTGTCTTCAATTCGCGAGCTTGCGCCGTTTGCGCCCGGCTGAGCTCCCTTCTGAACAGCTGCTGCGTTCATAGCAGTCCGATGGAAATCAAGTGTACTCGGTGTGGCTCCGCCGCTAGCCAACTGCTGGTACAATGCTTGTGAATTAGGACTTGGCGCCGGGAACATAGAACCGCCACCTCCAGGCGTTAAGCCAGTCCGAAGCGAGGACTCGTTTGGTGTCACACCTGAAGGAAAGCTTCCCCTAAGTGAAGGATCAAAATAATCGCCCGGACCAGCACCGACAGGTCCTCCCAGCATAGCAGGACTTAAAGGTCCTGATCTCAATGAGCCAGCCCAGCCGTATCCGCCTGCAGAAGGACCGTCACCTGCGATTGGTGCTGGAGATGTCAACGCTGCCACAGGTGGCAGCAACGACTTATTGACTGGGAGCTCTGACGACGGGTTGCCGAAGGATTGTTCGAACGGATTCGGTTCACGAGAGAAATGGGAGTTGCCGTGACCTCCGGAGAAATAGTCTAAGCCTGCTTCTGTGTTCTGCTGCGATGGCGCCGGTCGCGGTGGGGGTGCAAGCGGTTGGCTTGTCTCAGCATTGGTTGCACCTTTAATATTCTTGTTGTCGACCTGATCAGGGGGCTCCTTGACGGTAGGTGGAGGATCTGTAAGGCGTTCAGCAAGCGGCGATAACAAGGCTTTCGGTGACGGCGCATTGAGAATGGCTGCACATACCTGATCGCGGCGGCGTCTTCTTCGAGGTCGATTGCAGATTGGAGTCGTTTGAGCTGTCTTCAATTGCCATGCGTCAGTCATGTGATGTCGACGACATATGGAGTCGAGCAAGGGCCGACGAGGTGGTCGGAGATGCAGCGCGGCATGGTCAGGGGTTGAGTGGTGACGAGGTGCAGGTGGAGCGATGAAAGAAAGCACGCCGGGATGCGACCAACCTTCTATTTTGATAACACCGGTCTTGCTATCCATGGGCGACGTCCTCGTGGCGAGGTGTTGTGAGGGTCGTTGGGAGACGGCAAGTGACATAACTGGCTGATAAATGACGGAAGCAGAGAGAGGCGAACACCCTTTTGGCGGGGGGCGAGCCTAACCACGCATAGTTTCGAGTTTCACAGGAAGTTGCGTGCGTAGATTGCCGATCTTTGCAGAGGGGGGTTGATCAGGATCTCTGGTGAGGTGGAAGGCTCGCTTGCAGGCTTGCAGGCTGGGGCAGCGTGAGTATGCGAGTGGCAGATGGCAGAAGGAATGACGTTGCGATGATCAAATCTTTGGGACACTGGGCTTTTTCAAAGGAGCAGCCTCGGGGGTTCCAGCGCTAACCGCATGGGGACTTCGCCCTCTGACCCCTCTCGCACGTGATCCATCCTCCGAGCCAATCACTGGGCGTACCGACCTTCTCACGAGAAACACGGCTGGACACGCTTGGTAATCACTTCTGTCGATAATGCAACGGCCTGCCGAAGGTAGACACACCATCTACACCAACTATTGGTATGGTATTTTTACTTGCTTGCACTGCGATTCCATCGTCTCCATCGCTGGCTCGTACATCTGTTCCCAACATTGCGTGTGAGGAGCCCTGCGGATGCAGTGGCATAACATGTGCCAACGTCTGCCATGATGGTGAACTTCGACGAAAGCGGCATTCGCGAGCCCATGAACGTTTGGAATAGAGGGGTGAAGGGCCCCTTGGTAAGCCAGGGGCGAAACGGGTGGAAGATCAATTCACTACATCCGTATGCGAGCCAAATTGAAATCCTCTGAAACCGTTTCTTCCCACCAATACTTTTCAACGCCATCCTTCTCGTACGCGATCTCTTCCAGGGCTGACCATCGCGGAATGGCATTGTGTCCAACAAAGGGTGCAACATCGCCATTGGCGACAGCATATTGGATAGCCGTGTAGACTAGCCTTGTGAAGAACGTAATGCCCTGCTCAAAGAAGCTGTTCGATCCATTGGTGACCCCGGAATTGTATTGTAAGATCGCAACTTGAGGTGAAACTTCAAGTTCACTCACGGCATCAAGGAAAGAGTCACTTGGGACACGAGTATCAGAGTCGACCAGCAGGATGTATTCTCCAACACGCACATTTCCCTCGGCAGTTGTCCCTCCTTGATCTTCCTGGGCTACCTCCGTCAAGCACCTTCTATATTCCCGATCTTCGTCTTCTTGAGTCCACTCGGATCGGCGAGGGACATTAGCTAGTTTCTCTTCAATACGAACGCTGACCGCCAACGTGTAATTCATACTGGAAGCCTTTTTGAACTTTCCTGGGCGGACATAGAACTCTCTGCCTTGAGCCGACGCTGGGGTCTGGCACCACCAAGGGAACGGACCTCTCCTTGTCGGTGGCTCCTTATGCTTCGGACGTGAGATCCATCCAATCTTTTGCTCCACATAGTATTGTTTCCGTGACTCCGCCTTCTCAGAGTTTATTACCTGCATGCCATCTTCATTGACGAAGATGTTCGCACTACCACCTTGCATCTCATACGTCCGGATGGCTTCCTGTATGGACGCCATGGTTGGCATGATTGTTTCTTGTAGACTCTCTTTATATACAGGACATTGAACGGTAATGTGGGGAAGGCCGTTGCGAGGGATTGGCTTTGATCTTCGACCGGAGTAAGACTTCGAGTTGATTCTCATCTGATTTGTTGGTCCAATGAGTTGGACAATGCAACCGACAACTGATTGCATAAAAAACTATTGCCACTCAAGGTTTTTCTTGAAGTCCCTAAGCATCGACCGAAAAGGTTGAGAGGAAGGGCCAGCCCCGTTTGTGTCTTCATTAAGGCCCGTGACCGCGCCGGGGCGTACGGAGCTCTTGAGTCGCCTGATCATGATACATAAATTGAAAGTGCTCTAAATTTGAAGGTCCAAAGATTGTGCATGGCCAGAACCCGAGGCGCTAGAAGTTTCAGGGTAGGGCTTTATTGTTATGAGAGAACAGATTAAATTCATGTGAAAAAACTAGAAACACTTTGGCATTCCGAGGCCTGGATGTTGCGCTATACAAGGCGCTTGAGGGAGACAGGCGCGTCGAAGAGAATGTAAGACATCTTCATATGGTCATAAGAACACATTTCAAGATCTGAAAGCTTACAAAATTAACCTGCTCAATTTTCCAAAAGGAAAGGCAATGTAGGAAGCCTTCTTGCATATTTTCTCACCCTGATAGAGTTGGGTCCCCTCGGAACAGACTGATCAAGAGACATTGGTGGTTGCAACAGGGGACCTATGTTTAGTAACTCGTTCCCCTAGTAATAAATTGCCTTTTTGTGATTCACCGTTCTGATCCATGGCTGGACCAGCACTTCAACACCATTCGTGGGCCAATCTTGAGGGGCGGTTTTGAGCAGTGAGCCCCATTACTTTGGACCAACTCAGCTGCAGACCGATAAGCGATTCCTAAGGTGCATCGCTCGCCCTCCCAGAAACTGCGTCGATACCCACATTCTATTCATGCAAGAAATAAGACTTTCAGACCAGATCGAATGGTTGCCCTGTGACTTGACCCACAATCCCTGGAACAAGGCTCGGAGGGATCTTGATGGACACCGTGGCGGACGCAACGCCAACTGTTTCAAGACAGACTAAAACATCTATGACGTTGATAGGCCAAGGACAGTGAGGCAGACCCTTTTTTCGCGTTGCTGAACTGCTAGCTGCATCTCAATCACCGCCATTCCGAACATGGATAGCCCTCGCGCACAGTGAATCTTTCGGTATTTAAGATTTCTTGTTGGTGGGGACGACGTGCACGCTCTATACCGATATCATGTGGTGCTATGGTCTTTTCCCATGCTTTCTGCAGCCTGCGTCTCCTTTAGTCATCAATGTATGACTAGTTTGGACGGACCAACCACAGGCAGCATCATGCGACCTAGGAATGAGTCCGAGTAGGACATCTTTCAATGTTGGCACAGGAGCAGAGTCAAGTCGAGCACGCGGAGTAGCTGTCGACATACATACCTTCCTGCTAGGACTCGATTGACCATTGCTCCCCTAATTCAATGGTCTCATCAAATTCCCTTACTAGCTTTCAGCCTTTTCTATGGCGAATGACCACACGTTCATAGAATAAATTGCCTGAACTGTAGCAATGTGTTTCGAACTTCCAGCTTCAGATATCGTTTGGATTGACGAATAGTGATTGTCGAGGACGAAGGGTGCCAGCGTACTGATTCCATTTGTGGATGATGCCTAAATGGCCTTCGACATATCCATTCCCGGATGTAGCTTCGCCTGACGCAGACAGGCGTTGTCGTTGTCACCAAGAGTTCCTGGAGATTCCCAAGGCTGGGCGAACTTATGTTGGCGAAGCGTCACTCGTAGTGGACGACAATGGCTCACAAACTCACATAACTTCCTTATTGAGAATGAAACGAGCCTAAAATATTTGTTGATGAAAGCGCTATTTGGAAATTCTAATGCAACATCCATTACATAAGTGCTTTGATCACAGCCTCCAGGTTCACAATGCTTTTTCCACTTGCCGCTCTGATCTAAGCCTATCGCAATGATTTATCTTTTATATTGATTATCCAGAGAGATTGAGTCATCTTAGCTGTGCTGCTCCTTCTCGATGCCGCTGTTGTACAGGAATTGGTTTGTTGACATAAAAGTCTGCTGAATTCATTGCACCAGACGCCCTAGCCATTCTGGCGGCCTCTTGCTGTTCATATTGTTGGGAGAGGTATTGCAAGTCTTCAATTTGGCTCTGAGCATGACCAGAATCAGCACAGGCGGGGAAGTGCTCATCGTTAAGTGTTAAAGATAAAGGACTTACCTTGGTCAATGGTCCTCCCGGATTGTTGATCAGGTATCCTTCACGTTGTTGGTAGGTGAACGGTCTTACCGAGGCTTGAGGTCCAAGAAAATAATGCACATTGCCGAACATAACTTGACGGGAGATCATGTAGCCAGGAACGAAATATGAGGTATATGTAGTGCCGTCTCTCGATGGTGAGGGCATTCTCTAACTCATACACTTGATGGAGTAGTAGAAGGAGTTGTCAACAAGTCTTAACTTCTTCATCAACTCCATATCTGTAAGTGCAAGTCTTTATAGCATCAGGGCATCCTCGCCTCACAGAACAAGGGTGTTCTGTCCTAGAGTCATGGTGATTACCTCCATATGCAGCGATTAGATCAGTGTACTTGAAAATGGTCCCGGAGAGTCCTCTTTGGTGAACTCAAACGGCATTATCGCCTTGCCAACACTGTTGTATAAGCCCATTCGAGCAGACTGTCGCGATTACTTCGCAGCCACCTATGACTTAGGGCGATACTCGTCTAGTGAAGGCCCCGTAATCGTGAAGCTTCAGATAAAATTGGAAAATTTCCGGGAATGCAGGACTATCAAACCCTCTGACTAGGTCTTAGATCTCATTGGTAGCCTTGCCGGCAATGGTTGCTCATGGCGCATTCAGCAAAATCCACCTGGGCTGCTAGAGGAAATGCATTAAGAAAATGATAGATTTCAAGAGCCATTACAATCTCATTAAAGAATATCGCAACTGGCAGTCCGATCGATGATTGTGCGCCCTACCTCGGTGAACCTCCGGGCATTGCGCCAGCGCTTCGCGCGAGGCTCATTTGTTCCTGGGCTAGCCAATTAGCGTCGTCGAGGCATGGAATAAGACAAGAGTACTGCTGATGTGTATCCCTGCCATTGGTATCCATGCCGTGTTTCTCAACGTGGACGACTCGAAATCACTTGCGGGATAGCTTCACTCCGATTGTCATTTAGTCTCAGGTAGGGTATCAAGCTACTAGGAATCAATCCAGACGTGAAGCGTTATCGACCATTGCAACAACGACCGAGGCCGCAGTTGACAAATTCAGAGGCGAAAGCGTGAAGCAAGAAAGACTGCGATTGCATAATGACTCCGACTGCCACCGAAGGAAACCTATACACATTTCTTCCATTATTCACCTCTGACCAACTCAGCTTCCTCTGTACGTAGTGTAACTCCAAGGACCCAATAGCAACGGGACATGATAATGCCCTTCTTTTGGCGACACGAAAAATCGTACCTCCACTTCTGGAAAGAGAGTGTTTTCCTCGCCATAGTATGCGCCTGTCTCAAACTTCAGTGCCCAGACTAGCCTACTATCTGGGTGCTCGGATGATTGCTCGAAGACGGACTGCAGGGAGGGGCCATCCAAGCCTTGCCAATTCATAATCCGGCCATCTGCATTTGTTAGGGCTTTGAAGGGAGCAGAGGGACCGAGTGGGCGGAGGAGAGTGAGCGAAACCGCGAGGTGAGACGCGGGACGTCCAGTAACGAGGTCAAGGACGTGACAGGTTATTGGGTCCTTGGATGGAGCTGCTGAGAGATTGGAGGCTGTTGCGGAGGGCATCTTCTCATTCGAGCTGCTGATTTTCTCCATTTCGAGGGAGGGCGACGTGCAGTGATCAACCCGATATTGTATGTGTTTGAAGCCAATGCACGTGAAGGGTAGAATAGAACTCAGAGAAGATCTGGTTTCAATAAACCCCCATATTCAGGACAGTCCTGATGCTTGCTCACCCTGGCTGCGCGCAGCGGGACCGTTTGGTGTCACGGCTCTGAGTCAGGCCGAAGCAGGCCTAGACCACAGGGATCTTCGCTTGCGGTCTAGGCTTGGAGCGGCCCCGAAGTCCCCTAGAGCTCCAAGCTCCTTTCCCTGTGGCTACGTCACCTCTCCTCCGAACAGGCTACCAGCTTGAGTACACGGATTTGCCGTCAAGTTACGTCCACGGACAACAACAATAAGATACAGTATTCGACCCAAATATCTTGCGCCACCATGTCCGCAACAGTAGATGCCGACGCCGACGACCTTGCGCCAACCCTTGAGTCTATAATCAACCAAAAGTCCCTCCGCTGGGTGTTTGTTGGTGGAAAAGGTGGAGTTGGCAAGACTACAACGTCCTGCTCTCTTGCGATACAACTTGCTCGCGTCCGCAAATCAGTGCTTCTCATCTCCACCGATCCGGCGCATAACCTTAGCGATGCCTTCAATCAAAAGTTTGGCAAAGAAGCGAGACTGATAGAAGGTTTCACAAACTTGAGTGCTATGGAAATCGATCCGAACGGAAGTATTCAGGACCTGCTGAAAGAAGGGGGAGAAGGGGCTGAGGAGATGATGGCGCAGACGGGAGGGATGGGAGGCATGATGCAGGATTTGGCTTTTAGTGTTCGTACTTTATGCTGGCCACAGAGAGATCAGGGCATCGCAATTGATTATGGTTCTAGATACCAGGCGTGGACGAGGCAATGTCTTTCGCGGAGGTGCTCAAACAGGTCAAGTCGCTATCTTACGAGACTATCATCTTTGACACCGCCCCTACCGGTCACACTTTGCGATTCTTACAGTTCCCTACGGTAATGGAGAAAGCACTTGCCAAAATTTCGCAGCTCTCCACCCAATTCGGACCCATGCTCAACTCAGTCATCGGTGCCCGTGGTGGTCTCCCAGGTGGCCAGAACCTCGATGAGCTAATCGCAAAGATGGAGACACTCCGTGAGACCATCTCAGAGGTCAATACACAGTTTAAAAATCCCGACATGACAACCTTTGTCTGTGTGCTGATACCCGAGTTCCTGTCATTATACGAGACGGAGAGAATGATCCAGGAGCTTTCGTCGTATCAGATTGATACCCACGCACTTGTGGTCAATCAACTTCTATTTCCGAAGAAGAGTAATGACTGCGAACAGTGCAACGCAAGAAGGAAAATGCAGAAGAAGTATCTGGAACAAATCGAGGAACTATATGACGAGTTCAACGTCGTCAAGATGCCACTACTAGTAGAGGAGGTCAGAGGGAAGGAGAAGCTGGAAAAGTACATCACATCTAACCCATTTTCAAACATTTCGCTGACCATCACATCCACACAGCTTCAGCGAGATGCTGCTCAAACCCTACCAGCCTCCAGAATAACGACGATGTTTCATTGTGATTCACAGGATTCTAAGAGCTCCTAGCCATAGTTGTTAGATGATCTTCCCAATTACGAGCGCATTGAATTTGATATTAGCGTCTTTTACACAGCAATACATACCCATGCGCACGCACAGAATATCCAACATCTATCATTTGGAAATGGTTGGCAGCTGACGTCCATATGAAGTGCCTTGCACGGCACGTATTGATCCTGCGACATCTGCTGGCTTGAAAGAACGATGTTTAACTTCAAGAGTTATACACTGCATCCTGTCATTCCCAGTCTGTTCTGCAGAGTTGAAAATCTTGGTCCCTCACTTGGAAACATATCATGGCCTCGGTCCTTCGTGAAGTGAGCGAATCAGCACTTATTGGGCCATACAGACAGCGCGCGCTCTCCCAATGAAGTCAATAAGCGCACGCTTTCACGGAAGTTCCCCTCTCAGCAATATCATCTTGGACGTACGTACCCTCGACCTTATCACCAATCGATCCGCTTCACAGCTTGACATTGTGAGAAAGTTTGGACCGGATTTGACACGATGGAATACTTGAACAGAATACCTGGAACCAACTCCAAGAATACTCGTGGTCAAAAGTTCATGATTCACGATATCAAAATACTTTTTTCGGACTACTGCGTCTTCCCTATGTGAGGACTATGATATAACCAGGGCTTTCAATGCGACCGATCTCTCAGTCTCTCAATCATCTTCAATATTTGTAACACACTTCGAGTAAAATGTGATGTATCTCTAGTAATACTTAAGTAGCAATGATACATAGTCAACTGGTATGAGTAGGACATAGGGGATCCGAATTCGCATTTCACTTGATGCAATTCTACTTTGTACTCTACTCGCGAGAGATACAATCTGCTGTCCTCTTACTGACTTTGTACTTCAGAAGCGACAGTTAAATCTTCTATTGGTCCTACCCCTTCGTTTCCGATCAAGACAAAGGTCGGTTGAGGATTGAGGCCCATCGGCTGTGCTTTGAGTATCACGCTCTCGATAGAAAGCGAGAAGCTGAAGCTACGAAAGCGACGCTTTTAGCTTTCGTGGGGAGGAATCGGACACTTTAGATTTGCCTCCAGCCAGGAAGATCGAAGTTCGCGAGACAGAGATCTTTCGAGCCTTTTCTTTTTAATTTCGTTTATGAGTTGCCTTCAGCGGCCCCAACTGTATCATGTGTTCGAGTTACAGGTACGTCGATTGTAACCTTAAGTCAGAAGGTGGAGCAAAATTCCTGGGCCTCGAGTGCCAAACATCATAATAGGGCTGCGGGAGACACTCGAAGCGATTGGTGGATCAAGCGAGCCTTTTATTTACATCGGCCCGCCGCGTCTTTGAATCCTGGCGCTGACTTTGAGCTCATCTGTGCAAGTCATTCTGAGATTGGGGATGCACGTATGGGTGATGAGAGAGCTCAGCGCCTGGATGACGCGCTGTCATCTCTTGTCGATACTTTGATCCCAACCTTGCCCAATGAGGACGAAGCTACTGCTGACGAGAGGCACGATGATGCCTTGGACTTGGCTCGGAGTTTCCTCGAAGGGTATATGGCGATGAGTGGATAGTACAAGAAAAAGCTGATTAGATCGCGTAGTCATCGCGGACCTGCAGTTGTGTCAGATGTGAATCATGCTGCCGACCTCATAAAAAAGAAGCGTGAGCTTGAATTGGCAATACCCCACCTTAACATCAACGAGCTCATATGAATAGTGCTGCACGACAACGACTCTCCGGACAAGGCTGTCCAATTCTCGAACCTCTATGCTCGCCTCCTGACCCAGCCAGTGCTTTCCCAGAAGTGGTCTATTCTCTACCTTTTACATCAGCTGGCAGACTCGAACCCTGAGGGTGATGATGCTGTATCAGACGAGGGTCGACAGGTGGACGGTAGAGGTACGAGAACAGGAGGGCTGAGAGCATCTCAAGATGATCAGCTATTCAAGGACGCGTTTGCTTCAGCTGGACTGCCTAGGCTGCCATTGCGTGAAAGCTTGCCGACAGCTGAGCGATCCAATGGTGCACCACCCGAAAGGAGACGTATGAGGGATGGCAAGAAGCCTGAGGTTGCTCACAGCAGCGATGCAGAAATCGCGAAGAAATCATCTCAAGGATACTCCGAAGCAGCGCTCCTTCGTGATCTTCCCTTCACTCTCCAGGGTCTGTCATCAACCAATCTGCACTTCAGCTCTCTGACAACTCTGGATCTTCCCGCAAATCTACCATTACCAATAATCTCGTTGCTGCATACATTGGCAGAGCCATCACTTCTTTACCGAAGTCTCTCGGCCTTCGTGGATTCGCGAGATGAGGGATTGATAGGACAGAGCTTACGGTCAGCTATAAGTACCGAGTTGCGCTCCTACCTTGGTTTGATTGCAACTTTAGAGGGCGAGATACGAAGAGCCATCGCTTCTTTGAATAGCGTTGACCAGCCGCAGCAGGGTAGAATTGGCAAGGCTGGCGTTACGCTCAAAAGATGTGTTATTTGGACGAGGGAGGCTACCATGGGGTTACGACTTATGAGTGTGATGATTGAAGAAGCTCAGAGTAGGAAAGGTGGCCAGCTAATCTCTGTGATCCATGGGTTCTCGACCTCTCATGGGAATCCGTTTGTGGGCGCCTTTGCTGAGCGCATGCTATCACATGTGACACGACCTTTTTATGACATGCTACGCCAATGGATTTATGACGGTGAATTATCTGATCCCTACTATGAGTTTTTCGTGCACGAGCAGGAGTCTCAAGATCACGTCGAAGATCCCCGGAGAGCTCCAGCTACTAGCGTTTGGGAAGAGAAATACAGATTAGACGAGGCTATGATCCCAAGTATCGTGACAGAAGAGTTCGCTAGAAAAGTCTTTCTGATTGGCAAAAGCCTTAATTTCATTCGTTACAGTTGTGGCGATTCTGCCTGGGTAGAAGCTTACTGCAAGGAAGCTTCGAAGGAGCTCCGGTATGGAGACACTGCTACACTCGAGACTTCGATAGACAAGGCATACAAAGCTACAATGGCCCGACTCATCTATCTTATGGACGATAAGTTCCACTTATTTGAGCACCTGAACGCTTTGAAAAGATATTTGCTCCTCGGTCAAGGAGACTTTGTTGCTCTCCTCATGGAATCCTTGTCGACAAACCTGGATAGACCGGCAGGTAGTCAGTATCGACACACATTGACTGCGCAGTTGGAGCACGCCATCCGTGGCTCAAACGCTCAATTCGACTCTGCCGACATACTTCTTCGGCTTGACGCTCGACTGACGGAAATGGAAAAAGGGGACACAGGCTGGGACGTTTTCACCCTTGAGTATAAAGTCGACGCCCCTGTTGACGTAATAATCAACCCCTGGGCCAATCGACAGTATCTCAAAATCTTCAATCTTCTCTGGCGCATCAAGCGTGTCGAATTCGCTCTTGGTAGCACATGGCGGCGATGCATGACTGGTGCCCGAGGAGTGCTCGCCGTTGTAGATGCGAAAATGAACAGAGATTGGAAGACAGCACGCTGCTGCATAGCAGAGATGATTCACTTCGTCAATCAGTTGCAATATTACATTCTGTTCGAAGTCATCGAAGCATCATGGGACCAGCTCGATGCTGCAATCCACAAACAAGACTCCACCCTTGATGACCTGATCGAAGCACATACCAAGTACCTCAAAGCCATCACACACAAAGGCCTTTTGGGTTCCTCCCGACAAAACAGCACCACCGGTCACCGCGAAGACGTCTTCACCACCCAGCTCCACGAATTGCTCAAGATCATGCTGGCCTACAAAGAAGCGGTCGATGGCCTGTACTCGTTCTCCGTCGCCGAATTCACCCGCCGTCAAGAGCTCTCAGCGAAAATCGAGACCCGCACGGCACAAGGCAAGTGGGGCCTTACTGACAAAGACGAAGAAGAACTGAACTCCCCGAACCCCTTCACCTCAACCAATAAACCCTCCGCCATCGACGGGATCGATTCCCCCTTCCCAATCGCTGGCCTTTCCCTCAACGCAGACGACGCAATGCTCCCCGCTCTCCGCAAACGCCTCACAGATCTCGCGGCAGATTTCAAAACGCGCGTGAATAACCTGCTAGGTGACTTGATGGTGCAGCCTGATGTTGATATGAAATTTCTGGCCGTGGTGATGAATTTCAATGATGTTTATGCGCCTAGGAAGAGGAGACGGGAGCATCATAAGGCTGGGGAGAAGAAGACGCCGGGGCAGACGGAGACGGGTAAGGGGGGGAGGACGGTGTCGGGGGCGGATGAGAAGGAGAAGGGAAAGGGAAAGGAGGAAACCGTGGGTGCGGCGACGAAGATGGCCGCGAAGAGTGCAAGGGTGCCTGCGAAATGAGCGTTGTAGCCATATGGGTTTTGGCTGCGAGTACCAAAGGAGTTTCAAGGTTGGCGAAAGATGTCGGGCACGATGTATGATATCCACATGGTACATGGTTGGTCTTTTGAAAATATTGATTTTATTCCGAATCGCTTTCTTCACTCGAGCTCGTTCCAGAACCTGAGCTGGAGTCGGAGCTGGAGCTCAACGACATCATATTACCCCAGATTCCCTTCTTTTTCTGTTGCTGCTTCAACTTTTCCTTTCGTGCTGCATCTTCACTATCTTCGCTGCTGCTGCTGCTACTGCTCTCGCTACTGCTGCTGTCATCATCTGGCACTCCGGTCCTCGGGCGCCTGTGTCCTCGTTTCTTCTTCCGCACGCCATTGACTCCTCCCGTGCTCTCCACCTTCTGGGTCCCATTCACAGCGTCCCGACCTCGTGTCTCCTGCACCCCGTTCTCTTTGTCATCGTCGAAAACAATCTTCTTTCCCGCACTTCCCTTTGCAATCCCGCCCACAGAAATCTGCTCCACGCCACCCATCCCTCTGGATTGAATCGTAGCAGGGCCCCCCGCAGCAGGCCTACTGTTCCCCAAAACGGGATGCATCGGCGGCGCAGTCACAACCTTCACAACTTCTTCCTCCTCACCAACGCCCCAAAGCACAGTCTCTGCTCTCCGTCTCTTTCTCGCGCGCTGCTCCCACGCTTCTTTTTCGCCCAGCATCTCATACTCCTTATCCTCACGCTCGTCCTCTATATCCCGCAATTGCTGCTTGATGCGAGCGACGGCGGCGTCATAGTCGCGCTTTCGTCTTGCTATACATTGAGCGTCGGTCTCTTGGTCCATCTTCTCGCTTTCAATTGGTTCGGAGGAAAGCCACTTCGCATCCCCTGAGCGTATGGCGAGAGCTTCTTGCCGTATTCGAGAGCGTGCGGAGCCTTGGAGGCCACGGAGGTACCTAAGTAGAGCAGAATCGTAGGACGTGGGGATGTGGTCGAAGGAAAAGAGGTGTTTGAGGAGATGGTTTTGGTGGGGTTTGGAGAATTTCCAGGTGGTAGGGAAAGTGTGGTGAGTGGTGAGGTAGGTGAGAGCGGGGTGTGGGGATGGTGGTGGAATTCGTGATGACTTGTCGGGCTTCTTTAAGATCTTTTCTCTCTTTGTCTTCTTCGGTTTCTTGGCTGAGGGAAGTGAGTCTGAAGTAACTTTTGCGGTGGAAGCCAATTTGAGATGTGAAGCGGCCTCGTCTGACGTGGTGGTAGTAGCTTCAATTGATCTGAGGGCTGGACTGACACTTGTTGGGTCGAAGGAGGGATCAAGAGCTATCTGCTTGTCAAACCAAGTGTTATATAGCTGCTTGACCCCTTCACCGTCTTGGGTTTTGGTTTCGGGTGTAAATGAAACAGATTTGCGATTGGCCCTCGGTGTGACTAGGTCAGCAACCGGCGAGGTCACTGCTTCATCGCCATTTGCAGCAGATAAGTCGTCTCCGTTGGGTGCCAGAGCAGTTATGTCCTTCTTCGTTTTGGTTCTCTTTAATTTCTTCAGGGGTGTTTCGGTAGGTATTGTCTCGATGGAGGCGGGATTGCTGACATCTGCCAATTTTCTCCTCTTGCTATTCGCACTTTCGTCCCGAGTGTCCTGATGCTTAACATCGTCATCTGGCTCTTCTTTGGCAAACTTGAGCTTTAAGCCTAGCTTCTTCCATGCAGGTATGTGGGATGAAGTTGGCTCGGGATTGGCAGACATTGTGGAGTCTAAAGTTGCCAGCCAACCATATGGAATTGAAAGCAGCTCAGCATTCGCAATGCCATCCTGTAATTTTTCCAAGGTCACGGTCGTTTGCGACAACCAGTCCACAGTAGATTTCCGATTTGGCGCTCTGTGTGAAAAACCAAACATTTAGGCCCGTGTCGAACGGATTTTACACTCGGGGGTAAGATGCTCCCTTGGAAGTACGTCATACGGCTTCCTATTCTAATTGATATCCAGGAGAAGCACATGAAGCCACTGTTGAGCGTGAACATTCTCAAATAAGTACCTACCTAAGAGGAGACATTCGGTCATAATCATCTCCTTGTCTTCCTATATCCCTTGCCCTTGCAAATGCCGCTCAGAACGCCTCGACGATTACGCTGAACGCCAGTCCCGAACGCATCGTAGCGTCCTCTATCCCTTGATGACTCTCTCATATTGCTGTCCCTTTACCGCTCCTCCGCTCATAGATGTCCGCACATTCCTCTTGAAGCCTTCTCTGTTGGACCGTAAATCTTCGGCTGCTTCCTTATTGAGAGGATCTGAGGCGTTGGGTTCGAGGAATAGAAACTGTAGATGATTGTGATCAGCGAATATTCCCTTTTGGATTCTAGTTTCTTCATTCGGTAGCTCAAGCGCCTTAACCCCTATAGTGTCATATGGCATACCTGTAACCCCACAATGACTGCGTTCAAATTCAGCACAGGCTTCCAATCCTCCCTCAATATATTCAGGCACACATTCCCCTCCAAATCGATATTCGGGTGGTAAATCTTCTGGGTGCACTTCACCTTTGGCGGATCATGGGGAAAGTTCTGGTTGATGGCAAAGTTGAAGTGGAAAGATCCGCCTTTATACATGCCCTCGTCAGGCTCGATCGTCAAAGTGAAGTTGAGGATATCGTCAGGGTTTGGGAACGAAGTTTTCATCGTCTTGCCGAGGGTGCCTTCGAGTTCTGCCAGATCTGGAAACAGCATTAGCTTGGCGATTCGCGCAGAGGAGAGCCTGCACGATTTTCACTTGCCCTTTTGTACTCGCAGTTGGGCAGCGGTAACCTTCTTCTTCTTGGGACCTGCGCTTTCGGCGTTGGCATCCTTTTGCTGCTGCTGCTTCTGTGGAATGAGTTTAGCCTAAAGGCAACGAAGGGTCGGTAGATCCATGACCTAGGCGATAAAAGTAGACCATACCATAGACCAGATTTTCAACATCCTGGCGACTTGAGCGATGTGTGGTGCAATGCGAAGTTGGGTTATACAGCTTATCGGCGCCAACGCGCGTTTTGGGGTATGGGGGGAGCAGCGAGGCTATGTCTATTCGAGGTTATTGAGTTGCTGTGACAGTACTCGGCATAATTATCTGAAGTTGAGCACTGCTAAGGAAAAGCGCAACGCTAAGCGATCAACCGTTTCATCAATGTTGTTTCGAGAAATCCCATGACGCTGGTTTCACAACATACAGATCACACATCTGCTAATCGACCATATCAAGAACGCCACGGACGTCATAGACGAAGTCTTTGATTCGTTATTTACCGTGATGTGATGCCAATGAACGCATGTCTTTTTTACATACGCAACGCTTATGATGCACCCAAATACACGGCTCCATTTCCAACTACAAACACATAATCCAGCAATGCTCGCTAGTCATCATGATCCACCTACTATCTGCGATTAAAGCAGCATAATAAGCCTGACTTGCCCAAGAACCAACAACATCCGATGAAACGGATTAAGGCTAGGCCCGCAGTAGCGTACAACAAGAAGTGGAAGAACGTCGTTGTCCTGCCAGTTGCGCCTCCTCCCTGTGAGGAGTCATCAGTACGTTAATGTGTAAAAGACAAATGGAACTTTGCCACGTACCATTGCGATTTTGTTGAAAGAGTCGCTTGTGATAGCCACGGACAACAGACCATTGGAGAATATCCAAGCGGTAACCAGTTTTGTCCTGAAGCTCTTGTATGAATCGTCCAAAGTTTTCTTTTCAGACACCACCGGCTCAATGTAGGGTTTCAGAGCGCGGTTGACGGTGACCTCAAATTGACTGTCAATGTCGGCCTGAGGCTTATCCGGTTCTTCAATGACCGCTGCTTTTCCGTCCCCTGACTTAGTCGTCTGGGCCGATGGCAAAACGTCTGCTTTATCGGACCCTTTGGTTCCCCACGAGACGTCATGCCAATTGCTAAAGGCGTAAACGTTGAGGATGTTGACATAAGAAGACATGATCAGAAGATACTGGGGGAAGGAGGTGAACATGTGCCAAGGGTCCATATACATGAAGGACGCTACGAAGTATAGTCCGAAGGTCGCTGCCAGAGCGATGAGGATGATACCCGAACTCTGGGATGAGAAGAAAGTCTTGAAGAACGCGCTACTTCCAGCATCGAATTTAATCTTTTCTGTGTGCGAGTCCGTGAAGGCTGAAATTACCAAGTACAATGACAGTACTACGAGGTAAGCTTGGATGATGGCGAAGACAACGAACGAGGTGATGTACGTCCATCTCGATCTGCACCCACCAATCAATGATCAAGTCTCATTTGGGATATGTGTCTGACTTACCCTTTTGGCCGGTTTCCTAAAGCCAAAATGAATTGCAGTAGGACAAATGCCAAGTAGATGTATTGAAGGATTGTATTCACAATCGGCGAAACTTCATCGCCAAATGGCCATCCGTGTTTGTCGGGGTTTGGGGGATGTTTGGGATCCGGGGGATTCGGATTTGGGCTGCCAACCAAATCCATGATGACGCTAGTTGTGAGCCAAAATGCAGCTAGAAAATCGATTAGGTTATTCGAATAAAGTCTACGAGGATGGAAGGAACTTACCAAGGGAGAACCATGACAGGATGACCGAGAAGACGTTATAGAGCATTTGTATGTGGAAGAAGAACATGCGGATGATGTTATGACTGCTTTTGTACATCCTCCCAAAATGCATCAAGGCATAGATACTGGCCGCAAAGGAACCGTTCAGCCACCTCCGACGTTGACCAATGAACTCTGGCGCTCCCTCGGGAACATCAGTCTCGCCTTTTGAGGCTTTTACGTAGGTCAAATGCCACTTGGACCCAGCTTTGGCGACCAACTCGAAACACAAGATTCTATCCTCGGCTAAGAACATGTTCTTTTTAAAAATGTTCATGTTTTCGATACCCTTGCCATTGTTCAATTTTGTTGCTGTATGGTCACCGTGGAAATACTGCGTGAGAGGTCGCCCCATAATCGCGCGGAACCGATAGGCCGAAAAGGCACCTGGAAGAACGCTCACATATCCAAATGAGCTCTCCAGAGGCTTGTCCAAAATGTTGCTGATCTTATACTCAAAATTTTGGGCTGCTACCAGCGGATTGAGAAGGTTTTTCCAGCCCCGACCCAACATGGCGTGAATCTCTCCGCAAGCACCGCCCAGGTCTTTGTCGTTATAGAAAGCTTCCCAGAGAGCAAGGAGTGACTTTGGGCCAGGCTTGGTACCAGCATCTAACAGAATGCAGACTTCAGGATTAAGAATGCGACCGAAGGCATTGAACAGCCATCGATGAGAATTGATCTTCTTACTATTCTTTTGCTTTAGACAGAAGATCATTTGAGTCGGAGGAAGTGTACTCGGGCCGTCGTCTTGAGGTTGGATCAATTTTTGGTTCGCTGTAACTGAAAGCTGCGTGGTGTACTCGAACTAATCATTTGTCAGGCTGTCCTCTTCGATTTCGCCAAGGAACATACTATGTGTGCCACGGTCTCCTTGCCGTCAACATCCTTCTTCATCACACCATCCTGGTATATACCGATTGTCGCGAGTACGTCCAAGGTATCTTTATCACATGGATCAATCCCATCAAAGACGAGGCAAACCACAATCTTTTGCCATGCGGGTCCACCCTTATTCCAAAACTCCGTCTTCTTAATGTTGACAATCTCTCGGACATTTTGCATGACACCATGCAGCGTGCGTGCGGTGAGCACCTTATCTTCATTGTAATAAGTGATGGCGATGAGGAGCTCCGTATGTCGGTTATACATTGCTGGGCGCAGGTTGTACCCATTCTTCAAGGTGAATTCGTTGGGGTCGCAGGTAGCAGCAGTATCTGAGATGCGTTAGTCACGTTCTAAACCTCGTCGGCTTTTTGGTACTATGTACATCTCAAATGCGTGAATTCTTCACTGCCCCCTTCAAGATCGTTCCGATATTTCGCTTGCACGGCATTTTGTATAGCACTAGGCACCGGATAATCCACACTCAGGACTGATCCCTGAACGAGCTTCACCTTCCTAGTTGCGTATCTCCTCAAGCTCGTCGCCCCTGGGGCCTGTCTTTGCTTCCAAGCTTCTGTGGAGCTGGTGTCGCTCCTCTCGTATGGAGAAGGTGCTCGGCCCGGTACTCCGAAAGCCGTTGAAGGATCATCGAGACTTGAGCTGTAGCCATCACCAGGAAAGCTGTTGTACGGAGGAGCCGCTGCCTTGCGGTCTCCAACGTAAGATTCAGTCAAACTGTAGTTCGAGGCGGGGCGGATTGGGGGAGTGACCGTCCGCGAGTGGGGTTCGTCGAAAGGTCCATTGAAGGGGCCGTGACCGTGCTCGAGGAGGCCTCTCTCATCTTCGTCTTCGGAGCCTTCATGTGGAGGAAGGTGATATTGCTAGGACAGATATTAGGGGCTTTCCCAGCATTGAAAAATTAAGGGGCTTACGTTGCCGCGGGGAAGGTCGTGTAGCCGGTGATCTTCTTCAAAGCCACCAGCTCCAGGAGAGGCTCCTCGGTACGACATTCTTGCTAGATGGGGTTTGTGTACCAAATGAGGAAGGAGTCCGCAGGAGCAGGAAGGAGCGAGGGTGGTGAGATGTCACAGGAAGTAAACAGAAGATCCAGGCCGCGGTCAGTGCTACCTGGACAGGAGGTAGCAGTAAGTCAGTAAAGGGAGATGAGGTCTCGGTGACCTATGCTGTAGGTCGGGAAGGATGGTCGATATGGTCGACGGAGGGCTGCGTGGAAAAGAATGGACGTTGAGTTCAGGGGATTTACATGAAATCCTTCGGCTGTGTTTCGTGACCAGGATGCCTTCAGATGTGGCTTGACCAATAGGATCAGATCATGCCGCGCTCCGGGGACACGAATTGCTGCAGGTATTATCCAGTATCCACGAACATGAACAGACTTGAGGCGTCTGATCGATGGGTCTTTGCGAAACTACGTGGAGGCCGATGGAGTCCTAATGCGGTGAGACTGGCCATATCCTAAGCGTTTTCCTTGTGCTGCTTGTCCGAGGTGTATTTTTAGAGTCAAGTACGGGCGCCACACCTAGTCACTCTAGTGCCTTCTCGTACCTCGTCAGCATCTTTTTCCAGCTCGTCTAATTCCTTCAAGCAGGCTGAGCTTCGGTCAAACGGTCAAACATGATCGAAAGAGGCATTGCAATTGCAACAATATCAGCATGATGGGATCATGTTGATTCGCCAAGGACTCGCCATTGTCTGTAGAAGGGGTCACCCCCCAAATGAACACACCCGCCAAATGAACAGCCTCTGTAGGGCTGAATCCATGAACCGAACATCAATATCAAAAAGTCATTTTCAGTCTAAATGTTGTATGTAAAGTTTATGCAGATTTTGATTCTAAGTATATTTTATATGAGACACTTTTAGCCATCTTACGTTGATGTTGAGATATAGGGGAAGTGTTCATTGGGAGGGTGTGTTCATTTGGGGGGTGATTTCTTCTACTCAAGTCTGCAACCGCAGGACACCCGGCTTACAGGTTACTCAGAGTGATGAGAGCATTGTGGTCTGAATTCGCTTCGGACCGTCAACGCTGGCAGGATGTTCATGTTTGTTTACCTTCTAAAGGGCCTGCCATAGCCTACTGGAAGGGAAGCAGCTGCCAGTCACCGTGTCAACTCAACCGGCCCACGCATTGTCATGTCTTATCAGTTACATCTCAGTACTACCCGTTGCAATAATGGACTCCACTTCTGTGCGCTCCGTCACTCTCGCTATGAGTTCTCTGTCGATTTTGAGATGTGAAGCGTACTCTCCTTGAGGATGGCCGTCCACACCGTGGGTACCAGCACGACCTGGCGATGTATTTCCCGAATGAGGCTTCCATGGCCCGGACGGTGAGACTACGACGAAGAAGAAAGCACAAGTCAAGCCTCAATTAACGCGGGACAAGTGAGACACGAGCGAGATGATCCGTACCACTGCAGGAGAGCGTAGCACTGTAGACAGGTTGATCGGGAATGACCTGTGCGGTTACCTGCATGCCCTGCACACGCCCCACGAGCAAAGAATGCTGTTGCGGATCGAGCATCCAGATCTCACCGGACGTTCGAGCGTACACGATCGGAGAATTGCAGAATGGATAACAGTCTGGCGCGGGTATATAAATCCGTGTACAGAGGACTGGAAGGACTGGAAGGACTCTGTAAAGGAAGGGAAGGAATCGTCCAGGGATCAAAGCGGCATCTCACAGCCCGCTGTTTCTCGCCCGCTGAATGGCCCCTCCCTCCTTAGCCCTCCTTAGCCCTCCTTAGCCCTTCTTAGCCCTTCTTAGCGAGCCAGGGCATCCCCGACCTAATTTCTTCCACCAATCAGCGCGGCTTCCTCTTCCGCCCTAAGAACTGCAATCCCTTCCCTCTTCCCTTCCACCTTTGTCCATCTTGTCCATCCTGACTCCGCCAACTCCACATCCACGACACCACACCACCCAACTGAGAGGGCCGACATCGAAGTCCGCCGTCGCAACTACCAAATCGCACCACGGCAGAACAGACAATGTGCTCTCTCGGTTGATTTGATCAAGAGTCTGCTTGAAAGGGGCTTGTTCTTGCGACCGGGGAAGCCCTTACGCCGCACTGCAGCTGGCGAACCTCTGTTCGCTCTCCCTTCGTCGACGTTTCCGGCAGTCCATGGTGGTATAAGTCAAGAACCCTCGACAGTCATTCGTTACACTTCAGTCGAAGACGTTCTTTCATTCGTCCAACCCGAAGCTCTCGAGCAGTCGCCTTCCCGATTCTTTTGGCGACTTTCCTTTACCGGACGACAGAAGAACACCGCAGCTACCCCTCGTGGCCCACATACTCACTCAATCTACACTGCGGCTATTAAAACTGAGGATTGTTGATTAGCTCATACCACGCGCTGGGATTGGCATCTCGATCTGACCGTTCAGCCCAGCCCGCTCAACCTTGGTAGCCACGCTTGGCACCCAAGAATCAAGATGGGTTTCAGTGGCATTGGCCGGTTTGGTAAGTGTCGAGAGTGAAACCGCCGCATGCTTGTGCTAATGGCCCAATTGTAGGACTTGATCTCAGTGCACCTACCCTCTTCCGAAGATGCGCCAATTGCCCAGCCACCCCCCCTCCCTGTCCGTCTTGCGCTTCGGACGAGGTCTGCTCGCTCATCAGTGGTGGATGCAACACATGTGCAGTGACTCAGTGTACCAAGATTGGAACTCAGCCGTCATCAAGTGCCTCTTCGGGGAGCGGCAGCTCCGGTCCTAATGCTGGTGCGATAGCAGGAGGCGTCATAGGTGGCATTGCCGTGGTCTGCTTGATGACATACCTGGTATACCGATTCTGCATCAAGAAGAGGAGGAAAGCATACGAGGAGGGTGTCTGGCGAGAGAGCGCTACCATCGAAAAGAGTGGGGACGATTTTGCTACGCAACGAGACGCTCGTGTTTCAATGCACTCCGTCCGCTCGATTGCCTCTACCGTCCTGACCCGCGCTTCGAATGTCATCCAAATCGCTTATATTCCTGGTGTCACGAATCGATCCGTCGAGTCCACGCCAGATCTCATCCCACCAGTACCTCCAATCCCCGCGATGTCACCCGCAAATTCTACCGCAACCACACCACTACCAGGACAAGACCAGCATTTCTTCATGCCTAGCGACCTTCGTGACTCTACATATTCCGACTACACCGTCGACAGAAACTCGTACGCCAGATCTAGCATGACCCCGAGTATGGCAAGAGGTAGCGTACCCTCTACAGCCTATCGAGGCAGTGCTGTAATCAATTCTGTACCAGCACAGACAGCTATACGTGGAAAGGCCTATCCTGTCGCTGTTAGATCAAATGGCAAAAACAGTCCCGCTGGTCCTTCGAGATCCAACACACCCCCTCTTCCAATCATGGACCGCCAACGGCAACCTGCGCGGGGAGAACAAGCAAAGACGAATATCACTAGTCCCATCGTAGCCCGATTAGGCGTTCCGAAGGCTGTCAACGTCAGAAAAGCGCAGTCCAAAGACACTCTAAGCGCCGCTGCTAACGTTGCCGCAAACCCAAGTCCAAGCAGCAGCGAGAAGACTCAAAGATCCCTAGCTATCCCGGAACGACACATCTCAGTAGCATCAAGTAGACACAATCCTGACTCTTCCACTTTCGACGACGCTTCGAGCAGCGACGAAGACTCTCCAGCTGACCAAAGCTTAATGGGTCATGAAAAGTCACCCCACTTTGCGAAAACGGCATCGTTATCGTCAAGATCGATGGACGGGCCGTTCAGATCACCGTCTTCGGCACCCGATTTGCACCATTCACCCGCAACGGCGTCCTCGTCTTCAGCATCACCAGTCAGTCAAGATTGGCAAACAAGCAGGGAACAGAAAAAACAACATAAGCGGTCAGGCAGCCTGAACCAGATCATTGAAGAGGCTGCCAGGAGAGCGAGTAGAGAGCCTAGACACGGAGGCCTGGGCAGCGTTGGGAACATGTCGATGGCGGGTGACTGGAAAAGGAAGCCCAGGGAGAGTCCATCCGAGGGGCCATTCTCCGACGCAAACGCTGCGAGGACGCCATGATTAATGATTCCCCTTTGCAAGTTTCATCCCATTCAAAATTTCTATAGGGTTAGCACTCGGGGTTCGGCGTGGACAGCACGGCAGGATAGCCATTGGGAGGTTCATTTTGGATGGAAAATTGCGGATGGGGACGGATGGTCTTTATGTTCCAGCTCCCTTGCAGAAGATTTCCAAGAGCGCATGTAGCCGTGTTGCAATTCTCATGTCAGTCGTGAGACATTTGGTCATCATATTCATACAATCTACTACGATCGTAATCCGAAGAACCTTACTGACAGGATTCGCTGGTCTGATATGAGTGTTCAGAATAAGGCAGCTAGCTCTCGATTTGAGCTCATGATTCCTCTGATTTCGCAACTCCATTCAGATCTCATTTGAAACGTGCAACTGGAATAGATCAGCAAGTGACGATGCCTAGGGCTGAGAATGTTTGACAATTCAAGCAGAAGTGTGTGTCTCATCCTGTAGGTCATTTTGTTCTAGCCGTAAGGGTGATATTCCCTGAGAGCCTACAACCTTACGGTGGCGCCCTTAGAATAGATACCCTAAAAGGCCTTTTAGGGAGGTGAATTCATCAATTCGGGGCGTACGCCCAGGTGACGTGGGCCGATGATAAGCGGATTTATGGGCTTCACATTCACTTTACCTTAGTTCTCCAATCCGAGAGCTCAGTGACTTTTCACCTCGATGCGCCTTGTGCCCTCACTATCACCGCTGAATAGATCTTCCCATTTTGTCCAGAGAAATTCTCACAGCATCCTCGGTTGCATTACCAAGACACAAACGGCTGGAACACGAAGACAAAACAGTGCAACATATCAAACCATGGCCCCCCAGTTGGACGGCTACTTCAAGCAGTAGGAATTGATCTTGTTCCAAGACGCTCATTCCTGTGACATTGGTTGATTTTGGGATACTGATTCAATTGTATGATTAATAGAGTCGACAAGCTGTCGGAGTCCTTTGTTGAGCGTAAGTATCCATCTACTTTAAGCAGTGAGCTTGCCAGTTCACGCACATCTGATACAATTCTAGGCCTTCGAAAGGCCGTTGCTATTCCTTCCGTCTCAGCGGATGAAGAACGCCGTCAAGATGTCGTCAAAGTCAGCAAGCCCCGATGTAGCATGTAGCTTAACACATCCGCTGGCAAACAGCTCACGTACGACAGATGTCCGAATTTCTCTTCTCCGAGCTCACTGCCCTTGGAGCACATGTCGAATCCCGACCTCTTGGTCCTCAGCCCGGCAAAAAGAACCTTGATCTACCGCCGGTAATCGTCGCCCGCTACGGCTCCGATGCCTCAAAACGGACTATTTTGCTCTACGGCCACTATGATGTTCAGCCTGCTGGTATGGAGGATGGCTGGGCAACGGATCCATTCAAATTGACGGTCGACAACAAGGGGCGGATGTATGGTCGAGGCTCTACAGATGACAAAGGCCCAGTTCTGGGCTGGCTGAACGCAATTCAGGCACACAAGGAAGCAGGCGTAGAAATACCTGTGAACCTCTTAATGTGCTTTGAAGGCATGGAGGAGTATGGTTCTGAAGGATTGGATGACTTTATAGAAAAAGAAGCAAAACCAGGAGGCTTCTTCGAAAAGGCGGACGCGTGCTGCATCAGCGACAATTACTGGCTAGGTACCGAGAAACCATGCCTTACCTATGGACTAAGAGGCTGCAATTACTACAGCCTCACTATCAGCGGGCCAGGCCAAGACCTGCACAGTGGCATCTTCGGCGGCGCAGCACAAGAGCCTATGACGGATCTTGTGCGTGTGCTAGGGAAATTGGTAGACACAGACGGCAAGATCCAAATATCCGGTATCAACGAAATGGTCGCTCCTTTGACCGACGATGAGAAGTCGTTATATGGGGACATCAGCTATTCAATCTCCAATCTGTACGAATCCCTTGGCAGCAAGACAGGCGTCTATGATGATAAAGAAAACACCCTCATGGCACGATGGCGCTACCCCTCCCTCAGTGTACACGGCGTCGAAGGCGCCTTCTCGCAACCTGGAGCAAAAACCGTCATCCCAGCCAAAGTGATAGGCAAATTCTCCATAAGGACAGTGCCGAACATGGAAAGCGACAAGGTCGACTCCTTAGTTTTTAAATACGTAAAGGACGAATTCGCAAAGCTCGGCTCGAAAAACACAATGAAAGTCGAGCTTCAGCACGCAGGAAACTGGTGGGTAGCATCCCCCAAGCATTGGAATTACACCGCCGCCGGACGGGCGGTGGAAAAAGTGTTTGGCGTGAAGCCCGATTTGACGAGGGAGGGAGGAAGCATCCCTGTTACGTTGACATTTGAGAAAGCTACGGGGAAGAATGTCCTATTATTGCCGATGGGCAGCTCCACGGATGCGGCGCACAGTATCAATGAGAAGCTGGACCGGAGGAATTATATCGAGGGGACGAAGTTGTTGGGGGCGTATTTGCATTATGTGGCTGAGGAGGAGATGAAGGCATGAGAGATGATTTGTTATGAATGAAATGAAATCAATGCACTTATGGAGACAGAGACAGCTTGATGGACGCATTTTAGTGACCGAGTATGCGGATCTTTTTCACCACACTGCCGGTTCTAACCTTCATTATCTTTTGGGAACATTTTCTCAGGAACAAACACTCAATCATTCAGATCTACCCTTCTACGAGTTCCGTCTTCATCATGAGTGCCCCGTTAGGAATACCTGCTCTAATTAGGACGTATGGCTGATACAAGGGCCTCTGTACAACGGCAGAGGTCCTTTGTACATATATCAATCTTCAGTGATAGCGTAATCCACTTCCCATCATTGATAAATTCGCTGCTCCGAACTTGCGAACCGCGTGTTGGCCCCATTGCGAACATTCATCCTTGTTTGTCCCTTCATATGGATCTCTGGTCATTGTAGCTGCAATTAGAGTGGCTTCAGCCTTTGCAGCCAGCAGGCGTGTCAAAATGGGGTTCATTTTGCTTAGGGCCTTGGAATCGCTTCAATGAAGAGATTTGAATTTGCACGTGTAAGACCTTGTTCAGTTGACGGTGTGTCCATTTTCCCCATGACCCACCTACCTCGGAAACGGTTGCATGATTCCAAGTACAGTGCATAGAAAAAAGAGACCACATGTTTGGGATTTGCTGTCACACGTTTGCTTGTTCGTTAGACCTTGAAGTGGTATCAAGATATGGAATCACAACTGCAATGCTCATATGAAGAGAATGCTGATCCCATCAAACCCATTGGGAAACCCCCTTTTATGCTTCCGCACGTGCAAGAACGCGCTCGCTCGCTATCATGTCATGCTCATAGACTTTCGTATCAACATCATCAGTGCCCGTGACCATCTCCGAGGCTTCATCAGCCTCTCCTCCCCTCCTCCTGCTCCCTCTCCTTCACCTTCTTCCGGAACACGCCTCCGAAGTCTCCGAAGATATTCTTCGTACCACTACCATCCCTACTGCTTGGGCTCCGAGGGGCAGGCACAGGCTCGATGGCTTGCTGGCTGCTACTCGTGCCTGTGTTGAGCCGATAGATGCTTTTCGCGGACCGATGATGCGTTGATGCATCCTTTATTTTCCGCCCTTCTCTGCTGCTGTTCGCTCCATCTCTACTCCCGGGTCCTCTGGGGCCTACGGAGGAAATGTCAGCACGATCGATGGAACGGCGGAGACTGTATGTACTTCGGGGACCAGCGTGGCGTCTGTTGTAGGAAGGCGTAATGAGAGGCACTGGTTTGGGATGTATGGTGCTGCTTGTGCTGGTGCTGGTGCGCTTAGAGGTGGGCGTGAGACTGTAGATGCTCGATCCGATGGCGGTCTGATCGTCGGGGATCGCCCAGTCCTCTTCCCCTTCCTCTGACGGTGTTAGAGGTCGATTTATGGGCGAAAGTACCCCAGGGTCCCAGACGCTGGAACCTGAACCAGGTGGTGTGTCCGTCTCAGAGTTCGCGTCTCCGTTTGCGAGATCGGAGTCGTCCGGAGATTTGGAGGACATGGGAGAAGAGGCAATGATGAGTCTGGAGGCTCCTGGTGAGGATCTGTTGATTACAGTGCGAGGGAAATAGCTGTCTGCTAGACTTGAGGTGCTACTGTTGTCCGTGCGTGCGCTATCTATGGTAGGTGTAGGTGGTGAGCTAAGGGCGCTCGGCGTTCGAAATCTTGCTTTGCGCTCCATCTGCTCAACCAATTCTTCCCATTTTGGCTCGAGGGTACCACTTGGTCGTTCGGCTTGTTCGGCACGATGGAGACAGTGTTTCGACTTCTCACGTGATTGTTCGCAAAGCTCATCAAATCTTCGCATTTCTTCGCTCATAGCAATGTTGGGATCGATCTCTTTGCGGGAATCAAGCCAGACATCAATCAATCCCGCACATTCCCTTGCTTGATCGATCAGGTAAGGAAGGCTTGGGAAACCCTCACGACTGGTGCCTGGTAGACGACTAAGTATTGTAATGGGAGTGGCGTAGGATGGCGGGATCGTAGAAGTCCTGTGGTCTGCGCTAATTGCGCAGATTTCGTCGACGAACGCTTTAAATTCTTGACGATGAGATGTTAGAAACGCGTTCATCGGCTCCATCCATGGCTCTTTATTGCCGAAGGTAGTCAGGTTCGCAAGGGTCTGTAGAGCCTTGGTGATCAGTGTGAGGGTACGTTGAGCGCGTGGGCGAGGATGATCTACAGCATTGTCAGTAAACTTGAGCTGAGGTAGATGGTATGAAAGCTCCTACCTTTGAGCAACCCGAATAGCTTAGGGTTCAGCACAGCCGGACAGAAGAAGCGCAAGAACAAAAAGCCAGACACGCTACTGTAAATGATGTTGCGAAGAAAATCTCCATAACGATCCTCAGCACAAGCACGGATATGTCGCATAATGTGGCGGAGCTCAGGAGGACAGCGATTTGCCGAGTTCGATATCGACTTCCACACATTTTCTGTGAGGACGATGAGATTCCTCCAATTTCGTTGTAAATCCTCTGGATTCCTGACTCTATTCGGATCGACTTCACAATCGGGATCGCTCTCATCAATATCTCTCATTTTTTCAGCCAAAGTGTCGTCTAGATACTCCTTCCCCAGCCGTCGCATATGGAGGTCAAGAGCTTTGGTAAGCAGAGAATTCCCTCGAAAAAGCAAATTGGCTTCCACAGTGGCGTTCTTCCCGAGATCTCGAAGAAAGACCTCGCGGTCGATACTTGATTCATACGAGTCATTAGACGCGATTCGATTGCGTCCAAATCGGAACTTAGACATGGGCGTCTCTTTATGAATGTTGTCAATCTCATCCTCAACAAGAGACATAAGCCAATTACTGGCATCTGACGAGACCTGGAAGATATTGAGTAAGATTTCCGAAATTCTTTTCAACTCAACATGCGCCATTTGGGCGATCTGATTTGTCAGACCGTTGGAAAAGCTATGCAGTAATTCCAGTATCGGTCCATAATCGCGACTCATAAGTACCACCAGCTCCTCTATTCGGATCTTCATCAGCATCTCGCCAACAACTTCCTCGTTCTCATTGATGATAGGCCACCATTTCTCGGTGTCTGTTGCTCTCTCGATTTCATCAATCCGAATGCCGAGTTTACCGTACGTCAAGTCCAATGGTGACACCTCAATGTCCCCATCGATGGAACCGGGGTTTATATTTCCTCGCTCAAGATCAATCGGTGCATGTGCGAGCGTCCAGTCTTTTTGTGCCGCATTTCGAGTTTTCAATTCAATCGAAGCGCTAGATAGAACCGGCGGAAGGTCACAGAACTCGAAATCCTCTCGCCAGAATGGGTTGCTCGTATCCGCCTTTACTGCTGTCTTCCCTCTAACTTCCGAATCCAATTGTACCTCGGCATAGTAAGTCCCGGATAACATATTATCCCTCCTGCTGGACGGTCGTAAACCAGACTCTGAAGAAGAGCTGTGCGAGGTGTTACCTCGTTCAGAATGTACTTTTGCTTCTATAACACGCAATGAAAGCAGCCTTTCCACACGGAACATCTCGGAGCTAGGAGATCTCGGAGTAGTGTTAGCAGCACTCAGCTCTCCGGGTTTACTATCTGCTGGTACTGATTCAGGACCGTACAACTCCGGTACAGTGAAAGCCTTTAGTAGTACGAACCAAACCTCGAATAGAACGCGAGATTCCAAAGACAAATAAACGGTCTGCATTGCAGGTAAAGTGGTGGTTGTTGATGCATATTGAGGATAGATTGCCAGAGAAAATTCATCATCCAATACGGACGGGTCGAGGCGTTGAATGGAACATCTCGAGAGGGCAGATAGCGGTATAATGGCCATCAGTGTTGAATCAGATTCGGAGATTAGCTTGAAATGACCATTCTCCTGGAGTGTGCACGAGACCTTCCGCCATGATTTCGACATTGATTTGAGCTGCTTGTACGTAGAGATCCTCTGCTTCGTCGAGACTGGAGACACTCCAGAAGCAGAGTCCTTATCCCACATTGACATTTTCCCAACCTTGATGATGGCAGCGTCTTTGCTCGAGAAATTCCCAGAATGGCGCTTTCGGTCTCCCAGTTTCCGTTCCGCAATGTGTGCTTCTTGCGGCTTGGTCATTTTATTTTGGACACCTTTCGGACGAATAGGCTGCCAGCAGAGGAGGGCCGCTAGCCACGAATCGAATGTCTCGGGCACATGGGGTCGTAAGTGGATACCCATACTAGTCCTTCGGGTAGCTACGTCTAGGAATGTTGCATGGGACTCAGCATCGTATAGTGTTCGAACCTGGCAGCCCCGAAGATCAGGGATCAAGGTCTTATGTTCAGATACCCTACCTTTCGCCTGATATATGAGACTGCCTGAGGCTACATTGATTGCACAATAACCTGAAGACCAAGTTCCGGTAGCTGAAGTCCGAAATGAGAGTATACCATGCATCCTCCCGCAAGTGGTCTTCATCAGTTGCAAAATCTTCTTGGCATCCGTGGAGGAGGAGGCCAAGGGCGTGCCAGGCTTCATGGCAATCGGGTTCCTAATCGGTGAAAGCGGTCGGGAAGACGGCATGACCAGCTTTTGCTTGGGCCGGCGTGACGGCTGCTCAAGAGGCGGAGAAGGTATGATGGATGGAAAACCGATTGAAGAAGAGTCATTGTCGCTCTCTGGTAGGAGAGGGGTATTGAGGGAGCCTACCCTTGGACGATTCTTCAACTCCCACGGTGTAGGAGACTTGTCTCTGAAGCGCTCCTCCAGGGTGCGAGTCCTAGGTCGTGACTGCGATTCTTTGCTTCCATTCCTAGCATTACTTGCTATGTGAGTACGAACCTGAGGGGTTGTGTCTCGCGAAAGGGCGGGTGTACCACGGCGGGAGGGAACTTGCGGTGACCCTGGTCTCGACGTCGAGAAAGCTGAGATGGGTAGAGGTGTTCCACCACGGAGTGCTGGGGGTGACTCTAAGATGTCCACTTCCACTGGCTCTCTGAAGTCGTCGGAATAAATCTGCCCTTGTCTGTCCCTCGAAGACGCCTTTTTACTTGTCCGTCGCTGTATAGATTGGCCTGTCGGCTCTTTCATGTATATTCCAGAGTTGCGCTTGGACTCATTGCGCCTTCTGCTCTCCAACCTTGCTTCCATTGTGAAACCCTCCTCTTAGGTCGCTTGATGCCTCTGCTCTTGGATCGTTGGTGATCTAGATCAATTGAGTGAAACACAGCGTAGTTGCTTGGATCACATGGAACTTTGGTCGTCTTATGAGCAGCGAGTTGCCTTTTCTATAACGTAGAGGGCGAGGGGTGATGTGGGTCCGAATCAACACCAAGGCAGGCCCACGACAACATCGAGGACAGGATCTTCGATTCTTGAGATGACAGGAAGGGCATCCAGGCTTGATGTCATTGGTATGAAGGCTTCATGCCAGCACCGACTTCGTCTCTATGTTGCGATTGGCAAAGCGTTGCTCTAGCTCCCAGCAATCCACGAGCTGATTCAGACGTCCGGCTGAAAAGACGGTTGGAGGAGAAGCTCCATCTGTAAGGTCCGTGGTGTGCACTCTATCGCGCGCTTGAAATCCACTCGGACACTTTGAACGGTGCATGTGAGGACCCGTTGTAGTTCTGTCAGGCGCAATGGGACGAATGCGGTAGGTGTGGCCGAAGAACCGAGGAAAGGGTCCCACATTATTCTTGGTAGAACTACTCTACACTTCAAGCTTCGAGGTTAAGTGAGCGGCCCCATCAGTAGCTCGCCATCGTATAAATCTTCATGAGTGAAAAAGGGCTTGAAAGTCACTGCAGCTGAGACTGTCATTGGTTTCGCACGTTTCCCTACGGCTACATTTGTGCACCACGATTGCATGCGCTCCATCGAGAAAAGACTCGATGGGACTCCAAAACTCATTGGTCCAATCATCTTATAGTCATAACTAAATACTTGATCGCTACAGCGCAAAGGGTAATCGATAATAGTAACTGTGCACATACAATCATCCATACGCCCTCGAGGATTGTCCCGACACCCTGTTCTTGGATGTTCGATTAATCCCTCCTAGAACTAATTCATCCCTCTCTGAACGGCTTGTCTCCTAACTCATCATCTCCAGCAGTCGCACTCAGCGGTTGACTCCTGGCACCGCTCAGATCTCCACTGCCCGTTTTTCTCAAAGCTTGTCTCATGGTCTCAATGGTCAATTCTCCAGTTGTCGGGGGACTGTGGCCTGAGAATGGGCTACCAGGCCCTCGTCCGGGGCGATTTGGTGAAGAGTCCTGTCCTCTCGAAGAGTCTGACCCGCTCATGAGGGGAGAGCCTCCTAAGCCCTGGGAAGATATTGGGGATCTTACCGGGGAAGGTGACCTATTGTGGGATGCCGATGCCAACGGACTGGATATACTCGGTGCTACGTTGCCAGATGAATCCACGTGTTCTGCATGTACAACATCTGCGAAAGAGATGAAACTCAGTCTGCGAACATCGTTTGAATCTAGAGCCCCGTAGTTAGAAGCCGCATCATCCTTGTCAGGATGAGCTACGAGGTCATCCTGCCATGAGGTTCCCGCAGCCTCGCTAGTCCCGGCTCCTGTCACAGTCACAGCCGCAGGTTGATGTGCTGCGTGCATGACAATTTCTACGTTATCCGGATTGAGGTGATCGTCAGTGATGGCCTCAGACGAAGCGTCCAATACGGCGGGAATGTGATTCTCCGTTGTAATATGCGCCGGTATTGCGGGCGAAGCTGTCGATGCAAGTCCGTCTTCTTGAACGCTACGTTCAAAGATTTGTGAGGATGCTGGCGATGGTATGCCAGGGGAAGATGAGTTGAGATTGCGACTTGGCGAAGATGGTAGGCCGTATGGGTGTGGAATAGTCTGCTTGATTGGTGACCCCACTGCTCCAATTGGCGATGCCGGGCGCATGGCCTTTGGGTCAGTCGTCGCTGAGGAAGCAGAAGCAGACGCCGCTTCTCGCTTCTTCTTCGCCTTGTCATCTTCTTTCTTCTTACCAATGTTCCAAAATCGTCGTTTCCCTGTCCTTGCATCTACCTTAGCGGCATCAATAGGCTCCGATCCATTCTTCATGCCTTCACCAAGTAAAGGTGTAGACGATATTCGCGAGCCCGCATCGTCACCAACGTCTTGACTGAGGCTAGTCTGTCTGTCGGTCATGGTGCCGACGGGGACGTGTGGCCTTAACAGTGTAACATGGATGGCCGAATATTTACGTCAGAAGTAGGACCTGTGTAATCCTCAGTCTTCGGTAATTTTTCCAGTACATGACCAGAACGAATGACGGGATGACATTGAGCGCGTACCAGGGGAAGAGTGCCGACTTGTCAATGGCATGAGCTTACCGGGATTCAAGAGACTCGTAACAATTCTCGCTGCAGAGGGTGCCAGAATTTCAGACACACCCATTCATTTAATTATTTTGAACGGAGATCAACGTTAGTGAAGAAGGGTTTCTCGCACAAGGGCGTCCAAGAGCCGTAGTAGCGAGAAGGACCCCACGCAAGCCAAGGCCGCCGGTGACGCTGTTTTGTCCTGTCCGAAAGGTTTATAGAACTAATCCTTGTCCAAAAAGATCCACCAATTCAAAGTCCAAGAACGACTGATCTACGACAGCACCCTCGATGATCCACGAGATGTCCATCTTCCTTCCTAGACGACCGCCAGAACAACTTTCGTTCCTCTTTCCTTCTCTTGCTGGACTCATCTCTTACACGTCCCGACGTCACGAATCCTCCGCCCGCCGTACAACCAAACGCCTTCGGACCAAGCCTGACCCTTCTTTCACATCGTCAATCCCCCCTTCGCAATTAAATGACCACATCGTCTTCAACCCACCTTCTTCGGCCCCTTCGCCTTACCATACTCCGCCAGCTTTTCTTCCTCCCAATGACCCTCGCCGCAAACTCCTCGCTCAATCACATTCACACGCCAATCCATACGACCAGCCAGATAGGCGCCTGCCTCCCATTATCAAAAATCATAAACCGTACGAGAAGAAGTACCACCTACGAGAAAAGGATCTCGAGGAGATACGGAAGTTGAGGACGGGGGATCCAACGAAGTGGACAAGAACGAGGCTTGCGGAAAAGTTTGGATGTAGTCAATTTTTTGTCGGACTCGTATGTCAAGCTAGCAAGGAAAAATTGGACAAAGACAAGGAGGAGCTTGAGCATATAAAGGAGAGATGGGGAAGGCGGAGGCGGTATGCGAGGGAGGATAGGGCGAAGAGAAGGGTGTTATGGGGACGTGATGAATAGGGCAATCCATTGCATTGTAAGAAAACTTCCGGAAGTACATTGCAGGGCGCGCGCCTGCCGGATTCCGATAATATGCAGTAGTCACCACCCTACTGGAAGCCAGCTGTGGATGGGGTGGTGATAGTGGAATCCAGGGTGGAGGACAGGTGCCAACCAATCAGCGAAGGCTTAAAAATAGGTAATCGTGTATACCAAAGGTGCATTGCACGGCGAAATCATATCGGAGAGCAGACTGCTCGATGTATATACCAATCTATGGAGCGTCCTGTATTAACAGTGTCTACCAGTGTCTACATAGTTCCTTGGCATTCGTCTCTCCGTTAGTCATATGACAGGTATTTGAGAACCTTTTGTGAATTTTTCAATCGAAGAATTTCTTGTACGCAGCTTTCTCTTTCTTGGCATGTTCCGCGGCCTTTTTCTTCGCAGCTCCAAGCTCCTTGCTAATTGCCGCATCGTCCGGAGCCAGCTTCTGTGCTGTCTCGAGGTTCTTGACAGCTTCCTCGTCATCTTTGAGACCTAGAAGCGCGAGGGCCTTGCGATACGAAGCTTTGGCTCTATCCTTGGGAGGAACCTCGTCAAGCTCTAAAGCGTTGTCTGCGCTGCTCTTGGCATCCTCAAAAGATTTTAATTTGATTTGCAAAAGAGAAGCGTTCGAGTGCAGTGTGAAGCGAAGATGCGTCAGTTCTTTTGAAAGCTCTGGAGGATCCTCTGGTAGAACCTCCGGATACTCATTCAGGTAGCGCAACCCTTTCTGGTACTTTTCAAGAGCTAGATTAAGGTCGTTGATTTTGAAAGCCTTGTTTCCATAATCCTTGAGATCGGTGGCAATCTTAGCAATCTCTGGACCTTTGAAGTCTTGGCTTTGGTCTTCGGGGAATTCTTCGTAGACATCGCCAGTGCTGTCAGGCTCTTTCTTGCTAGCGCTCACCGCTTCATCAGCCGATAGCTGACCGCAGTCTTTCCAGATCAGTATCGTTTCGTCGTACAAGTCGGCAATCGTAATCAAACTTACCAATGATGGTGACATCCTTTGTAGGTTTGTCTGCTTGCGTCGTTAGGCCTTCTATTTTCCGTATAATGCCTTTGCCTTCTTTGAGCTCTCCAAAAACAACCTAGTCGAAAGTCATTCCTAGGATTGTTGCAAAGCATCTGAATGTTTGAACCCTACATGCTTGCCATCCAGATGAGGCGTTGGAACCGTGGTCACAAAGAATTGAGATCCGTTTGTTCCTGGACTTTGTGAGCCACGGCCGGATGAATGAGTTCTTGCTGTGGCGTACCTGGTCCTGCATTCGCCATTGAGAGTAGGAACGGCTTCGAATGCTTGAGCTCAAAGTTTTCATCCTCGAATTTTTCGCCATAGATAGACTCTCCACCAGTACCATTACCGGCCGTGAAGTCTCCGCCTTGGATCATGAAACCCTTAATGACACGGTGAAAACCAGAGCCTGTCATTCTGCTCAGTGGAAGTAGACGACACGGCTGTTGTACCGTTCAAACCTTTGTAGCTTAAAGGTTTGCCTGATTTTCCTATTCCTTTTTCTCCAGTACAGAGGCAACGGAAGTTTTCTGTGGTCTTCGGGACCACTACATGCTCTCAGCTAAGTGGAGCCAAAAATCATGAACGGCTGATACAAACCATCATCATACTATGCAGTCGTTATGATCAATGTACAAGCTTCTCGAAAGAGCGCATGACGATCAATAGTCCATGAACATACCAACTCAAAGGTGACCCGCCCTTCCTTCTGATGGCCAATCTCAACATCGAAGAATATGTAGCTGCGACCTACGTCAAAACATCATGAGCAGTGTTTTGGCATATTACTAAAAACCCCATGCGTACTTGATTTTTCCGAAACCATGGTGGCGTTCGCTTCGCGCAAGCTCAATGTGCGACCACGTTCAGGCAAAAGTAGGAGATAAAATCAGCGAGCGGGTTACGTGACAATCGTCAATTCGCAAGATGCAGAATGTTTTGTTTAATGTTTGCTTGGCCAAATGTCAGCCCTTTCGCCAGCCGGGCCGGATTCTCGGACACATCCGCCGCCAGCTCTCACTCCGCACCAATCATAAACATCATAGCAATTTTCGCAGTCTACAGTACGATGCAACGAAGTAAGTGTATCAATGTTTGGTTATATTACAGCCTTTAATCTACCAATTCCGCCGGGATCTGGAACGCCTCTGCAGCTTCCGCCTTTTGTTTCTCCGTAGAATCTTTGCTCGTCTGATTTCGTCCAGTGCCAGCCTTTTTGCCGCTTACCTGAACTTTTGGAGGATTGGTCTCGATCTCCAGAGTGACCTTTGAGGCAAGGATCAGCAAGATCCAAGAACTGGAGGGCACAGAGAAGAAGCTTTGCGGGTACCACTTCATCATGACTAGAGTAATTGATACTCACAGGCCCATCATTTTTTATGTTTACTACTCAGTCTCAGCATGTCAGATGTTTCTTGTCGACATAGTCTCACCTTCCATCATCGCTTGAAAGACGCCATTCTTGACCTTTTCCGGGTCATATAGCTTTTGTGTTTCGGCAAAGAATTGATCATAGAGCTCTCTGGCCTGATCACCACCAGCTGCGCCGTGGAAGTCAGGCTTGTTGCCTTTCTTAGTAGACGCGAGCAAAGTGAATTGAGACACTGCAGTACCCGAGTCAAATGGTTTGCTAGTTAGTACTTCTAGGCAGACCACCTACCGCAAAGGACTTCTCCCTTGATATCTTGGACGCTTTGCTTCCACTTCTGAAGCCATGTCGATTAGACTCGGTCTCATCGCTGCAAAGTTCCTTACAAACGAACCGTAGCCCCAGTCTCATCTGGCCAGAGTTTCATCTTCAGGACCTTTGCAGCCATCGATTCAACCTCTTTCCCGGTGTCTTCGGCAGCGACGGCGGCAAATACCAGGACCCCCTTTCCGATTGATGACACCAAGTGAGTGTCAACTGTTACCGAAGCCGATGCGACGCGCTGTAGGATGGCTACAAGGCTTATCAGGAAATATGTTTCGTAAGTATTTGGGGGAAGCACCCTTCATTTTGGAAATTCGTTCCCTCTCCAACGGCAGGAAAGTGGTTGCTCGGATACGATAGGGATGGGCTGGATGATTGGTCACAATGACATGAAGTCTGTGGAATGAAAAAGGGCAATGGAAATCTAAGCAGATGAATTCATATTATTCTGTGGTCTTTCAAGAGTTAAGCCACGGCGGTGACGTTTCTCTCATCAAGTAGTGCTATTTTAACACGTTATTTGCAAGAGAGAGCGAATGATGTCCATGATAGTGTCGTCCTAGGTACGTTGTTAGATAAAGTAATTAGCCAAACATCATGCAGACTGGACCCTCAGTTTTATGTTGTCGCGGCTGTAATTCTAGTCCTATCCGTGCGGCGTGCGCGCGTGTCGCGAGCTTGGCAACAACTGCCCCTTCTGGATCAGGAAGAGCCTTTGGGTTCAGAGCAATAAAGAACTTACAAACAGACTCCTATGATCGCTACTATCCTCGACACTGTTCTCCTCAACCTTTACTTGATGCCTGTCTCATCAGAACCTTCAGCAAGCTCACGACCCTTAAATTATACCGAAAAGTCAGCTCGACGACGCCAGAGTTCGGGTGACTCCTTCGCATCAGCCTTTGAAACACAATCCGCCCTACTTTTCTCACTTTCACATAACCTGATATGGCTCAACGAAAGCTGCAGCAGGAGATCGATAAGACCTTTAAGAAAGTCGCGGAGGGAATCCAGACATTCGAGAGCATTTTCGACAAGATACAACAGGCCACCAACGCATCACAGAAAGACAAGTTAGAGGATGCTTTGAAGCGAGAGATTAAGAAGCTTCAACGACATCGAGATCAGATAAAAACATGGGCCGCTGGAAATGAGATCAAAGACAAGAAGCCGCTCATGGAGCAGCGAAAAGCCATTGAGAACGTATGTGTAATTTGGTGTTCGGACATCTGTCAGAGCTGCTTTGCTTACTGATGTCACCAAACAATACAGCAAATGGAAAAGTTCAAAGCCGTCGAGAAGGAGATGAAAACCAAGGCATTCTCGAAGGAAGGGCTACAAGCTACAGCGAAGCTAGATCCTGCAGAAAAGGCAAAACTAGAATCATGTCAGTTCCTCGCTACCATGGTCGAGGAGCTTGAGCGGCAAGTGGAGTTACTGGAGGCAGAAGAGGAGGCTTTACAGGCCACGGTGAAGAAAGGCAAAAAGGACACCAGTAAAGCAGACCGTTTATCCGAGATCTCGAGGACTCTAGAGCGACACAAATACCATCAAGGGAAACTGGAACTACTTTTGCGATCACTTGAAAATGGCAATGTGGAGACGGAGCAGGTCCAAGACTTGGAAGAGAGCATAAAGTATTATGTCGAAGAGAATGGGGCGGTCGATTTCAATGAAGACGACACGATCTATGACGACCTGAATCTGGAAGAGGACGAAGGAGCCTTTGGTTTAAATAATGACAACGACCGAGTTTCTTCCCAGGATACACAGTCAATACAAGACGATCTTCCAGAAAACACAGAGGTACGAGGCCCTGGCACAGGGGCAGGGAAGCCGAAGTCAACATCTGTGTCGGAGCCACCAGGTGCCAGTGCTAGAAGACCATCGAATCAATTGAAATCACCTCTGCCTGCCCTCGCAACCCTCCATACCCCGATGGCAAACAACACCAATGGTGTCACGAACAGTGCTATGAAACCTGCCCCTTTGCCAACGAGAGCCCCTGGCGAGACCTTGAAGTATGCTTCTGCAGCCGCGGCAGCAGCAGCTAGCGACAAAGGTGCTGTGGGAATAGCGCCCCTACCTCCACCGCCAAGCACAGCAGTAGCGCCAACCCCGAGTGCGCCACCTGGCCTTTCTGCTCTCCCGCCCACCCAAAAGAGCAGCGCTACAACTTCTCCAAGCGTGCCGCCCTCCTTACCAGCAAGCTCTGGCCCCACACCAGCTCAAAAACCGGCAGTACCAGTCACAGCAACCACAGACACTCCTTCGAGTACGCAGAGCCAAACCAAGTCGCCGACACTGACCCATACCAGTCCCACTGCTCCTCCAGCCAATACACGAAACCCTCCGCCTTCAGCTACGGCTGACTCCTCTTTACATTCACGGACGTCTTCGGCCACAAAGATACCTCCTTCTCAACCTCCGACTAAAGACGCCCCTCTTTCAGCATCTCTAGAAACGCATTCCGCCCATAGCCAAACAAAACCAAGTACAAGGGAAAACAAAAATGGCGAGCCACCTAAGCAAGAGGAAGATGAATCTGTCTATCATTTACCTCCAGGTCTGCAGGACCTAATCCAGTCGTTTGAAGTGACTAAGACTCGAGCACCAGCCTATGACTCGCATTCGGTACAAAGGTTGCTGGCAGCGTCTCATGCCAATTGTCCAAATTATCTAGACTCGGAAAAGCCGAGGCATTACCGACCAGACACAAAGTATAATACGCCACCGTATTATCCACAAGAGCCATACGCCAATTCGGACGATCCAAGCTTGTATAATAAAATCGATAACGACACTTTGTTCTACATTTTCTATTATCGACAAAGTACATACCAGCAATATCTAGCAGCGAAGGCGCTCAAAACCCAGAGCTGGCGATTCCACAAGCAGTACCAAACATGGTTTCAGCGGCACGAAGAGCCAAAGACAATCACAGAAGAGTTTGAGCAAGGGACGTATCGATTTTTCGATTACGAGAGTACCTGGTAAGATTCAGCTGTCTCCGCCTTGGCCTTTGGGATACTTGAGGTTGCCCTGCCATCCTTTCAGCCTTAGTGCTAATTGTTGTCGGTCTGTCTAGGATGAATCGGCGGAAAGCCGACTTCAAGTTTCAATACAGGTTCTTGGAAGATGATCTATGATTTTCAAGGCGTTCGCAGCGGCAGAGAGCGTTTTGGCGCATCTCGGCTCGAGATTGGGCTTCCTTGCATGCTTGGGCATCGGCTCAGGACTCGGTCGCTGAGTGTAGGCAATCCAAAGTCATTACTATTCTTCGGCTCCTCCTCTCAAGTATTTTTTATATGAGCATCGTTCCTGTTCTGTCCGCGTTTGCTGCACTGATTTTTCTCCGGTGCAGCGTGATGTGTCACTTTCGTTGCCAGATGGAATTGAAGCAGCAACTTCAAAACCTCTCAATGCCAAGATGTTTGCCAATACCATAGACCACAACCCACATCTTACAATTGAGGCCGAAAGTCTCGCGAAAGCCCTCTGAAGCTGACAATGACTTGCTGAATTCACTGGGTGCAGTCACAGCCTTGTCTTTCGGCAGGTTTTGGGGCATCCGAACCAGGCAGAACCAGGCTGCCGCGCTAGAGGTGTAACTGCGCGAAAACGCCTTTCGCAGCCTCGCACGCTCGATGCTCTGAGTCTGAGAAGCCTCAATCCATCAGATGATTTCATCATCAGTCCTCGTACTAAAGAGGGCGGTGTGCCTCGTTCACCCTTGGCCTTTTTTCGTTCGGCTTATCTAGGCTACCACGCCCCAGATCTTCAGTCCTCCGGGCGGAAAGCCCATGGCTGTGGCCGTGGCCGTGGTCGAGAAGATGAGGACTTACGGCATGCCATGACAATTCGTGGGGTCGCGACTCAAGAAACCTGCGCTGCGCATGGTGAGTACGAGAGTATCGTCGACGTCCAGGCTGGCACTCACGTGGAAGCAGATCCCGAAGCGAGAGGCCTTTTGCTGCGCCTTGGTAGCCTGGTACAGAATCGAATGGGTTCGACCACGAGCCTCTGGAAGGCTACGTGCCCGACCAGACATTTGGGCTCCGGCAGCCGTGAAACTCGCCTGGGGGAGCATTATCGCACTCGCCCCCTTCCCAATTGCCGCCATGACATTGACCTAGACAACTCTGCCCCGGAAAAGGCTGACGTTCAGTCTCTAGATGATTGAGGGATTCACGTGCTGAGCGTGCGAGTGCCCATTGTGATTGGCTCTTCAGGTCGGCGCACTGCCATTTGGCCTTCTGCAGTCCTCTTCACGAGACGACAATCCCACTAGCCAGCCAGCCGGCAGTGTCTTCCATACGTTTTCCTATCCCGTTTGGCGCCAGACACGGTGGGCTCCGACAATGTGGAGAGAGAATTCGGTCAGTCGATTTGATTGCGTGTTTCGAGGGTGCCCAAGAGGCCACACCGGACACGCAGGTGATAAAGGCCTGCCCTCACCGAGAACTATAGTCCAATCATCGCTTACTACCGTTGTCCCAGTTATTCAAGCCTACCGAAAATGCTCAAGCTTCTAGGTCTTCTAGTGCCTTTAGTAGCACCAGCCGCCGAACCATTCCTGCCACACGACAAACTGCGGGTGGCAGATGGCAGACATCTGATCCTTGTCTCACACCATGGGCGGCGCCGCAGCGCGTAATAGTGCTGCCAATCATCCCCGTCATAAACACAGTCCACCGCGTGTGGTCTCGATGAGGGCTATGCGCCATGCGGCCAGGGCCACACTGCCGTGACAGGGCAGTCAATGGGATGCCATCCCGGCCATTATCTTCTCCCCTACCTGCGAATCTGCTTCCTGTGGATCTTCAAATTCATGTTCGCAGTAGTCGATGGTGTCCGTTTGAGTTATTGCGAGTTCCAGGAGGATACCATTGCAGAATCCCTGCATCTCACCGGTTAGGGCTGTAGAGGAGATTGCCACCTCGGTGAAGGGCACTTCGCCCCTCTGATATCTGCTTGTCGTTCCATTATGTGTAGGCAACATCTGGGGAATATGGGGGAAGGGAATTAGGCAAATTGTTTTTGTGATTTCCAGGCATTGTTTACACGGAGGGAAAGCCCCAAAATCGCTTCACCGTTTTCTCTTTGCATTGATTGTACTTGACCATACATTTACAAACGCTGTCTATATGTACTTCTCAAGTCCCTTCTTCATAGTTCACACCATAAAGACTGAATGACATTGCCTTTGGTTCTACTTCAAGCATCACAAGCAACGTCTCCCACCAATATATGTGGAAAAGCTTGCCGTTCACTATCAAACTTGCAATTCTTTGGATACCACGGTCGTCCCTGGTAGTCAGTCTGACCATTCCATCTCTTCCGCCAGAATAAAGAGACAGTGTCGCCTGCGCTGGCTATTTGTCTTTGCACATTCGCCGAAGATGCAGAACGGTTACGGTTCTGTTCCTCCTGTGAGCTTTCCCGCCAATTCTAGGTCAACCCAGATCTAAACGCAAATCCCAATTGCACATTCACTTCTCCCACGGGCCACCTAACAATGGTCCTTAGTATGGCTTCCCTAATCCTCCCCAATACCTTCAACAACGAACTCCCTACACCCCGTACCCATACTCATCCTCATTATCTCCTCAAACCGCCTACAACACCACCAGCACCAGCGCCATGACCCGCAACTACTCCCATACCAGTAGCGGCTCCGGCAGCTCTTCTTACGGCCCGTACAGCGACTCAACAGCTAGCTCACCACCAAGTGAGCCTCCATCATCGCCATACCTATCTCGCCAAGTCGATGTCACGTACATTGGTCCAGCAGGAGCATCAATGCAGAGGCAGCCGAAAGCTAGGTAATTATTCTCCCAATCATCCATTAGAGCACAGTTTCTCACACAGCGCAATGCAGACAACCGTCATCATCCTCCGCTTCATCCAGTCAACCACCGCAATACCCCTGTCTCTACGAAGAGTGCAATCATATCAGTGGCCGTTCCTTTGACCTCGAACGCCACATGAAGAAGCATAACCCGCTCGCCCCGGAAGAGAAGATCGATTGCCCCGGGAAAGGATGTGGAAGAGTTGGGAAACACGGATTTGATCGAAAAGACCATATGAGGGAGCATCTGCGGAATTATCACTGCTGGGACCTCCCCAAAACCGGTAAGAGTGGTAGCGGTAAAAAGAGGGAAGAAAAGTGATGGGGTGGAGCATTTTGTTTTGTGCATGTTTGACGGCGTGTGGAGGTTGAAGTGTTTCTTTCGGAGTTTGGGTGGGATAGAGGCTGGTGGATCAGCGTGAGCGAGACGATTATCTTGGACCACAGGCGCAAATGGGAGAGGCTCGGTATAGAATCCCAGAGGGCGTGAAGTGCTGGGCAGGCGGCAATACTTCCCAATGCTCGCGATTAGACTCGGATGTATTAAACACTAGACGGCGGGCGTGGGACAGGTTCTTTTCTTCGGTGGTTTCGATATCGGATAGGGCGTGGTTTCGCAGGAGTAGTCACAGTGGAATCTGGTAAATATTTTAATTTCTGTATTTTGACTCGTATTTTACAGCTGGGGTATCATCGGATAAATACATGAGAGGAAAGTACTCTGATTGAGAGAGTACTGAAGGAAGTGGAAGTGTCTGCTTCAATCGCCAGGTATTGCAATTGTGTGGACTATTTCCTAGCCAGAGGAACCATCCAAATTAAGACCACCGGTCATAATTACTCCACTGTACCAAATCTCAAGCAGCGGGGAGCAAGAACCATCTTTGTCTTTGCTGACCCAAGTCGACATTCAGGAGGGAAGCTTGCGAGAACCTCTCTTGGGACCATTTGGGCCAAAGGTCTCAGCAAGTTCCAGCACGTCATCAAGAGAAGCATGCAAACGAGCTCCCTGGAGGGCTTCGGATCGCTCTGGGGGGGCCTGAATATTTCGGGCGACAATTCTTTCAACCTTTCGAAACGATTTCAAGTTAGAAACCTGATACCTCTGTATCAAATTGTCGCCTTGAGATTTCTTGGAAATTCGGCTAGATTGTTGCAGTTGCGGATCAGTTGGAAAAAGGGGTTTGGGTAGGACGTCAACGTCTACAGACTTCCAATACGTCGGCGTGAATGGATACTTGCGTATATTACGTGTAGCAAGACTTATCTGGGAGACTGGATTGTTCGAATTCGGCGGCGAATTAGGAGTGGGAAAAGGCTCTCTTGGAACATAACGCATTGAATGCTTTCGAAACGAATCGCGTTTCTGAAGGTCGCCAAGACTCTTCAAGTTTTCAACTTTATGCAAATATATGACTGGATCATCTAAATGCCGCTGCAGGTCGGTAGAGGGCAAAGGCTCCTTTGGGACTAAAGAATCATGATGCCTCTGAAGCAAATGTCCAGCGTTATGTTGTCCTTTGCCAGGACCGGTGGCTGTTTTATGACTGATTGAATTGCTTGACGATTGTCGTTCGGCGGAACCCTTCAACGAGGTTTGGATGGCATGGGTTGAGCGATTCTCCTCTGACGAGATAGCTGGAACTGGTCTAATATCAGTACGGACAGATGGCAAAGGGGCTCCCTTGTGGGGCTTCGATCCGATAGGACTTGATAACGGCTTTTGGTGAATGGTTTGGAAAGGCTCTCGTCCGCTAAGAACGGATAGAGGTTCTTGCTTGGGAGAGTCGGGTGGGTGCTTTCGTATGAGATGATTGTTGGGTATCATTCGTATGGTCAAATGACGGCTCGGTGTCCGAAAGGCTAGACCATCATGACGTCGTGCAGCAAACTGCCTCTTGCGTGCCTTGTTAGGAAGCGCCGTGGCTTTTTGAACATCAAGTCCATTGTGTGGTCCTTTGAGAGGACAATGGTTTTCGTTCTGTATTTGCCTAACCTGACTCGATCTGGCAGAAACATATTGTCGCCGAAGTACTCGCAAACCATTTCGCATTGCACCTGGTTTCGATGTGACATGATTCTTTTTGTCACACACGTCCCTTTGCTTTACGAGACGCTCGGGAATTCTGATGTGTTTCCTTACAACAGATGGCATGTCGAACTCCATTTGAACGCCCTCTTGAAGCATCTGCTGCATAGTAGCAGTTCGAGAAAACTTTGCCACAGCCCACGTTCGGTCTAAATCAAGGGCCTTGAGCATGATCGTTTCCAAATTAGCTGGCGTACCTATAAATCTAGTGACGCGGAAATCGTTCCGAAGATACATGTATGCCAGATTGGCTTTAGACTTGTGCTGTTCAGGGCCAAGGCTCGAGGGCTCTCCAGCACCGACTATGAATCTACCAGCCAGCTTACTGAAGCTTGCCATACCATTGTTAGATACGTGCGCATGAAATCCGGCGACAAGACTCTGGAAAACGAGTTTTCGCATCTTAAACGTGACATGACCACATAGACATGCAGTTCTCCATATGACCTTTGCAGAATTGAGCAGCTGGCATTTCCACGCGAGAAGGAATAAGGTCTCATAGGTCACTCTACCAGGTCTGAGTCCAAAGTGATGGTCGAAGGATCGCAGCGTTTCGATGGCATTCTGTTGTTGCCTCAGCACGAGACAATGCTGTAACAAAGTATTCAAAGAGACTTCGTCGGGTACAAATCCGCGCAACTTCATACCGTGAAGCAAGGACAAGGCTTCGGGTAAAGTAAAGCGCTTACTGTATTCATCGAGAAGCTTGTTGCCCGTGGAAGTCGTGAGCCAGGTTTTACCATACCGCTCATCTAAGTGATCTAAGAAAGCTCCTCGATCGCCGCGCATATTGATATGGAAAGGCAATTCGTTGTGAATTATCAGTCTCATCGTGCCTCTTCTCGTGGGCAATACTTTTAGGACACCCCTTTCCCACATCCTTTGAGTAATGAATGCTCTTACTTTACTAGATGTGATTGCCATAAGTAACATGTTCCAGGTCTCTCCATCAGGTTTGAAGCCGCGTTGAAGTCCTCTGAGCAGAATGAAGGTGAAATTGTGAAGATCATGAGAGGAGGCCGCTCCCTTCAGCACGTTGTTGATGGTATCTGTCTGGCTTCCTATTTTCGATTCAAGCATCTTAATGAACAAGGACCGCGCCTTTGATACAAGTCCATAGTCGTAATAGAAACGTAAGGCGACATTGTAAGCTCTACTGCTAAGGTAAGCCTCCATTGTCGGTGAATAGAAAATTTCGTCGAATGCAGTAAGGACATCAGTAATATTAGGAGTCCACTTGGAGTATGCCTGTGAAGTTCGAGGTATCTTGCAATTTGATTTCTGGGACTCTGCAAGATCCTCGACATAATCTGCGAGAGTAGATTCAGACCAAGCAAAGGGTCTAGGAATCCTCCGAGCAATCGTGATATTATTTTGGTGCCGAGAGGGGATACGCGCTATACGAAACGAGCCTTGATCCCCTGGTGTAGGATCACTGGAAGTATTCAATTGGGAATTTGAGCTCGTCCCTCCAGCAGAATTTTGTTTAACAGAAGGCAAGAAACTTCGTTCAAGGAACCAGAGAGGAATTCTCCAGTCATAAGACAGTTGGCTCTTGTCCTTTAGAGCTCGATTGACAAGGAGCATATGTTCCCTATGCTTTTTCCAAGCCGCAAATCTGGCTGTTCTTCTTTCTGGTGGGGGCTGAGGATACGTAGAGACCAGCTCCCGGGTCTGTGTGATGGCTTGCTCATACTGCAGTGTCTTTTCAATTTCATCCCCTGTGCAGTGTCGGGTATTGTGAGGTGTAGCGAGCCTTAACTCGGAAAGCTCGAGAGGTGATGGAAATGTCCATGGTCTAGTTTCGGATGTCGTGGTCAGATATGCGTTCTCCGATTTATGCACATGGTGCTCGTCTGCAGCCGTCGAATATGGAGAGCGGAAGGGGAGGCCGTGACAGGAGACTAGGGTCACATGGAAAGTTTGTCGAACTCGAATTTTTACGATACATGTCGCATGCGAGAGATGACCTTGCTGTCCTTGGAGGAAACCTCGCCTCTTGGTCAGCAGTGTGCAGAGTCCGTAGCCATTCAGTAGCATAGGCAAGTCTTCCGTAGATACTTGTATACATGGACAATAAGCTACCCACGACCGGGTCCGAAAGGAAAGACTTGGCCGCGGAAATAGCCTCGATAGCTTACGTGAGATTTAGGCTTCGTCTCGGATAATCTAGCGGCCCGATGGACCCTTGATTAAGAGCTGCTCTAAAGTACATGAAAGGCGGCTGAAGCGAATACGCGTCTTACACTTCCACCTACCACCGCTTCGGATACCGCACTCCTCATACTATCTGCTCCGGTCTTGAAGACAAACCCATCTCGAACTCACGATGTCAGGTCAGCAGCTTCCACTAAATCAAGCGACACGACTAGTAGCTCATCAATCCCATTATAGGTAGCGCAGGCTTCGATAGACATATCACAATCTTCTCGGATCAAGGAAGACTGTATCAAGTCGGTTTGTGGCTTTCAGTCCCCGTTTATCTAGAATGCTTAACTCTGATGGTGATCAGAATATGCCTTTAAAGCCATTACCGCTGCAAACATCACATCAATAGGAGTCCGGGGGAAAACTTGTGCGGTTGTGCTCTCGCAGAAAAAAGTTCCGGTGAGCAGGCAAATCGTGTATCTCGACGTCGGTTGACATAATGGTCTTCTAGGACAAACTTATTGACCCTTCTTCCGTATCGCACATCTTCAAGCTATCCCCCTCCGTTGGCTGCGTCATGACTGGATCAATAGCAGATTCTCGAGCGTCTGTCAATAGGGCTAGAGGTGAAGCGGCTGAGTTCAAGTATAAGAATGGGTACGAGATGCCATGTGACGTTCTTGCGAAGAGGCTGGCGAACATCAACCAGGTCTACACCCAAAAGGTGAGACCGATGCACCGTGGACCAAGTGGTGACGCCTAACCATTAGAACAGGCTTACATGCGGCCGCTGGGCGTTGCACAAACTCTGATATCCGTTGACTCAGAATATGGACCTCAGCTCTATAAATGTGACCCGGCAGGATACTACGTCGGCTACAAAGCGACTGCCTCAGGTCCGAAACAGCAGGAGGCGTTGAATCATCTTGAGAAAAAGCTGAAGAACAAGGACTGTGCGGAAGGCACTTGGGAGGATGTCGTGGAACTGGGCATATCCACGTTGAGCACCGTGCTTAGTGTTGATTTCAAGAAGGGCGAATTAGAGGTGGGCATTGTGGGTGCACCACGGCCGGCGGGTCAGGACGGCACCGACCCAGCATTCCGAGCATTGACGGAGGATGAGATTGAAGAGCGGCTGCAAGCGATCAGTGAGAAGGATTAGATATGTTGCTCGTGTAAGGGTGATCGTTGTGGCTGGTACGTTGCACCACATCCAGGGCTTTGGCTCGTGTCTGCATAAGTAAGGACGGCTTCTGATACCATTCCAGCTCTCCATGGATTCACATATAGCATTGACTGGAGCGAATAGATTCATGAGGTTACCTAGCTTGCACCGGATGCGGTCATCTCTCGTCCGGAGCGTTTGCTGAGCAGCACGAACCACAGCACGCGCAGTCCTTTTTGTGGCTTGCGGCTCAAACGTTGAGACAGAAGGATGAGGTCAAGCTCTTCATCTCTGCTTGCGCTTGCTCTTGCTCTCCTACGCAACTCGTACGCGATGCACGAGTGACTAATGATAGCATCTGTGAGTTCAGTGTCCAATGAATGGCTGCACTGCAACGACGCTTCAGCTTCCATGTGCTGGCGGGATTTAAGCTCAACGGGAAGTTGTACGCTTCTGGACTTCTGGAGGCTCTAGCCACCTTTTGGGAGGCCGCAGCACCAGGCTTGGCGGATCCCTACAATTCAATGCACACTTGGGGCGCAGCTGAACTCCTTCAGACCACATGTCGGCTGAACTTTCGAATTTCCTTTCTCCTCTGTCATTGCAGGCTTTTTCTATCCCTGCTTACACGTTGCGTGTCGATCATGCTTTTGTTTCGATTTCCCCTCTACAAACCTCGTTCTCACCTACTGTTCCCACACCATCCGGCGGTTTGCCGCTGGGACCGTTCTTTTGACAGATCACCAATCATAGCTGCCTCCTTGCTAAGACACGAGCCCAGAGGGAATCGTTGAGAATGTTGAATCGTGATCGTTACGGGGGGCTGACCCCTTGGTGCGGGCCTCAAATTGTTCTTATAGTCGGTTTGCGGGCTCTCCGAGGAAAGCAGGAAGCGTTGAAAGCCAGGTGAGAGTCTAAACGTCCTTATCAATGCCTAGTCGGACAGTCACGCAAATCAAGACCAAGTCCATGGCTGACGGTCGTAAGTTTTCCCTGGGCAAGGGAGCGCAGGAACAGCGGTGCAACGGTGACCCATGCTAACCGCCCGGCTCAGTCAACGAAGCCCGCGCCCTGAGAGTCTCGGAGATCTTGCGCGACTATCAGAATATCCAAGGCCGCATAGCCCAGATCCAGGCAAACCCTAGCCAAGACGAGTACCATGAGGTCGGCTACACGACCCTGCGTCAATGCCACGCCGAGGCTCTGGCTTTGCTGAGTGTGGCCTACCCGCCAGAGATGTTGCACCCACCTAGTGGACCCAATGAGGCGGAAAAGCGCCAACTGCAACGGTGCACAGAGATGATTCCATTCCCAAGCAAGCGATACTAATATTCCAGTACTAGTGTGATCGTCGACGGTAGCGCTCGACGTTTCCAAGCACAGAAAGTCCACATGCGAGCAAGCGCTGCCATACGATGGGTCAACAGGCGCAGCGCCATCCTCCAAGGGCGGAAGCCGGCCAATGGCAATATTGCCTTGCTTCAGCAAGCTGATAATACATTGAGAAGCGTGAGCAGTTTTTGGTCAGTGAGACTTGTGCAACTAATTGACGGTGTCTACAGGAGATAGCAGCTGTCACGAATGAACGAGTAGTAGACGGGTTTCGTACAAGCGATCAGCAAGCTGGCTACTGGCTTCAAGATGATCCTTCCCTCTCGACCATACTCAACTGGATCCGTGCTCATCATTGAGCCAATCATGCAACCAGCTTATGGACTGTCTCTACCTCGATCTCACTTTTCATTGGACTGCAATCATGTTCTAATGTCGATTGTGTGCTTCGGGTTATCAAAAAGTGGCGCTGGACCGCGGGAATGGTAAAGGGTATTTTCGCGCTCTTGCTTGTGTATTTGTATATTTCTGTTGTTGCAGATATGCTTTTGATGTTTTGATTCACTTGATTTCCTCGCCATCTCGGTCTCTCTCATGACGTGGATCCTATTCTTGAGCCGGGACTTTTCGTGTACAATTACTTACATGTACCTATCAAAAAGACTACCTCATTCCGAGCATCAAATGTTTTCGTTTCAGCTTTAGCCCGTTTGGACCTAAAACTCCGCCAAGCCAAGTGTGGCGCATAATGTGGCAAGTGGGGGGGGGGGTTGTCGTAAATCCAAAATAAAGCTGATATGCTGTGATTGGAAGTCTCCTCACCGTCAGCGGTAGCTCTGATGGGCATACAGCCTCTACGCCACTCTTACATGGCACCATGGTGGTGTTTCTTGATCTCGATGAAGACGATGTCTCTGACCCCGACCCCCACGTTAATCCTACCGGCTCCGAGGGGTACGAGTGGGCCCTACGACAACGAGTTTCGAAGCCACGAGAAGTAACGGCCGCCAGCGAAAATAATATTTTCGAAGATGAAGAAAGAATCAACCCTAACATAAATAGTCTCTCTGCCGCCCTAGGCTGCTATCCGTACATCTAGGATTTCTTTGAGATTATATCGTCACTAATATCAATGGCAGCATCATCACCCAAATCACCGCCCACATCGACCTGAACACATTGCACTCGCTCTCCCTCACCTGCCGTCAACATCGTCAAAATCTACTACAGTACCGTCGCCGCCTCGTTCAACAGACGCTTCGTTGCGAGAACGAGGCCCAGAATGCCTCTCTCGCAGCACTCAAGCCGAGCGGGCAGAAATGGCATATCTTGGGCGAAGCAGGGCATTTGGTGAGCGGGAAGGTGAGCCAATGTGCAAGAGATCTGGTGGATTCATGCAGGAGGTGTGGGACGGTTGTGTGTAGGGTACGTTCCATCTTAAGCATTGCAAAACGCCTTCAATTCGGATACTGACCCTCCCTCAGAACTGCACCATCAAACCCCCCTCCCCCGCCCGTCTCCCCGCCCGTCACCGCCGTCTCTGCCCTACCTGTCTAGCCGCTCCTGTCTCATCCCTCACCCACCACAATAACCCCTCCCGCACCCCGTGCACCTGCGTCTCCACCATCCACCTCTGCGCCCCTTGCGGTACCTCGCTTGCCACAGCAGACACCACCTACAGTCGCGTCTGGACCTGGCGTACACGCTACTCGACCTACCTTGGTGGTCTAGGCACCGGCATTGGCGAAGGCAACGAAGGCGTCAAGTGCGCGCGCGGGAAAGAATGTTTGGGAGCCAAGGACGTGGAGGTGGAATTCGAGTGCTCGAGTAGTGGGAGCCCCGCGGCGAGTGTGAGTGGTGGTAGTGGGGGTAGCGAGAGTGGGGCTGAGGGTGGGAGTGAGAGTCCGATGGGGGAGAAGGAGGAGGCGGGGTATTGGAGGCAGGAGGTTGAGGGGTTGGGGGGGATTGTGAAGAAGAAGTATAGGAAGAGGGAGAAGGTTGGGGGGACCGTGAGGGAGTGGGAGGATGAGAGGGAGGGGGAAGAGGTGCTGGGGAGGGAGAAGGGGGGCGAGGAGAGGAGTTGGTGTGGGTGGTGTGGGAGGGTTGTTCTTGGGGGCAGGGATCTGGATGAAAGAGATGGTGGGTCATAATGTGACGAAAATAATAGATGCCAGACAGTTACTATCATTAAGCTTATGAACTGCAAGAAACTCATAAACAGACCCGGGTATGGTTGTTGCTTCCTCCAAAATCTGGGACCCAGACTCCATCGCTGTGCAAATAAGGCATACAACGCCAACCCAGTCAAACCAAACGCCCACCCCAAAAAGCCAACGCTATGCCTTTCCCTTTCCCTTCTCCAATGAACTCGGAGGATCGTTCTCATCATTCACCCCATCGCCGGGTGTCGCAAAGCGAAGCCTTGGCTCCTTCGAAACATGGGCATCACGCGGTATGCCTTTGATCTCTTCCTTCATCGACGGCTCATCGTCCTCACTGTGTGAATGAGGTCCATCTCCCGAAGCAACCTGGGCAGGTTCTGTCGCATCCAGCGCATGGGTCTCATTGGTAGGATCGGTCTCGCTACCTGTTGCTCTGGCTCGCAAATCGCTCCAGAAGGCTAGGTCGTTGACATGGACACCGGCTGCATGTACGGCTTTGAGTAAATTGTCAATCTTGCGTCTCTTCGCGTCGATGTCCGTGTCTGAGACTTCTTTGCTCTTTCCCTTACCTTTTCCTTCCTCTTTGGTTGTAGCTTCGTCCAGCACTTCAAGAACGTAGGTCTGAAGCTGGCGACGAGAGGTTTGGTGGACGAACATTTCCATAATCTCCGATATCGAGTCAGCGAGATAGAATAATTCGTCGCCGCCTTGGTCGAGAAACATCTTGACTGCTGCTATCTTTTCTCGGTCCACTCTCGCCTTTTTGAGGGCTGCCATAAGAGCTGAGACATTTAAGATTTCGCCCAAATCCTGCTCCTCGTCGCTGTCATGATGTTGACCATTGATGTAGCTCGACCGATTCGTAGTCGTCCTGTCTCCACTAGACTCTCTGCTTCTATCGCGCTTGGCGGCGTGAATGGTGAAGTAGTCCTCGTTAAGAAAGTGAGCTTGGCCTATTCCGCCCTTCTTCTCTCTGGTCCGATGCAAATGTATCTTGACTCGCTTTCTCAACCAGCGCCTTCGACGTGCAAATGAAAACAGCCACGGATGATTGCCATGCCATGAATAAGCCTTGTTGAAGCTGAAAGAATATTCCCAGCCCTCCTCATCAACATCATGTGACATGTCCACGTACCATGTCTTCCAGTCCCAGGCCCAGCTAGGATCCGGTAATTGGAAGTTGGTGATGTTCACCGCACTGTCTTGGAATTTGGCGGTTTGCCAAGGAGATGGATCGAAGTTGAGGAGTGAGTTGGACGAGTATAGAGGGATACCACAGAAGAAGGAGCCACGCTGGTTTTCGTAAAGGACGTCGATGAAGGTGTCTTCGCTTTTCTTGCCCTTTGCTGTTTTCTTCTTAGCTCTGAAGGGGATCTTGTCTCGTAATCGGCCAGTACGTTCATTCTCCTGCGATGGTCTCGATGTTCCAGGAACAGAGCTACCGGCCTCGCTGGGGGTTCCTGTCGGCGTTGCTGCGTCATCATCTTTCCCTTCTTGGTATTTTGCGTACTTCCTTCGAACAAGCTCTTTCCGTAAAGTCCCTTGGCCCTTGTTTATTTGCCGACCGAGAAGCGTCCCACTGTCAGTTCTGGGGATCGAAGCCGTGGTTGATTCATTGTCTGTAACTCCCTCCTCGGGGCTTTCCTTGGGCTTGGTAGCATCGACAAGGTTTATTGCATGGTCGTATTTATTTGCTGAACTGGTCTGGCTTCGCTCAAGTCCAAAGACAGACATGTCCGCGAAAATGATAGTAAGATGATATTCATTATTGCCGTGCCCTTCTCATTCCTGTAGGAATATGCTGTGTCGGCTGAATAAGTCTGTAGAAGCTGCAGAAGAAACAACACCTCGCTATCAGTTGCTTTCCCCACAGCGACTGGGTAGCAAGAACGCAAGTCAGTGGACCTGTGGCTAACGAGGCTGATGCGTCCCAAAGTGGAAAGGTACGGACGTCATACCAGCCCATTGGCCAGCCTACTTCCAAGGCCAATTCCAGACCCGCAACAAATAACGGTTTCCATTTTCTGCCACGAAGGTACAGCTTTCAGGACAGCACGTCACCGTTTCTCAATCCCTTAAGCTAAAGCAAAGCTACATCATGTCAAGGCGAACACTCATCGGGGTGGGTATCGCAGGATTGGGAGCTGGTGGTTACTATCTTTACTCCGCCGGAGGAGACCCGAAAGTCGCTCAGAAGAAAATCGAACGTTAGACTACCTTGCACCGTCGTAAGCCCTGGTAGTCATGTACTGACGGATACGCGCAGATGACGCAGCAAGTGCCAAATCCTCTATAAAGGGCGAGCGGGTCTCTGGTGATGCAGCAAAGAAGCAGGGTGAAGAATGGGCACAAGTAGCTGGTTCCAAGATTGACAATACCGTAAGCTGATCTCAATGCTGTTCTCTACGTTACTAAAGCAAGATACTGCTAGGTTGCCGACGTTCGCGGAAAGGTGCACGATGCAGACAAGACCATCTCGAAAAAGATGGGCGAAGCCGAATCCAAATTTGACCAGCTCAAAAGTGATGGCGCCTCACAATTCGATAAGACCAAGAACGAGACGCGCAAGGAGCTAAATGAGACCGTTGACAAGTTTGACAAGACGGTTGAAAGGAAGACCTCAGAGGCGAAGAGTGGGATCTCGAGCTGGTTTGGATTTGGGAAATAGACCAGGGTTGGGCCGTCTTCTGGGGGAGAATCCGAGGGATGAAGGTAGCAGAATCCCTTTGCTTTATGTCAATTTCTTGGGGATGGGTTTCGTCTCTGTATACTAGCATGGTGCTCTCGTGCTTTGATCTCTGCTCCTTGACAAGCTTGCTAAATTCAAAGTGTATTACGGAATAACAATTTCTTACTAGCACAGAGCAACATGAGACTTGAAATGATTTCCTTGGGCAGACCTGCTTGTCATTGACTGGTGTGTTGGGAAAGCCGCACCAGACTTTCTTGCGAGTTTAATCGAAGTATCTAGCCTGTCAAATGCTATTGTACAGCCAGAGATGGTAGGAAGGCTCTCCCAATTCCGTGCGCAGACCATCCACCCCATCTGACATAATCTGGTCTATGCTCCCCCTCTCATCGAAACATCTAATGACAGCAGCGCAAGTCCGACATCTACTCAGGGGGCAGTAGTGTTCTGCCGTAGAAAAACGCAAGCGAACTTAATAAAACCTCTTATCAGCAAAGATCCTTGCCTTGAGGCCCCTTGCCTGCACTTTTTTTTGGTTTTTCCTTTTGTGTGAGGTAGGAAACCGGCTAGGATCACCGTCATCTACCACGCCCAAGAGCCTCCAAGAACGACATCTTTGTGTGAATTGAAGAAACGCATGCCGAGAAAACGATCTGTAGAAGATTGGTGAACATCACATGCTGAAACTTGATTGCACTTGGTCTATGAGTGGAGATCGTAGACCGGGCTTCAAGCAGAACGTCAGCGACAAGATCTGAATATGCGGCAGTGGATGGTCACTCACAAAGTGTTATCCTTCAGAGTCCATGCTCTTCCTCGTATTCTCGATCATGGTGGTGATATCGTCAACTAACCATTATCAGCAGCGTTCATCTTGTTTAGAGGCTAGTACGAACTGGCAACCATCTTCTCCGCCCATTCGATCCACTTGCGAATCATTAGGAGAAAAGTCTCCTTCTTCACTTGTTCCAACGAGGGATAGTCCTCGTTCTCCAATAAGGTCTTGACATCATCGTAGGATTGCTCAAGATCGATGGCTTCCGCTTTGAGAGCGTCAAGCTCTCGTTCCATATGGACTTGTTGTAGTAATAGGCGCAGAATGGCCTGCTCGGGTGTCTCGCCCTCTTGTATACTGTTCATGAGTGATAGATGTGAAGAATCGATGGGTTTAATATGCGATAGGTTCCTGAATTTATTGTACTTGCTAATTTCGACTGACTCTGAATGATCGGCTGCAGTGGGTGGGATTTCAGAGAGGGGAGCAATGAGTCAGTCATTCACAGACAATGTCTGACTTCGTGAACTCTGTCCTCCTCGAATGGGGGGAGGGAGGGAGAACCGGCCGACTCGGTCTATTGTTACCGACTGGTCTTCTTTCAAAAGCACACAATATTCACAAGACAAACTTAGCATTACCTCACGAAAGTGCTGATTTCTTCAGAGGCTAGAGCTTAAGGCAAAATTCAACTTCTTCGTGCTTGACACGGATATTACTACCTCGTTGCCGAACAATAAGTAAAGCAGATTCCACTTACTATTCTACAAGTCGCATCAGAGTACTGACACTGATTGTGATAGAATAGGAAATATCGACAGAAATCATAAAAAGAAACGCATAAAAATGACATCAAGCAGGCAGTCACAACAAAGAAGCTTTTGAAGAGACTGATTATCAAAGGGCTATCCTTGAAGCTTGTTCCATTACCGCGTCCAAAAGGCCACGACGAACCTCGGCCATCACCTACCAGGTTCCTCATCGTCTCTCTTGCCTACAGTAATAATGTTATGAAGCGGCAGCTCCATCGGTATCAGCGCGACAATTACCAGTTGGACACATATCACGTATTTCACAGTCCCTATCGCCGCATAGAAAACAATACTCGCAAGTCCTGGAAACCCCATTTTCCACCACGTACCCATGAATCGTGCAATCTCTTCCACCAGCTCCCATGGAATGATGTCCGAGGCGCAAGAGAGAGTAAATTGAAGGTTACCCGCAGTAAAAGAGATGTATTTGGCAGGCGATGTGGCGGTGGCTTTGCTGGTGGTATCAAGTATATTTTCATAAAAACCTGCGAGAGTTCGAATGACAGATGGCGAAGGTAAGAATGCTTTTACATTCTGGTAGACAATGTCCCAGTCGTTGGCATAGTCGATGGAGGAAGCGTTCCGCTTGTTTAATTGAATCAAGCCTTTCGAGAACTCGTTAACATGATTTGAGAGGAATTTGGTTGGAAAGGTCGATATCCCATCGGGATGATCCGCGACTCGATTGCTGGTCTTATTGGCTATGTGAAAAGCTTCTGTCTCGGTGTTCTGGTCGCTATGCAGCAGCGTTGAGGTTGGGATAGCCGTGCTAATCGTGCTGAAGCATAGTAGTACTAATGCTATGAAGACGTTCAAAGAAGATAGGTCTCGCTGGACAATTAAGAGGATCATGTATGAGAGTCAGGACTTAAGAGATGGGCGGCTTACTCCAGATGCGCAGAGTCCGGTAAGCCGTGGGCTATACAGTCTTATTAAGGCCACTAAACCTGCGACAGCTCAAGTCACGTCTCCAGATTGCTTATCAGCAGCCCATTGGATATAGAAATCAGATGTTTCAACCATGCTCGGGTATTGGACGTACTCCATAGATAGCCGCCAAACAACGTTCGCATATAGGGGCCCACTTACGAGCCATTCTGGCACAATTAGCCGCCATTGTCTGTGCCCTTGCCGAATCTCTCTGGGGCTGTACCAAAGCGAGAAACATTGCTGTATTTGAGCCATGAGGATAGGGATTTCCCATTCACGAAACGTCATAACGACCAAATTTGTTACCATTCAAGA
>JAABUP010000277.1_pt1 | contig 115307 bp, 127 predicted proteins | sample 5559201 | NCBI WGS metagenome assembly JAABUP01 (sample SAMN10711887, study PRJNA513373) | rock metagenome | isolation source: Antarctica rocks | place: Antarctica
AATTCCATCGCAGATCGACACGACAAGTATCCATCAAACCCAAAAGCCGTCTCAATACTCCCCAATCAAACATCCATTCCAACCGCTTGTCGAACACCCTCAGCCCATCCAGCACACCACCCCACCCCCTTCCCTTCTCCCTCCCTCAATCATCGCCCAAAAGCAACCTCCAACTATCGCTAGCAAAATCCCGTTCCGTCTCCATCGCCGATGAATTGAGATGTCGCGACGGCGAATATATAGGCGATGGAAGCTTGCAGCCGTTTCGTTTTCTCTGCGGCAGTGACTTGGTTCGTAATCCGAGAGTGGGCACGTCCATAACCCGAACATACCTCTCCTCCGCCCATGAAATAAATCCTCGAACCAGCTGAGCGGGGGTTCGTTCGGGGGTAGCATGGCCGTCTCTCAGGCGACAGATGATTTCCTGATTAGCTGCCGCCGGCCCATCGTAGATATGTTTGTCTTAGTCTTCCAGCGACTGGATCCCAGTCGATGGGCGTCTCCCCCGGAACCGAGGAGTCTGGAGTGATCCGATGTGAAAACGTGAGTGTTGTGGAAAGGTTTTTATGGATTTGAGAATAGTTACATGAAGTCTTGCTACCGGGAGGGGAGAAAGGAAAAGAGAAGAGGCGGCCGTCGGAAATTACCTTGAGTCTGCAATTATCAAGCGCATGAGATGTTTTCCCGGCTGTTGAATGGAATTTTAGTAAGATCAAATGCCTATTTGATGGAACGGCGTCAGTGCACGGGATCCAATATTTCGCGTGCGAATTCAAATTCAAAACCCCCATTCTCCATCTGACCCTGGATCTCGAATAGTCACGAGTCTTGAATGCAAACGTAGGACCAGTGCGCGAGTTCTCGGTTCCGTACCATTTATCCACGACCTGATAAGCATGGGTTGATCATCGTTTCTGCGTCTCGCATTGAAAGTTGATCATTTCCGTAATCTTTCAAGAGATGGATTCCGAAGGGCTCTCGAGACTGATGGGGAGGAGCAGCTTGTGACTGAAAGATTACAATACTGGAGGTCTCGTCAGACGGCTGAAATGATCATCATCGGGAGTGAATTGTAAAAACGTGATAAAAAATATCTCAGACTCGATGGTAAATACCACAGATCGGTCTTTCTTACGACCAAACATCCACCAACACCTCAGCCTCATCCAACAACAACCCCCCATCCTCCTCGCCGCTTAAGATCCAACAGCCCTTCCCAATCTTCCCAACCAACTCTCGAACCCTCCACCTCCCGCCCCAGTCCTTCACGATCAGCCAGCTCGAGCAAAAGCACCAATCGACAACCCGAATCCACCGATCGTATTCAGTCCAAATGTATTTCCCGCTCAGTCAGTAATCCCCATGACTCACCAAGGCCGACTCAGTCTCAACACAAAACCCGACGGGTTGAAACATCGGAAAGGGTTAACTCCGCAAAGGGTTAAATCTCGGTGATATTTACTAGTAGAATCGAACGGGGAGGAAAGGAACGCACCGGCGCAGTCTGCGGCAGCGATACTGGCAGCTGTGGATGATTTTGAGGAAGCAGATGCGCGGTTTTCGGTGAATCGGCAAGTAATATCCTGCAGATTCTTCACCCGGGAATCGATCTCGCATGGCCGATTACTCCGAGAAAGCTCTGCCGCAGCAACATGTGCCGAGTATGGCGTTCACATCATTCGTCTTCCGCAACAGCATGCAAGATCGTAGCTCTTACCAAAGCTTCCTCTCAAGTACACAAGAAGCCAGTAATCCTTGAAGCGAAAGATCTGATCTTATTTCCATGTCCAGATACATACCAGCGATCTGGAATTCTCCCAGCGCCGGTGCCACTCAAATGAGGTTTCTTCCCACCGTATGGCCCCTCCCTGCCTCACCAACCAACACTCCGGAGCGATCAGATGTGACCCAGAGACGTCGTAGGTGTGAGAGAGATCTTGGAGTCGTTGGGCTTCTCAAACGTAATAATCTCAGCTAGACGGAACCTTCCCCAGAATCTGCAACCAGCATGGTTAACAACCGCATTCTCGACAAAGGCCCGTGGAAAAGGGAAAGGATCCAGACAGCCCGACTCAAACCCCGAACCAAAACCCCACTTATAATTCTCACACAAGTCATAAGAAACCGAAACCGCAACCCCAGCAAAATCCCGACTCCTCACGCTGTGCAAACCATCAACAAAGCCCAACCCACGACCCATCAATTAACCATCCTCGGAAGCCCAAGATACCCACGCCCACAGACTCCAGAAACCACAACGCAGGGATATTGCGGGGCATAATACCTATATCTATCCTCGACCTTCTCACAAACAGCGATTAAAGAAACCTCATAGGAACATAGATAGCATCAATCTCTTGAAACCGCGAAAACGAAGCGGGAAGTTGACAAAAGCCACAAAGCCCAGGCAGCCAGCCACTGCACTTGCTGCATCGAAGGCAGAAGGCCCATGCACACCGATGGCAGGAGGGGAAAACAGATGGTAAGAAAGCTAGCCGGATGGTCGTTGCCAGTCTGTATTCATGTAGGGGAGCAAGGGGGCTGAATATCGGAAGCGAGAGGCTAGGGGTGTGAGTAATAGAAGGATTGATGAGTAGGGGAATATGATACAGCATTACATATTGAATGTCAATAAAAGCAACCATCAACCGAAGTGACCACAAAGGAAAGGGAGCATGACAAGTAGCGTGAAGCAATGGCATTAGAGACGATTAAGGTAGCTATATGTGATCGCTTTTGAATGCTGTATGATACAATCGTGGAGACATTAAGTTCTAGTCGAGGTAATTTTGTTGACGCCATTGCATGCCACTCAATGATGCAATGAGTTAATACAATGATCTAGCCCGCCTGGTACAAACCAAGAGCGACGATATGAGGGTTGAGCATCGATGTATTGAAAGGCGTAACAAAGAGATCAAGATCAGTGACCATGATGGCCATTGTCCCATTGATGATGCCATCGGTGCCGTAGACGAAGCTCTCTGGTTGGTATGTGAACCCTGTCGACACATCACTCGAGTTCGAAGTGACTGTGAGAGGGCTGTAAGTCAGGTTGAGCTGCTGACTCCAACCAACGAACTTGGGAGTGCCAGCCGCAGTGGAAGTGACGTAGCTGTTGTTGGGTCCGACAGCCTTGCCTGGGCTGTCCCAGCTCAGTAGGACCTTCTTGCCTGGGAAAGACAAGGGTTCGGACTTATTGTGACCAACATCAGGCGAGCACCCGTAGCCGGTCGCAGTGACGTTGATGCAGTTGGCAGTGACATTCGAAACAGAGGGATCGGCGACACGTCGACCGACTTGCTCACTGCCATCCTGAGCAGTGTCATTGGGGGAGTAGCGATTGATGTTGGGATTGTTCAAGATCTGGAGGACCGGGAAGTTCTGCCATGCGAGACGCGTTTGGTTCTCGGGGCAGTACGAAATGTATGGAGCAAGCATCGACCAAGCCCATGACTGAGGCCAGCCATTCTCGAACCAAACATCCATTGGAGTGAGACCGCTCATTTGGCGGAAAATCTGCTGCTGACGAGCCTCTGTGGCAATTGACTGAGCTAGAAGCTGGCCAACTTCACGCGAGTCGAGATGGTTGATGAAACCCCAAACTCCAGATTCACCGAACCGAGTGAGTCGTTGCATGAAGTCGAGCCACTCACGAACCGTGGTGTAGGGGTAATCGTAATAGCACTCTTTTGGTGCGCGCCCGCCGAGCATATTGGTCAAGAGCGTAGCATGGCCAGTCTCCTGGTCAGCCATGAACTCGATCAAGGACATGTACTCGGCGTTGAGGCCAGCAGCCTTGAATTCTTCTTCCGAAAAGCGGGCGAGGCCGTCGTGGAAAAGGTCGAGCTCGATCCACTAAAGTGTGTAAGCAACCGGAAACCCGATAGATTTCAAGAGGACTCACTTCCTGATAGAGCCCGAGGGCTATCGACTCGAAGTCGAAATCACTGTTCACCATGTATCGAGGCTCGGCGCCATTGGTGCCCAAACCACCTGCAGGCATATATGGAGCTGGCAGAGGGTTGATGGGATAGCCCTTGGAATTGTAATACGTCTCCGTTGGGTTCGGCGGCAGGGCCGGTATCGAGGCAGCGAGAGTGGTGGGGCCATCGGCGGCACCAGTGGTGGTGGGTGTGCCAGTGTACGGGCCGTGGAAAGTAGCACTGGTGTAGCCGTTCTCATAGACTGCCAGCGGATAATCTGGGCCAGCCGTAGTCTGGGGCTCAGCGGCGACTTGGGAGTCTGGGCCGAACGAGTTCTGAGGTGCAGGTGCAGCAAACACTGCTGGCGCCACTGCCAGAAAAACAGCAACCGCTGGTCGGGGAAGCATAGTGAACAGCGTAAGACGTGACTGGCAGTGTTGCTGTGGTGTGAAACAACAGGAAAACGGAACGCAGCGAGGAAGGATTTATAGCTGAGGTGGTAATCCTTGAGGTTGTCGTCACTGCTCCCGGGAACTCCGAGTGAACGAATGCATGATTCGGTAGCCGGGGAAAGGAGAAGGCGTAGGCGTCTTACATCTAATTGCAGCAGAGGCAGGAACTCCCGGCAGGTGGGACTCTGAAGCCATGCGCTGAGGTCATCGTCTCTCCCTTTCCGGAAGCGAGGACAAGACCTGGGGCTCTTGTAAGTGAGGGTCCGGACATTTGTGAGGATGAACGACGCAAGCGAATGAAGCTCGAAGCCACTATCGAAAGTCTAAGGAGCTACGATGGCGTCTCCAGGGCGTGTGTAAGTGGTGACGGGGCCAATGGATGGCGAGCGAAACAAATGTCGACGAAAGCATTGGATGAACAGATGAGCCGGCCGGAGGTGAGATGCACACCGACATTGTCCCTTCCGCAGGATACGAGCTGCAAGGAATGGCGGAACAGAGAAGAGGAAAGAAAGCCTTGCATGGGTGTCGGAAGCAGGTCTGCATCGTGATGTCATCACACCTCACCCTCACCCTCCGACCTTGCCTCCTTCGACCCAGTCCTCAGCCCTACAGCTACTCAATCTGACATCCGCAGCACTCGCAGCATCGGAAAGGCAAAGCAACTGGGTCGACGGCTTGCTCGCTACGGGAGGCTCAATGGCCGAACCTAGCACAGCCGAACCTGTGGCTAAGCTTCGGGTAAGGCTGGATCTCGGACGATCCAGCGATCTCCGGCCGTAAGTCCGCTGGTCACGTGCAATCACTGTGATAGATGGGAATTGTGAATGGATGAATGAAAGGGTGGGAATCAGAGATGGGCGGTTGAAGGGATCGGATGTAAGCTCAGTCAATCTATCCCCCCATGCCACCAGACTCATTTCGCACCCTCTGCCTGCGCAAACCAGAACTTTCACGCCGTCTCTGTGGGGGGGTAAAAGAGGTCGCCCATGTAGATTGGACGTGGGTGGGCGACGGTCTGACCAAACCGGGGGAATCCATCTGTCTATCGAAATCAAGAATTGCCCATGTTCACCCAGTCCCTGCGTAAATCCGTCTGCCGAGTACTAGTGGCTGCGCATTCTTCCGACTAGCTGATAGGTGCATTAGGTGACTAATTGCCCCCGGGAAGATTTGCGTACTAGACCACATCCTCTTGAGACGGTGTTGAAGTCCGCGTTTGCGCAGGCAGGGGGTGCGAAACCACTTGACTCTAAATCTATCGACCAACGATTATCTTCACAATGAATGCTCGCCTCATGAGCCACCCTTTGCGCGATTCATCGGGCCCCAATCTGGCCGGGGATTGATTTGATACCTCACCATCCGCTTACCCAGTGGCTCCTTTCCAAGCGCCTCGTCGAAGACGATCTTCAGTTTACTAGGATGGGTTGGGGATGGGGTTTTCCTAACGGTACGGTCCGCGGTCTCTTCCCTGTCATCAGCTTGCGCTCCAAGCTCCTTTTCAGGATTGGGGATCTCTTCTGCGTGCCCAGCCTCCAACATTTCGGTATCTCCATTCTGTGCCAGGTTGGGGTCAGTGTCAGCCTTGCTTTCTTCCTCCGCTTTGGACACCCTGTAAAGCGCGGCTTCCATGTCTTTCTTCAAGTCTTCAATCGTTTTCAGCTCCGGGTTGTCGACTGCCCGCTGGAACATCTCCTTGGCATCGTTTATGTGCGACTTCGACCTATCTTTCTGCATGATACCCCATCCAGCAGTCCTCTCTTTCACCGCGCCCTCCTTCACTGGCGACTTCTGCCGGACCCACTCTCTCATCATCTCCCATATGACACTCCAAGGAGCGTCCGTGCATATGCTGCCCGCCTTTGTATGCGATCTAGCTGTGCGGTAGCCGAGGTGGAGGAGTGCACCGCGAACAGCGGCATCAGATGGGGAGACACAATGGAGGACTCTAGCGAGTGCAGTAGGAAGAAAGAAGAAAGGATGATGCGATCGAATAGCGGGATCGGTAGGTGGGATCGGTCGGTCGGCGGAGAGTGATACGCTTTTTGACGTTTGGGAAGGTGTGTCGTCAATGCTTTCATTCAAGGCTATTGTAAGCATGCCTTCAATCCGAGGAATCGTTCCATAGGTAGATTTGTCAAGAGTGGGAAGCATATCAAGCATGCATCGGATGAAGTGAGGATTGTGAAGGTGGCCGGCCCACATGGGTCCAGCAAGATGAGTTTTAAATCCACAATGTTCGCAAAGTGCATCTGCCGAGGGCGCAAGTGCCTGTGTGAAAGTGTAGATCGTGTCTCCGTTCTTGGCTTCCTTTTTGTTTGGTTTGGCAATATGCTGTATGGTCCATGCGCCACAACCTGTGTCACAGCCGTAGATAATCATTGTTTTACTGGCTAGATGTTTGACCTCAGCTGCTGATCGGCGAATCCGTACAAAAACACGGGCATAGAAATCGATGGATAGGGAAAGCAATGGTTCAATAGCCATGCCATAGCGAGCCGCAGACGTTGCAATGGCGTGCAGTATAAGACGTAAGCCTCCTTCATGAGCATGGGGTCCTTTCAAAGGTAGGCCACCGTACTGAGAGTAAGTTTTTTCGAGGTAACCCATGGAGGCAAAGACCGCGGCATCTGTGCAGGTGACGCACAACATACCTCCATCCACAATGGCTTGGACTGCTGCATCCAGGAATGGAGCGGCGGTGCCGTAGGGATCAAGATCGATGACTGTATAAAGGTCTTTACCACGTCGGCCTTGAGAAGCTACAAGATGCATGTGCTCGATAGCGTCGCCAGTAATGGGGACGATCTTGACGGTAAGCTTGTTGTGCTCCACATTCAGACAAATGGAAGCAGTAGCAGAACTGGAAAGGTCGTTTGCTGTGACTGATGTGACCATTGGGATTTCTTTAGCATATCGGAGGGCCCGTAGACCGGTAGCAGATAAAGCGTCAAGGATTCGGAAAGTGGGTTGTTTCGAAGGAGTAATTCCATCATTGACATTTTTGGGGCCTTTCGGTATCTCTTTAGCCGGATCTCTTGTATCATGACCGTTCATCTCTGCATGTTCTTCTTTCTCCAATGCTCCTTGTTGTCCTACTACATCCGTCTCCACTGAGCCTGACTTTCCATTTTCAGCTTCACGATCTGCCCTGGATCCATCTACACCTGCCGTAAGACTTTTTGAATTTCCATCCACGGACGGGATCTGGCTCAGATACAAGTCTTCCCTCACTTCCTCATCTTTTTCATCATTAGTTCCTTCATCCTGTGGTCTCTTCCGCTTCTTCCCCCGTTTGTCCCCCTTTCCCAGATCATTCTTCCTCCTCTCATGCCTAGCTTTTCGAATGACAGCAAGATCGTCTCCAAACGCTTTGATAGCTAAGACGCTGAGATCACGATTGTATTGTTGAATGGGGTTGTAAAAGACGGATTGTGGTTTTGAGTCTCTGCCTTTGGGGGTCTTGGAATCTTCAGTATCCTGCAAGTCGAGAATCTCTGCGCAGCCCTCTCTCGCAACGTTATATGTTTTTCCATGGTATGTAACATTTGTTGAAGCTTGGTCCGCTTGGGAGCTCATACTGATGAATCTTGTGGTGCATAATACAGAGGATTCGGCGCGACTTGGTCGGAAGTGATTCCAGAAGCGACGAATCGATTGAGTCACGGCAAGATCACCTCGTAAATACGCCAGCGTACCTGTATTATTTCGAAAGGTTGTTATGAAGCGCAATTCACAAAAAACTGAGGTCAGGTGCGGAAAGCATGCCGCAGATCATTTTTCAGGGTCCAGAGGCCTTGGCAGGGCTGGAGGAAGATATCAAGATACCTGTCATCTCTATGAGGTTGAGACCGGTAAGCTGCCCGCGCAAAATAGCCGGTACTGTGTGCTCCCCCGTAAATGTGTGTACAGTATGCAAATCGAAAACGCTGAGGGTAGCGGCTCAGGGGTAAATCTGCTTGCACAAAAAGTTTGACGAATATCGCTCAATGCTGTGTCTATCTCCCTTACCCCTCTCATCTTCTATCCCGGTGAGTATTCTCTTTTGAACTTGACCTGAGAAAGATTGCATCCGGGAAAGACCTATGTTGAAGCTGGCAGTGTGGGAGAAACGTGTAAGTCTGTAGGGATGACATATAATGTTTGGGTGCGAGTGGGTGAGTAGGATATCCCAGGGAAATTTGGCCATTTGATGTTCTTGGAATAAGTCTCCGACATGGTCCGTGAGCCTTGATAGGTAGATCTCCGATCCTTTCTCCTTATTTTTCTTTCTCAAAGCTTCACGTACTTTTCAGTCCTCAATAATAACCGCTATACTCTGTCTTACACAGCGTTTTACAGGTCATCCCCATTCACAACGCCGTTCTCTCCTCATTGCCCCCCAGCATTTACGAATACCCCTTCCCACACTCCGCACAACAATCCCCCACCCTCGGCCTCCCACTCAACGTATCCACCGTCCTCTTATGCCTCAACCAACTCTCATCCTTCGGCCTCCGATCCCTCCAATTCGTCTCCTCCCTTTCCAGCCTCTCCATCGACCCAAATACCACACTCGCTCCCTTGATGCCTATCACCGCCATACTCAAATCGTCGGCCGCGATCTCTTCACGGGATTTGGATGCGTAGCTTTCGATCGCTTGGATGCATTTGACGGCTAGACGCACGGCGCGCACGCGGTCCATGGGCGAGGGGGTACCGCCTTGTTGGACGTGCCCGGGGATCGCGAACCGGGATTCGAAGCGGCCGTGGGATTCTTCGCGTATCATGTCTGCGATTACTTGTGTCGTGTAGGTACCGCTTGCGTGTTCGTTCCGCAGTATTAGTTTCCCAGCGCGGGTTTGCCCCTGGTCTTTGGCGAAAGTCGCCCGGAGGTGGTTGATATCGCGGGCGAGCATCTGGATCGTTATGCCTTCTTCGGGCGTGTAGACTGCCGTGGCGCCGATGCCGAGACCGGCCATTGTGGCGATGTAGCCGGATCGGCCGCCTTGGGTTTCGACGACGAAGATGCGGCGGCGTGAGGCGGAGGCGGATTGCTTGATGGCGTCGCAGTAGCTGATTAGCGCATTGAGGCACGTGTCGCTGCCGACAGAGTATTCGGTGCCGGGGACGTTGTTGCTGATTGTCGCGGGGAGGAGCATCATGGGAATGCGGAAGGCTGGGTAATCGGGTCGGGCTTTCCGCAATTCGCTGAGCGCGGTGAAGGCTTCGAAACCGCCGATTATGAACAGTGCGTCGAATTTGTATAGGCGGAAGCAATCTGCAGTCTCGCCCAGGCCGGCCTTCGAGGGGAGGTCCCTGTTGGTGCCGATTTCGGAGCCGCCGCGTGAGATCCAGCCTTCGACGTCGAGCCAGGCGACTTCGCGGACGGCGCCGATGGGCTTGTCGGCGTGGTGGCGGACGAGGCCAGGGAAGCCGTTGTGGATTGCTATTGGGGTGTGGCCGCGGGCGAGGCAGTATGCTACTGCTGCTCTGGTGGCGGAGTTCATGCCACCGGCGGGGGCGCCGACGTGGATGAGGGCGATTCTCATGTGCTGGAGAGGATTAGATAGAACGCGGTGGGTGAGGAATTGACGAGAGAGGGGAGTACTTTATCTTCTGGTAATCGCATCTCTGGTTGATCTGTGGCTGTGGTGGTCATGTACGCTTGATAGTACTCTGCGAATTCAGACCCTCGTAGATCTAATGCTCGCTTGAAATCTTTGTTTTTGATGGCTTCTGCGACTGAGGCAGTGGATCGGACGGCCTCTATGAGTGGATTTCGGACGATTTTGTTTTCGATGATGGCGATGAACTTGGAGGGCGTTTCGGGCGTTGCTTCGAGCACTGCTTTGACGGCTTCGGCTCCTTGCAGAGTTGATAGTTGGCGGTCGTATGCACAAGCATTGCCGCCTCGTTGGACGTGTCCGAGGGTTGTGATGCGGGTGTCTAGTTTGAGTTTGTTGGAGAGTAGGTCTTTCACTTTTGTGGGTGATATCTTGTTCAATTCCAGGTCATGAGCACCTTCTGCAACTATGACGATTGTTTTTCGCTTTCCAAGAGACCGGTGCTAATTCTCGTCAGTCAATGCCAACCGTAACAGGCACAGTGCTGACCTTTGCGATTATACTACACATCTGAGACTCCCAATCTTGAGCAGGCGGATTCTCGGGGATAAAGATGAAGTCTGCCCCTGTGCTCACACCCGCCATTAAAGCCAGCCAGCCACAATGCCTTCCCATGACCTCGATGACAAAGGCCCGCTGATGAGAGAAGGCAGTAGCATCGATATAATCCACAGCCTCACATATTCGGCCCAGCGAGGAATAGCAGCCAATTGTAGCGTCTGTATCGGCAAAGTCATTGTCGATTGATCCTACCAGTCCAACAATATTCAGGAATTGATACTCTTTCTGTTGCTCCTTCGTAATCTCTGCATTCTTCACCAGATCTTCCAGCAGTCCCGGCCACTCCCCTCGAAAGGTATCCGCGCCCGTCAGACTGCCGTCCCCGCCACAGATGACCAGCCCATTGATACCTTTGTCAATCATATTCCTCGCAGCTTTTAATCGGCCAGGTCGCTCTGTGAAAGCTTTACACCGCGCTGTCCCTATCAGAGTGCCCCCTTCCGACAGCCATCCGCGTACATCTTCCCATTGTGCTTGCCGTATCAGGTCACCGCCTTGTACCAGGCCTTCGTAACCTTCCATGACAAAGAATGCTTCACAGCCCTGATCGATTGCCATTCTAACCACAGCTCTGACGGAGCCATTCATACCAGGGGAATCACCACCGCTGGTCATAACGGCGATGCGTTTCCTGGGGGCAAAATTGCCATTGGTGACAGGTGCCATTGTGGGCAAAAGTGCACGGCAATACCTCTGAGATAGGTGGAGAGTAGGAGGAGCGCAGGAGGGTATTGCGTAGGTACAATGGGTACTAGAGGAGCAGGTAGAAAAAGCAATTCAGAGGGAAGAAAAGCACCGAGCTCCCACGCTGCTTTCAGCTGCGGAGCCGCGGGCCTGAAGTACCTTATCAACCCCACGAAGCGGGGGGCCATGTGCTTATCCATTGGCTGAGATCTTTAGGGCGCAAGCTACCCCGGACGGAGCTTCGTTGCCTCAGCAGGGGAGATTCTAGGCTAATAAGTTAGCGCAGAACCGCCGACCTATCGGGGGCGCTTATATAACGTCGTAGGCTCGAGTTATTTTATCCCGCGCCTATACCGGAAACCTCACTTTTTAGAAAAAAAAAATTCGGGTCCCTACTAAAAGTCGACCGAGTCGTAATTTTCGTAATTAGACGAAATATTACTATAACTCTTATCTAAAAAATAGATATATCGAATCTAATACTTTCGATATTACTCTTTAACCCTATATATAAGAGGAAAGATATTAATAGAGCGTTTTTACTCCTATATACGTCGCGAATAGGTATTTTTATCGTCTAATCTATTAAGATTCCTATCTAACTCCCTACCTCTACGGCCTCTACTCGTTCTATTCGATTAATTAAGTAAATAATATTATGATTTTCGTTCCTCGTAGTCTAGAAGCTTATTTTCTTAGTATTTTCTTAATATTCGGGGTTTCCGGTATAGACCTCCTGCGGAGAAATGCCCTTAGGCGCTAAATTTCGAACTAAGCAGGGGGGTCTGATTTAGAGACAAGAGCTTCGGGGCTAAGGCTTGGCGTCGCGGATCTTCTGCAAGCAATGTGCACCTAACACAGTATGTGATTAATGGGATTTACTGATATTTACTTATTAGATGGCATCAAGTTCGCAATGTAACTGATAGGTGAAATTGGGTACTCGAAATGACGCAATCGCTATCACTCTCCCTACAAGCCTTCCCTCCACCCGAACGAGACAAGGAGTCATTACAGTACCTGATACAACGCATCAATGACCAGAGAGGATCTTTTCGCAATGTCTCCGAGCAGAGACTTGAGGATGAGATACGCGACGTGAAAGCTGAACCCGAGAGTGACGACCACGCGTACCTACCCGATAATACCAAAAACGATGATGATACCGATACGAAGAAAGAAGAGGTCGTCAAGGCGAGGGAGGAGATTCTGAAGCAGACAGCGTGAGCTAGAGGGACAGGTCAACAGCTGCCTTCCAAAAACTTACACACTCGTCTAGTCAGGCTCATGCAGAAACCTCAATGGCACTCAACGTCGTCTCCCTCCTCTTGACGAAACATTCTCCGGCAGCACAGACAACAATGTCGGCCTTACTCAAACAAGCCCTTCCTCAAGGTGTCCTTGGCGCCGAAATCGTGCAGGCCCCCCAGGTCTCAGAGCTCGAAAAGCACAACGACGAGATGGTAGGCATCGGTTCGAGAATGAAGTCGCTGAATGGCACCGCCGACTCATTGCTAAAGTCCGCTTCACGGCTGGAGGAAGAGATGGGACGAGAGACTACATATTGGGAGCAAGTCCTTGCGGTGAAAGAGAAGGGATGGTCTTTACATCGAATGCCGCGCGAGAAGCACACTCTGGCGGTCCGCTATGGCTTTGCAGAATGTACGTTGAGGTTTCGCGGGGAGATTGGCACTTTGCTGACAATTTACACAGCCCACTCAGACTTTCGTGAACGAGGTCTTGCGGCGCTGAGGCGCGACGAAGATGGCAACCTAAACCTTGATCGTGGTTTCAGGTCCAAGGGCGATCGAAAATTACGAGTTCGAATACTTGAGCAAGGGAAGCTAATCGCCTCTAATATCGGACCCGCTGGGTTTACGACTCAGGATCAATCTGTGGAGAAAGAGATCCTCAATGCTAGGAACAGTATCTTTGACGAGGAGCTGCATCATGAGCTAGACCGAGAAGCACGCAATCTTGTCAATCAAGGGGTTCGATGCATCGATGGCAGCATATTACTACCATATGAGAATAAAAAACAGATCGAGATCAGTCTCGTACCCCAAGATGAAGCATACGATGATTTCGAAAGCAGCGACCCCTCGCCAGAGGCCATTACGATAGCATTCCGCATCCTGCTCTCTCACGCCCACCGCCAAAATCTGCACAATCGCTCCAAAATGCCGCCCCCTCTACGAGAGAACAAAGCACCACGACCGATATACGCACTGATCAAACCAGTATTGGAGTATCTACAGCACCAGTCCCACGTAAAATCGACGCAAGCGCTACTAGATAAAATAATTCGGACCTCGACAGCAGCCGGAGTAGTGACCTCAATGCAGCAGCCAGCATCATTGCCTGATCTTCGCCTATTGTTACAAAACCGTATTCAGACCGACAACTCAGTAGTAGACGATCTGCTCCGCGGTCTCACATCGCCCTTACACACAACCTGGACCCTCGTCTTCCCCAACGAACCCACCACCATCACAATCGAAATCCAAACCGCCATCCACCCACCACACTTCGGCCCCACATTCCACGTCTCCATCAGTGGCTCGGCACTAGAACAGACCATCAGCACACTCCCCCAACCAGAGCAAACTACCACGACCACCACATTCCACTCCCAAATCCTCGACGTCGTGACAGTAGCCCTTCAGCAGACTGTGCACTCGAATCTCAGCGAGTGGCAGATCGCATCCGTGCATGGCCACACGATGGTGAGGAATAGATCCGATGATCGAAGCAAGGATACCGTGGCGCTCAGATTGGGGAGTGAGCGCTTAGATTTGTTTTGGCGGGCGGGTGCTGATGATGAGAGAGGGAGGTGGAGTTGGTATGGCGATGAGGCTGATGGGGAGGGTGCGAGTAGCCATTTGATCGACTTGCTTAGACAAGTTGGGAAATAATGAAAGCCCGATCTCCCGCCACCATATTCCGATGTCCTAGCTGTAAATTGTCAGTGTTGTGCCATAATGCGATCGTAATCCCCTACGTAAAAACATCGCCCAGTTGAAACATATATCAAAATACCACAATTCCAGGGTTCGATTCTGGGTTTGGACTTTCGATTTGAGACCCGGGATGAGGCTGACGGTTAATTCCAGTCTCCGTTGTAACGGGCAGTCGCGAACATCTTTTTGCTTCTTTACTTGAGGGATGGATGGCTATTGATGCGACGACAAGCCCGCTATACGTCTGTTAGAAGCGATTTTGGGATTGAGAGGGAAGCGTCAACACTGGAATTATATTTCACTTTCTTCTCACCCGCGTTCAATTGCTGAATATTTGCCCCAACACGCCATCAAAGCTCAACGTGTACAAACAAAGTGCACATAACGCTTTGCTTTCGGACGAAGTGAGACTCGTTTGCAGCCAGCAAAATAGCGTCTGTTCATATGCTGCCGCTTATAATCCTCCCCACCACCACAGATCGTAGCACTTGTAATCGTGCCTGTATTCAAGGTGACGCGATGGCCCTCCGCACTACTTTGTCTGCGGTATTTGATTCTTGGCAGAGTTTTAGAGCTGTCTTCGTCGCACAAGCCCAATTACTTCACTGAGCATGATAACCGCTCTTTCTTAGGTTTGGATTCTTGAGGCCCCCAGAAGAGAAGATCGCTTTTTCATCATTCCTTGCATCTTATTAGCTTGATGGGATTTTGCATGGAGGCACGAGACCTGATTGGTTAATTATATGGTCGAGCGTTGCTTGCGTCAAAGTATTCTGAGGCCATTCTGTATCTGCTTATCTCCTACCAACTGTCTTTAGAATGAATAGATTGCACTTATTCTTCGTTCTATTCATCGTGTCGTGCGACGACTCAATCATACAGGAGGTAGAAAAGGGAACTCTGTCTGTCCGAACATGGCTTCCTGAGCTGTCACGACCCTGAGAAGTCATCTCTGATAAGCCTCCTGATCTTGAAGGCTTTGTTGTCTACAGCAGAGCCTGACCAGGGCCACCAAAAGACATAAGTAGAAAACGAGAAGAAGACGTTACCTAAATCACTCGCACTTGTCGTCTAACGCCAAGCAAAGTTACAGCAAGCCACGAGGCCCCATTAAGGCGGAGTCATCCAGGTCCCATTCCTTCCTCGAGTCTCAAGAACCCAAGACTAAGGAGGTTGCGAAAGGTGCACAAGTGGCCCCGAAGGCCCAAACCTACATCACAGGTACCAAGCAAGGGGCCTCAGATGGAAGTCCTTATCACACAAAATGCCTAACGCTATATGTATCACATTAAGATTCAGAGGCCAAAACTGTGCCTTCCTTCCAAGCCTAATAATTGATCTCTGAGAGACGGCCACGCCCCTGCAAACCAGAATATTTCAAAACGCGATCGATGAGGACATTTCTTTCATCGGGCCACTTTGATGTCCTTCGTCTTGAGATTTCGAAAATGACAGGCTCGTGAGCGCCAATTCTTCGCAGAGCGGCTGCCTGGGACGCAAGGAGTTTACATCTCCGATTAATGATGTCTGGTTCCAGATGCTCGATTGTTAATTACTGTTCAAAATTGCTCCCATGACGAAAGGATTAAAAGTAATAATAACCAAGTCCACAACGCGACTTCTCACGATGAGAGGAGTAGATGAGGTCGCAATTTTGTTGTATGAAAGGTAGCCGTTCGTTGTAGTTTCATCTCCGGCCAATACCCAGTGTATCTACTATATATGCATCCAGGGATAATTTTCTTTCTGAAGACGAGGTCAGCAGCTAATTACTTAGAATAGATAGAATAGCGCGTATGCAATGTTACGTCTAGGACAAGAACGAGAGAGAGCGGTGAGCCACTCACTTTTCCAGGTACCCGTAGAGTGACCTTTAGTTCAACTCCGGCTCCTTCAAACACTTCCCTCAATCGCGGAGGGAGATCCCATTGATGCTTACCAAACCCATGCCAAAGGCTTTCAGATTCCTTGATAGTCACCGAAGCGAGATTGGGATATCGGTCTTTGTGAAGGGCGATTTCCTCGAGCCAAAAGAACTTGTCGGCGCTTACTTGGAAGCCATCAGCTTCGAACCTGTCCCAAATCTGTTTTCGTCTTCTTTTGACGTTTTGATGTCCACCCTGACCATCGAAGTCCTCGAAGTCGGGCCATAGTTCTCCACCCTGACCATCGAAGTCCTCGAAGTCGGGCCATAGTTGCCGATATTCGACCAAAAAATCCCAGCCATGTTCGAATTCGATCTGTGGGACTGTTAGGATAATACATAGCTCATCTTTACATCGAAGTAAATAAACAGCTTACTCTGAGAGTCTCCAAGTGCAATGGAAGTAGTTGGAAGAGACCGCTTCTGGAAGGACTCGGACCTCTCGCCGCAAAAAAGCACTTACCTATTACAGTGAGATGTTTCAGAGCGCGGAATTGACTCAGATCCAAGCGAGAACCATCATGTGCAGACCAATTGGTATTGAATCCTTCACGGAGCCTCAGTGTTGTCAAGGTTCGCTCAATTGGCTCCAAGATTTGGCAAAGATTACCTGGCGAGAGCACCGTCGGAGGGTGAGGGCTCTTCGGCTGTAACTTTGATCCGGGTATATTGCAGCTAAGTTTCTTTAGGCCCGGGGTCAAACTCAGTAGACAGTGCAACACCTCTGCCGGAATATAGATACCAAACTCGAGCTCAAGTCTCAATAAAGACGATTTTGGACCCGCTTGAAGAGCAGTCGGTAATGTGTCGATTATGATGTCCTCGTCACTCCCGCTAAGTGATATAGACTCGATGCTCTTGAGCTGTATTAGTTTGGCAATATTTGAGAGTGATGATGAGTCGTGGGAGTTAGAAAACTCGTGTAAACGCGACATGAAGGCAGCATCGAGAAGATCAAATCGAAAGCGACTTATGACGCTGACTGCTCCCGAGAAAGAAAAATGAAACAAACGAACGCTCGGCAGCTTCCTGAGGAGACGGTTAATACATTCGTAGAGGCTTGGTGGCGGGGGGCTATTGAGACCGCCTTTGTTCCAACGAAGGTCGAGATTCAAGATGAGTCGACCAAGGCTTGTTCGCTCTGTGACAGTGCGCTGGAGCAGCTCGACTTCTGGGGAATCGGTGAGCTCGGTAGTTGTCTGATGCCAGTGAAACTCGAGATAGACCTGGCGGTACAGTATTGTCGTTGCGAGTGGATTGAGCCTTCGATTGGTACTCGCCAACGAGCGTAAATTCGAGCGGTCGCCACGAAAGTATGAAAGGATCTCAAGGAGGATGTCGTCGCAGAGCTCAGTAAGCAGCAACATTATTGAGAGGCCTGTGAAATGGACTGATCTGTTGGAAATCAGCCTCAGCCCTATATGCTTGGCATGTAGCATAAATATGACACGTCTCCCATAGAACCAAATCAAGTCGTTCACCGAATTCTAACAGGTTATGAGCCCGGGTTTAACGCATCTATTGCGCCCGGAGACGGCTTCCTTCGTGATATCACGTCGTATTCTTACCCAAGAAGGGTTTTACGAGGGAGAATACCGCTATGGTTCTCGTCTCGGCACGCGACTTCGCAAAAGTCCTCCCTCCTACGAGATATTCGACCACGATAACCAGAAACGCAGTCGATGACGAAAGCGCACCGGCGAGAGAAACGAGGAAGGCCTAGAAAGGCTAGTGGTGCTATAAGAGCTAGGAAATAGGGGAGAGAAGCGGAAGCGCAACCGGTGGAAGGAGATCGTTCACCACATCAAGGCAGCTAGATATATCACGACGATTCAAGTTGGTTTTCAGGAAGAAAAGGATTAGGATCAGGGTCACCCTAGGAAGGGTCTCTACGGAGCAGGATACTAAGATGGATCACCTATAAGGGTCTCTTTATAGAGTAGGACGCCATTACGATCGCCCCTAAATGGGGTCTCTACGGAGCAGTTATTCAGACTTCGATACCACACTCGTCTATACAGCAAGCCACGTCAAGAAGTCTTAAACGAAGACACACGTCCACTAGCACTCTTCCCGATTTTCACCTCTACTAGAGAATCACGAGCGAATTAAGCGGAGGTTTTACGGGTTTAATGAGGCTTTAAAGCAGGACATTCCGAGAAGGAACACGGTTTTAGGGGAGCAATACGGCCCCCAGTGGAGCAACACCAAGGGTAGCCATTCCATGAGGAGCTACACCATCAAGAAGCTACGGTTTCAGGCCATTTGGGCCAGCATATTCAGCTCTTTTGCTGATAGGGGAGTGTTGGAAATCAGCCTCAGCCCTATATGCTTGGCATGTAGCATAAATATGACACGTCTCCCATAGAACCAAATCAAGTCGTTCACCGAATTCTAACATGATCGTCATCCAAACACGGAGCAATCAAATTTCTTGCCTCTGAAGCAGTGGAATTCGATATGATATGTTTTGCTGCTGCCTTGGGTAAGGATCCATGCCAAGGACTAATTTGGGGGACTTGAGACAATTTGTTACACTATTATTTTCCTTCTACCCGCCCATCTTAAGATCTTTCCAGTTTTCATCCGTCAATACCTCAGAGATGGGAATCGTCAGTAATTCCAACTTCCCCAATTGGGGCTCGCAAAGTCTCCCAGAGGTCGAATTATCTATGCCCCAAGGCTAAGACCAACGGGCACTAACGCGGCCACCAAATTAGCTCTCCCGTGGTTGTTATGGCTTAGGGGAGGAGGCCCCTCGGGCATTAGCCGTGACGCCTCGAATGGGGACAGAAATTTTGAGACTGATTCACTATCCAACATTACCATTCTTCCGCTGCTGTATAGCTGCTTTGAGTTGAATGAAATATGGTCCTGGCAATTGCAGTTGGAGGACGCGGATGCCGGATGTGTTTCTACAGTACAACTTTCATGCTCGCCTGAAACCGCGATAAGCAAGCGGGGGGTATCAGCAGGAAACCGTATGCAAGGATGACCAGATCCCAGTGCTTGCTCCCTTCCAATCAGTGACCGCCAATACATCTTCCTTGCCATGATCAGCACACAGAGGACCCAACTTGCCAAAGGCAAAGTCAGCTTTGACCTATCGAAATCGCTTGAATACGTTCGAACAATCAATATGCCGTTCACATTGGCCTGTCTGTTGGGAGAGTCGCTGCCAGGGAAACAATGATTTTGCCTTAAGAAACTATAGCGCTGCGGTGCTCACAAGTGCGGAAAATGCCCCCACACGGTCTCTGGATCTTCTAGGATGACCAGACAAGGTGATCATGTAGATCAGCTCACGTAGACAAACGAGAAGCGATTTCAAATGAAAGTTCCTCCCTGTCTCCTACAGAACATGTCGAGCCAGTCACGGAAGATACTTGTATAAGCGGGACGGTCAGAGACATCCCTGGTCATTAAAGCGAGGTCAAGACTAGATAATCATTGCTGTAAAGCTACTTATGACTAGCTTCGCTGTTTCATATTCCATCAGCTCAATGTTCCACCAAGACGAGACAAGGCACAAACTTACATCATACACGTGGTCACCACATTCAAGGTCGACTTCGTGAACTCTAGATCCCGCTGGTGAGGTAGTAACTTATGTTCCAGTCTTGCTGCCTTTATCATCTTGACTCTGGTCGTCCTAGTTTCACTGATGGAGATCAACACCTCGTTGATCTTAATGCAAGGATCTTGATGATGTCCAATGCCCTTCGTAAGGAGCAGCACAAGGCTTTGTCCGCCCTCACCATGTCTAGGTTGTTCTTGAATGTTTGTTCGGATTTCCGGAGGACAGTTGCGAGGTGAGAAGGACTTGTTTGGATTGATGGCACGCCCTTCACAACGTGCTTCAACTGATCGTATCGGTCGATAGCATAGATGACTAGCCCAATGAATCGACTGAGACCAGTGAGCGTGGATAATTCGCCAAGGCCTGGCATGTGATGGAAGGAATAATCCCGTTATCAGGATAATCTTGGACGTTGATGTCTCAGATTTTCTTTACGGGTACAAAAGCTTGCGTTTCGCCAGAGGGACTTTTCATAGCGCATAGCGGTTTAGAGCCTGTCTCATATGCAATGACCCGAACGGCTGACGTACTTGCTTCGCCTTTATTGATTGGCTTCTTCCTAAATGGGCTATCAGGAGTACAAATCGGGCTTAGAGAACGCCGGTGCATTGTCTGGAACTCAAGAGTCAGCCATACAATCAATGGGATGAGTGAAGCGCCGATGTTGTTGCCTGCTGACTATGCAAAACGCGCCGTCCCCAGATTTCACCAACTGAAAGTCTCGATGCTCTATCGCAATACTACAGCGCACCTTGCGAATAAAGACATACGCATCTCGATCGGGTTCAGAAAACTACTTGAGTAGCCTCGAGACTGCCAGTTGACGATCTAGACCGTTTGGTCTTGCAAAGAAGTGGCCCTTTTGCTACACATACAAATCCACATACAAACCCACATCCAGCCACGGTCGGCTGCTATTGCTTGTCATTGTGGCCATGAGTAACAAGGCTATTAAGGAGACTTGAATCGCAAAGGTCTCAAGCGTGCCCGGCCCAGGATGCTCCCCAGAAGCATCAGGTTGAAGTACACAACTGCATATGCGCCATTGCTACCGAGTGCTTAGTCGGCCTTGCCACTGGCCTCATCAGAACACCTGTATTGTGGTTATCGGCAAAAGCAGCAGTGGCTGACCATGTACGGACGCCGGCAACTGGCTATTTTCAAAGGGGGGTGTCATGAAACCGAACGGGGAGGTATGCATGTAAAGGAAGCACTAGAGGGGGTACATTCTATGGATCGTGGGGAGTCCGGCTTCTCGCCAAGGCGCGTTTAGGATAGCCCGACACAGCGTTCCTTCCTGGAACGCTGTCCACTGTTGATCGCCCCGTCCCATTTTCTTCTCCATAAAAATCTCATCATCTCCCCACATACTCTGGGTTCTCTGCTTGGTCTGAATCTCACCCACGGCTGTACTCGCCTCGATGGAATCCAAATGGCATCGACACAGCCACAACGACGAAGATTCGGACTCCGAAGTTGAGGAAATCCTCACACGACGGCCAACGAACCAAGACAGACACAGTCGACAGCGACAACTGCAGCTTCACTCCCGCAGTCCCTCGCAGAAGGCTGAACGGGATGACCGCGGCAAGATGGGTGTACCGCAAGAGATTTCCTCTCGAGATTCGTGCTGTCCTTCGAACGATAGAGAAGAGCGCCGAGGGCGTGGCGAGAGGCTTCGCTAAGATCGTGGAAAAGGGTCAGGGCATGGCGATTGGGTTGAAGAATCACGGGACTGAGTTCAGGATGAGGCCTGAGAACGTATGCTTTGCGTGTCGGTTGTTCATTGGTACCGATATTCACTACCGTGAGTTGAATTCGACTTATTTTCTTTGGAAGTAGTCGAGGAAGAGGGAGACTGATGCATGAGATAGTATGTCGCAAGGATGATAAGCGAATTTGTGCGCAGTGTCACGAGCGTGATCGCTCATGTCATGGGAGGAAATATTTGAAGCGCCTGTGATTGCTCCTTGAGGAACTCAGTCACGCGAGTTCAGTTGAGAGCAAGCGATTGTGAAGGATTTTCCCGCGCAGAGAGTTCTCATGTTGAAAGGTGTCAAATCATGAGACTAGAATGGAGAATTTGCTACAGTGCAGGCGCTTAGGCGATGGGGGCTTTGAATTCATCGGCGTATTCGTGTGATACGAAGTTTATTGAATGTTGACAGCTTCTTCCGCTGATGCCTGCGCCCATGTCTGTCATAAGAGATCGCAAGAAGTTCGACTTGCCATTTCCACACCCGATGAGGCTCTTCATCAGCACGTGATTTGAAATCCTCTCCCATAATCCTCGTTCATTCACACGACACAGGTCCACCGAAGCGAGAAAGCAAAACCACCTTACCTTTGCTCTACTTCGAGTGGAGAGAAATAGCGAGGCCACGCAGAAAAGGGAAGCTTGCCACGGCTTAGAGCAAAGCCTCACTTGAAACGGTGTCGGGCTTCTATTCGATGCCGGAAGGCGGTGCCCAAGGGCCAAGGCATCGAGCTTGATTCGAAGACTGTTGATGTCGACTGAATCCATCTAAGTATTGGCGAGGGTGCGTCGCCCTATGAAGGTTCTTGATGATGCTGGCGCCCAGGAACTCTGGTGATTGCTCCGAGTGTGAGCTTAGAGATCAAGAAGCGATTACCATTATAAAAACGCTTACGAAGGCTGACAGGCTTGAACGGCTTTAAAAAAGGGGTAAACTTTTGCTAGAAATTAGCCTGAAGTCATATATGGCAAGCTAGGCAACGTTTATCGGCGGTCGCTGGGTGAGAAAGGCAAGCATTGGGCCCTTGCATACTGCTTCCCGTTATGACAGTTTTTCAAGACCTGGACACTTAAAGAGACAGTCACTCGCAGGCCTGTGAAGTGGATTGAGACCATGAGATTCACCCGAAAAGGTTACTTGTGAAAAAGCATCAGGCCTCGCATTCCATACCTAAATGAGGAGACATTGCTCTCCCAAAGAGGACAAGTGGGAAAGAAGTGACGCCAGAATTCGCTAAAATGCCAAGCCCTGCACGTGATATCCTCGGGCCGAGGAAGCGGCAGATCCTGCTTCACGCTTTAGGTCAAGAGAGCTGGAACCGATTCTTGCATCTTCTCCCAACCATTCACTCTCCTTCTTGTCCATAATACTAGACATTCGTTCTCGCTGCCTTCTCTGACATTGAATAACTGTCCCTCAATTGTTTGATAGTTTCTTGTACATCTTTATACACATCTTCCAAACTTCACACCATATCAATTGTGCAAATCAGTCAGGATACCTTTTGCGCCATGGCCACCGAACGACGCTCATCGTTTGGCGCCTCTTCCATCCACAGCGGTCGACGATTATCGTCCTCTTCGATCCAATTGCCGCCTCTGCCACCATCTACGGGTTCACTTACATTGGGAACTGCTATTCCGCCACCCACGGTCGCACCTTCCGCGCCCATTCCACCACCCAAAGACCCCTCCTTGAAACCCATGCCAGTCACCCCTCAGCGCAAACCTGTGCTTCGACAGAAAAGTCCTCTGTCAAATGAGCCATACTTTGCCAGTCCCGCTTCGAGTATGCCTGGCACATTTCCAACCACCCCGCCGGCCGGATCGCCCGCTACCGGGATGCCGCCTGCGCAATTCAGCACAACAGTCTCCGCTACGCCCTCCTCTCTATCCACAAACTCAAAGAGTCCAAAGCGACCAAGTAGCGTGAGGAACCTCCTTTCGTTCAAGGCACTACGGCGATCATCCGAGCACGGCTCGCCCGCATCCCAGGGGTTTCGGCCGGCATCGCCAAGTGCCGAGAGTACACTCTCCAGTCCCCAACCCAGCTTGAACAAGAAAAGAAGTGGTAGCTTCTGGAGGCGGAAGAGCTCGCTGGGTATGACGTTTGGCAAGGAGGGAGAGACTGGCGATAAATCGGGGAGCCCAGGACTGAGTGGGGAAACAGTGTTGGAAGAAGAAAATCCGGGGAGGTCGCCTACGCCCGCACCAGGAAGTGATTTCCCAACAGTGAGGAAGAGAAAGAGCGGCACATTCTGGCGCCGGAAGAGTAGTCTTGGGATGGCTTCAGCTTTTGGTGCGAATGGGGATCCAGAAATAAGGGAGAATGGAACTACGAATGGCGTTACGAGTAGCGGATCCAATGTCATCAATGGGAAGCAAAATGGCGTTAGTGGAGAACAGAACGGCATGAACAGCGACTACGACGGCCGTACTAGTATGGCAGAACAAGAAAACGAAAAGCCTTTGCCAGATATTGCAATCGCTTCAACCAGATCATGGAGCCCGCCGCCACAATTACCGGAACTCATCGGCGGTGGAGGTGGATTAGGTGGAGAAGATCTGTTTAAAGACATACAATGAGAGGCTGGAACCTCATCAGATTTTGAATATTGAATAGCATCCAATCAGATCGCTTGCACAAACTCAATTCGAAATGCCTCCACGAGCGCCGCTAATCGGATAGAAAAGCAAATGGACCAAATGTCAGCGGCCAGCGGCGAAGGCCGTGCCAAGACTCTACCACAACTCAGCCCTATGGATATCAAAACCTCGATGATATCATGTCCGGCATTTACATCATTTATTATCTCTGAGATCCATCATCTTCATTTGTTTCGTTTTGTTTCACCAAACATCATCATGTCGCACCCACTCCAAAAGATAATCTACACCGGCACCTTCATTTCCACCCCTAAATTAGACACCCTCGACATCGCCGAACATCAAGCAGTTGGCGTGGATGAAGATGGAGTCATTCGCCATAAGTCTGATTTATCTCCAGATGGATCTCGACACGATCAAGATGATTTGGAAATAAAGGTGAAAGCTATTGCTGTGGCTTGGGGGTGGGGTGAGGAGGGGTGGAAGTGGGTGCAGGGTGGAAAGGAGGGGCAGAGTTGGTGGTTTCCTGGGTTTGTTGGTGAGTGCTTTCGGATGTGAAGTGTTTATTTCTTCGAAACTCGTTCAGTTTCCTTCTTAAAACATTTCATGTGAGAAGAAAGAAAATGAGGAGGTGTAATTCCGAGCCAATGAACGTACATCGGAACTTGTGTTTACTGTTTTGGCATTTAAAAGTCGAAGGGTTCTGGAGTCTCTTTGCGTTGTGTTTCAAAGAGCTCTCATTATCATGAAGCCATTCTGCGGAGTAGCTAGCAGTGTCAGAGTGGCAGGCCAATCTTTCAGTATCTCAAGGAATCACTTGTAATCAAAAATGTATTCCTCCTATATGAAGAAACGTCTCCGTACACGCAATTTGAACATTAGGACGCGTCTTGCTCGACTGTCGTTGCTGAATCTTCAACTCCAAAACCCTTGTGCGCATGCTTTCTATTCATTCTCACATCAGCTGCATCTTCATCTTCTCTACCGCCTCCAACCGCTCTAATAATGCTTTCAAAGCATAGACACCCACATCCACGCCTCTCAATACTCCAACTGCGGAGTCTTCGGCAAAAGTACCCTCCTCGACTGGCTCGAGACCTACACATACCCAGTAGAAGCCTCCCTCTCCGACCCCGAGAAAGCCCGCAAAGTCTACACCTCCTGCGTCGCCCGCACTCTATCCCACGGCACGACAACAGCCAGCTATTTCGCAACAGCCCACGCCTCGTCAACCAACATCCTCGCCGACATCTGCCATCAAAAGGGCCAACGAGCGTTCATCGGCCGCGTCTGCATGGACACGGATCTAAGTCCTGAGTATTACCGTGACGAAAGCCCCGAATTTGCTATCAAAGAAACGAAAGCCGTAATCTCGCATATCGATTCTTTCGATCCAGAGCACAAGCTCATAACACCCATACTAACACCTCGATTCGCACCCTCCTGCTCTCGGCCTTTGCTTACCAGTCTCGGCGATCTAGCATCGGAAACACAGCTTCCAATCCAATCGCACATCAGCGAGAACCCCTCCGAAGTAGCCCTAGTCCACTCCATGTTTCCCGAACACGCCACCTATGTCGACGTCTACGCAGCCTACAATCTCCTCACACCCCGAACAGTGTAAGTCATAATCCAACATTCCCCTTACTCCACTCCAAATTCCTTTCAACCCCCCTCGCCCCTCCATCACTCACTGGACCCCACCCCCTAGCCTCGCCCACGCAATCCACCTCACCCCCCCCGAACTCTCGCTCCTCGCCTCCGCCCAAACAAGCATATCCCACTGCCCCGCCTCCAACACCTCCCTCTCCAGCGGCCTCTGCCCCGTCCGCACCCTGCTTTCCCACTCCATAACCGTAAGTCTCGGCACCGACATAAGCGGCGGCTACTCGAGCTCCATTCTGACCGCCTGCCGCGAAGCCGTCATGGTCTCTCGCACTCTGGCCGCCATAACCCCCTCTGACGACGACAAAACCAAAACCCCAACCCCCTCAGGCAAGGAAACCACCACCCCACCCCCATCAGCCAAAGACATCCAAAAACTCTCCGTAGAAGAGTCACTCTACCTCGCCACCCTCGGCGGCGCCCACGCCCTAAACCTCTCCTCGAAAATCGGCGCCTTCGACCTCGGGATGGATTTCGACGCCCAACTAATCACCCTCTCATCCCCCTCCCTCCCTCCCCCATCTCCATCAACAACCCTCCCCCCCACCCAATCCTCCGCGCACCCACACCCCTCATCTCCCACCGCGACCGCCACGAATAAGCTCAGCGATGCGTTTACTGCGCTGAGCGAAACTCCAGAGTCGAGCCTGCCGATTCAGACGCCGCCTTCATCAATCGCGCCTCCCCCGCCCTCGAATCAGCCTCGAATTGATGAGGGGCTGGTCGATCTGTGGGGCACGGAGACTTGGGGAGAGAAGGTTGCGAAGTGGGTTTTCTGCGGGGATGACCGGAATACGAAGAGGGTGTTTGTGAGTGGGAGGTTGGTGCATGAGCGGGGTTAGGCTTTCTAGTACCACGATCAGAGTAGAAGGGTGGTGGAACAGAGGGTGAGGAGTTGCGTAGAGAGAGCCACAGCTGACGGGGATTCGATCGATAGCGTATGAGAATGATTATGAAAAGCATTGAGTATGAGGTATCACGAGACCTAGTAAATGACCTTTGCAAATATGAAAGTGGCGGGGAAAAGGGTGTTTCAGCCACATAGGAGGCATAAAGAATGGAGTTTCTATCAACTTCGACGACTATGTATTTCATGCTCACGCAGAACCCTGTATGCAATGGTATCATCACCCCCAAACGCCACCGCTTCAGAACAACTCAAACGCTAGCCCGCCTCGGCGCCATCGTCCTCCTCAACTTCCTCTTCTCCTCCGTCTCCTCCCCCCCGGGCAACCCCCCCGTCTCCCTAACCCCCTGCAAAAACATCTTCCCATACGCATACCCCACCTGATAAATCTCCTCAAACTTAGCAAAATCCAGCGTCCCATACGGATCAATCGGCGGCCTCATATAAAAACACCCGGGCATCGCTTTCGCCCTCTCAAGCGCATCCACACTACTCACGTACGCGAGCCTCGCTTGGATTTCGGAGAGAGTTGGGGGGTTGGGGAAAGAGGAGAAGGGGTTCCAGCGGTTGAGCAGGGCCCAGGCGCCGGAGAGGGAGTCGCCGAATTGTTGGGGGAGGTTGTCGTCGAGGGAGCCGACGTCGATGGCGAAGATGGTGTCGGCGCCGAGGGATTTCATGTGCGCGACCGTCAGGTTGTCGACGTAGCCGCCGTCCAGCAACATGCAGCCTTCGTCGCAGAGCGGGGGGATGAGGCCGGCCAGGGACATGGAGGCGCGAACATAGCGCCACACGTATCCCGAATTATGGAACTCGGCGCGGGATTTGGAGATGTTGGTGGTGTTGCAGTAGAAATCGAGCCAGAAGTCCTCCATCTGGGAGTTGCCGAAGGTCTTGAAGATGCCGCGGTTGAATTCGTGGCCGGTGGTGTAGGAGGCGGAGGGGTAGGTGAGGTCGAGGGCGAAGCGCCACATGGAACCCATGCGGCCGGCGAAGCGTTTGACGCGGCCGTACATGGGGACGACGTCGGCGTCGCGGGCGTAGAGGGCGCCGATGAAGGCGCCGATGGAGGTCCCACCCACGATGTCGATGGGGATGCCGGCTTCTTCGAGGGCGCGGATCACGCCGACTTGGGATATGCCTCTGGCGCCACCGCCGCCGAGGACGAGACCGACGGATTTGCCGCAGAGACGGCGTGCTAGGCGGTGGAAGTCGCCTTTGAATGGTGTCTCGGCTGAGTATAGGGGTATTTGACGCATTCGTCTCGATGTGTATTTTTGGATTTCCGCTTGAAGGACTTGAACACGCTGCTTTAATGCAGTGCCAAAACGTTTGATCTGAGGATGGACAGGCTCCGAATGAGTGCGGAATGCCATTTGAATATGATGATGACCTCCATTAATCCACATGCGATTCCTCAGCCATTTTCGAGTGAGACCAGGCGGTGAGTATCTCTCAACGTGGAGCAGTACCAACTCCTTTCGTGCTGTAGTCTTCATTCCTAGCAAGAACCTCTCATATTCACCAATGCTTGGAGACCCTTCCGCAAGTCCGACCAGCAAAATGCAATCAGCTTGGGTGATGCACGTCTGCGTCCATGGTGAATTGACATTAGTATCAGCAATATACAGCAGCATACCGTACCGTTCCTCCAGATCAGCTAGGTACTGGGAAAGCTTAAGTTTACCCATTCTCGAAAATGCGTGCCTGCCTAGATGGTTCAGGATTGCGGCTTGGTTGAGGGAAGTTACTCCATTGGCCACCCCAATCTGTGAGAGTGCCGTCAACAGCCTGCTTCCAAATTCAACGACAGGCACACCGGCAGTGACTGGGAGTATGGCTGTCGTTCGGAGATTCATGGTTGATGTCGCGTTCTTCCTGGAAATATTGAATGACCTGTCCTTGCTGGGTTCGAATACAGGATCGTCGATCAGAGCTCTCATGCGCTGAGCGATGATCTTGGAGATCTTGATCGTGATGCCAGGATGCTCTAGAGCGAGGCTATTGAACAGACTCTTAGGAAACTTTGCCAGCTCAGTATCTCGAATGGCATGTAATGTAGCCGGCCGCACAGATTCAGTCATTACTTCAAGCTCGCCTACGCTCTCGCCCTGTCCGTATTCTCCCACGACTCTCATGTCTCCTTCTTGTCCTTCGAGAATAGCCCGGAGGCGCCCATTCAGCACGATGTAGATGGCATCGCTTTCGTCACCTTGATGGTGGATGACCTGTCCTGCGTCCACCTGTACCCACTCTAATGCGAAGTCTATGTGCAGGATTAGACGTGGTAGAAGACTAGTCAGGCGCTTTGCCATCGTCAATAGTACCACTGGATACTTTTCGACCATGCGCTCAAGAGAAGCCCGTGGAAGAAAGCCAACGTAGACATCAGTCTTAGCTCTGACGTCTACAAACGATCTGAATGATGAGATTGTGCCAACGTAACCGGCGAGTCCGCCGGGTTTGATCAAAAACAAGCTCTTGCGTGATTGTCCTTTTCTGCCCCCGGGGGACTTGCCACCGCGTCGAGGAGACTGTGTTCCCACCCTTTTAAGAGGCGGCAAAAGATTCTCAGAGCTTTGGCTAGGATCACCTTTGACATTGGATAGGTCTTCAGCATCCTTCTCACCACCCGGAATACTAACATCCAGGAATCCATCAATCACATAGTACAGGCCAGGGTTTCTCTCCCCTTGTTCTACTAATATTGCGTCTTTCGGAAAGTAGACGATCTCCATATCATCCCGCAACTCACTGGTTATACCCCGGGTGCTGAACGGAGATCCGGTGCCTAGGCCAGAGACGGAAGTTAATGATTCTGAGTCACCATCACCTGAGCCCTCATAAGGGTCAATGTATCCAAACGCGTTGCTGAAAGTAGCTTTCTGACGTTGCGCATCATAAGACACCATCCGAGGTGAATGCTCTACCGAGTCTACAGGTTTCCTGATTGCATCTTTGGCATTGGTGAGTCCAACGGCTTTCAGAATGCATTCAAGAATGGACTGTCGAAAGATGTCGTCCTCATCTAGAGATTCCTGGTGGTGGATGGGGAAGCCATTGCTTAGCGCTGAGGGCAAGAATGGCGTTCGCTCCATTTTTTCGAGAGGGCTCCGCAAGTCCGAGTATTTATCCAGAGATTGTGGTTGTGTCGTGGGTGATTGAGCTGACATGGAGCTAGGATTCCGTGCCCTGGATCGAGAGATTTGAATATTGGTAAGGAGATCTCCAGCGCTGATACTTGATCTTTTGCCTGGTAGATCCATATTGCTGAATAGCATGTGAGGAGATTCACTGTGAGCGGCCTGTCTCGCTTGCTCGATCCTGTCTTTCCGAAGGGTACTGCTAGACCTCCGCTTTTTAAAATTACCAGGATTATGCAGAGCTATACCTTTCATACTTTCTTCTTCAGAATCTAGTCGCTCCTTCTCTTGCATGAACTTGCCCTTCAGTCTTTCTAGAGGCTCGCCACGCAGGTGATTAGGGAGATCGTAGGTTGTGTATCTGTTCATGTGCCGCTCTGTCCTCAGTACCTCGGATGTTAAGCCAAGGTAGGAATGAGCAGTCGCCAAAGTCACACGCTGGAGTCGTGTCAGGATGACTTGGACAATATGTGCAGTTGCTTTAGGATAGACTCGAGTGAGGCGGTGGAAGGCTGTAGCTGGGATGATGGCTATCGTGGTATCCACAGTCGCTCGGGCAACAATATCGGGATGTACAGATTTTCTTCTTCCATCATGCTTGCGGCGAGTGCCATTTCTGTCGTTCTCAGATCGATGCGAATGTTGTGTAGCCGAGCTTGGGTCTAGAGAAAGCGGTGGCACTGCTGGAAGGTGCCCATTAGGAGCTTCTAAGACGTTTGGCGCTGTTTCTGACGCTGCTCTACTACGGACTTTATTGGTACCCAGCTGTGGATGGTTTTCTGAAAAGTAATATGGGCTGTGAGTACCCGTCAAAGGGGTCATTCCACTGAAACCACCATGACTCGAAGCGCTGGACACGGGTCTCTCATCAGGATCCTGGTCGTGGCGCAGCTTGACATCCTCTGTAAAAAGTGACAAGACCGAGAACAAAGACGACATCGGTGCGCCGTTCTTGACCTCGGTGAGAAGCTGATACCCCTGATGTTCTCCGTCCGAGTGTTCACCCTCATCACCGTAAGATTCTCCTCCATTGGTCCAGAGGTTCTTCTCCGAGAGGGTCTCATCCCTAGTCGATTTGACGAATATTTGTACCAGTCCATCAACCACCAAGCAAAACCCTTTTTCCTCCTCCAACAGCAATGTTTCTCCAGCAATGAGCTTTCTCGTTTGCATCGTGCGGGTGAGTTCGTGGAAGACGGAGCGCTCGACTGGTTCCATCAGCATAGCTCACCATCTCACAACATGCGCTTGGCTCCCTACTCACGATACCCAAACACCTTGATCGCACTCAGGAACTCGTCCAGATAATTGGCCAGTCCCGGCTTCGAGTCACCATCTTGTGTGTCGGGGAAGAGATCAATTTGCGGTTCTTTCCGTTGGGGTTCCGGGGGCAGTCGAGCGTACATGTTCAGATAGCGATATCTGACAACCCACGAAACCATTGAAGCGAAGGCGAGTATGATTAGCATTCTGAGCGCGTTAGCACGAGTCCTCTCACTTCATGGATGTTTCGCACAGTGTAGTAAAGTTCATGGTAAAGGTCAGACTTGTGGAGAAGAGGGCAAAGAGGAGGGTCGGCAGAGTGATGGTGGTGAAGGTGATGATCCAAATCAACAACCCAGGCAATCCCCTGGCCATAGCGAACAAAGCTTGCCCCAGCAACGCCAGCCATGAAGTCGACTCGGTGGTGCCAGCAGGGACAGTGAACTCAGAAGCCTGGGCAGTAGCAATAGCGGCCGTCGTTGCAGTGCTGAGGAGGGAAGTTGAGCTCGGTGGAGCCTTGAGGAGGCTTTCTCGAAGAGGGGAATCCATAGCGTGTGACGCCGCTCCTGCAGCAGAGTCTCATGTTGGTGAACCCCCACTCCCCGATTGCGGACCTGCCGTCCAAGCGCCGCGTGCAGGATGGAGAGAGATGGCGTGCATTGATGGCGTCGAGGGTGCTGACGGCTGGAGGCACCTATCATACTGAGTGGTGGTGACATGTGAGCGGAACTGCTGACTCAGCGCCAAGCCTGTGATTCCTCAATGCGCCTGTAGAACCGACCAAGAAACCGTTCTTGATATCTTACCAGATGTAAGTAAGATATCAGCATTTCGCACGCGTAGTGTCGCTTCACAGCTTCAAGATCCAACATTGCGGGTTCAGATTGATGATCAGAAAAAGTCCCGGTCTTCTAAAGATGTAGGACGAAAATCTAAAAGCCGTGCAGGCAGGCGTGTGCAACCATGGGATAAGAGAGAAAATCATCAATCTACACAGTTTGCAGCAGATTTACAGGCTGTATTCACGTGGACGTCGCACTGATTACTTGCCAAGGTTACAGATGTTACAGTCAAACTCGAATTATGAATCTAGTGGTATGATATCTTCTCCTTGTTTTGGCCGAGGAGTCGTAGATGCCAGAGCCGCCTGCCTCCCACCAGGTACAAAGTCTGGACCCGAGCCCTCGTCAGTAGCGTTCCGCTCTGGGGGGGTACTGAATACATTGCTCTCGAAGTATTCCCTGATATCCACCTGGCCCGACTCCTGTTGCGCACCGTCTCCTGTCGCGGAACCTCCATAGGGCATGACAATGATCCTAGCTCTATGAGCAGCCTTGACCCGTGAGTGACCCTCCTTGATCTGATACCTTTCCTCCTTTCGATCAGCACCTTTTGAAGCTGCCCCGGGCATTGGTGCCGTGGTTCCGACCTTCTGTTGGTACCTGAACAGCTTCGACGAGGCGACATCCATATCTTTCATGGTGCCATTCCCAGGGATGGCGATGACGACGCGCAGTCCCAATGGTTCGAAATAATCCTCATTCCACCGTTTTGTGAAGGAGTCAAATGCACCGCTGTCCTGAGCTGCAACGAAGTTTTCAAGTTCGATCTTCTTGTGTAGCTTATGGCCCATGAGGGTAGCTGGTATACCACCAATCGCCGGGAGAACAAGGCTCCAACATACGCCATAGACAATGTTCCAGCCCACGTAAGTACCAAATTGTTTTCCACTCATTCTCGCGTAACCTTTGAGCTCCCTTGTAAAGAGCTTCCATTTCAGTTTAGATACACCGTAAGCTGCTAGTATCGGTGGACGCCGAAATCCTGAAGTGATGGTACCCATACGCGATGGGACTTGTAGGCCTCGCTCCAGTTTGGGGAGTGGCGTGGAGAGGTCTTTGATTTTTACAGTTGGCGCAGGCGGTGTGATCGACTCTGGTGAGTCGTGAACAAAATCGACACGACGCTTGGCTTTCGCTCGTCCCGGTTTCCTGGTGGTGGGAGCGTCTGGAGTAGCAAGCTCTCTCAACCAAGGTTCCGCTGCGCTGGTACTGGTACCTTCGCCCCAGACTGGGTGATAGTGGTAGTTGTGTCTTTCATAGTGCATCGGCTCCCCTCCGAAGCATGCGCCATGTGTTGCTGTGTCAGCGTCCTGAGATGAGTATGCATTTGCGAGCGAGGTCTTGGGCTCAGGCGGTGCCATAGCCATGGCTCTAGGTCAGGATTGAATTTGGATTCTGATGAGAGGAATTTATTCATGGAAACAGAACAGACACTTGGTGAAGATGTTGGATTGATGAGAGATGAATAATAGGAGTGTAGGTGTAGTAATTTCAAGTTGGAGACGACCATTGAAGGGTGAAGTATGTTGGGAAAGCTGTCTTCTGGGTCGGAAGGAGCGTCGTGAAAACCAACAAACCTCATCCTGAGCGCACCAGCGCAGAAGGTGACTTCCTGTTTCCAAATCTCGATCCAGGCTAAACCTGAAATCAACGAGCATCAATTGAAACAGTCCCCTTCATGGAGCCATTCCAAGGGATGAAAAGTGGATCTGGAGTATGGGTGTTCTCCTAGGGACAAAAGGTGTAGTAGTGTGGTATCAACCACCGAGGGAACAATATGAGTTTGTATATTGGAGTCACGTTCAGTTTACATCTTCCCCACAGCTGTTGCTGGTTCTCGTCTCAAGCTTCGTGTGCGTCGTTATAGCGAGCTCGTCTTGCATCTTCCCCCACATATACCTTTCGCTCAGACAATTAAAGAACGGATCTTGCAATCAGAAATTGTGCATTGAAATTTGAGATTTCGATAGGCGATGCACATCAGTAATATACCGTCAAGCCCATATGTATTCCAATAGGTACGATGATCTCAGCAGGATTGGCAGTATGAGAAATCTCGCGAAGATTGTTTTCTTCACGCAAGTCGTGAGGAAGGAAGGATCGAATGCCAAGAGGTGTGGTGCTTCCACGCCAAGACTCCATCACCTTTTGCAATTCACGGCTCTCAACCCAAATTTCCCATTTCCGAGTGGCCCCCACACAAATCAATCCTACAGTAGACGGAGCCTTGCTCCAAGGACTGGGGATTTCTTACTCACCCGGCCCTAGCGACTGAAGGGCTTCTTGGTGCTGCGTTTGTATATTATAGTAGCCATGACGACAAGGTACCGGGTCGAATGTAAGCGAGTCCGTCGTTGACAGCACAAAGTGCTTGTCCGAGACTAATATCGTTTCTGTAGACGCATTAAAGGTTGCTTCCTTCCCTTAGTCTGAGTCCAGCAGGAGCTAAGGAGAGACTGTCAGACGCATCGCAGAGATCAGCTGGTAGATACGACCATTTTCCGAGTACGAATTTTATTAATCGGCGGATCTGTAACTAGATTGAATGGATTAAAGTACGTCTGTCTTACATGTCACATATACTGGCAGTCTTGCGGCCTGTTCCCTTGGAACTGTTTTTAATATGTCTCCACTAAATTCATGAGTGGTGGTTCCCATATCCTGGCATGTGCTAGTTTTTAGGGGTCTTCACCCCGAAGCCCACCATTACGCGGCCCACAAGGCCCGGGGAGAGCTGGCGGCTTCCGTGTGAATGATCCTTACATTAGCGACTCTTTGGAAAATTTACCTTGGTCTCAAGAAATACCCAGGAAATCACATTATTGTGCCAGAATACGGCATACCTTTACCGACTTCTTCCACAACTGCTCTCGTCTCTTCTATCTGAGTATATAATGGCTGTATTACCTATCTGCTGCAGTGGTGCGCGAACTTTTAGCTTTCCTTGAGACAAGAGTATGCTTTAGCGGGACAAGCCCAGAGTCGATGTAGGCTCGGGTCATGCGGGACAACAGCTCTAGGCAATAGGGGTACTTCGGGCGCTGAATCCTTAAGAGCAATAGGGCGACTGCCAGCATGTGGAATGCTAAAGTGGTCTTTTTCGCTGACTTTATTGGCGCGTAGGGTCTCCTCGCCGTACCTTTCGTTCTTCATTCTCAGCCTACCGCAGCCTTTGAAAATCGAAGCGATGTTCTCATTACTATGGCCACCATCGCGCATAAACGATATGCAGAGATACTACGAGATGTTGAAGCTCTCATCAATGATCACATTACGCATCAGCGAAACGGTACCATTGAGCATTCGAAGATGAAGCTGCTCGTACCTGGCGTCGGTGTCTTTTTCACGCCCCTGCTTCTTGAGAGAGCTTTTGAAAATCAGGACGAACAGAGAAGAATCAGTTCACGCCGCTTCGTGCCGCCTTCATTCAATGACATACGTCTAATATTGAACTCCGCTCAAATTCTAGGGCTTATTGAAGGCGGGCCGCTAGAACTTGTTACTTTTGATGGAGATGTGACTCTGTACCCTGATGGACACTCCTTAATCCCAGACAATCCTGTCATCTCAAGAATCATAGATCTCCTGCGTCGAGGAACCAAGGTCGCGATAGTCACAGCAGCAGGCTACACTGATCCGTCAAGGTACTATGATCGCTTATACGGTCTTCTAGAAAGACTTGAGAAAGCAGTCGAAAAAGGGGAAGTCAAAGATCCTGCCTTGATTGTGCTTGGTGGCGAAAGTAGTTACCTGTTCAAATTTGACGCCTCAGCTAAAAGTCTTCTTAAACATATTGACAGAGAAGACTGGATACTTCCACAGATGAGAGATTGGACTGAAGCGAATGTGAAGTCCCTATTGGACATAGCCGAAAAGGCGTTACGTGAGTGCATTTCGAATATGAACCTCTCGGCGGAAATCTTACGAAAAGAGCGCGCTGTGGGGATCATCCCCATCGATGGCCCGGACTCTCGGAAATTTACCCGTGAGCAACTGGAAGAGACGGTACTTGTCACTCAGCAAGTAGTGGAAATGTCGCCTGCAGCCAAGAAGTTGCCCTTTTGTGCATTCAATGGTACGATACAATCCTAAGCCCTTGGGTCTTCCGTGTTGTTTACTATCGTATTTCTAGGAGGTAACGACATCTTCGTGGACATTGGTGACAAGGGATGGGGCGTTCTAGCTTGTCAGCGCTACTTAGGAGGTATCGACGGAAGCAAAACCCTACATATTGGGGACCAATTCCTCTCGGCCGGTGCCAACGACTTCAAGGTACGCATTCAGTCGAATCAAATTGCCAGAACTCCCACTTATTATGACAAGGCTCGACTGGCCTGCACGACCGCTTGGATAGCGAGCCCAGAGGAAACGGTCCAGCTACTCGATGAACTTGCGGGTCATACATTAATGGAAGAATTCAGAAGGGAGGATGAGGCCCTTAAAGCGCTCCGAGCTGCACCTTGAGAACCCATCCCTTTACCGGTTTCTAGGGATTTTTACCCAAAACGTCGTCATTTCTTCCGGAGCATTCTCCCTACAATCAAATGACATCAAGGGAAAGAAGTCGTTTTTTGTAACTAATTTTGTACTTGGATATGCGAGAAGATGAAGCCATGTAGGTCAACAGACGGAATACACAACATGAAACATAAAGTCTGATTTCCCTTTGGCCTTTAAATTTCACTACCGAGATCCTGAATATCTTGAGCCGGTAATCAAACCGTAGTATTCAGTAGCATCTCGACAGCATGAGAAGCTTTAAAAGCAGTCGCATTGACTCGTTCTTGAGCACTCTCCGCCAGTAGACCAACGTAGTAAAATAACCGCAGCAAACAGAAAATTACACCAGACTGGCAATGTACCCTTACAAGTAGGAACCCGAGCGGACCTCTGCAGCCTCCTTGATTGAATCTGTGATTTGTGGTTGATGGTGCGAATGACTCGCGCGCTGAACATATCCTAAAGCCATAATACGTGGTCAATTACTATTTTGAGTCAAGTCGACTTGCTTCATGTTGGTGGCAATGGGATTTTGAGCGGGAGATGGTGGAGAGATGATCTTTTCAAGATATTCGCCATCGTTCCTATTCAGGCTGGCGCTAGATTGGTTCTGTTCAGGGCAGCTCTTTATCCTAGCAGCTTCGTGAACATGTCTTTGTGTGCAGCTAGTGCAAAGGATTTCGTGGGCGGGAATGGGTTGGCACTAGGAGAGTGGGGCTCCTGGTGCTGTGTACGGGAAAGAAACATCAGAAGTTGGGATTGTGGAGGACTTTCGCTGGGGGTGAGAGCAAGAGAGAATGTTGCTATGAGGGAGAGGGATATCAGGGTTGAGATTGTGTTTGCATTGGCTATCTTCGATCAGCATTGCTATTTGAATGTATCGCTCCTTCCGCGTTCATGGCTCGGAGAAAAAAGCAATGATTTTCCATAGAGTAGTATCTGCTTGTATTTCATTACTGGAGGGCTTTCAGCAAGCAGCAATGTATATGGTCGCTCGAGCGCCAGCAGGCTCCTCATCATACATTCATCGTGACAGCGAGGTATGTGGTCGCTCCAACGCCCGCATGCTCCTCATTATATGTTCATAGTGATCCGACCATTCTATCGCCAGGGCCGCCCTTTTGTATTTTGGATGCCATTCCATTTCATCTCTTTTTAGTCTTAGTCCCAGCCCCAATGTCATGTTTGCAGTCGCACACAGCGCATCGGAGCAGTAATTTCAATGGCCCGCCGTCCAAGACGCGCTCAATGCGGGAATCGAAATCAAGGCCGCAGGTGCGGCATTCATCCCAGTCTTCGGCCTTGTCGAGGAAGTAGTCGAGGCGTTCGATGAAGTTGGCATTCATGTTGAGAGCGACATCTCTTTCTCTAATGACATCGTTCCTCTGCTTGATTGCGAAATCTTTCTGCGCGAGCGCTGTGGTTTTGGCATCGAGTGCCGCGTTCTTCGCGTTGATCGCCTTGGATTCGCGAGTAAGGGCTGCATTCTTTTCTTGAATCGCTTGGTTCTTCTCGTTGATGATGCCGTTTTTGGCGCCAATTGCTTTGGACGCGCGATGAAGCGCTGTGTCTTTGTCTTGAATGAGCTGGCTTTTTATGAGGATGGCAGCATCTTTTTGGAGAATGGCTTTGTTCTTGGCGTCGAGGGCTGCATTCTTCTCTTTGATTGCTTTAGATTCGCGATTGAGCGCTGCGTTCTTTTCCTGAGTTAGTCCATGTATCTGATCATCTTTCTGGTTGATTTCTTTGCTCCTAGCGCTAAAGCTTGCATCGTCCTTTATCACGGCCAACGATTTGAGGTCAAGGGCCTTATGGAGTTCCGCCTTAGTCTTCTCAAGATCTGCTCGTAGTATGGCTTCCCTGGCTGATGCCTGCTCCAAAGTCTTCTTATCCAGTTCACGTCTCTTCGAAAGTATACCAAAGCTGAGACTCGGCTGCTTTTCGATATCGACAAGAATGGGCGGATGATTGAGGGCATAGTCAATATCAACAGCGCAGATTCGGATGATAACGTCCTTTAGTCCCCTATCTGTAGGGGAAGTAGTCTCGAAGACGGTCCGAATCACTGTTGACATTTGTTCCTGAGAGCAGCTCGAAATTTGGGTAATGAATCTTGTTTTGGCAAGGTCCTTGAGCCGAGGCAAGTCGTATTTGTCAGCTAACGCGAAGACCCCAGCGTTGTTTGAGACTTCGTTTTCGGCCGGACGTGATGCATCGTCACGTGGCTCTGCCGACACGGCTAATGTAGACATCAGCTCGCATAGGTAAGGTGATGTACGAGATCCTGATTCAGTAGCGGGCCGCTGCGAAGGTGGTATTTCATCGTCCGGGTAGTCATTGGTGTACAGGTAGATAAGCATGCGATTAACCGAAGGGGAGTCGTCGTCATAAAATGTAATCACGCGATCTTCTCCTTCCTAGGGCAAGTGTCAATGAAGGAGGCTTCGCGCTTTGACATATATTACACCTACCTCGAGCTCCTCGTCACAAGCAGTCTCGAAGAACTTGGAACGGGGACAAACGATAGCGCGGTGAAGCATGTATTTGTCGGTGCCACACAACACAGTTAGATCTGAATACTTGGGTGACGTGAACACTGCTTGAACGCTCTGAAAAGCAGCATCGGATTGGTCGGTGGCCATGGCTTGGCTTGTGGCGAGTCACTGAATTTGTAATGGCTGATTTCGAAAGATAGAAGTGTAGCCGTGACGTGGAGAGCAAGGAAAACGTACGCGATGAAAGAGGGACGCGAAGTGAAGCCGGATCGTAGTACAGATGAATCTTTTCAGATGGATGAGGTATGCGCCAACCTGCGAGCTGGGTCGTGTGCCCGAGGATGTTGTCTTATTACACAAGGGGACAGGAGAGGATCATGAGTGTTTGGTGACTAGTTTGGATCCTACGCCTGCCATGGTGAATTGAGGCCGGATCTTTGGTAGAAAGCCACTAGTTCTGGCGCTAAAGGCTTCACTTCAGATAGATCCAGCATCTTCCAACTTCACGCTGGATGGCAAACACTGCAATAGTACTAGAGTAATCAGACACATTGAGGAGGGTGCACCGCCATGGAATGTCAATTTTGAGGCGACAATGACTGCTATGAGATACTGACATGCAACTTATTCTATGATCTAGGATACCCACTCGATTACGATTGCTGAAGCGCTTTACTACCTGTGTTTCCAGAATTATTGCCATGCCCAGATATGGTTAGCGAAAGACTTGGGCTCGGTCCCCCAAGGCTGTCTGCTTTAATTGAAAATGGTTGTCTTGTAGGATCTGGAGCTGCGGTGCAACCTTGATGTTTCACTATCAAACGTCAGCTTGTCTCTGGAGGCAACATGTTGATGACTGTTCGAGTCTTACACGCAACATAATTTTGATAATTCTGCGGATTATGCAATGAGTCGTAAGTCCCCAGCCCCACGCAGCCATTGAATTCATAAACCTCTGGCGGATTTTGGGACAACCCAAGCGAAGAACCTCCAAGGTAAAAGTGCACCATCTCGTGAATGAGAAGATAGCCCTGGTAATTGCTCAGATACTGCCCGGGGCCTACCCAACGATTCTTCCAGACAGATGGACAATCTGGAAATGACGGCCAAGGAGGTCTTGTCCAGAACGATGGACAAAGATAAATGTAGCTTGTCCCCTGCATAATGAAAGCCTGTCCTATACCCAGGGGTGGCATGCACAAAGCGTATGGATCTGCCTTGAGGAACTTGTTCTTGTGCCAAGTGTACGGTGTAACGCACGCAAAAGTTGGTATGGTTGGAATATAAGGATTTGGCTGAAGATCTATCATTCTCGTACCGGAGAAGATTTTTGTCAAGATGTCTTGGACGAATTCCTTGGTATCTCCAAGCTTGAAGATCGCACTGAATACCGCGCTTTTGTTTCCAAATTGCGCATCATGAAGAGCTGGCTCCAGAACCAAGAGTGCCTCTGCTAAGGTTTGCTTTAGCTCTGCGGTATACTCTCCGCATTCCTCAACGCGGAATCGAGGCATCTCTGAAACTGTCATATTGTTTGATGGTGTCACTACTGGGTCTAAATTTCTGTCTGTTATCATGCGATCAAGAAACGACAGATCAGGGTGAGAAAGGCTGACCTCCGAGGGCTGTTGACGGCCATCCCGTGCTATTCGAGGGTAGAGCAGAACGATCTGACAGTGTCAGCGCGGTAATGGGTGATGGAGGGCGGAGTAAAAACCTATGGATTGGGGAAGAGCATCGACAGCATAAGCAGCTACGAGAAATGACAATACACATGCACAGCGCCACATCGTTGTTATCGATTCGCCACTGAATCTTGTCGAATCCGACGAATCAGGATGAGCGAAAACACAGGAGGATAAGCGAATGTTGGTTTAAGGCAGTATTCAATCATGATGAGCCCATAATCCTTGCCAGCCTTGATGTTTTGGCCATTTTCGTCAAGTATCAGCAAAGTAGAAGGGATTTCCCTATCCTGATCGCTGTCACGTTCGAGGATCGAAATGTAAAACAAATGGTGACGTGCTGTCCCCTGGTTCCTCCCTCTCCTAAGAACAGAGCTTGAAGCGATGGTGCGATAGCCAGGCGCTTACACAAATCGCTCCCATGGTCGCTTAGTCTTCATATTTGCCATGTGAAATACCGGTATGCGGAACCGCCATGCTAAACCAACATCGTCTCATTCGCTCTTCTGTTGGGACCTGCAGTAGATCAACATCGATCCATGAGAAGGGATTGCCTGATGGACCGGGCCTTGAGGTCCGCATCGCGACTCTTGGGTTGGCATGTGGGGCAAGGAGGCAAGTCCGGTCGACGGCTTCGTCGAGAAATGCCTACGCCATCTCATTGTCAGTGCGGCTAGTTGTCCTTAGGTTGACTTGTTGCTAAATCGAGAAGACCTATCTTTGTGAAATGCGCCACATTCGAGCCACCATATAGATGTCTTGGCACCTCCTAGGGCTGAGCTGCGGAGCAAACGCGCTCTAGGAAACCACCTCTCGATTGCCCATTGCTGGGTCTACATAAGTCAACAAAGGCGCTGGATGTTGGCAAGGTAGACCTCGAGCGGCTCTCGTGCGGACGAGCACTCTCTGAGAATGCCTCCTTTCAAAGATGAACATGTCCTGGTAAGCCGCTAAACCATTGTAATAGAGTCGCGCCAGCTTGTTTTCTCGACATCAACTTCCCGATATCAAACAGCGAACAGGCAGCTAACCAGACATGGCGCTTCTCTCAGATACTAACCCCAGGGTCGCAGACCACCCTGGCGCAGCTTGGTCTCCCAGAGTCCTTCGCGCCTGCCCGGCTTCGAATTCCCACTCGCATGTTTCCTGCTGAGACGAAAGGAGAATGGGAGCCCATGAAAGTCAGGGAGCGAAAAGGAACAAAGAGTCAAGCGCAGAATGGCATCAATGGACATCACGATGGAGACGTCAAGATGGAAGATGCCAATGGCACTACGGAAGACCAAGAAGAGGAGATCTTGTTCGAGGAGGACCCTACGAGCGAGGAGGGTGCTGTATACCCCATACAGGATGGACGAATTGTTGAATGGTCGTGTTTCTTTGCGCTTCTCACACATGTCTACAACACCTTGAGCCCGCCCTTCCACACGCCCATACTCGTCATCGCGCAGCCCCCTTGGACAGCGCAAGATCATGAGTCCCTCACACAATTCTTCTTCGAAAAGTTCAAGACTCCAGCATTCTGTCTCATGGACGCCGCACTAGCAGTCTGCTATGCCTACGCAACTCCAACTGCCACTGTGGTAGACGTTGGATATACTAAATGCGATGTGTCAACGGTCAGCGAATTCGTGGTCAATGATCTTGGGAGAGGCGCCGCATTACCAGATTGTGGCGGAGAGGCAATGACTCATAGGTTGTCTGAAATACTTGGCTCAAAGGGGTTTTCACGAGACATGTGCGAACAGTTGAAGAAAAATCCCATCTGTGAGATATTACCGCCAGGCTCAGATCTCCCGGCGGAATCTGAGGTCGAGAACCCAGCGTCAGCAGTGTCGACCGGAGCTACAGGTTCAGGTGATGCACAACGACGGAGTATTGCTGCACAAGGCGGAGCGCCTCGTGGGCCTGGCGTCAATACAGAGGCGGGCGATGCTGACGAGGATCGAGAGTTCAAAGATGGAGAAGATGATGAAGGCGTCCTTGATGTTGCGACAATAGTTGCCAGCGGGAAGACCAGCGAATTCCTAGCAAGAAAGGAAAAGGAAAAGGTTGAGAAGGCTGCGAACAAAAAGGCTGCTGCAGATGCTGCGGCTGCTGTGAAAGAAGCAAAATTGCCCAACTCAAAGCGCGCCAAGGCTAACTTCCAGTATCACGAGCGGAGGCCTCTAGAAGAGCTGAATATCAATGGAAAAAGAGGCAATGATGGTGATGGTGGGCAAGATGGAGCTGAGCCCAAACGGCAGAAGACGCCCGAGCCCGGTGGTGAGACCGATCCACTATCAGTGGAGAATGCGGCCGCCGCACGGAGAGAGGAGCGAAAAGAGGAAAGGCGACGAAATCGTGAAGGCACCGCTTTTGTAAGAAAGAACATTGATGTCGGACTCGAACGCTTTCAGGCAGCGAGCGGCGGTGTTCTCGACCAGATAGCAGATGCTATACATAGATGTATCCTTTCCTTTCCCGAGCCAAGCAAACGAAGCGATCTATGGGATTCCTTGGTTATATTGGGTAATGGCAGTAAAATCAAGGGTGAGCATTACCGAGACACGAGCAGCAGCAAGGACTGACACTGGTACTTAGGCTTTAAGGAAGCACTGCTTGCTACTCTGAACGCGAGGTATCTCATATCACCTTCGAGCGCGACCATCTTCACCTCTGAACTCCCTTCAAATTTCACCACCCCGGTCGCTACCGGTGCGAATACTCCTCAACCGCAACATCACGCACCTCACCATGGACCAGGGGTCAACCCTCTTCTGCTCGCCGCCACCAACAATGCCAATCTTGCTCCTCCTGGGCCCCCTCAGCAACAACTACACCAACAATTCCAACAACAGCAAGCGCAAGTCTCACATCAGCATTCCAGTCATGCTCAGACTCCGACGAGCATCAAGCTCCTGAAGATACCGGAATATTTCCCGGAATGGAAAGAGGTCGGTATGGAGGAGGCAGGCTTTCTGGGTGCGCAGGTCGCTGCTAAGGTCGTTTTTGTTGTTGATCAAGGGTTGAGTAAAGGGTTTATGTCGAGGACTGAGTATAATGAGCTTGGACCTCAAGGTATTCATGAAAGCTGCCTTTAGATAATCCATGATTCGAGACCACATTATGACATTTTGACCAAATGAATAAATACCTGGACTCGTTTGCTTGAAGTTTCCGGCTACAACCTTCCGTCCCGCTGGAACTCCCTCTGGAAAACCGCCATGCCAACACATTCCCCAAGTATCAGTCCTCCACCCACCAAACGACGTCGTATCTCCCACTCAAATTTCTCACAAGGAGCTCACCCAGTCTCACCACCGTCCCCACTGCCACTTTCTGCCCACAGCCCTCAGACTCCAACGAGGTCCCTTCGCATCTACTCGTGGAATATCAATGGCATCCAACCCTTCCTTCCACCCACGACCCCACAGATCACCAAATTCTTAGCCTCCAGCTCAAATCCCAAGCCTGCGCCTACCCAGCCTTCCCTCCGGGCCAATCTCCTGCGCTGGAAATGGCCCCACATCATTTTCCTCCAGGAAGTCAAGATCGCCCCTAGCGACACCAAGACGATTGCACGCCTCCATCGCGCTATCATCGCTCCTCTTGAGGGCGAGCCACGAGAACTTCCGAACGATCGTCTCTACAATACCGATTCTACTCTACCTAGAGACAAATACAATGCTACGGGCTTTGGAGGAAAAGTATACGGTGTTTCTACACTCGTACGTCGAGACTTGTCATCGGATACTACAGTTAAGAGCGTAGGATGGGATCTAGAGGGACGCGTGCAAGTGGTTGAAATATCAAGCTTGGGCCTCGTCGTCATCAACGTCTATGCGGTCAATGGAACTACAAATGACTATCTGGATCCAACGAGCGGAAAGGTCGTTGGGAATAGGCACGATCGAAAACGGTCATTCCACTCTCTACTTGCAAATGAAGTCAGTGCATACGAAGAGAAAGGCTGGGGGGTAATCGTAGCAGGTGACATCAATATCAGTCGCTCAAAGATTGACTCTTTCCCACAGCTACGAATGGGAGAAGACCATGTGAAGAATCGAGCTGATTTTGAAGAGAAGTTCATCAATGGTCTGGGAATGATAGACTCATTCCGCTTGCTGCACGGTGATGAAAAGAAGTATAGCTACAGGCCAAGGAATAAACCTTGGGGTGCTGGCGGGGATAGGGTCGATCTCATACTTGTGACCAAGGGTTTGAGAGAGTGTGTGAGGGAGGCAGATGTGCTAGATGGTGAGGTGGAGAGGGGACCGAGTGATCATGTGCCGTTATTCGTTGAGCTGGAGGTGAAGAGATGGATTGAAGGAAAACAGATTTGATTGGAAGAGCAAAACTAAGACTAAATACATGGGCGTGCAAACAGCTTCACCTGTCTGTCCGTGCCACCACAACAGTGTCTGTTATCAACACATCCTATCCCCAAACAGCAGAAATACAACGCCATGTATCCTCTCAAGACCCCAAGAAGAAGAAAATTCTTGGCTTCGAAAGCTCTTTCCGGCTGTCCTACTCAGAGACCGTCGATCCAGTTGTATAGTACAAGAGATGAATACTCCAACAGGACAAACAAGATGTGACCCCGAAGCGCCATTCCGGATCCAGCGCTTTCAGCTAGTCGCTCTCCATCGTCCCGTAGGGAAGCTGTCGAGTGCCATTCAATTGCGTCTCGAGCACATATGGAGCAAGTCCAATCCGGCTCAGCGAACGGGTATGGGGCTAGGTCTCAAGCGACATTAACAGTCCTCAGATGCCTACCAGGCGATCTACCATTCTTGCTGACTCCTGAGCCCACTCATATTGTGAGCTATCAAGCTCCTCCCAGCCTACCGGGACTTCAGTCACCACTTTGGTGAGCTCATGCCAGAATCCCCACACACCATTGATGGGCGCAACAGATGTTTCAAGCCATTGTTCCACTTCGGGCATGGCGTATCGTGAATAGCTCAATCTCTCCGAGTTTCTTGTTGTCAGTTCATCTGAATCTACTATACTTGGGTTCTCGGGACCCAGCCTAGGCGTCGCCCCAGGGGCAGGTGAACGACGGAACTGTTGATATTCCGCTGATTGATTCCCCGGGTGCCCATCATTTAAGTCTGGCTTGTGACCGGTTGCCTCAGGCCATGATCGAATGCGCAAAGGCTTGGCCTCGCAAGTCCTCTCTTTCGAATCTTGCAAACCCACGTCCGTCAGGGTTAGTTCCTCAGTGATAGCCTCAAGCCCCGCGTCAGGAAATGGCAAGAGACGGGGTGTTTCAGGCATCTTGACATTGATAGAAGATGAAGATACCAGTTCAACGTTCCACGAGCGAGCATCCAAAAGGTCTGGCCGGGACATCCGTGGACCATGGGCACGTCCCTTTTTTCGCTGACAACAGATCTCTCGTTCCTGTTGGTTCTCCACCAGCTGCCAATGCTCGTAACCAGCAGGATCCTTCTCCAGCGCTTTTCTATGCATCTCCCGCCTCGCATGTTGTCTTATGGCCTCCGCCTTTGCTTCATCCAGACTTGCGTCTGGAGTCCAGCCTGGATTAGAGGAAGGAGGTGCTGCTCCTAGATTCCAGTTAGGGATATGTTGAGGTAGTTTGCCTCCGAGGTGAGAAGCAGGTGGCCCTCCATACTGGGTAGATGGCCCTCCGTACTGGGCGAATGCTTCGAACGATTGGGCCATCGGGTTCAGCCCCTTCTTGGTCGAGGTAATGGGTGCATTCATGTTTGGACGGGCCACTTAGGTTGGTAAGTCAAGATGTATTTGATTGATTGAAACTCTGAAGGGACCTTGAGTATTGTCACTGATTATGGACTTTGCTTCAAGCTTGCAGATGAGATCGAGGATGAAGCCCTTTTTCTATATCTACGTTTGGGACGAAATAATCGACATTCTTTGCTAATGTGGAGACCGGCCCAACGTATTCAGTCATCTTCTGGACGGAATAATCGACATTGATTGCTAATTTGGAGACTGGCCCACTATGTTCAAACACCTACTGGACGAGAATAATCGACATCACTTGCTTGTGGGGACTGGCCCACTATATTCAGACATCTTCTGACTGATATTATCAAAATAATCGCTATTATTTTATAGTTCGAGAGTTACGCCGTCCGTGACCCACCGTCTTCTCAGTCTCGCGGTTTGCAGAACTGCCGGCCCCCGCGCCCTTTCTACTGGTCACACAAAGGGTGTAAAGCCCCCAAATTTGATATCTCGACTCTCTATACTCCATCTTAGGCTCGAGTGCTCTTCGTAAGAATCTGCATTCGTAGTTCGTGCACATGATTAATATCAAGTGTTGGGGTGGTCCCGATGAGGGGGTCCAGCATTTTTGCAAATTGCGAGTCAGTCTCCTCCATCGGCCTTTTATGCTGGTCTCTGCGAAATTTTCTTCGAGATTGATGGCGCGCGAGACTTGCAAATTATATCAAGAACGGCTTTACCTATTGTTAAAGATTCACTTCGTCTCTCTGTTACCAAACACCAAATCGTAGAGTACCGGAAGGTATATCAATTTATTGGGAAGAATCCAAAAGATCCATCGCTTGAAGGGTGGTCCAGAATCTTATTCGAATATCGGTAAAATTTGACCCCATGAGTCACTACGCAACGTTGAGCCGAAGCAAAGCTAGAATACGAACAAAATGATATATAAAACAATTGCTGCGCTATTTCCTAATTAGGTAAAGCGTCCCAACGCTGCGAAGGAACCACATGAAATCCCATTAACTCTTCTTGACTTTTAAACTTTGACCTGAAGTGCCAACCTTTGATTGGATCAATGACTCACTGATTCCCTCTATTCAGCACATCTTTCCTGTCCCCGCTCGGCATTGCCCTGACGGATATTTTCGCCAAAGCTTGTCGTTGAGCTAGCGTAGTATGCACAACTGGCAGCGGATACCGAAAGCTTGCGTTGACTACATCTCCTCGAGATTGAGCTGTCATCACCAAATGGCAGATATCTTGACACGCATCGCCGTGTGCATTGGAAGACGGGAAAAGGGTCCAGCAGGTGAGGCCATGCTGAGATGTTGACAGATTCGTATCCCAAGACATGGGTGTGCGATGCGCGTGAAACAATGCTAAATGCTTCCCATACATCGAGAACTCCAGATTTACTGATGTTGAAGGAGAATACAGTTGATGCGTGTTGGATGAAATGCTTGATTGAGGAACTATCTAGGGTGATGAGACCTATTTGTATATGAGAGGTAACAGAGATGTACCAGCCCACTCAACTATCTAGGGGGACGAGACCTATTTGTGTATAAGAGTTACCGGAAATGTACCAGCCCACTCATTCTTCCGAATGGGTTGATTAGTCAATAACGTGGTTAAGCTGGGTTCTAACACTGCGCAGGTAATAGAAATAGGTTAAGAGGTCTCACGACCTACGTAAGTAGATGCGACTATTTCGGGGCGTTTTGCTACATTCTCTCAATAGAATTTGGGATCTTCGAATTCATCATTTCATACAAAGGTCATTAGTATCATGATGATGGTTAATTTTTAATGTGTGCTACATTTGTGGTAATCAACCCCTTCAAACCATCACAAACGCATTCTTGTGTAGCTAGGTAATCCCATTCCAAAAGATCCAGCCCCAACAAACTCCCTTTTGATCAATGGGCAAGTCCAGAGCCCTCGGATATGAAAGGCGATGTGTCTCCACTTTGCGTGACCGTTGCGCCAGCCTAGCCGAAAAAGAAATGTTGATTATTTGAGAGTGTTAGAGTCAGAAAAGTGTATTAAATGTAGATTATTTGGAAACATCAGATATGGAAATGCGTACCACAATATACAGTACAGTGACTCAGTCGGAGTAGGGTTTAATAGTATTATATTCCGTTGAGGAATCCCATTATTCCTGTCTATAAATTAAGCGTGCCTGTGTACATCTTTCTTGCTCTCTAGTATAGATACAGTCAAGTCGAATCCATCCAAGACGCTATCAGTGGCATCTTGCTTACGTCAAAAGGATACAATCATCAATACATCTCTTGCTAACATCGAAAGGATACGGATATACATATATATACTTACATCTTCCAACATGAACAACATGCTCGGCTTTCAGAAGCTGCAACGAGCAGACCGAAAGGGCCCTCGTGAATATCCCATGGCTCGCTATACCGAGTATGTCCCTTCCTTCCAGACCTTCAACGTTACATCTCCTGACCCATAGCACAGGCTCTTCGCCAGCCCTCCAGCATACCAACCACAGCTGGCTCCTCTTCTCCTCCAGGCCATTAAGGAAGGATGCATTCCCCCCTACCCACCCTTCACAAGCAAAGAACAGAAGTTCGAACACTATACTACTTACATCCAAGCCCGGCACGATGAGCGCTCCTTCTTGCGGGAATGGCACCGCGAGCGAGACTTAGAAGAGCAGGTCGTTCTCATGTACGAACTTTGCACGACCAAGCAAGAATTCGACCATTGGCTCGACGGCCATGACATCATGGAGATCGAGAACAAGAAAGCCCGACAGAGATTCATGGTACAGAATGGTGACGCTCAATATCAGCGATGGATGGCGAGTACCAGTCAGGAAAGGCTTTGGAAAAAGCAGGAACCGGAGAGGCAGCGAGAAGCCGAGGAGAGGGAGAAAAGAGAGGAGGAGAGGCTGACAGAAGAAATAGAGAAGCAAGAGAGAGAGAACAAGCGCATCAGAGCGGAGGTGAAGATGATGGTTTCAGCCGCAGCTGCTCTGCGCCATGAGGTTGCGGAGGGCAAGAAGATTGAAGAAGCACCAGCGTCAGCCGTTCAGCCCACCGCTTCTCGTGACACCCAGACAAGCTCACCTCGTCAACCCGTGTGTGTCACCCTGAGACGTCCAGGGGAGACGACAGGTACGGTGATGTACGACAGCACGTCAACGAAGAGTTCGCCATTGTACGGCGACAGGTCTACCGCTTCTTCTCCTAGTCAAGGCCTCTCAAGTTCTCCACCAACGTCCCCAGATCTAATAATCAGTAGCAGCACGTTCAAGTGCAATGATGAGCCTACTGCCCCGCCTCCAGATCAGACGAGGTTTTTTGTCCAGCTCGCAGACACCTTGTCCAAAGTTACAGCGCGTGCCCCAGGGGCGAATCTGTTCAAAAGTATGGAGACGAGGAATCCACAAATGGGCAACGAGATACCCTCGAATTTCGACCCCTTCAAGGCAAGGATAAGAACGCGTTCTCGTTGGCACGAGCTATTTAAGGCGGAAAATTTCCAAAAGACCTCTGCCTTCAGAGGGAGAGCGTCAGCTGGTAGACCCATCTCTTGGGGTGTAAATCCGGAAGACGTACCAAGAAAGGTCCACTCCGATCCTGTGCCCGGAACGATAGGTGAATTGGTCCAGGACAGTACACCATTACGCAGGGAAGACATTAATACTTCTCTCACAACTCCAATAGCCAGACCTTCAAGTGCAGAAATCTCAATTTGGAATCGCCTCGGCCAAGCAACACGCACGATGGCACGAGAGCCGGTCACAAAACCGCAACAAGCATCCTCCTCCTCTTCCTCGGACCCAGCACAGCTTACCCCACCCACCACCATCTCCTCATCCTCTTCTTCCCCCAACCAACTAACCCCCGAATCTAGCACCTCCCCTAAATCGACATTATCATCATCATCATCCTCATCACCCCCCCACCACTCAACAGCGCCCCCCAACATCTGGCCCTCCATCCCCTACTTAGACAGAACCACGGCCCTTGAGAAACTAATTCCCAACGGATATACAATGAGACTCCCGCAGAGATCCCTGACGCAAGAGGAGACGAGGCATTTGAGAGAGGGCGTGATGTGGGTCAAGGGGATTGGGGGTGTTTTTCCGATCTTGAGGAAGGGGGAGGGGACGAGGTTGGAAATGGGGTTTGTTACTGAGGGGGGAGAGATAGTGGAGGTGAGAAGGGAGGGGGATGAGGTGGCGGAGCTTGATGGAAGGAATGTTGGTGATTGGGATGGGAAGTTGGAGGAGGGAGATGAGGGGTATGAATGTGATTTTGAGGGAGAGGAGGAGAACGAGGAGGATTCGTGGTATTTTGAAGAGGGAGAGTACGTTTAGGAAGGAATATTGAGAGTGGGAGACTGAATGGCGTGCATGGATTGGGGTTTTCTGGGGGTGTTCAGATTGTGATATGAGGGCTGAGAGGTAAGATGGGATGTAGGGTTGGATTGTTTAGGACTTTGTGATAGGTTTACCAATAGAAAATAACATACTTTGTGGGATTCACTCGCTCTGCTGCATCTCATTATTATCCGAGGCTCCGGTCATCCCCTTTGCTGCTCTCGTTTGCTCAATTTTAGCCAGAAGGTCCCGACGTGTCTCTTCCAGGCCGGCATGAGTCCCACTGACGCAGAAAGGGTCGGGGATGCACCAATCTTTCCCCTCGCATTGCTCAGGATAAGCATTTAAGTTCCCGCCCTTAAAGTCATGGGTAGTGACATTCCGGAAGAGCACAATAGACTCAGGCGAGGGTATGATGTCCAGAGGGGTAGTAAAGATGCTCAGCGTGACGATCTTATCGGTGCTGGTGTCTGTAATGCGAATGTCGCGCTTTAGGGGCATTTTGGGGCGTTTTATGGTGTCGGGGTCGACGGAGTGGACGAGGGCGAGGACGGAGACGAGACGGTTGCGGGAGCGGTGGGGGCCTGTTATGGAGGATAGGGAGGAGAGGGTGAGAGGAGTCGAGATGTGGGAAAGGGGGTGGGGAGTTGTGGAGGCGCGGAGGGACCAGGGGGATGGGGTGCTGCTGCGAATTTGAGGAGGAGGAAGGGGGGGTTTTGTATCGGTTTGTGGAGATGCTTGCGCTGGTTTTGGGGGTTCGGTTTGGTCTTTTGGCTGGGTTGTCTCGTCTACGCTGGTTTCGCTTGATACTGTAGATGGTTGAGGAGGAGTAATTTTTGTTTGTACACAAGAATCTTCGAGGTCGTTTGGGCGCTGTTGAAAGTACTCATGTTCGGGCTCCTGTAACTCATATCGTCGTTCTTCACCCATCCATTGGAAATCAGCGACGGTAAGGTAACTTGCGTGAAAATTCAGTCACAGAACAAACCGTCAGATGCACGACACCTACTTGACATTGCCTTTACCATTCAATCTAGGTCCTTTTACCAGCTTGTAGTCCGTCAATTTAATGTAAGAGCCTGCACGGATTTCTAAGCTTGCAAGCTGTTTATAGATACGGCGCTTGAATACGGCTGGGGAGCAGAATTGTCAGTATGCGCCCGATCTCTAAGAAATTAATTCTGGGTAGGGTTACCCTGTATAGTCTTCTCTAGGTCGGTCAGGCACAGACGGTACGCTTGGATGGGAGCAGCATCATCCGGAGAAGCTACTCGGACAATGCTGATCTTATCCACAAGGAGGGTGATCTGGGGTGGGAGAACCTTTGTGCGAACCAGCTCTCTGATGACTGGCTTCAAAAGTTGTTCCGCATGTTCAATTCTCTCATCCATGCCGTAGCTGCTGATGGTAGTGTTGTAGTTGCGTACTTCTATTGGCCATCGTACCGTTTTGATTGGCTCTCCAATGAGGATTTAGATGGGTGTCGTAGGGGAAAAATGAACCATGCAACCAAAGAGGGCAAGACGAGTATGTAATGCCATATCGATCTTGGCGACACCTCGGTCGAAGGCTGATCAACTCACTGACGCGTCCTTGGAGGTGGAGCGAGATGTTGTCGGGCCCGAGATGTTGTTATGGTGTTGATGAAATCGTGCGATGCCCTCGGCATAACTTCGGGTCCTTTCCGAAAGAGAAAGCCAATTAGGTGTAGAACTATGGGGAAAGAGCCTCAGCACTCTTCGTTGAACTTGAACAAGCGCCATCGGTGATCATGAGCCGACCATGAGCGCTGTCATACTAGCTGCAGTCTGCGAAATACAAGGAAACGGTTTTCGTTGCGTGTATCAGATGCATCGAATGGAGAAGAAACAGTCGATGTTGGATGCATCCAGTCTTACTCTTAAGACTGGCTTCTCTGCTTCTCCAACCTTTGACGCCTTCAATGGCTTAAAGCTACAAAGAAAGGCTAAATTCGGGAATCTCTGCCTACTACGTGATACCTGTTCTGGAAATTGGCCGCACTGTCAAGCCAAGCAACAAGATCGATTCCAAAAACATGACGGTTCTTCTGGATAAAGGCAACACCAGCCGGTCAGAAAGTGCTTGTTCTCCCTCGAGCGACAATGTCTTTCTTTGGTTACAGCAGCGACTTTCTTAGCACCTCTTGAGGCTGGGTACATTTTTCCGCCAGAGGGAGTCTTCTCCATCATCAGCACAGAACGCTACTCTGGGCTTTTCGATGACATTCAGAATTACCTGGAAAGAAATACTTTTCGTCATTTCAGTTGACGAGCAAACGAACGACATTTTCACAACTTCCACAATGAAAAGACAAAAAAACAATGTCCAAGACCCCTATTCTTCCTCTGACCGACGACCAACCTGAAAATTTAAGGCTGCATGATCCTGCATGATGCAACTAAAAGCAACCTCACCGCGATTCCCCCAAGGACTTAAAGGGTCATTCTGGCAGTGCCATCCTTTTCATCGAAACTCAAAATTCAAAGAATCTGTGACTGCATCGCCTTGTAATCAAGCTGCATAGCCGAGCCCTGGCAGTTAGGCAAAAGGCTCAAGTGCCGGTTGCCATCAGCCGCATATGCAAACCCAGTGCAAGGATTCTGCAGTAAGCAGGGCTGATGCCTCGGACGTGGTTGCTGGGGTTCCAATTACTTCAACTCGTTCGGCGGTCTGAAATCTTAATACATTGCGAGTGTGATTGATGAGCACGATCGCAAGGCTGTGTAACCTCCTGTACGCTGATATTCAATCTCTTCCGTCCCCTTTCGTTTTCTCTCTTCCTCATGGTCAACAGGCATGATCAGCAGAGATGGGGTCATACCCAGGATCGTCGTCGAGGTGAGCAATCCCTTTCATATGACTGCTGTGTTCTCCATTGATCTATCTTCAGGTCGTCATGTGGACCTTATTCGCTCTCGGGATCTTGACCGCAACCATTCGGACCATTCTCCGCTTCAGATCCAAAGGGCGGCTCTTCTTGGATGACGCATTCCTCATCTTCGCCTGCCTATGTCTCGCCGCCGCCTCAATAATCCTCCAGACCGGACTCGGAACACTCATTTCCGTCGAACAACTCGTAAGACAGTACGATACCGGGGACTTAGCAGATATGCCAGACGGCGAGGCCCTCCGCGCGATGATCAATTGCTACCATAGCGTGCATACGGTCCACGGTAGCTTAGTGTGGATAACGATCTTTTCCGTGAAATTCTCCTTCCTATGCTTTTTCCGCCAGCTGGTCGAGAAAATGCCGAGATTACTGCGCTACTGGAAATTTGTAATTGGATTCAACATCGCAGCTTTTCTATATTGCGAATCCTACATGAAAGCCCAATGTCCGCACCAAGGTCTTGCTGCCCGTGAGTGCAGCTCCAATCCTCCAATTTAAAAGATCCCCACTAACATCCCAACGAAAGTCCAATGCCTACAGTCCCTCGGGCTCTCAAAATCCTCCGGACTCGTCAGCGCCGGCATCGCCTTCGACATCCTAACCGACATCCTAAGTACTTCCCTCCCTCCCTACCACCCAATGCAAAGCCGCTAAAACTCCCACCCCAGTAATCAGCATCCCCACCACAATCCTCTACCAAATCCGGCTCTCCCTCCTCCAAAAACTCCTCATCGCCACCTTCCTCTGCCTCAGCATCATCATGATCCTCATCTCCAGCACGCGTCTCTCCCGCATCACAGCCCGCAACAACATCCTCACCGGCTGGCAGTATTTCTGGATGGAGATCGAGGCTTGTGTGGCGGTATGCATGGTTTCTGTGACGGCGTTTAGGGGGATTCTTTCGGAGGGGGGGAGGGGTAGGAGGGATAAGAGGGAGAGGAGGTGGTATTCGTCTGCTGTGGGGAGGAATTTGGCGAGGAGGAAGCTTGGGCGTGAGTGGTTACTGTTGGATAATGTGGGAACTTCTTCGCCTAGCACGCCAATATCTGCGAAAAAAAGTTGGATCGATTCGGACAGGGAGGGGGTTGATGAGGGGTCTGAGCTTGAAGGAGGCCGAAGTAATGAGCAACTACTTCATGTGCCTCGTAATGTTTATTAGCTCAACAAAATGGCCTGTGGGGCTTCTAGTTGTCAAAAATCAGAGAGAACATCTGATTCCAAGTTATCTATCAAGAGGGATAGTACCAATGTGTACATTAAAAGCGTGATCATCCCTTATCAAGTCCGAACATTTATAGCGCCCACCTATCAGTCATTGAACGCATGAAACTTATAAGAACCACCTAGTTCAAGTCCCATCGTCTAGGCAATATTGCATTCCCGAGTATACAATTGTACAGGAACTATCAGACAGTGGCAAGCAAGTTTCAAAATCTAAAACGGTAGAAAACAACTTCAATGTAGCCCGGTAGAATTTGCAGTGAGAACCACGAAGATCAAGCTTGAAGAGAAAAGCAGGATATGTGATCTTGTGTTAGATACAATGTCAAAGTGACTGTATAGCAACTATCAGCCTCCCCGTAAGCACTCATGTGCTTGGTCATAGCATGCTGCCCAGAGAAAACCCTATGAGGACTTATCCGCCTGTCATAGCAAGGTCCTCAGGAGAAGGCTCACTGGATTTTGTGCCTTCAAGGGCGAAATCAACAACTCATATCATTTTCAATTTCCGCGCTCTCATCAAAATCTGATGGCGCAGCTCGAAGTTCCCGTAGCTTTGCTGAAATCCGATTCGCCATTCCTGGCCTCTCACAACCAAAATCTCACTTCTCCTTTTTCTTTGCCTCCGCCTTCGACGCTTCCGAATTCGACGTCCCCGGCTTCGACGCCTCCGACTTTGACGTTCCCGACTTCGATGTTTCCGACTTTGAAGTCCCCGGTTTCGAGGCCTCCGATTTCGTCTCCGTTCTCATCTTCACTATCTTAGTATTCGTATCGAGTATGGTATTCACTCTCATCATCTTCATGAACTCATCATTCGTGGGTCCTTCCGAGACGCGGCCTTTGAAAATGCTCAAGAGGAGGGAGACTTTGATGCCTTCTGGTGGGATAAGGGCGCGCAGCTCAGCTTCGGTAGGTGGAGGTAGTTTTCCCTTTGGAGAGGTGGCGGATGCTGAGAGTGAATGTTAGTAGGGGATTTTTACGCAAGGTGATAGGGAAACTCACCAGGACTTTCAGCCCGACTACCACGACCCGCACCAGCTTGGGCAGCCTTGGTGTTCAGTACCTCAGGACTCCCGCTTCTGCTACCTTGTGGTGTGCTATTCTTACTGGGCGCATTCAGCTTCAACTTCTGGCGCTTGCGAGCGCCATCGCTCATATCACCACCAGAACCTGCACCTCCGTCGGTATCACTGCCAGATCCTCCGCCGCGTGGACGTTTGGCCGGAACATTGGATGTTTTACGGGTAAGGTTAGGCTGTGGAGCAGAAGATGAAGGTGGAAGTGTTGGCGAGTTGGAGCGTGAGGGGGGTTTAAGTGTATTGTTAGTCTGTACTTGCGGCTGTGATGACGATGTCGGCGAATGCTTCTTCTTTGGCTTCTTGCGGGATGATTCGTTGCCGCTTGCTTCAGAGTTGAGTGGTGAGCCCGATCGCTTGAGATTTGTGGATGATGATGAAGGCTTTAGTAGGTCACCGTTCTTCGAGGGTCGATGTGATGATGTACTTGTTCCTTTTGAGGGACTTCCAGAAGTAGCCTTCAACTTCGAGCTCCGCTCCTTCTCTGGAGTAGCTTTGCTTTCTTCGGCTTTTTTGCGCTCTTCTTCTTTCAGCAATTCGGTCTCTGTGTTGTCAGATTCGCTCTAGAACTAGGTCAGTCTGAACTACCAACACTGAGCCAGTATGACATACCTCCGAAGAGTATGGATTACCAGATGAATCCGAGTCGTAGATGTAGTTCTTTTCGCGCTTCATTAGAGCCTTTTTCGTTCGCTTCCCAAATTTCTTCGTCATTTCCTTATCCTTTTTCTCGAGCTTCTCCTGCTTCTCGTATTCCTTTTCTTCTTTGGTGTCAAATACATTAGCTTGTAGCTGATCCTTCTTGATTCTCTCCTCTGTCTCTTTCGTCTCTTGGTCCTCCTCGAAAAGGTTCATGTTATCCTCATCGTCCGCGAACCGATCTTCCTGGAAATCCAAGTCGTCGGCATCAGCGTTCTCATGCTTGACTATAGGAGCTGCTTGTCCACTGCCTCCGCCACCTTTCTCCCATTTGCCAAGGAACAACCCGCTAGCCAATTTTCTGTTGTCCTGCTCCTCTTTTCTCTGTTGCTTTGTCTCCTCAGATTCCATGAACCATCGTGGATCCTTGATCTTTTTGTTGAACCTCAATTCTGCTTCCTCGGCTGTCAATGCCTTGAATTGATTTTTCTGGGTGAATTTGTACCACTTTTCAAGAGGCACCAATCGGAATATCCCATCTGGTCCAGGGATCATCATTGCGTAGTTATCGGACAAAGCCGCTTCGTAGCTGCCAACCCAGACGCTCTTATTGTCAAAGTCCTCTAGATGCCACGGTAATGCCTCTTCATAGCGTAGCTGTGATTGCTTCTTTTGTTCATCAGTTTGGTCATTCCTGTAGATCTGTTCCGTCTTTTTCATGTTCTTGCCGTGTGCCCGGGTTGTTCCCGACGCAGCGGACGGAGCAACTTGGGCCATCTCTAGCTCGCGCTTTGCTTCCCTTTCAGCCTTCAGAATTTCCTGTCTCTCACGTTCTTTGTCATCCATGTCATCGGCACCCACCGGCGGAATCTCTTCACTCTTCACCCCGCCCGCCCCTCCTGGTGGTGCTCGAGGATCACGTCGATGCAGCCTCACTGGGCGAACGAACTCCTCCGAGTTTCTTGGATCAACTTTCCTTTTACTTGAGAAGCGCGCAATGTGATGTCGGAAACCTTCCACTATCGCTCGTTTTGTAAGTACCAAAGGATAGTCATGGAAGGTCTGCGAGACGAGTGGCGAAGAGAAGCCACTTGTGCCATTCTTCGAGCTGTCCAAAGAGCCAAGGGAAGGCTGTGTTGAGGGACGCGGTGGTCTCCCCTGGTACTGAGGCATGGCTTGTGTGGGCGCAGGGCCAGGCATTTTGGTGCCGTTGGGCAACCTGTTGGCAATACTGTTCTTTGCTGGCGGTCGTTGCGTGCGCTTTTTTGGTCGGACAAGAGGGTCTGCATTCTGGGGGCGTCGGAGTTTTGGCGCTTGAATACCATTGGGAGTACGGCCAGGGGTCATGTCTGCCGGTGAGGCACTCATGATTTCGGTGGTTCAAGCTGATGATGAGATAATGGATAAGCTATTGTAGTACTGAGTGAGGTGAGTCAGGTTTTGAGGAGGGACCGGTGGGACGGCGTTTAAGAGACTATCATAGCACCGAGCAGACTATGTCGCTGATGCAGTCCCGGGAGGAATTATGGCACTGACGGAGCACACGAAGAAAGTGGTGAGCGGTTTGCTGCAGGAGTTCCTCTCAGTCAACCAGCCAGTATTGGTCTTGTAAAGGCTTTCCTTGTTTGGTTGCGGGTTGCTCCTGCTAATGAAGCGGGATCGACAAGCCGCTAAATTAGCGCGCTCGGGCAGACTCCGTCGCGCTTAAGTTCCTCCAATGATGAAACATCCCACCAATGATGGTGCTCCATCGATTGTAATGTGAAGCCCACCAAGTTTCATGTCCAACAGCTGATTAACCCGATAGAGACATTGCCAGGCGAAGTGATGGCCACTGATTTGCACAATAACACCTGGTCAAACACAAGCGATGTGGACAGCTGCTTGAATGCATCACACTTGTAGGACACAGGTCTATTAAAATGGAGGATCAGTCTGCAAGTTGTTCATTTCACCGGCTTGGCACAACCTACAGAGATATTCAGTGACACCTAAGAGCATAGCCACCCTTCACGCAGGGAAGGTTTGATCAGAGGCCGGATGCACAGAAGTGATTACTGCTATTGTTCTTTTGGTCACGCTCTTTGAATGGCCCGACAAGACTTGTCTCGGTTTCCAAAGTCCTGTCTCTATCCTATTTGATTGGCACTAGCCAACGCCATCAGCTCCAAAAGCAGTAATCTCGCATGCTAACTCGATCCTTCTGCTGCAGTTCATAGGTCCCAGCCCGCTCTGAGCTACCAAAATGGCAAGCTTTGGATCCCATCATGGCAGTAACGATGGATATATGGCTGGCGCACCTGACGTCAGGCCTCGAATCCATCTACCACCTATGCCAGCGCGAGTCAGCCTACCACCTGCGTCTGCTCACTGGGCTACAGCACCGCTTATTCAGTATCAACCACCCTCCGCTCCGCCGAACACAATGTCCTATGACCAGTCCTTTCCTGGCCTTGGAGTACCTCAGCCTCGGATCAACATCCCTGTCAACCCACCCATGCATGTCCAGTACCCCTCGAATGTGCCGCAGTCGAACACCAGCAATTTCGAAGATCAGATGCGAGGCATGATTTTGAGTAACGGCTATGATCAACGTTTTCATGGCCATCAAAACCAGTCCAACTGGGGACAGGTGCCCAGTCAGCGTGGCGGTAAGCGACCAAACCAGGGGCAGAGAAGACAGCAATCTAGCCAAATCAATGGCAGCTTTCAACAAAATCAACCCTCTCCCGTGCCAGAGCCGCACCTGGCTCCCCATCTTCGAGGCATTCGGGCTCCATCCCAGGTAGTAAATGCGACTTTTGAACCTTCGAACCAGACCCGATTTGTGCCAAATCAGGCAAGTACTCGACCGCCTCCACAGCGTAAACAGCTTTACAACCCATCGTCTAACACAGTCCGACCCAACCAAAACAGCAATTACCAGGTTTCGAACTCCGTTGCCGACTCACAAGCGCAAATTGGGTACCTGGATATTGCCGCTCGCCTGACTGTACCAAAGGTTCAAATGGATGTTGAAGAGTATGACGAGAAGGAGCATCTCCGTATTGTGCTAGAACGAATTTGCCGGAAAGCCATTTTTGAGTATGAGACCACCACGAAGGGAAACTATTTAGGGGCTGACACCGTGGAATTGAAATGTTTCGGGAGCATGAGCAGTACCTTTGCCACAAAGAATTCGGACATGGATCTAGTCCTTGTCTCACCGTTGTCAAAGCCGGACGCATCAGCACCCGAGTCTGAAATTCCGAGACTCGTCGAGAAAGCATTACTTGACTCAGGCTATGGAGTGCGGCTTTTGACAATGACAAGGGTTCCCATCATTCGCTTTTGTGAAAAGCCAACCTCAGAGCTGAGGGAGCTATTACTTAAGGAGCGCGCTAAGTATCAAATTGAGCGGGATGAGACTATGTTGGACTCAGAGAAGATTGGCAAGAAGGTGAAGAAGGCAAAGGCAGACGGCCCGAAACCAGTACTGCCGCATCTTCGACGAAAAGACTCACCAGGGTCAATCTCCCAAGCAAATGGCTCTGCTCCGACGGACCTTCCCAAAAGCGAGGAGCAGACTGTCAAGGAAATTGTCGGTGGAGAGAGCGTCTCACCGGCTTCACACAGTAATGGGTCAGATACCAAGAAAGACTCGGTTGGTCAGGAGGAGAAATCCTCGCTTTCGATGGCAACCGAACGGACTGATCCCAGTCTTTTGACAAAATCTGACGAGGAACGCATCCGCCTATATCGCCTGGCAATCCAGGAAGGATGGTATGAGCCAGCAGAGCGAAGGCTCATCAACACCTACATCCAGGCAATTAGTAGAAAGAGAATCACAGAAGATGATAAGACAACAGCCCGGGAGCCTTTAGCAGACCTGCCAAACGTCATTGGTAGATATCGTCCACCTCCAGAGGCGCACCCTCTTGAATTTCCGAAGAAAGGCGTAGGAATTCAATGTGACATCAACTTCTCTAATCAATTAGCAATACATAACTCCTATTTACTGAAGTGCTATTCTCTATGCGATGTACGAGTCCGACCGATGGTACTCTTCGTCAAAGCATGGTCGAAGAAGCGAAAGATCAATAATCCCTACCACGGTACACTTTCATCATACGGTTATGTGCTCATGGTCCTTCACTATCTGGCGAACATCGCCCACCCCCCTGTGCTTCCTAATCTTCAGCAAACGCCTTTGGCTTTTCAGGATGAAATGTCCGCCAAAGTTGTCGAGCTCGACGGACACAACATTCAATTTCTCAGGAACGAGGCTGTGATAAACGATCTCCTCAAGCGGAAGGATGTCATTAAAAACACCGAGACCGTAGGCTCACTCCTTCATGGGTTCTTCTTTTACTTTGCACACCAGGGGTACAGAAGCCCTGCTGGTGGCTTTGCTTGGTCGCTTGATGTCCTTTCCTTACGGATAATTGGCGGACTACTCCCTAAGCAAGCGAAAGGCTGGACCGGGGCGAAGACTGAAACTGTCGAATTGAAAGGAGCAGGTCCCCAGCAGACCAAGGATATCCGTCAACGGTACTTGTTTGCTATCGAAGATCCTTTCGAGATTGAGCACAACATTGCTAGGACAGTCGTACACAATGGAATCGTGGCCATCAGAGACGAATTTCGCAGAGCCCAGAGACTGATCGAACATGCGGGCATGGCTTGTGGAGGAGAGGTGGAAGATCTTCTGGCCGAAGCAGAGGAGAAGGAGAATCTGCAGTATCGTCCTTTCGGACCTAGGCCACGAAATGGTCCTGATAAAAAAGCGAATGGCTTTTCAAATGGCGGGGGAAGGGGAGCAGCTGGTGGAACACCTGCTCCAGGCGGCAATGCTGCACACTAGGGATAGTATTGTTACGATTTTTATGGCTTTGCATATGGTGAAGCTCAGGGATTATTCCCCTTGGTATGATGTTAATGACTTAGATCCGTATTACCCTACTCATTTGAATGAATTCATTGCCTTTATTCAAACAAGAAACACTAGGCCTTTGTAGATCTCACAGCGCCTTCTAGATCTGCATCTCTGGACCATCTTATGGAAAATGATCACACTCTTAACCCCGTACTATGTCCGAAATATTGTGGGCTTTTTGTATGAAACGGAGTATCGACTAGCAAATTATTTCTCGAAGATTTGTACCGAGAATGCCTACGGAGCTAGAAGAGGTAGCGGTCCTGTTCCAAGATGAGCGCTTGTACCTGCTGATCCTTCCTCTGCCCACAGCTCGTCGAGTTCCTGCACCATGGCAATACCCAAATTCGTCAGATTGGTACGCTCAAATGAGCTCAACGCCGGAACATAATGCTTATGGCCTTGCAGCAACAGAAAATCTCGTCCCGTTCTCGAGAGCGCAGCCGGAAATATTCAAGACAGACCAGCTAAAGCCTGTCAATGATCTGAAGGTTCTGGTGAGGGACTACAGTGTCAGTCGCCGCATGCTTTTGCGCGGATACGAACAACCGCTGAATAGGACACAGCCGATAGCAAAGAATGCGTTGACCATTCTCATAAACATATCGAGTGACCGAGATGTGCTCAAGACTGTGGTTGAAGATGAAGCCTTCATTGAGACGATAATAGGACGTATGACAGTATGTCAGTTGGCCCAATCCTTTGCTTCTCTTACTATGCCCCATATCTTATCTCCCATATCTCTCACTAACACCACATCCAGAATCCTAAAGAGCCTACCGCAAACGACCTTTCTATGCTCTTAGCCAACCTCTCCAAATCTCCTGCCATTGAACGCCTCATATCTCTCGAGCGCCCTAAGGTTTCTGAGCTGACTCCGTCGAAGCGAGCTATTACGCAGCTGATTGAGCTTTTCAATCAAGGTATTAGTGGAGGATGGAATAAGGATGCTACCTACGACTATTTAGCGTATGTGTTTGCTGATCTAGCGAAGGTAAAACTCCGGTGCCAGATGGGAACCCTGATGTCGGTGAGAGAATTGCTGATGGACATTGATCTCAGTATTCGAGTTTCGTCACATATCTGACGACACCACCTTCTCAAACGCCTATGGATCCACTGACCCTCTTCCTCCCACACACGTCTCATTCATCCCACGTACGCCGCTTGGGAACCGCCTCCCTTCTCAAAAATGTCGCCCTCATTCATCTCGACATTCCTTACCTACTTCAGCCTGCGCAATCGATACTACCTCCCATACTCTTGCCGCTTTGCAGCTCGAATCAAGATGGGCTCAGTGAGGAAGAGATGGATGCGTTGCCAGAAGAGTGCCAGTACTTGACCATGGAGCATGTGCAGGAGAAGGACTTGGAGACGATGAAGACGCATTTGGAAACATTGTGCCTGCTGACGACAAGAGGAGGCGAAGATGGCAGACGACTTCTCAAAGAAAAAGGCACCTACCCGGTAATTCGGGAATTGCATCTACAGACAGAAGACGAAGGCGTGAGAGGCGCGTGTGAGAGGATCGTTGATGTGATTATGGGTGATGAGCTCGTCCGAGGAAGTCAAGACAAAGTAGAAGCGGCGAATGGAGCGAGGGTCGTTGAGAACAGGCCTACTGCAAGAAGTGGAGGGATGATCACACAAACAGATGCAGAGGAAGACGAGGACGAGGACAACGCGATTATGCCTATATTTTAGGCTGTACTATCCAATCAATTACTGTCATCGCTCAGACACCGTCCTGCTTCGCCAATTGCGTCTCCATCCGGACATTTCCCCCTCACTTCGGATCTCTGCCTTCGTCGCCTCCCTCTCAAAGCATCCAACCATTCCCGCTATTCCTGTCTAGCTTGTCCGAATCTCCGTCCAGCTCAAGTCCATCAACTTTTCCTGCAACCATTCTCGTTCTCCATTCGGCAAGAGTTTTGATGGCAAACACAGCGAAGGTGCTAAAACCGTCGGATCTGTCAGATATTACCTTCATCGCTGCCATCACGAATAATAGGATTAGGCCTTTGAAAATTTCGTGGATAACGGAGAGCATGACCTCTGTTCTGTGAGGCGTGAGGCGTGAGGCGTGGGCTCTTAGAAGTCATGGCAAGATGGACCGAGGGCTAGGGTTTTGTGCTGGGTGTATGCTGTGATGTAGGACCAAATGTCTCTTGGGTGGTCGTGATGGAGGACGGAAAGGATCGGAGCACGATTGAATTTCTGCTGTGATGATTGTCGGAGCGAAGAGGGAATAACGACTGTCTTCAAAATCCATCAAAGGAGAAATCAAGGTATTCGCATTTCAGGTTGTGGGAAGCAAGGGGAGGGAGGCCTCGGCTAGGCCAACTACAGGAAGAAGCGAGATGATCACCCAGACAGATGCAGGACAAGATGAGGACGAAGATAACGCAATCGTGCCTTTTTTCTACTCTCAACCATTCGGACGACCACTCCCCCCGCCTCAACATCTCGTCTGCAACCCCGCCAGCCCACTCTCAACCCAACCCCTTGGCTCCATCCCCGTCTTCAAAGACCGTCCCGCTACCACCGCTACTCCTCCCTCCCTCTTCCACCTCTCCATCCAGCCCGTCCAATTCCGTCACATCAATTTCCCTCCACCCGTCCCTCCTTGCATTCCATCCCCTCGCCTTATCGAGAACTCGGGGTACGTGTATGGTGACAATACAGTAGACACCGAACGCAGCAGCTGCGATGGCCATTGACATAACAATGCCAATGGCCAGGACGAGACACAGTTCCAGCATGGTCCAGACCACGAGAGGAAGGTCTTCGAGCAGGGAGGTGAGTGTGGATTTGGCGTCCGTTGCTTGAGATGCATCTGGGGAACTTCTAGGTGGCATTACGAGATGATCAAAGGGCAGGGGGATCTAAATTGGGTGTTCGTATGATGACATGGAATGTCTTTTGAACGATCGTAATTCGTAAGGGAAGGAGGAAAGTATCTGGGTACACTTGAGAGTCTGTTGTAGACGGTCTATGTAAGAAGACGGAGAGACTGCTTCGAAGTCCATTTTATACAACCTTCGACCCTTGGGCCTTACTACACCACCCAAGGGGTACCTTATAAAGATATTCCCCTTGCAGCGCGCTCATGCGAGGGAATGATTTGGCTAGGGCTGAGAAAAGACGCTTTGCCTCTTATATCTAGCTGCATAGGTCTTGGCAATGAACTGATGTTTGCCGCATCATACAAAACTCAATTTTCATTTGAATATTCATGTGAACTGCGATTTAGCGAGTCGTTACTGTTCAAAGATCCATTGACGAATTACGAATTTACATATTAACGTGATCTGGAGGGAGAGTAATGATCAGCCACGACTGCACATGACTAATGACGACGACCTTTTGTACTACCTCGCCGGATGACGTCGAGAGGTCGATCAAGTAGCAAAGCTCCAGAAGAAGAATCTCATGAGGATTTAGAACTCATCGAGACTCCTGCTCACCAAACAATCAGTGAAAATGATTCTGAAGACGACATTTATCCCGATACTGATGCTTCATTGCTGCGTAAGCATCACCGGGGGGACGAGGACGGAGAAAGTGAAGCGGGGCGACTCAACAGACCAGGATTGATAGCGCGACTGGTTGCATTCATGTCTTTGACCCCTTTGCTTGGAGGGAAATTATCCCCCATTAATCCAGCCAAATATGGGGCTCTACCAAATCAAGCCTCGGAATCGAGTACGAATGTATTGCAGTCAGAGGAACTCGCAGACATTGATGACGATGTGAGAAAAAGAGACAAACGAAAAGGCAATAGTACGGCGATTCGCTCTGCAGCATCCTTTTCTAGCTTTGGATCCCGACGACGAAGAGATGACAGTGGCTCCCGCTCAAGGACCAGACTCCGAAGAGCAAGTCTGAGGAGTGCCAGTCCCATGCTCATTGCCAAACCTGGACACCCGGCTGGATTAGGAGGCCACGTGGGAAGCGGTCTATCAATGGCTAGTAGCGAAGACGAGGAGGAAGCCATCAGCATTGGCAAAGATGACGACCTTGATCCTCCTGACAATTCACCATACCCCCAGGTACGTGCTTCAGTAGCAGCCACGGACGACACTTCATTGTCCATCAATACACCTCGTATGTGGATCTTGTCGTTGCTGTGTGCGTTCTTTGGCTCGGCGACGAACTTATTCTTCTCTCTCCGGTATCCTAGTGTCGCCATCACCCCAGTCATTGCCTTGGTCGTTGTTCATCCACTGGGCCGACTGTGGGACAAATTACTCAAGCGTCATGATGATCCTGCTGAATCCTTCGAGGATGGTGTCTTGGTACCGCGAGCTAAATCCCAGGATGCTATCGTCGAGCTGTCAAGGAAAACAAGACTAAGGCTCTGGCTCGCCCAAGGAGACTGGAACCAGAAAGAGCATGCGTGTGTATACGTCAGTAGCAATGTCTCCTTCGGGTTCGCTTTTGCAACAGATGTCATTGTTGAGCAATCAAAATTCTACCATCAAGATCCGAGTATTATCTACCAGCTTCTCCTCACCATCTCTACTCAAATCCTCGGATATGCGTTCGCAGGCCTTACGCGTAGATATCTCGTTCGACCACCTAGTATGATTTGGCCTAGCACTCTCATGTCTACAGCCATGTTTACAACGATGCACAGTAACGAGAATAAGGTTGCCAACGGATGGATATTGTCAAGGTGGAAGTTCTTTCTAACTGTCTGGTCTGGAGCTTTTGCTTGGTATTTCTTACCTGGGCTTTTGATGCCTGCGTTGAGTTACTTTAGCGTGGTTACATGGTTTGCTCCCAAGGATGTGGTAATTGCAAATTTGGTGAGCTTTATAATGACTCCTCTACCGCCTCCAACTGACGAACTCAGTTCGGTGTTGCTTCTGGCTTGGGTCTTTTCCCCGTGACCTTCGATTGGGCTCAAATAGCCTACATCGGGTCGCCCCTGCTCACGCCTTTCTGGGCAGCGGCTAACGTTGTCGGAGGTCTTGTGATCGTGATGTGGATCATAGCACCAATAATGTGTACGTACTCTATCGTGCTACTGATGAAACTCTATATTAAATGACCTCTAGATTACCGTAATGTGCTTTTTTCTGCCTTCATGCCCATCATTTCGGCATCAGTATTTGACGACACCGGTAAACCGTACGACGTAAGCAGGATACTAACACCTGACTACCACTTTGACCACGAAGCCTACAGTAGATACAGCAAAGTCTACTTACCGATCACCTACGTGCTATCATACGGCGTCCAATTTGCGAGTCTTACCGCATTGGTAACACATACAGCGTGCTGGTATGGCCAAGATATTTGGCAGCAAACCAAGAAATCATTCATTCATGAGCGCGGGGAGATTAAGCGAGGATATCAGCCTGTAGGCCAAGAGGAAACTCGAAATAGGAAATCCCATTCAGATACGAGCAGTTGGACAAATGTCTCAGACGCAGAGGCAGAAACAAGTACTAGCATGAGCGGTGAGGATGTTCATTGTCGATTAATGGCCCGATATGAAGATGCACCTGTCAGCTGGTACCTCGCGACGTTTGTGGTAATGACGGCAATTGGAATCTTTGTGGTGGAATACTATCCTGTATACCTCCCGTGGTATGGTTTGCTGCTTTCGCTCTCGATTACTGCTCTCCTGTTCATTCCCGTCGGCATTGTCATGGCTATCACCAATCAACACAGTAGCTTGTACCTCATCTGCCAGCTAATCTGCGGTGTGGTCTTCCCTGGCAGGCCAGTAGCTAATATGGTATGCCCTTGATCTGGCCATGCTAATGATTCAAGCGCTAATGATGTAGGTCTTCGTGACGTATTGCTACATCAGCTCAGCACAAGGCGTCAAGTTCTCTTCAGATCTGAAGCTCGGCCACTACATGAAGATTCCCCCCAAACTTCTGTTCAAGGTCCAGATGGTTGCCACGCTCGTATCCAGCGTCACCCAAATCGGAGTCTTGAATTGGATGTTCAACTACATACCTAACATCTGCACACCAGAAGCTATCAACGGCTTTACTTGCCCAATAGCTCGGGTGCACTTTAACGGCAGTATCTTATGGGGTGTCGTGGGACCTAAACGCTTTTTCGGAGAGGGCGCATTGTACAGGCCTTTGGTCTGGGCGTTTCTGATCGGATTCGTCGCACCCATAATTGTCTGGGCTATTGGACGTAGATCTTCTGCGGGAAGTGTATGGAGAAAGATCAATCTGCCTGTGCTTTTAGGCAGCCTGAGTTGGATACCGCCAGCGGTACGTTTCACGTCTCTTTGTTGCCTCTGTTATGCCAGAAATGCTGGCGTTTGTCCAGTTGGCACAAAAGCTGACTCTCAAACCACACAGACCGGTCTCAACTTCTCCGTCTGGGCCCTCGTCTGCTTCTTCTTCAATTCTTACCTCCGCCGACGTGCTCCGGCCTGGTGGGGCAAATACACAATGACGCTCTCAGCAGCCCTAGACTCCGGCCTAGCTTTTGGTCTAGTAGTGGTCTTCTTCTGTTTCTTTTACCCCGGTTGGAGCTGGTTGAATAGCCTACAGTGGTGGGGCACTAGAGTCTACAAGGAGGTGGGTGGTCTGATTGCGGGGCGCCATTCCTTGAGCGAGCCGGAGCTGATGGGGTTGTTGTAGGGCTGCGACTGGCAGGCTTGCCCGTATAAGACACTCGCGCCTGGAGAGCGCTTTGGGGCTACTTAATGGCTAGGAGGAAACCGGCGCGATGCTTCGAATAATCATGCTCTGGGCTTCTTGACTGATGCTAGCATCAACATTCTTTCTAGGGCATGTGTTCAGCGTCCTCTATCTTGACGGGGTATGTATGCTTCTCCGAATGCGCGTTCCGGGCCGGTCTCCTCATCCCCTGGGATATGTACAAGATCAAAGCGTCTTCTCATCTCTCTACGTCTCAAATTCCTTTCCACCGCAGAGGAGTACCAAAGCTTTCCTTTCTCTCCCTCCATCGTCGAGCGGTCCGTAAAAAAAGATCGGAACGCTGTAGCTGAGACAGCAATCACCGCGGTAGAAGCTTCTACCTGCCACCAAAAGTACTGCCAGGAGATTCCGATCTCGCCTTGAGGTCTGAAGCCGGAGATTCTGATACAAGCGATAAAGATCGTGCAGACACTTAAGCAAGGGAAAGCGCCGATGCCGAGCTTCTGACGCGATGCATTTCCACTCGCCAGAGGCTGTGAATTGGAATGCTGATAAATGCGGGTAGTTAATATCCAACGTTTGGCCAACAAATTGCTATACTTGCCAAGTATTTCGGTCAGGACATCGAGCGCAATAGCAGCCCCAATCACCGCGGAGGTCTTTTCAAGACTTGACACATGAAAGCACTTCTCTCTCAAAAAATAAGCTTTGATTATTGAAAGGTGGGAAAGGGCCACCTACTAGCCGCTGGACCGGTATGCATGCATTCGATGAGTGGAAAAGTGAAACAGCATACGTGCGCCGCCGCTGTAACGATGACCACCAACTTCCAATACAACAAGAATTTTGGCAGCCTCGTGGTAAGCTGATGAAAGAAAACCAAGAAGGAGAACTTGACCGAGAATATAACAAGCCAAGTCATCAACTCGTGCAGATAGTCAGTACGCGCATACCACTGAACCCCAGCCTCTACATTCCCTGTGACTTTAAACTTCGGGCATTTTATGTCTAATGAGTAGCTCGTCGGTATATTCGATGCCCGCGAGACCTTTATACATGATGATTGTCGTAGCGGTCAGGGCCATGCAGGCGCGGATGAGAAATGCGTCGGAGAGGAAGAGATGGTGTTTGAGGCGTACGCGGATCGGGGTACGAATCGTTGCTGCGAGGATGGCGACTGCGAAGAGGATGCCCGCGAGACCTTTATACATGATGATTGTCGTAGCGGTCAGGGCCATGCAGGCGCGGATGAGAAATGCGTCGGAGAGGAAGAGATGGTGTTTGAGGCGTACGCGGATCGGGGTACGAATCGTTGCTGCGAGGATGGCGACTGCGAAGAGGATGCCCGTGATAATCTGATTTGCAATCAGAGGTCTGTTCTCGTTTCTTGCTTCTATGCGAAGAGGGGAAAAATTGGGCTGCCCACTTTGAATACTGTGGATGGGATTCTTGGCTCCGTGGTTCCCATCTCGACAACCCACGCGACTTGACGAAAATGAACGGTCAGAAACGCTCGTCGAAGATGTACGAAGGACTCAAGCGACAGCATCTCAGGACTTCAAAACGCAAAAGTACTTTGATTCTCAAGCCAGAAGTCTTTGCGAGCATGTAGCAACTGTTCAGCGGCATCAGCCTCACTCCCAATCAGCTCTTTACTCCACGATCTTCAGATCCCACTAGTGCACCCCTTCGCATGACAAAGCAAAAGAAGCCGAATGGAAGAATGCTTGAGCCAATCGATTATGAAGTGCGCGAGACTGTGTAAGGCTGCGGAAGTGAGACGCATGTGTAAGTAATACAAGATTCGCCGAGACCTACCGTCTAATGACAGTCAAGAAATGAAGAAGTTGGGAGGTTGCATCATGCAGAACCTCCCCCTAGCCCCCCCTCACCCACCGCCAATGAAGTCTCCTCAAGCATCGATCTCACAAGGTTACATCACGCATGCATCATGCATACATTCTCAACCAATCAGCTCACAGCACCCAGTAGCACCCGCAAGGACCTCCTGAAAAGGAAAGGGAATTAGAACGGGTGAGGTATTTAGGATAGATGGGTGGGTTGTTTTGTATGGGGATTGATTGGATGAGTGGATGGATGAGTGGATGGATGGATGATGTGGATGGATGAATGATGTGGATGGGGGATTGGAAGATCTTTAAAGAGAGGTGTATAGCTTTTATGGGCGAATTTGGAGAAAGGGAGATATGAGTGGGAGATGTGGATAGCCAGCTATGTTGCGGAGTATTAGCCTCGCTCAATTCCACACCCACACAAACAAACCAAGAACCAATAATCCCTCAACCACGACTCTCACCCTCCCACCTCTTCCACTTCCCCCCATCCTCCTTTCCCCTCCCCTCCACATTTATGTCCTCCCAACCTATTGCTCTAGATCCAGCACGCTCCACGGAGAGCACAAACGGTATCCCGCCGGCCACTAAATACTTCCCCCTCCCCTCTTGCAAGTCGTCCTTTTCGGAATCCGAGAGTTACCAACTCTACATCTATACCGCGAATTTCCCATCTGCTTCTTTTTCTCTTGAAAAGATCAATACATACACAAATGTGTTAAGCTAATTCTCACCCGCACACATTAATGCAATATCCGAATACAACCCAAGAGCCCCAGTCCAAAAACTTCAATCCCTATTATAAATCTCCGTCCATCATTAAGCAAGGTTCAAGACAAACGAGGTCGGAGTCAAGGGAAGTCGCGTAAGAATGATGATATGGGAGGACAGGAAGGCGAAAAGCTCTTTTAGAATTTTTGGAAGACCACACAATCTATCTATCTACGAGCCATTCGTAGAATTTGAAGATGGTGTGACAAAAGGTTAGCGGAAAGAGGAATTAAATTTACTATGAAGTTCACACAATCTATCTACGAGCCATTTGGAGGACTCAAAAACCCAGGTTCAATCACCCAACAAGCACCAGCCCAACCGATCTATTACAAATTCCCTCTAACCTCCCCAGAACACCTTTTACGCCTCGCCTCTTCCAATCTACAACCCCGAATCCCCATTGACCAGCACCCCCTCCCTCCCACTCCCACTCCCCTCATACCTCTCCCAATTCGCCAACACATTCCCAATCCTTGGACTATTAGTCAACCGATAAACCTCCTCAAAATACGCCTTCGAGATCTCAAACGGTTTCGCCGTAACATTCGGAATATATTTCCCCACCAACTTCGCTGGATCGATCGTCGTCTTGTTGATTTTCTTCAGCAGGAAGCTGCGGAAGGGTTTGACGCCGGAGCGCAAAAAGGTGCTGTGGAAGGGGACGTCGATGCCCTTGAGGGGGATGGTGGCGAAGCCGCGGTCGAGCTCGATGGGTTGGGGTTTCGAGGAGGTTTGCTTGGCGCATTCGCGGATGATTTCGACGAGGTGGGCTTTCACGTCGTCGAGGGAGAGGGTTTCGATGAGGGAGTTAATGTCGACTTTTTGGGCTTTGAGGTAGTTTGTTACGCCAGTGAGGCAGTCGAGGGCGCGCAGGTCGCCGGCGCAGACGTATTGCATGTTGGCGACGTTGTAGTTGACGATTTCCAAGAGCCATTTGGTTTCCTCGGCGATGTTTTCGACTACGTATTGTAAGGCTTGTTCGTTGAAGGTTTTGGAGATGCGGCTTGGGTTGACGGCGCACATGGAGTAGTTGGATCGGCCCGTGATGTCGCGTTCGACGGCGACTTGCATGGTGAGACCTCGGTAGAAGACTACCGACACTAAGCTCTCGATTGGCATGACTTCGGCGAGAGCGGCGAGGGCAGAGTACTCTCCGAGAGAGTGACCGGCGAAACTACTGTCCCTCTGAACAAGACCCTTTGATCGCATGTCTTCGAAGCTTGCCTTCTCCATTAGTGTCAAGGCCGGCTGGGTGAATTGGGTCGCCGATAGAAGACCGGTCGGTGATCGATAGGTGTACGACGTTGTATTCTCATTGACTTCTTTGAAGATCTTCTCAGACTTGATAGAGCCATCCGCATTGACCGACTCAAAAGTCATTGACATGTAATTTTCGCGTATTGCCTTTCCTCGAGGACCGCCGAAATGGATTGTCAGCTCTTTGGGATTGTTCTTGACAATATTCGTGATTGAGAAGCCTAATGAGTGTAAGTAAATCCGCGAGTAAGAATGCAAAGAACGGCCTACCATAGTTCTCCATGAAATGAGCATCAGCGCGCTCCCAGACCTCTTTAGCAACAGCGCTGCTGCCATAGAGCTCCATACCCATTCCTTGCTCCTGTGAACCTTGTCCCGTAAAGACATATGATGAGACAGGTTGCTCTACTTCTGCCTCTCCAGTCAAGACTTTGGCCTCGGTGTCTTTATTGCTGGCCTCAACTTTGATGATCTTACGACCAGCCACCATACCAACATGCTGAAGCTTGACTTCAATGTCGTCATTTGGCAAGACCATTCCGACCATCTGGCAGGAGAAGCTTCGGACTCGACCAACATTATTCTCAGCGGCCCAAGTCTCCACTAAGCTACGAATAGCCGCGCTGGAGTACATCCCGTGAGTGATTGTTCCAGGGAGGTTAGCGTAGCTTGAGAAGACGCGTGAGACGTGAATAGGATTGTAGTCTCCAGAGACGCGAGCATACGGCTCGTTCGAGGATGGTGCTCGAAGGATTAGAGGTGTCTTACCGCCCAGCGGGATGGGATTCTCGAAGTTGACTGGCTGTTCAATCGATGATCCGTACCGTTGCAGATAGTCAATCACAGGATTCCCATGAGACACACCAGCTTGATAATTGACCGAAGCAACTTGGATAACCTCCTTAGTTGGCAGTTCGATGAGGACTTCTCCAATAGTTTCCACCTGGCTGAACACTGTCTTATTCTTAAAGTGCACCAGCGTTTGCAATCTGAATGTCAATGTCTGATTAAGCAGATCGATATCGATCTCATCCATCTCAAACCATTCTTTCGACCGCAATACAGCCACGTCTCTCGATGAGCCAAGATGTAGCTGCATTGGAGTCTCGTCTTTCCGCTCGAATGTGTTTTCAAAATCAGAATAGGCGCCACGATACAGAAATTGAGTTGTAACAACCATGACAGGCTTGCCGTCCCGTTTGATAGTACCGCTGACCTCAACCATTTTTCCAGAATCCCGATTAATCACAGCGTTGATCTGGGCAGTGGTGTTGACTACATCGCCTTGTTTCAAAGGGTCTGCGCCAGGTACCATGCGGAAGCCGTTGGACAGGTGTACTAATTTTAGTAGATCGCCGTCGATGGTTCGTGGAAAGATGGGTTTGGTGATCGCTTTCCAGCCCACGACAATAGCAAAGTCCATGGGAGCAAGAACTTCTTTACCAGGACGTTCAACGAAAGCCTCTCCGGTGTTACCAACAGCGTGAACGAAGTCACCAATGGCTTTGCTGGTAACCTGGGCCAACCCTCCCTCGAATGTGCTAGTCGCAGGCGCATCAAAAGGAACCTTCTCTGCGCCGAACCAAATGCGGTAATAGAATTCTTTGATTCTGTCATTTCGACCTTCCATGATTTCTCTAATCGGTGCGTATCCAGCTTCAGGATGATAAGTGAATTTGAGAGGCAATGGCACAGTTTTTCTTTCTGCAGTCCGATCTTCAAGGAGGTTGACCATGATCACTTTCTGTCTCGACATGCTGACTTCGACAGTCTTCATCATTTTACCCAGGTGAGATGGCTCCTTGACGTTAATCACTGTTCTCGCCGGGTCCTTCGGATGGAATATCTCCACCAACATACCCCTCGTTGGTGCAATGATCCTCTTAAATGGGTTGGTTTGGAATCGCTGGCCTTGGACAAAGACTTCTGTAGTAAAAAGAGCATATCTCCAATTGTATTCCTTACCGGCAAGGAGCTGCAGCCACTCGTCGAGCTCTGGAAGAGTTGCATTGGGGCTGGAAGAGAGCCGATAACTGACGCGTCCGTCCTCTTCAGACTTAGTGATACCATCCATTTCATCATCGGCAGCATCTTCAAGGATCAGTTGACCACCAAAATATTCAATAGCTGGGATAGAAGCCTCATTGCCAGCATAAACATCTCTGATCAAAAATTTGATGTGGTCTTCGTGAACGCCGTCGAGTATTTCTTGGACAGGCTCGTCAATAGAGTTGGAATATTTGGCAGCGGTCGGACCTTGAAGGATGCAGGTCCTTCCAACGTCTTGATCAACCACAGCCTCCAAGTCTTCAGACTGCCACAGTGAATCTTTCTTGAAAAAGAATTCAAAATTCTCATCAAGAACCGGGACAAATGGTACAGGCTTTTGACCACGGCGCTGGCACAGCATCAAGAAGTGCTGTACATCTTGAGCATTAATTAGCTGCTCGCCGGCCTCAGGATAAGTCCGCAGAACGTCGTCAACCACCTTATACGGTTCGTCCAACTCAGAATAGCTCTGTACTAGGGATGATTTACCAGGAGCTGAAGTGAATCGCTCCTCCAGTCGCCGGATGAAGTCGCCCGTCAAGCGCTGAAGAGAAGGGTCGATCCATCGAGACTCATGCTTGACGTACATTAGATCTACCATGCGTTTGACGACCTCACCATACGTCATGTCTTCAAGGTCCACAACGACTCCAGCGGCATTACGGCCGAACCACACCTTCTGGAAATCATCATTGAGCTTCTTAATAATGTGTTCTCGCTGCTTTTTGAGTTCTGGCACACGCTTAGCTTTATCAAGGCTGAAAATTTTCTGGTCCATCTCTGCCCAAAATTTGACACCCCTTGTTGCGAGCTTGTGAATTGGTTCGCCCATTTCAGATCGAACAGTGATGACACCTCCAGCGGGTCCTTTATATGTTTTCTCCCACTGGCTGTCATCAACTCCTTCTGCTTCCGCAATGGCTTTTTTGGCATTCTTAGAAGTTTTCGCTTCCTTAGCTGTCATCATACGGCTGCCAAAGAGACAACCATCAAATGGCATTGGGGGATACCCGAATCTTGAGGACCAGGCGCCTGTTAGGTACGGGTACGTATCTTCAGAGCCCCCAAACCCACTCCCAGCAACCAGCACAAGATTGGGACATCTTCGGAGCCTACCATACATCTGTAAGATCGGTTGATGGAAGTCTTCAAAGGAGTGATGACCTCCACCCCTCCCGCCTGTCCATTGTAGTATGACAGGGAAGTGCGGGTTCGCTAAGGCTATGTTGATGACTGCGTGAATTGCTTCCACGGATCCTGGCTTGAATGCAATATGCTTGATCCCGAGGGTCTCGATGTACTCGTTCGCGATTTCGATCGATGGCACGCCGGCTCCAATAGTAAGACCTTCAATGGGAACACCATCGGCACGAAGTTGACCGATCAGTGGTATTTGCCATGCCATAGCACGGGGGTTGACGTAGATCAGATTGATGGTGATTCCACGACCTGCGGGAATGTTCTTTTCGATCTTAGTCAAAGCCTCTGTCATGGGTTTGGCGCTGTAGTAGCCTCCACCAGCGAGCTCGATCTGATACCCGGCTTGCATGGTAGCAGCAACAAAATCCCATGGCACAGTACATGGTGTCATACCAGCAACCATAATCGGAGGTAGGCCAAGAAGCCTGCTCATCTTCGTGTCGACAAACGTTTGACCTGCAGATGTCCTTACGAGTTTTGGTCGATGTTCCTTGACCCAATCCACCGCATACTTGACGGCATGATCTTCGTCTCGGTCGAACAACTCCGTTTTGTATCCAACATCACTATTAGTACCATCGATCGCTCCAGCGAGAATAGTTCGCACGCCGGTACCGTCTTTGATCCTACCAGTAAGGACCCCGAGGCCAGAGATTCCACCAGGGCCAAAGTCGACTACATGCGTCGCTTTGGGAAACGCAGTCGCTTTTTCCCAGTTCACCGGGTCTTGGGTGATCATTCGTACCAAGACCGGCACCACATTCGTCACTCCTTCCTGGCGGATGTCTACCCCAGTGGCAGTATTGAAAACAGGAATGCCGAGTTCATTGATGTTGATCTTGATATTTTTGAGGTCCTCCTCGATGTGCTTTGTTGCACCCTTGAGGTAGGTGCTATGGAAAGGAGAAGTAATTGGGAGAAAACGATTTACGAAGCGGACTTTGCGTTCGGTGAAAGGAACGCGAGTCTGGTCGAGACCAGTGGGAGCTTTTACCTTGCGTAATTGCAAGTTCAAGCCATAGAGCGAAATAGGAGGGCCTGTGACAACAAAGTTGCGGGCGCTATTAGTTAAAGAAATGATAATATGACGCTCTTCTGGGAGATGATGATTGGTGGTGTTGATATGTTCCTGAAGCGCAGACCGGGGGAGGTCTCGAACAGACAACATGGGAGTTGGAGTTCCTTCCCCGTTCTCCACCGAATCTTGTAATATCGAAGGTGCTAGGGAAGTCCGTGGATAATCCTGCTGACTCCGCGAACCGATCCAGAAGAGTATTGTGAGGGCATTTCTTGCAGCCTTCGCAAAAGACTCCCAAGTATCAGCGGCCGCAATTGCAGCTGCTGTAACAATACCTTGGGAGTGGCCAGTGGTCCCAATGAACTTTCCTCTGATATCTCCTGGAGTTTGGCCCAGGGCTTTGCAGGTCACCGTGTAGTGGGCAAGCTGTACGAGTCCGATGAGTGGCAGACTGACTGGTGCAGATACGAGATAATCTGTATCTGGTTGTGAGTCTCGGTTGTGAAGCCATCGCATCACATCAAGCCCTTTCGGATACAGCTTTTCTGCCCGCGGGTCTCTGGCAAGTGTTTGGAGGAGCTCCGCGGAGTCTTCAATAAGTCTCTCAACGAAAGAGGGATAGGTTGTGTAGACTTCACGCAGCTCGTCAAAATATTCTTCGATGTTTCCTTGGCCACCGAAAATGGCATACAAGCCAGCTTCTTCATCTTCTGCCTTCCTGAACAGTGCCGACAGGTGCGATCGTATTGGTCGATTTGCGGACGCTCGTGCAGCGTAGTATGATTGGACCACCTTAAGCTTCTTCTGTGCGATACCTGGTAGCGACGCCGCCAAGGCATGCACATCATTCGCCTGGAGAAAGACTTTCTCAAATTCACTGAGAACGAGCTTCAGCACTTCTGCGAAACCTTCACCGTCGTCAATCTCCGAGGAGATGTGGCCAAGATAGCGAGCGAGGAGCTCGGCTGGCGACGAGGGTTCATCGTCTTGTGCTAATTCGTCCGTGGGCTCTGGAAGTGTGGCAATAAATCGGTCATTCAGCTGGGTAGCGTAGAAGTGTAGTGCTGTCGAAACGGGGAGTGTGTATTCGAGCGAGCCGTGTCTGAGGGTCAGAGGACGTAAGGATTGGGAGGATCGGGGTGTAGAGATGCCTGTCTGAGGGCCTGCACTGGAGTTTCCGTACATGGTGAGGAGTGTGGGAGGATGAATTTGCAGGGCGAAGTGGATGGAGCTGCGAGGGGAGACGCTGGAGTTGCTTCCACAAAGAATTTTAGTATTCGAAAAGCTTGTACAATTGAATATAGGCAAGGGTATCAGTGTATTGCGCTCACCTGGCCGTAATTGACTACCTGGATGAATTCATTGGTGTTGCATGGAGCTGTGTGATGTTGGGAGCTGGCCAAGAAGCCGAATCCAGAGCTGCAGAACAGTAAATGAGGGCGTACAACAATCGTCGCAGCGGACTTGATAATTGAAAAGAACGGTAAGAAGAATACTCGTAGCCTGCTGCAGCTAGTAGTCGACAGGTTTCGACAGCAGGGTGCGTCAATTGCCAGGCAAAGAGGTGGAAATGCCTGTAGCCTCTGGATTCGTTGAGACTCGAGCAAAACGCCAATCCTTAAAATTCCGATTCTCCGTCATGACGGGCGCCGCCAGACCAATGAAAATCTCAAAAATTTGGGGACGCTAGCGCAATGCTTGAGGATCTAACCGGATGGGGTAATTATGCTTCAACATGTTCTTGTGCAGAGTCGAGCTCCTCCGCAAGCCACCGCTGCTTCTTCCCCCAAAGGGAATACAGGCTGCCTATCAATCCGTTCATGCAGCCACAGCCTAATCAGTGTTTTACAGCTCCTGCACGACACTCGTAAATGCTACTCTGGCATCTTACCCTCTTCAATCCCTCTCTTCTCTAACTCCCAAGCTCATCGTTGTAAGTCGGACGACACGGCCATAGAATTTGTCCTCACACTCATTTTCTGAGACTTTGTCGACCAACTTGTGACATTGCTATGAGCGTGTAGCAGCCGTGACAAAGGCAATTCCTCTTCCAGGGCGCTCCCCTCTACAAACCCTCCTCCTCCGTCCTTGGGACGTAAAAGCCTTCCACCATGACTCCCGAAGTCGAGCAAGAATTGGCACATACTCTGTTGGTCGAGCTGCTCGCATATCAGTTTGCAAGTCCTGTACGGTGGATAGAGACTCAGGATGTCATCCTCGCGGACAAGCTCTCAGAACGGATAGTCGAGGTTGGCCCAGCAGACACCCTGGGTGGCATGGCCAAGCGAACACTGGCCTCGAAATACGAGGCCTACGATGCGGCCAAGTCAGTGCAACGGCAAATCCTGTGCTACAACAAGGACGCCAAGGAGATCTATTATGATGTCGATCCAGTGGTCGAGGAGGAAGCGGCCCCGGCTGCTGAAAATGCCCCAGCCAGCACCTCGACTTCAGCTCCTGCACCCTCCTCAGCACCGGCGGCGGCAGCACCTCCTCCGCCAAGCTCGGGGCCTGCGGCTGCTGTAGCGGACATTCCAGTGCAAGCCGTTGATATCGTTCGATCTTTGATCGCACAAAAGCTGAAGAAGTCTCTGGCCGACATACCCCTCAGCAAAGCTATCAAAGATCTGGTTGGAGGTACGCTCTCTCTTTCTGGTAGAAACCCATAGACTTTCCACTGATTCATTTTATTGCACAGGTAAATCAACCCTACAAAATGAAATCCTAGGCGACCTGGGGAAAGAATTTGGATCAACGCCAGAAAAGCCAGAAGACACACCTCTTGATGAATTAGGCGCATCAATGCAGGCCACTTTCAATGGCCAGCTTGGAAAGCAGTCTTCATCATTGGTCGCGCGATTGGTATCCTCAAAGATGCCAGGAGGTTTCAATATCACTGCTGTCCGTAAGCACCTCGAGACAAGATGGGGGCTAGGATCGGGGCGGCAAGATGGCGTCCTGCTCCTTGCTCTAACGATGGAACCCGCCTCTCGGCTAGGCTCTGAGGGTGACGCAAAGGCATACCTCGATGATACGGCGAACAAATACGCTTCTGTTGCTGGCATCAGCCTTTCAACGTCTAGTGCGGGTGGAGATGCTGGCGGAGCGGGCGGAGGGATGATGATGGACCCGGCTGCAATCGATGCCCTCACTAAAGATCAAAGAGCCCTTTTCAAGCAGCAATTGGAGCTTTTCGCACGGTACCTGAAGATGGACCTTCGGGCTGGAGACAGAGCCTTCGTTGGGTCGCAAGAGTCACAAAAGGTGCTTCAGGCGCAATTGGACCTCTGGAACACCGAACACGGCGAAATATATGCCAGTGGTATTGAGCCATCTTTCAGCCAGCTCAAAGCCCGTGTTTATGACTCCGCCTGGAACTGGGCACGTCAAGATGCTCTTTCAATGTACTACGACATCATCTTTGGCCGTCTAAAGGCCGTTGATCGTGAGATTGTTAGTCAGTGCATCCGAATCATGAATAGATCTAATCCTTTGCTTCTCGACTTCATGCAATACCATATGGACACTTGCCCGACGGAACGCGGCGAAACGTACAAGTTGGCCAAAGAACTTGGCGAGCAACTGATCGATAATTGTAAAGAGGTCCTCGGGCAATCTCCTGTCTACAAGGATGTCGCAATGCCAACAGGCCCTCAAACGACTATTGACGGACGAGGCAATCTCGACTATGCAGAAGTCCCGAGAGCCAGTGCACGAAAACTTGAGCACTATGTGCGTGAGATGGCTGATGGTGGCAAGATCTCTGAGTACGGCAACCGCAGCAAAGTACAGAACGATCTTGGCAGGATTTACAAGCTCATCAAGCAGCAGCATAAGCTTTCTAAGAATTCTCAGCTTGAAATCAAGTCCCTCTACGAGAATGTGATCCGATCTCTTGCGATGAACGAGGGTCAAATTATGCCCGCGGAAAACGGGAAAATCAATGGCAAGATGATGAATGGCCATGCAAAGAAGCCCGGAAAGAATGGAACTCGGCTAGGTTTGAACGGACGTGTCAAGCCTGGAAAAGTTGAGACAATCCCTTTCTTGCATTTAAAGAGGAAAGACGAGCACGGCTGGGATTACAGCAAGAAATTGACTGGGATCTATCTAGACGGCTTAGAGCAAGCCGCCAAGTCAGGCGTCACATTCCAGGGAAAGCATGCTCTTATGACTGGTGCTGGTGCAGGATCCATCGGTGCAGACGTTTTGCAAGGCCTCATCAGCGGCGGTGCAAAAGTGATTGTCACGACTAGCAGGTTCTCTCGCCAAGTCACTGAGTATTATCAATCCATGTACGCTCGATTTGGGTCTAGTGGCTCCCAGCTTGTGGTAGTGCCATTCAATCAAGGCAGCAAGCAAGATTGCGAGGCACTCGTTGAATACATCTACGACACTAAGAAGGGCTGTCTAGGATGGGATCTTGACTACGTCGTCCCCTTTGCCGCGATCCCAGAAAATGGTCGCGAAATCGACAGCATTGACTCCAAGTCTGAGCTTGCTCATCGTATCATGTTGACTAATTTGCTGAGATTACTTGGATGTATCAAAACGCAGAAGCAGGCTCGTGGCTTTGAGACCCGACCTGCCCAAGTCATACTTCCGTTGTCACCTAATCATGGTACTTTCGGAAACGATGGTCTCTATTCAGAATCGAAGCTTGCCCTCGAGACTCTCTTCAACCGATGGCACTCCGAAAGCTGGGGCAACTTCCTTACCATCTGTGGGGCTGTCATCGGGTGGACTCGTGGAACAGGTCTCATGTCTGGTAATAATATTGTGGCAGAAGGCATTGAGCGATATGGGGTTCGGACTTTCTCTCAAAAGGAGATGGCCTTTAATCTGCTTGGGCTCATGGCACCCGATATCGTCAATCTTTGCCAAGTAGAGCCTGTATATGCGGACTTGAACGGAGGGTTCCAATTTGTTCCAGATCTGAAGAATCTAATGTCGAGCCTTCGTAAGGATATCATGGAAACCAGTGAGGTGCGACAGGCCGTTACCAAGGAGACAGCAATCGAAAATAAGATCGTCAACGGCGAAGATAGCGAGGCATTGTACAAAAAGGTCACTGTCGAGCCGCGCGCTAACATCAAGTATCAATTTCCTGAGCTGCCAGACTGGAAGAGTGAGGTGGAGCCTCTCAATGCCAACCTTAAAGGCATGGTCGACCTCGACAAAGTCGTCGTGGTTACCGGTTTCTCTGAGGTTGGCCCATGGGGCAATTCGCGAACAAGGTGGGAGATGGAGGCATATGGTCAATTTTCTCTCGAAGGTTGCGTCGAGATGGCTTGGATAATGGGCCTCATCAAGAACCACAATGGTCCACTAAAAGGCAAATCATACTCTGGCTGGGTGGACGCCAAGACCGGTGATCCCGTGGACGACAAGGACATCAAACCCAAGTACGAGAAATATGTCTTGGAACACGCGGGGATTCGATTAATTGAGTCTGAACTCTTCAATGGCTATGATCCCAAAAAGAAACAGCTCATGCAGGAAGTTCAGATTGAGGAAGATCTCCAACCATTTGAGACGTCGAAAGAAACCGCCGATGAATTCAAACGCGAGCACGGTGAAAAGGTTGAGATCTTCGAAATCACAGAATCAGGAGAATTCACTGTACGGATGAAGAAAGGTGCAACTCTACTCATTCCCAAAGCTTTAAAATTTGATCGACTCGTGGCTGGTCAGATACCTACCGGCTGGAATGCCAAAACCTACGGTATTCCTGACGATATCATATCCCAGGTCGACCCAGTCACTCTTTATGTTCTTGTCTGCACAGTGGAATCACTTCTTGCCTCCGGCATTACAGATCCCTACGAATTTTATCAGTATGTCCACCTCTCTGAAGTCGGCAACTGTGTGGGCTCAGGTATTGGTGGAACGACTGCCTTGCGTGGGATTTACAAAGATCGATTTCTAGATAGGCCGGTACAGAAGGACATCTTACAAGAGTCCTTCATTAATACGATGAGCGCTTGGGTTAATATGCTGCTGATGTCCTCAACTGGTCCCATCAAAACACCGGTCGGTGCATGCGCTACAGCTGTGGAGTCCGTCGACATTGGTTATGAAACGATCTTGGAAGGGAAAGCTAGAGTCTGCTTTGTCGGTGGCTTTGATGACTTCCAAGAGGAAGGCTCGTATGAATTTGCCAACATGAAAGCTACTAGCAATGCCGAAGATGAATTCGCTCACGGCAGAACACCAAAGGAGATGTCGCGGCCAACGACCACCACCCGGAATGGCTTTATGGAATCTCAAGGATGTGGTATGCAAGTGATCATGACTGCTCAGCTTGCCTTGGACATGGGAGTACCGATTTATGGTATCTTAGGTCTCACGGCGACTGCTACTGATAAGATTGGACGATCTGTACCAGCGCCTGGCCAAGGTGTCCTCACGACAGCACGAGAAGCCCCGTCAAAATTCCCATCACCACTCCTTGATATCAAGTACCGTAAGCGACAGCTGGACTTGAGGAAAGCCCAGATCAAGCAATGGCATGAGTCCGAGCTTATGTATCTGCAAGATGAAGTCGCAGCCATGAAGAAACAAGGCGGCGAATTCAATGAATCGGAATATATGCAAGACCGTGCCGAGCACATCAAGAGGGAAGCCACGCGACAAGAAAAGGAAGCCATGTACAGTCTAGGCAACAATTTCTGGAAGCAAGATTCCCGGATAGCACCCTTGAGAGGAGCTCTCGCCACCTGGGGTCTGACAATTGATGATTTGGGTGTTGCATCTTTCCACGGCACATCGACAGTAGCCAACGACAAGAACGAGTCAGACGTCATATGTCAACAAATGAAGCACCTCGGCCGAAAGAAGGGCAACGCTTTAATGGGCATCTTCCAAAAGTACCTAACCGGCCACCCCAAAGGTGCCGCAGGCGCATGGATGATGAACGGCTGCCTGCAAGTCCTAAACAGCGGTCTCGTCCCCGGCAACCGCAACGCCGACAACGTCGACCAAGTCATGGAAAAATTCGACTACATCGTCTACCCCAGCCGCTCCATCCAAACCGACGGCATCAAAGCCTTCTCCGTCACCTCCTTCGGCTTCGGCCAAAAGGGCGCCCAGGCAATCGGCATCCACCCCAAATACCTCTTCGCCACCCTCGACCACGCCCAGTTCCAAACCTACAAGCAAAAAGTGCAGGCCCGCCAGAAGCGCGCGTACCGCTACTTCCACAACGGCATGATCACCAACACCATGTTCGTTGCGAAAACCCACTCGCCTTACTCGGACGCCCAGCAGAGCAAGGTCTTCCTCGACCCCACATCCCGCGTCTCCATGGACAAGAAATCCCACGAACTTACCTTCCCACCTTCCTCCCAAAAACCCCTCAAAGATCCCAAAACCGAGCAAACGCGCCAAGTCGTCGAATCCCTCGCCAAAGCCACCGCGACCGCCAACTCAAAGATTGGCGTCGATGTCGAAAATGTCGACGCCATTAATATCGACAACGAGACGTTCATCGGTCGGAATTTCACGGCTGCTGAGCAGGCGTATTGTCGTAAGGCGGGGGGTCCCCAGGCTAGTTTTGCGGGAAGATGGGCTGCTAAAGAAGCAGTATTCAAAAGCTTAGGTGTTCAAAGCCGAGGCGCGGGGGCCGCGTTGAAGGATATTGAGATTGGGAATGATGGGGAGACTGGGGCGCCGGTTGTATCTGTGAGTATTTCCCGTTTGCCTATGCCCCTTCTGAGCAATTACTGATTGATTTTTGCAGTTACATGGAAACGCCAAATCAGCCGCCGACATCGTAGGCGTGAAGGCCGTGGACGTCAGTATCAGCCACAGCGACGAGCAGGCTATTGCGATCGCCGTGTCGAAATTCTAGATCGTTGTTAATACACCTTCGCTGACGTCGATGTGTGCTGGCTGGGGTCATTATTACAGTGGCGCTGATAAGCTGAGCTGAGCTATGGTCTCGCCATTAGGGGCAAAATATTGGGGCGTTGTGGACCCAGTGCTAAGGGTGTTCGTACATACTTCTGGTGAAGCTGTGTTTTAATTTTTGTTTTTCGTCCGTAGATAGATATAGATTGGTGGTGTGAGATAATTTGATGCATGCTATTGCTATTTACACTTCTCTGTCAGATACATATGCTTGATGCATGATACTCCCCATAATCCACATGCTGCATGCTAAATATCCAACCTCTCCTTATAGTCTCTACTTCTTGCAAGCATCAATCATCATCATCATCATCACCACCACCACCACCGCCACAGCCCCAACCCCCTTTCCAACAGTCCCATCCCATCATTATTCCCCATCCCCCCGCCGCTGCTCCTTCAGCAATGATTCTGTTTCAGCGACTATAATCTCAAACGCCCTCCTCAAATGCCCCTCATCCGTCCTCTCATTCGCCGACACAACCCTAATCGCATAAATCCCCTTCACAACGCTACTCGTAAGCCAGATCTCGCCGGCCGCGTTGATGCGTTCGTAGACTGTTTGCGTTAGGTGGTTTGTCTGTTCTAGCGCTGAGGAGGATAGCGAAGGAAGCTGAGGATGGAGGAGAGGGGGGCTTAGGCCGTCGGTGATTGCGGGTTCTGAAGGTGCGGGGGGCGCGATGTGTGTCTTTGGGGGGAGAGATACTGTGAAGACTGTGAGGGCGTAGGCGGGCGGCGCGATGATGGTGAAGAGATCGCTGCGTTCGCGGATCCAGGATGCGAAGGTCTCGCCTAGTGCGATGTGCCTGCTCACATGGCCCTTGAGGCCATTGACGCCGTATGTACGCATCACAAACCATATCTTCAGCGCCCTGAACCGTCTCCCGAGCGGGATCTGCCAATCGCGATAATCGGTCACGAGTCCGCTGTCTGAGTATGTGTTGCGCAGGTATGAGGGGGTTATGCTCAACGCCGAGGTGAGGGATTTGCGGGCGCGGACGAAAAGGATGCTGGCGTCGAAGTTTGTGAGGAGCCATTTGTGCATATTCATGTTGAAGCTGTCAAAAGATGAGAAGGGGAAGGTTAGGTGGGAGTATTGGGGGAGAAGGAGAGCGGCGCCGGCGTAGGCGGCGTCGATATGCAGCCACAGATTCGGGGAGAGTTTTGCGACGTGTGCGATTTCGGCGAAGCGGTCCGTTGCGCAGGTGGCGGTTGTGCCGAGGGTGGTGGAGAGGAAGAAGGGGAGGAGGGATTGGCGAGTGCAGGATTCGAGGGTGGAGAGGAGAGAGGAGCCTGTGAGGGCGAGGTTGTCGGAGAGGTGGGTGGGGATGGATTGGTAGCGGACGCCGGCGATGAGGGCGGCTTTAGCGACCCTGCTGTGGCTTTCTTCGGTGCCGAGGGCGATGAGGCGGGAGCGCGTGTGGGCGATCTTGTCTTCTTTTTCTTTTCCTGAGAGGCCTTCAGATGCGGTGTTTAGGTATCGTTCCCGTGCTGCGACCATGACCGTCACAACGGCTTCACTAGCACTTCCTTGCATGACTCCTCCGCCTTCGCCTTCGCTGAGAAAACAGTCGGGTAGGTGTAGGATGCGAGCTAGCCAGTCGAGGACGATGGTCTCGAGCTCGGTGACGGCGGGAGAGCAGAGCCAGTTGAAGGCAGGGGCCGTGAAGGCTGCGGAGTAGAGTTCTCCGAGCATGGATGGGTAGGTGGCGTTGGCGGGGAAGAAGGCCATGAAGTTAGGGGATTGCCTTCGTCCTGCTCAGCTTGAGCTTTGCTATCGTTGTCAATGGGTTATAATTGACGAACCAGTGGGTCAGACCCGGCATGATCTTTGCTTCGATGTCTTTCTGTATGTCCGCCCATTGCTCGCCTTCTTCGGGTGGACTGGTGGGTAGTAGTTTGCGGAGGTACCCTGGCTCGACATTGGAGACCACACGGCGGTCTCCTATAGTATCGTAATAGTCAATTACTGTACTACTGTTAGCCAAGAAACAAGAGTTCGTAGGGGGGATCGTTGATGTAAACATACTCTCATCTACCGCTGCGTGCGCTGCCTTACGGAATTCGTTGGAATTCATGATTGTATAAGACGGGCAGCAATATGCAAAGCAAGCAAAGCGCAGGTGGAAAAGAATGAAGCAATAGTAAGAAGAGGAAATCAAGATAGAGAGTGATATGTTGGTCGCACAAAATCCCACGATGTTGTGGCGCAGACGGAATCGCACCGCACGAGTGGCTGAGGGAGTGGAAATCAAAGGCTAATGCTGCGCATACAAGTATGTATGATTCCTCATCATCAGAGACCAAGCTTCGAGGGACATCTTGAATGAATTGTCAACATCTGCGGGCAGTTCCAGGTCAGCGTGAAATATTAAGAGTCCTTTGCATCTCTCTCCATAGCTTTTTCCTCAATCTTCTCCATCCAAATCATAATAGACCATCAGCATTTCAGAATCCTACACACCCCGAATACAACATGCCTCATGCTACTGCCACATTTAATGGCAAGGTCATTGCCGAAGCAGACAGCTGGGAGTCTGTAGAGGGCAACATCTATTTTCCTCCGAGTACGGTCGATCAATCGGTCCTCTCCAAGGCGACATTGACCACCGTCTGTCCGTGGAAGGGCACGGCTTCGTACTACAATGTCAACGTCGACGGTGAGTCAGTGCCACACGCTGTAGACATTGGGCTAAGCCAAATTGCCAGGTACCGAGGCCAAAGATGCTGCTTGGTACTATCCCAATCCGAAGACCGACCAAGCAGCGAAGCTCAAGGATCACGTTGCTTTCTGTGAGTACAAAGCAAAAACAGACGGGAATCGCGCTGAGCATCTCTTAGACAAGACGAAAGTGGATGTCAAGTCGGAGTAAGACACGCTCGGCAGTAGAATAGAAACAGTTTTGGTCCTGACAATGCGAAAGTAAACAAAAGGGCAAATGCATCGTCTCTTGAGCGCACGAACGGGAAACCTGACTCCAATGGTTCAATATAATTTGGTTCAGCCTCGCTTGCTATGGGACGTATGTAGTTGAGCGTAATGAAGCAACTTCTGCAAAGACATCGAATGACTGACCACACTTCCATGAAAGCGAAAGGTGACGCAAACTCAAAGGAAATTGCCATATGCCAAGCCCACTTTGACGCGGCGCGCTAAATCTCGAAATCGAGTCTCGTTCAATTTCCTCATCACGCACATTATGGACATCACTGCCCGAGTCTGATCGAGGACCAATGTCATCGACATCAGACATCAATTCGAATTGCCTGTGCGATATCTGCGAAGCCAGAGAACGAATAGGAGGTATCGTGTCTGTAGGAACCTGTGCACTTCAACTCGTTGGTTTTGCTCAGAAACGTCGAAAGCGGTCATGCCAGAGCTGTCCACTCGATTCAGGTCGGCGCCATGGGATAAGAGAAGCTGTACAGTGTCTAGGTGCCCCCTCGCAGCAGCTTCAATGAAGGGCGTTCGTCTATATGGTGTCATATCCTCATATTCGTTTCCTTCTTCATCAACATTTTCAACCACTTCATTAGGATCAGCTCCGTTAGAGAGCAGGAGTGGGACCAAACTGCGGCATTTGATGACCGCAGTTCCAAGTGATCCCGATCCTCGTAATGAGGCTCCGCGATCAATGAGGAATTGTATCTTATGTGAGAACCTGTCTAAAATGCCGTGTGTTTTGGGCTCTAGAAATGTATCAGCTAGAACGTTGTCTCAGCAGAATGTGGTGGTGAGACGCGCGAGGCTTACCGCCATGAAGGATGGATGTTCTGACTAGATTCCAGAAAGCCGACACGCCGTTAATATCCGCCCCATGAGCAAGTATGTAATCCACGTACACAAATTGATTATATTGCAACGCTGAGGTGATTTGTGATTCCCCTTCTGGAGGTCCACGCCAACGCCCAGGCGAGAGAATCTTGAAACAATCTGGATCTCGAGCCCAGAAGCTTTCGGCGAAATCAATCAAACCACGTTCAGCAGCGCTAACCAGCATTGGCCATGACAATGGGATGTGATTAGGACCCAGGAATTTGTCCCACAGGTAATTCGAATACCACTAGTTGCGAAGCTTTGACAGCGTCCTGCGCGAGCCATGTCAGCTTCTCCAAGCAGGGAACATTCAAACAATTCTCTTTCGTGCCGTGAATGCAAATCTGGATTTGGTCTTCCCTGGGCAACGAGGGCAAGTGAACTTCGAGATATTGACTAAGGCCAGTAAGATCCCCGTCCCTGATAGCATCCTTCAGTATCTTTCTCCCGTCTTGTCCTTCAGCATTCATGATCATATGTAGCGCTATGTTCTGTTCACTTTTTCAAGCAAAGAATTGTTATGGTGTCCGCACAAGCCTAATGCCGATGGATTTGCATTAACTCGAATTCTTTGTCGACGTAGGTCGACCTTACCGATGGACCAGCTGTCATACGATCCTTCGCTGTGTTTTTGTTATCTAGTGCCTGATCATTAATCGTGAGCGTTGAATACAAGTGCAGTGGATAAGGGTCTCCAGGCTTGGAGCAAATTGCTGTGCTGACTCAACTCAGGTTGGAAATCGAACTAGACTTAGTAGAAGCGCTTTAATGCGATCTTTTGCTTCTTCCTATCTTGCGCGCGGTTTATCAGCAGCTCCAACGCAGAGCCTCCAGGATTCCCGTTGGACATCAGCCTCAGCCCTACGTGCTTGGCACGTATTACAAATTGGTTGAAACACTGCGACAGAAAACCAAACCGGTCAATCGTTCTCGAAACACCGACAGGATCACCTATGGAACCCTGTGAGATCTCCATGATTTGACAAACCATGCAGTCTTCGTTTGCGTCTTAGTTCTTCTGCGGTGAAGACCATCCTGGTGCTATGCGATCAGTCAATGATCATATACAAATGTTTGTGATCATTCTAACAAAGCCTTAAATCGTTGCCTGCCGCGGAAGGATCTGGACTGGATCGCGGAACGCGGATCAAACCATTGAGGCTATGTAGCCGCGATGTTGAAATCCTTGGATAAGACGACCAACGCTCACAAAAAGGTTGGATTTGATCCTTCATTGTGGCTATGTTTCAATGTACTCCTGGCGCTAAATGTCGCCTAACAGACGGAGTAAGCTTCTCGCTAATTCAACCGGGCCAGACCCTTGTAAGCGAGCGTGATGCTGTTGTTTACATGGCCCCAACAATTGTAGTAGGCGTCTATGCTTCATGGGAATACTCTGCTCTCGTGCAAAATCCTGCGTCTGTTGGCTGATCTTTCCGGCGCGTGACCCAAGAATCTTGAAACCAATAACATCAACAGGATCTCAGTTAAAAGCCACGTAGTGTATGAAGCAGCAAATTATTAGGAAACCAGAGAGGCATGTCTGGATCCCTCCAACTTCTCTCCAACGAAGCAAGGCAGCAAAATTGTGATATGACTCGCCTATCGATTCCCCAAGCAGCACGGTGGCAGGCCAAACCTGAAATGTTGGAGTGGCATTTCACCTTAGAGCATTTGCTCTATGTGTATGATACCAAGGAGGCAGCTCGAGAATGTGCAACATATTCCATCGTGATGGTGCACAAACAGTGTAGGATTCTACATGGGCTGTGTACATCATCAAGCTCAAGGGGCATATGTATTTCCTGATATTCCTGATCGCTATCAATTACAGTTCATCTCAGATTTGTATACGGCTTTGCTTCGGACAACTTGTTCCATAGTAACATTTGGTTACTTGTCACGACCTTTCTCTGAGCATTGTTGAGTGTCAATCTCTAAGCTCTTTTTCATTCTGATATCATGAGGCGACTTCTGCCATGCCCAATTGCTCTTACCGGGTTGATCTTCTTGTGCAATGCTGTCTATTCCAGAAAGACTCACAGTCTTGAGACCCACAATGTGGGGGCGGATGCCCACCTGTCCACAGAGGTCTTCAAAAGAGCAGACGAGTCCTCCCAATCTCTGACCATAGCAGGAAGCGGGAGCTTGAAAGGTAAGTATTAATTTGGTTCAATGCGGTGGCGAAGTACTAAAGACAGCAGATGGTCAGGTACAATGGACTAACTTAGATTGTGGGGATCTAATCAAAACTGGCAAAGACCCTGATGGTAATTGGTACACACGAAGGTGGCTTGATGCTTACTGGGACAAATTTGAAGACCCTGAAGAGCATGTAGGTCTCTTTTGGACGGGTGGCTTAAACTCCCCAGATGACTTCAAGGCTATATATCAATTCAACAATCTCGTTTTGCAGAACAAAGGAAAACTTTACTACGATATACATACCGACCAAGACTTCAAAGACCAAGGTCTAGACAGGAAGAACAAAGCCCTCAAAGGTGAAGATTTGCACTGGAGAGCTGTCTATCGTGCATCGAAAGCAATTGCAATTGGTGCGATGGGCGGAACCGCCTATATACATATAAAGCCAAACAATTGTCGTGATATATTCTCCGAACATTCCCAGAAGCCCAAAGATAGCGATCCGATTCATGGTAATAGAGCCACCAATGGCGAGGTTTGGTACTTTTCGGAATTGCCTATGCTGATGCGCAACCTGAAGATCAATAAAATTGTTGCGTTCTACAGAAAAGATGATACGCAGGGTGAAGCGCCTGAAGACTTCGTTCAGGACACGCAATGGGATGCAAATGCGGTATGTCCCCTCGGAACTGTATATTTAATATGAGGATGAGGATCTTTGACAATGCATACAGCCAAACGCCAAACCTCGAAATTACCTTGCAGATCTTGCCATGGACGGGGCCCCTGTAACACTTCCAGAGGCAGCGTGCAGGCCCCCGATGAAACGTGGTCTGCTACCTTTGTTAAGCTTGAATCAAACTCCGCCTTCTTCAGTGAGCGCATTTTCGTCCGGCTTATCGAGGCAGACGGGCAACCCATCCATCAGAATGGCACATGCCTCCGGATTCAGATCGCCTGTTGCATCAAATTGCGGCTCAAGAAGCAGCATTCGAAACGGCCAACATGCGCAGATTGCAGGCAGTAGCCAGTCGAATAGTCCGTCTGGACCTCTTAGAAGCAGCACGTTCCTCTCGGGAAGCTACTTTCCTTTCCCACCACAGGGAAGCCCAACTCCCATCATGCTTAGCACCATGGACCACACCAGTTCCAATCTCTCAGTAGCGGGACACTGGAACTCGGTGAAATCCACATTATCGACTGTTGCAGTAGCAACATCTCGAATGCCCACCGTCGCCGCAGCGTTAAATTTCGCCACCCAGATCATAACTCCTTCAGTCACCGTCACGGTGCCCATAAATCCGACGGATACACAAGCTAGCCCCACTGCTTACGCTTTGTACAGCAACATGGTGGCGATAGGTCCCCTCTTCCAATCTCTCATCGACAATCCTACGAAAGATAAAGCGCAAAATGTCATCACCAAAATCAAGAGCACGGAGCCCTTAGCAGAGGTACGTTCAATGGAATGCGAAGGAAGGCTCGCTCCTACCGTCTCACTGACCATCCCAACTATCTAGGCCCTGAGAAAGAAAATCGGCTCGCCGCCCTCCAAGAAAGAGAAGTCATGTTCCAGACCGAGGTCCATCTTTGACATCTTCAATGCAGTCTCTTGTGTCATAAATTATTTCAAGAAAGCCATTCACGATGTCCAGAAAGGCATTGACGAAGAATTCTCGGAAATGAATGACATCAAAGACGACTTGACGAGCTTCCAAGATATACAACCAGCTATTAAAAGCAACTCGGAACAAAACGGATCTAACGAAGAAAGTCGAGGTGAAAGCAATTCGGACGACAGCAATCCTGATGACAAAAAATCAGATGGCAAAGATCCGAACGAGAATACCAAGTCAGAGGATAATAAGTCCTCCCACACGTCTGCGCAATTCTCTAAGACGTCAGAACAACCTTCATCCACTTCAACTGCACCGTCTACAACAGAAACGACCGCCTCCTCTTCATGCACTAGCGTCCAAACAGCAAGCGCATGCCGAGCTGTGTGTCCATCTGCAATTACCATAGCTACAGGCGCAAGCCAATCCTGTAGTACGACTTGCTATTCGACCTTCACAGGCTGCAGCGCTACAGGAACGGTCTCGACTACTACCCTAGAGGAACCAGTAAGCGCGTGTCCATTGTCCTTAGGCGGAGGTGCATTCATCTCTCCAAAGCCGGAGCCGCCTGGTCCGTACTTCACAGCTTGGTGGGACTATGGTATATCCTGCGCTGGGCCAGGTTGTTCGGACTTGATGCTTGGCTCAGGCCCTACATATCAGCCGTTCTAAACTTGGCTTCGTTGACAGCGTCTGACGCTACTTGGAGTTCACACTCTTTGGCGTCAATCGCCCCATTGCCCAGCCGGCCTAATATATCTTTCACAGCGTCATATACGGCCTCTTCGCTGCCTTCAGGTTCTGGCCTGCCGGCTTCTTCTTGGTTCTCATCTTCTGGGGGGCTCCTAAAACCTTCCGTCCCAATATCACGGTTATCCTATCAGCCTATGCAAACATTCATGTCGTCTTCTAGTACACAAGTTTCTACTGGCTTCGCCTCGGCTCCCACTACCTCTACGTCGCCTTCTATCGATTTTGCTATACCTGCATCTACCTCAGACATACAATTTCCTACGTCGCTAGCCGCTATCTCAGCTGGGGCTCCTTTCGGTTCAATACTAACATCTTCTTCTTCATCGTCTACGTCAGGTCAGCCATCCTTTACAACATCCTCTTCAGTTTTAGCTGTGGGTCCTCATGGGTCCCCAACGCACTCCTCTATAGCGCTGTCCATGATCAGGTCAAATCCCTCTTCATCATCATCTACATTATCATCCCCTCAGTTCTTGCAATCATCCTCACCCTCGCCAACAACCCTCTCCACCTCATTCTCTACCTCGACTACGAGAGCCTCACTCTTATCAGCGCCGTCTTCATCTTCAATCCCGCCTCTGAACCTGCATAGCTCGCTACCTTCTGTCTCGACCACGCCAAAATTGTCGTCTACTCGCCTTTCGATTTTCGGCTCTGGCTCACGTTTGCTAGGGTCGTCAACTCTAATATCTTCCGCTCCTACTTCATCCTTCTCTCTCTCTTCCTTGACACCTGTGCCTCTTTCGTCCCTTAAACCATCAACTTCGGAAAGGCCTACGTCGCTTCCGCTGGCACTGGCGCCGACGATCATTCGCGGATTGTCCTCTGGAATCTTATCAACAAATCTACATTCAGATGTCATTTCTCAAACCTATCCTCCCTCTCCATCGTACAACTTCCCCTCTCTCACCTCTTCCACTTCAGCTTCAACTCCAGCGCCACCACTGCCACCACAACCGTCATCACCATCGTCAGAACCACCACCGCCAAACACGATTCCAACGCCTCCACCCGCCCCTTCCTCTACCGCACCATACGCCCTAGGCATCTGCAGTCTTCATCTCCAACAATGGGAGGATCCCAGCAAAAAAGACGACCCCAATTTCCTAGTTGAAGTTACAGTTTTCGACAACAACCATACGCAAATAGGTTATCAGTCGAAAACAAAAGCGAGTGCTTCAGATCCAATCCGTCTGAATAGTTCACTAGAAGATCCCCTTGTCGTCATCCCGGAACACCACAAAGACTATGTTCAGTTTGCGATTGGTAGCCAGGCGTGGCCGAGTAATGGCAAATTTGGCCCAAATGATGTACCGAGATGTATTGTTGGAGGTTGGGATGAACATATCAAAGAATACGTGAGTGAAAATTGCTCATAATCGTACGTTATGTTGACGAAGCGGCAGAATCGCCAAATGGACTGTTTCTTTGTCTGTACCTGGAGTGGGGGCCCTCCTTCATCAGGCTAGCAGAAGTACTAAGGAAGTCTCTATAAGCAGTCCTATAGCCAGAAGGGTTGCTGGAGCATGGTCTGTGATTTGGGTATCGCGTGTTGGTTATCTTTACCCGCTAAGGCTGTAAGACGTCTGGAAGGAGTGCTAGCGATACGCTCGTCGTTGTTTTGGTGCTTTACACGGTATGCTTCCGTATGGATAGCATGAGACTGGTCTGCAGAATTGTTTTATATTGTTAGTATGATACTATTGTAGAAAATCCGATCTTGAGATTCTATTATGACGGTCGCGCAAAAGAAAATGATATCTGCTTCCCTCTCGCGGCAATGTTCAATTATAATTCTCTAAGTGGACTTAAACGTAATCTGTTTCCTTTATAACGCAGGTGTCTCGAATCTGGCAGCAACACAAGCCTGTAGCACTCCTGATCGCCGACTGAATTAAATCTTTGGGACAGTGACATTCCTATACTTCCAGCGAGGCCACACGATCTGATTTTCGAGATCCCTTGAGCCTCACTCATGCCCTATCTCTAGCTTGGACCAACATTGGAGCGACTTCATCTCATAGGACTATATTCCGGTTTGATATGAAGGAACACGGATCGGTTCCAAGACGAACGATTTACGCGAAGGAATGGTGGGAAAGGAATGCTGCAACATGTTGGCAAGATAACAAAGATTTGGCTCCAATATGGCTGCAGTTCAGTCTTTGACGTGTCTCTATATCTGCAAGTCCATCATCAGTTGCAATGGATGGCGAGTCAAAGCCGCTCCATTCGCGAATACTAGATCATTGATGATACGACAGGAATGCATTCCACGCGTTCGCCGGACCATGTTTCCTAGTGCTCTACAGCATAATTACTTAACAATATAAGTCCAATAAATCTCGCAGACTATTCCCTTCCACGCTGAGCAAATAACCAAGATTTTATTGAACGAATATTGCTTGTTCTACTTCGACTTCATTGTTATCAAGGTTCGGGCTTATGGAAGAGTGTCCGGACCAGCCGCGGCCGTTGACCGTTGGCGCCTACCACACCCCAAGAGCTCCAATCGGTGGAGCTGACCTCCTCAACATCAGAGCTACTGTTAGAGCGAGCCCTTTTTCCTCCGAACACTCAAGAGTAGACCCAGAAACGGTCGTAAAGCTCGCGGAGGGACAGTATGCTTGTGTATTTGCGCCTAGATTGGACATTGATGAGGCCTGATTCTCTGAATACAATATTCCTGTGGAGAATCATAAGATGATGAAGGTTGATTTCTGAGAGGACGCCGCAGTCATACAGCATGGCTGACACTGTTGGTGGCACCAGATCGTACGAAAGTCAAGGTCTTGAATCCGCGAGTAAGCAACCATTTGAGACAGCATTGAGCCGTGGAACTCCCAAACGGGATGTCCTCCATCAGTCTCTATTCGCCTTGCGACAGTGTCCTCTGAATGACGTCTTTTCGAGATTCTGTGCGAGGAATGCTTGCACCTTATCAGGCCTGACGCCTCAAGCATGCCTTTGGTCAGCAATGCAGGGCCCAATAAAACAGACCCAGACGCGGGATGTTTGACTAGAATGCCGACTTGCAAGCAATTGACTGCTGGCTGGGCAGCAACAGAAGCTGTGTTGTAGCCTGATAGTAGATCAGACGGGGAGAAGAGCGGATCTGGACCCTCGCCACGACCTTTTCGCTGTCGAAAGTCCATACCAGCTAAATCAAAATCACTGATATCTTCTGCATACTCGTAGCTTCTGCCAGCCATCTCAATCCTCCCAGGGATCACAGTACAGCGACCAAGAGCTTCAGGGTGATCGGAAATATCTACGAGGATGTCAAGAAACACGCAAATTCCAGCGACAGAGAGGGCGGATCGCTCGAAAGTTGTTCCAGGGACGTCTCTGCCACTGAACAGCCTGGCAGCATCCACAAGCCTGCGTACGGCGACACTTTCTTCAATGAAGTCATCGCCTTCGGTGAAGGGAAAATCAAGGAGGAAGGCTATCTGACCGTATCGAGCTGTCTCTTCTTCGATCATTTCATACTGGCGATGAACGCTGACCTGTCGACCATAGTACCATTCGATTCCGGCTCTGACCGGAAAAAGGGTCTCTGGTGCCGTGATGCCAGATAGGGCCCGTAGAAGCACGATGATCGACTCTGTCAATATGACAAGACAAAATCCCTCCTCTTGTGTCTCTTGGTCTATCCCCATTCTGCATATTTTGCATTGACACGACCTTTTTAGATTAGCTAGACTTGATTCATAAGTTCCTCGAGTCTCTCTAAGAGACCCTCTAGAGACGCTTTCCATATCGGATTTCAAAGGTGAGAGCTCGGGAAACCGGAGAGATGCAAAAGTGATAAAACCTTGACCCCTGCCGAAGCTCAGATACGTCGTACAGGTTCGCGCTGTATCATGGTGCACCCCGTCTTCCGCCCGGGCTACCACATCAAACATTCGGGCGGCTGCTCCTATTGCTGCGCCCAAATTGGAGGTTGACTCTAGCAAGCGTTTGAACTCAGGTCCAAATGTAAATGATAGTGCGCTCTCCCAGGGGACACGCCCACTAACTAGCGCAGATCCATAGGCGCCATCTTTATTTTGCAGAAATTCTGTAGCATCGCGAAGGCAATAAAGCTTTCCCCACACCTCGATCTCTTTCTTCTCTCCCTCTTGAGACGCTAATTCATACAGGATGGTAATTTGAGCTCTTTCATTGCGACCGAAGTTCTCGAAGGCAAGATCCCCTTCTGGTCCGTAGATGGCCAACCTCAGATTGAAAAATCGATCAGCCAATGCCGCGAGCCAACCGGCATCCGCAGCACCAGTGATTGTGATCGATTCGATTTGGCCGGTTGATACCTTTCCAATCGCCAGCAGAGCCTCCGCAATTGACTCAGGGCTAGAGACTCCTCGTTTTCCAGGCCGCGGATCAATCACGGACTTACTACAATCCAGTGAGTTTTGCGAATGCAGTTGCATAAAGTGCTCGGCGACCTTAGGGAGTTCATCGGTCGCGAGGACTCCATCGCACTGACGGACCAGAGCCAGCCATTGTGTCGGTGAAGGCGTTCGGTCGCCAGAATTTGAAGGCTTGTAAAGTTGAACAAGTTCCCATAAAATATTCGCAGCATGATTCTCAAAGTAGCATTCAGCCAATGCAGCACTGAGGACTACGAGAATTCCGCCCTCGTAGGTGGCGGAGAGGTTGCGGACAATGCTATCAATGCCAAACCCAAGATGCATGACGTCTCCCATTGCCGACTGGCATTTTAGTCCATTGAGAATGTCCACGTAAAGTCTGGCACCGGCACGCCCAAGCTTGAACTCCTGACAAATGAGTTGACCGACAACAGTTGTAAATGGATCAATACCGCCTTGCGAAAATCGAGATAATACCGCAACAGCGCCAGTAACGGCTTTTCCCATAAGATCGCTCCAAGACCACGTCCCAGATTGCGGGAACGACCTTGTAGCAATCAAATGCTCAGACAGCGGTGCCGAATCGGCGCCGTGCAAGACTATGTGCTGAGACATTTGGGGAGGTATAAAGATGTCGATACCGAGATGAGGAGAAAACTCACTAGACTTTCAATCTGAGCAAAAAAATGCCCACTGTAACACGAGATGAGAGTCAAAGTGGTGAAAAGGTACAAGGCTACGAGGAGTGACGGAGGGAGGTACGGCCACGCTAAGACTGCCCCACCTAGCATTGAGGCCATTCTCCTAATAATCCCTAAGGCTTCCGTCTCTTATCTTACCTAATCCTAAGAACGGAGCCCCATACTCTCACCTTTGTGGGCCGCAATGTCTTGGCCCTGAATATGCCAGCTGAAGTAGCAGGATTCGCGAGCGGGCTTGGCGACAACGGCAACATCTTGACCCGCGGTACCCGACAGTAATAAGCCCATTGACTTCAAATATTGTGGTTGTTGAAGAGAATGCTTGCCCACAGGGTGGTCCGATCGACTTACATGTCCATGATTCTTGGTAGAAAGGACAGAGAAGAATTTCGGCTCTCGGGACTACCCGGAATTAGCTCGGCTGATTGATACGCTAAAACTTAGAACTAAAAAACACCGAGAATCAGCCGACCCTCAGCGTTGGCTAAAGTAGTAAACGGGCTAGTAAATGACAGTACCGACAGTACCATTAGGCATACAACAAAAAGAGATTGAACCAATGAGCAAAGCGAATCCTACGAGCATTAGTACAATAAGCTTCTTCTGAGACGATAGAGAGGAAACAGAGCCCAGCATATGCAAGACGTTGAAACATTACCGATCACTCACGTTAGAAAAGGGACCTCAGATTGGGTGGGTAGGAGAAGGATGAATTGCTACGAGAAACCTACTGCTTCGATAATATGCTGCGGGCTGACTAAGCTACATCTGCCACCTGCTTCGATGGGAAGGAACACCCAGTCCACAACATTGACGAAGCAACATTGGCCAACTTGGAGCGCCGTGCCTTGAATGAGACCGTAGCAGATCACAGACCCTAGCTGAAAGCGACCAAGCTCCCAAAACGGATTGACCAAATGCACATCAATCCTTCAGTCGAAAATCTTGCTCACCGGCCCCCTCAGGTCCGATTTTGATCGCTCGAAATAGCACCTAGATACATCATGGATCCACTTCAGCTACCAAGGATCAGAGAGAAACCGTCTTCGTAATCGACAGTGTAAGCCGCTATGTGAATCCTTTTCGCTGTTGACAGCTGCGCTACTTGCTTCTGTGATGTTCTCAGATTGATATGTGAGATTGTTTTGTGAGATAGCTGGGATCGAAAATGCGAATCTCCTTGGCATGATACGAATCAAGACCGTTTTAGCGCAGTGCCCGAGAGCCACGTCCTTAGCTGCAGACTTTGTAGAGCTCCTTCGACGGTGCTTGAGGCTGGCTTTATTGTTTCCGATAGAGGCGACGCGAATGGGATGAGAGACGATGATGTGGTTGTTGATATATCTACTGAAGATGGATGAGACTTGGATAGAGATAATTTGTTTCTATCAGAGTTGATATCATCTGAGATAAAACGATGCAGAGACGGCAAATAATCGACATGAGTAGTAGATCAAGTGAAAACTGCAGATACTTCAGTCGGTGCACCAATTACAGTTGGCTCCATGGAGTTAGGGATTCTTCTTCAATGATGAGAGAGGCTGGAAGTGAAGTACCTCGCTGACGGGAGAATTGGGCATGTCTTGTGAAGCTGCGGTGTCGTTGGCCTAATGCGGGTCAGGGGATCTGCGGCTCATCTAGATGAAATCAAAATTCCGTATCTCGTTTTCTATCTGAGGAGCTTCCCAAGTCAGCAACGATCGTAGTAGAAGCCAAACACGACGGAAGGGTACAATATTTCATTCGAGTCTTTGTCATGCTGTTGTTTGTGACTGTGATTTGTCTTTGGCGTTGGAATGTATTGAGTAGATTAACTCCCTGCAATGATCCTCGCGATAACTGTTGAAGGGGATCCTGTGATGAGGAAGAGACTCAGGTGTGAGTCTGTACAGGTATGAAAACGCAAGATCCGGCCCTTTTTTTTTTGGTCCCTTTCTAGTGTGTCAAACTTTGCAAAGAAATTCATAACTTTTTTTGAATAAGACTTGGGTTCGATGTAAATTTGCACTGCATCCGCCCCGACCCAACCGTGAATCTTCTCGGGTACAGCTACCTCTGCCCGCTTTCCTGTTCCATCGTTCAAGATGTAATGCCAAGCATGAGAATTATCGCTGTACCTTACCATCGTAAAAGTGCAAACTTGCCCGAAGATACCATTGTCGTCCTTCCACCCTACTTTGGAACCATTGGAGAATCTCATTGGTCGCTAGAGACTATTGTTAGAGTTGGCTGCAGGAGTCTCTGGTATCAAGCCTCGTAAGGATCTTCTTACCTCTCGCCTGTTGTTGTTAGCTTCCGGCTTGCTTCCGAAAGCAAGTGAACCATCCTCCTTCGAAATTTCGAGTTCCCGCTCCCTTGAGCTCGCCGATTCAGGCTCACGGAGGTTCTAATCGAACGAGCTATCTGCGAAATTGCGTTGTGCTGAAAGTAATTAAGGGAGAAGACTTTTTCCCGCGAGAAGGCCTTTTCTCATCGGGAATACGCGATAAGTCGTTTTCCATGTGCTATTCATGAACACTGTTGGCACTCTCACAAAAATCGTTGTCGGTATCTTGTCCCTTCTCATTTGTCCACGGTAGGGCCAGAAGCGAGAACGAGTGGAGCTCCAGGGCAATGTGGTTGAGAAGCGCGTTTCTGTCCACTCCACTATCCTTGTCTTGTGTCCAGTTGCACAACGGACACGAAATGAGCTCCACAGGAGCCGATCGTTTGCTGACATCTGCTAGATACGAAAGCAGATCAAGTGGTACGGAGTCTGGGTGTTTTACTCTCACGTGTGTAGTAAAGGCGCCCCGTCTCCACAGGCAAAGCAAACCCAATACTCAAAGCTGCCATGCTTTTGGAGAAGATGGTGCCGCCAAGATTCCTCGGTATCGAAAAGAAGATAGGGATTGTCACACGTTGGCATGATGCATGTATATGGACTGAGGTCATCGGCGACAAAGTTTCTTCCCTGATTAATGCTTGCCCATGGTCATTTAGAGCTAGATCACTTACTTCCATCTCCCTCCTTTTGACACTTCCACAGGAAGTGTTTGGCAGCAATACGGGCACTTGAAAACCAGAGCGCCTCCCACTATCTTAGGAGGGTGAGGGAATTTGGGTCCTAGTACGGTCGATGGCATTATAGTCGACATGGGTTGTGCTGGAGCCAAAGTCTCCGGCAGAACAAGGAAGTCGCTGACTGCAGACGCATTTGTTCCCTTCTTGACATCTACATTGAGTAGCTGGGACTTTTCGTCTTTGGCCACATTTTCAGCGGTTATTAGGGAAGATCCGACCGATTCGGTCCTAGAGTACCTGCGTTCAGCCCGAGAGAATGCTGCTGAGCATGTAAGCAGCGATTACGACGCTTGAGATTGCAGTGGATGAGACGTTGCTGAACTTCATGCGACCTAGAGGGGTCACTTTGCTCGTTTGAAAACCCTAGACGTGCCAGCAAAATGGTGATTAAATACTTCTGAAAGTCCTTATGCTCATTTGACCTAAACTGCTGATCAGTTGTTTCCCATCGAGAGTGCCTATCTGAGCTTCGAACTCCGACGGCGATCTGGGAAAGCTGGTCAAGCATTCTCTCTATGTTCTCCATACATCCTTGTAGCGAGGCGTTCGGAGACAATGATTTTGACTTCTTCTCTGGCTGTGTATCGGAGTCGAACTCATCCGACCAAGGTGAAAATGATCGTGCCGGAGTTCCTTCTGAGGCGGCCGCCGCCAGACGACCACGGGATATCTCTTCGTCGCTGGGTCCTGAAAGTAGAGCGGGAGTTACGGAAAGTGCTGCCGGATATCAGATATTAATCAGTAGCTATATAAGAGGACTGGGGCTTCTTCTGACCTAGTTTCCTGCAATCGTCAACGGCTCCAGCCAGTAGACGTAGGAGATTTCTTATGATCTCTCCGACTTCAGGCTTGTGGATTAGTCTCGAGTCGAGAGATGCTTGGCCTTGTGCTGAAGCACCGATGCGATAGTCCCAGAGATTGAAGTCAGCCAAGCGATTCTCGGCCAACTCGTGCTTCATGAGCTTCTCGACTGCCAGGCAGTCTGTAAACTTCTGGAGGCACACAGCAGTGGCTTCAGAGATGTTATTTCGTCTTTCCATGATTGTGGCCTATTGCAAATCTCACGATCTTTAACAGAAAGAAAGACTGTCGTAATACAACTTCGTTGGTAAGCAAGGAGATAAGTCTTGCCGATGAGAAACACGAGGTGATAGCTAGGATCGCAGAGATGGTATTGGAACACCTCTAGTACTTTAAGGATACTGCGAGAACTCAACTGCGCACGGCCCTTGTCGTCATGATAGAGGTTGAAATGTGGGGGAAGCGCCGTGGAAACAGAAAGCAGAATAGCCGGGCCTTGTGTAACAATGGGGACTTGTAAGGCTGATACTTCTGCCCCGTGATCAAGGTCTGCTTACACTTAGCCTAGAACCAACTTAGTATGACTCCAAATAACCATTGAATCGTGAGTAGGCCCTCTATTGATATTCACGACAGAGAACATATAGAACATCATGTCCGTGATCCAAGGGAGAGTAGATCATTGCTATGTGTAAACTAATTCGAGGGCTTCTTCCCCAAACAGTACTGGAAGATAAGGCTTCCAGGCAAATACCTTGCCGTATTCGCCAGGGCTATCGCTGTCACGCTCTTTAATGAATTGTATTGTCTCGCTGGTCGATTTTGTCTTCATCAAGTGCGAGTCTTAATACTGCCAGATAGACGGCGCAAGAATATAGGCCAACGCAACTTTCATCCGAGCCGTGAGGTGGCAATAGGCCAGAACAGTGGCGAGTGAAATGCCGCGCACATGCTCAGACATTTGCTGGAGAGGTTCAAAGCCAGACTTCTGGAGCTTAGCGTCTTGCATTGTAAGGCAGATACGCGAGCTAGCTTCTAGGCTTATGAGTTTGCAAAAGTCTCCCTGATTGCCGGCCGCTAGCAACTTCATTAGCTCCATGGTGGCTAACAAAGTGTACAGGATTTGTTTCCGGATGGCCTCCGTGTGGCATTGTGGGACGATGAAGTTCATACGAATGACAAGCTTGGAGGCCAGGAATCCCTCTGTGGGTACTCAGATATCCTGCACATATCAATTCTAATTCCCTCAACAATTCCGACACGCGCAGTCGTAGCTGGTGCTCCTGCGTTGAAATGTCGTTGTCGAGATAGTCCCCGGTAATCATCAGCTCAGCGGCTAAATCATCGCATCGCTGTCGCTTGGCCTCTGCGCCCAACTTTGAAGCAATCTCTGCGACCCGCATGATGGCAACGAGCGCAAACTCCAGCGGATCTCCTGACAGCATCTCTGAGATTCCAGCCCTTAGACACCGCAAGAACTCGCAGCGTCAGAGAAGACTCAACGATGCATAATTGGCGATGAGCGTAAAGGAGCCACTCGCTTCCACATGAACGTCCAATCCAACATTGCTGGCAGAGTGAGCCTTCACTTCTGTGTGCGGAGAATCAGCGACTTTGGTAGCGAGTACATCTAAGCAATGTGAGGGCCGTTTGGGGGGCCGACTTCCTATTTAGTTGCCTCGCTTCCGGAGTCACGTCACGTTGCTGCTCTGCCGCTAAGGTACCACAACGTCTCTATAATCTTCAAATAGTTATCCATCGACATCTTCATGGAGTCACCCCCGAAGGTCCATCCCTACGAGGGTCGCGGATCACGAAAAAATGGGACAGCTAAGTAAGCATATTTTGGAAGAGGCTCTGAATGGTTATAGTGCTTTCCACCAACACGTGGCTTGAAAAGATTGAGAAAACCATGGACTATGCTAGATCTCAAAAGTATACCCTTCGAAATCTCAAGTCGAAGTAAGTTGAAATGATAGAGTGATATATTGTTCATAAGGTACTAGTTACTCATCTAGAACAGGCTTAGCGGTCCCAATTTTTTTGCGACCCGCTAGTACCCGTGCCAAGCCGCCGAACCTATGGGGTAGCTAAATTGCCAAGCCTCTTCTTTGGACGCGCTCTAACGCGCTTTTGATGCAAGATGTCTAAAGTGTTACAGGTTTCTGCTCTGCATTTGAATCTACGTGTCCAAAGTCCGAATATGGCAAATACAGGGGATTCTTACACCAACAGTAATCGCGCCTTCCTACAAGCTTTCCTGGCACGCTCTACCCTTACCTTCGAAGAAGCCAAACCAATCTTAGCAGCCATTTCTACGGCCCACGGTATAGCCATACTCCAATTCTCTCCCGACCGCGTAAACTGCTACACTTACTGATAGTACAAAGACAGGCGCGAGACCCTCGTTGAAGACATCACCCAAGCCGACTTCAACGCCTACATTTCCGCCGCCAATGATGCCATCTCTCCCTTTGACCTCGAAATCCGAGGGACTTACCACCAATCAACCCGCTCCCGCGTATACGCTCTCATCAATACCACCAGCGACCCTATCACTCAGCTAGCTACTATTCACACCGCTGATGAGATCAACTATCTAAAGCGAGTTCTGGATGCGATGTTCGAAACCTACAATACGGCTCGGCACGAAGTGATGGCCATCACGTCTATGCAGGCGATCAAACTGCACAAGGCGCCTTCGGAAGATGGAAGACAAACGCAGAATGGGGCTGAGACCCAAGGAAGTGGGAGCCAGAGCCTCACAATGGGACAAGCAGAGAAGCTACTGAAGTCTCTTGTGGAAGAAGGCTGGTTCGAGAAAAGCCAGAAAGGCTACTACAGTTTAAGTCCGAGAGCACTGATGGAACTCAGAGGATGGCTTTTGGAGACTTACAATGATGTCGACGAGGAGGATGATGAGGAGACGGTGTCGAAGAGGATCAAGCAGTGCTTTGCTTGCAAGGACATCATAACTACGGTACGCCCCAGATTACTACCGAGTTCCTTGATAACTAGATGACTAACCTTGGTTGCAGGGTCAACGATGTCCCAAGAGAACGTGCTCATGCAGGCTGCACGATATCTGTACACAGAACTTCTTCCGAACTCAAAAATCCAGGAAATGCCCACTGTGCCAAACTGACTGGACAGGCAAGGACTTTGCTGGCGAGCGAGCGGCGGCCATCTCGACGAAGCCCAAGACAAGAAAGAGCGGCAGCGGAGCAGTGGTCAGGGCACAGTCTCCCGTCGCTGTTGATGAAGAGGACAGTGTAGAGGATCAAGACGAAGAGGACGACAACGATTGAGGGTTGAGTACAAGACGGAAGATCACGATTGCTGGTTCAGCAACCCGAAAGACTCGACTTGACAGGGCCGTATGCCAAGGAAACGTACTTTACCCAGGCCTGGCCATCGCCAACAATCACCAAATTCGGGAAAGCGCTCCCGCTTTTAGCTCAGCCTCAACATCTCCCCGCCTTTTTTGTGCGGGGAATTTGTCGCGTGGCTTTCGTGGCGGCGCTAATTCGCACCAAGGGGGAGCTTTCTTCACCTGCCTCTTCTGGGGCCACAACGACGTCAGTCGGCACCTTGAAGGTTTCTACAAAGCTGGGGTACCGGGCCGAGCTGGCCCAATGGGAATCATGCCTTTCCTTTGCGCTCACACCATCCAAACCCTGTTGTATATATTCTTTCGCAATCCCCACAACAATCAAGTTTGTTCATTCGGCGCATTGCTCTCAGATGCATTACCACTGAATCAAAGCGAACATACCTCGTGCGTAAGGCACTTTGTCTCCGCAAGCGACATCATGCATTTCTTGCGATCGCTACTCGTTTCTGCTTTTGCTTTTGTTCTCTTTGGCTTTCACAGCGATGCTGCAACATCAGCCTCACGGCAGTCGTCTATATATAATACGCGCTTCGCCAACGTGACATGGGACAACGCAGCTTGGGAGGTCACAACTACTAACTTAGACCAAGGCCATTACCAGTCGCGGCAAAGTATAGCCAATGGCTATTTGGGTATCAATGTCGCTGCAGTCGGACCTTTTTTTGAACGAGACGTACCTGTTAACGGTGATAATATCAATGGGTGGCCGTTATTCAGCCAGCGGCAAACCTTTGCGACTATAGCTGGCTTTTTTGACGAGCAGCCAACCACAAATGGGACGAATTTCGAATGGTTGAATCAATATGGAGGAGAGAGCGCCATCAGTGGGGTGCCGCATTGGGGCGGAATCATAGTCGACCTTGGTGCTGGAATCTATTTGGATGCGACTGTAGACAATTCTACGATCTCTAATTTCAGCTCATCTCTAAACGCCAAAATGGGAATCTCCACGTGGTCATATACGTGGAGCCCAGCCAATTCCAGTAACACAACCTTTGATATCGCCTACACCATGTTTGCTCACAAGCTCTATATCAACCAGGGCTTCGTTCAACTACAAATCAAGCCCTCAGCGGACGCAAATTGTACCATTGTCAATGTCATGGATGGTACGAGCGCTGTTCGGACGAATTTCACCATCAGTGGCATTGAGGGAACACAGATCTATACAGCTGTTACCCCCTACAATGTCCCCAACGTGACCGCATATCTCTACTCTGCGATGGAAGCCTCGGCTGAAGTCGAAGCCTCCACATTGGCCATAGTGACGGATAAGCTATACATAGGAGTCAACGGTTCTAGCATCGCTCAGGGTGCGAGTGCAGCTCTCAAAGCTGGCCAGACCACAACCGTGACAAAGTATGTTGGTGGGGCGACCTCAGATGGCTTTCGAGATCCACAAAAGACAGCTCAGGGAGAGTGCATGCAGGCCATGAGTAACGGTTTTGATGCTTCCATGGAATCTCATATTATCGAGTGGGCCGTCGTTCTCCCTCCTGATTCAGTCGATAATTACACCTCTCCTGACACCGGCACTCTACCAGCGGACGAATACATCATTGAGTCAGCTATCACTGCGGTGCTCAATGAATACTACCTCCTCCAGAACACCATCAGCGCGAATGCTCTTTCAAACGCTAGCTATGCGCCCATCGACACCTGGAGTATCAGTGTAGGAGGCTTGACCTCTGATTCATATGCGGGCCTTGTGTTCTGGGATGCAGAAATCTGGATGCAGCCAGGTCTAGCAGCTTCGCATCCGCAAGCTGCCAAGCAAATAGCAAATTATCGAGTGGAGAGATATGATCAGGCAAAGGCTAATGCACAGACGGCGTACCAGTCATCAAAGAACACTACGAGCTTTTCAAGCGATGCTGCTGTCTTCTCTTGGACGAGCGGACGGTCCGGTAACTGTACAGGCACCGGCCCTTGCTTTGGTGAGCACTTCTAGCTCTTATTCAAAGAATACGGTGGTGCTAATTCTTGCGACTAGATTACGAATATCATATCAATGGCGACATAGCTCAAGAATTCGCAAACTATTGGGTCACCTCTGGAGATACAGAGTTCTTCAAAGATTCTCTCTTCCCGATATACAATTCTATTGCCACGTTTTATTCCGAAGTAGTCACCATGAATGGCTCACAATATGTTCTAACCAACATGACTGATCCAGACGAGTACGCAAACGGCGTCGATAACGGCGGCTTCACCATGCCATTGATTGCAGACACACTGAACAACGCCAACACGTTCCGCCAAATGTTCGGCCTACCACCCAACTCCACCTTCTCCTCCATCGCCTCCAACATCTACATATCTCGCGACCCCAGCGCCAACATCATATCAGAATACACCGGGATGAACGGCAGCATCTCCGTAAAACAAGCCGACGTCGTCCTCGTCACCTTCCCCCTGAACTACCAAGCCAACTACACAGCCCAGGACTCGCTCTCCGACCTCCAATACTACGCCGGCAAGCAATCCCTCAACGGCCCCGGCATGACCTACGCAATCTTCAGCATCGTCGCCAGCGCCGTCGACCCTTCCGGCTGCTCCTCGTACACCTACCAACAATACTCGACGCAACCCTATGCCCGCGCCCCCTGGTTCCAGTTTTCCGAGCAGCTCGTCGACGACTTCACTGCCAACGGCGGCACCCACCCAGCCTACCCGTTCCTCACCGGCCACGGCGGCGCGAACCAAGTCACCATCTTCGGCTACCTGGGCCTCCGCCTCACGCCAGACTACACCCTACACATCGACCCGTCCCTCCCACCTCAAATCCCCCACCTCAAATACCGCACCATCTACTGGCACGGCTGGCCCATCTCCGCCGTGGCCAACCAAACCCACACAACCCTCACCCGTCTCCCAACCCCTTACATCGCCGCCAACACAACCTACACCAACACCAGTATTCCCGTCCAAATCGGCAACAACGCATCCACAACCTATCAGCTTCCCCCCAACGGTACCCTTACATTTCCAAACCGAAACATCGCCAACATGACTACCGTGAAAGACAACATAGCACAATGCCTCCCCGCCAGCTCCCCCGATGATTTCCAGCCCGGCCAATTCCCCATCAGTGCCGTCGACGGCGCCGCTTCCACAAAATGGCAGCCCAACATTGCCAATACATCGCAATCTCTGACCATCGCCCTCTCCTCCCAAGCCTATCAACCGATCACATCCTTTCATTTCGACTGGGCGCAAAACCCACCTTCGAATTTCACAGTGCTCTTTCACAACAGCTCCTCACCTACCGATCCTTCTGCAGTAACGGCGACGACGCAGACGAATATCTCGATATCAACTCCCTATAATGAAACTGAAATTAATCTCATAACGCCATACATGAGCAACACGACAAACGTAACCCTGAATCCGCCAGTGTGGAGCGGGAAATTCGCTACCCTAGTCATCGAGGGGAATCAGGCTACTAATCTCACAAACTCCACTGGCGCTACAGTGGCGGAATGGGCGATTGTCGGGACGTTGGGGCAGAAGTTGAGGGTTGGCTGAAGGGGATGGCGCGCGGGGGAAATAAGGACGAGAAAGCTTCGCTTTGCGTTTGGATATGGTTGGGGATTTTTGATGGGATGTGCGAGAGATGGAGGAGATATATGAGTAGGATTGGATACCATTTATCAAGCAACTACCTAAATCTACAATCTTATTGATGTTATGTATAATCATTGTTAATACCCCAACTCATCCCTCAGCCCATCTTCTCTCTCCGAATGTATCTACGCGAATGTTATTAGATCTGACCAGTCGAGAAAGACGTCTTAGCAAGTTTGAACCCTGTTTTTGTGATGTGGCCAAAATTCGCGCAAGTTGCTAGTGTGTTAGATCTGACAAAAAGAGGATTCAGCCCGATCATTACTGATTATTTGATTCGCTCTGCTTCGCAGCGTATACGATTTGCCCTTGACATCCATTCGGAGATTGTGATTGGGTCGTATCTGGGCCCACTGATACAGTGGCGGCAGATTGAAACGGCGTTACAGCAGTTGTTTGAAACGGCCAAGCTGACTCATGAAAGAGACCTGGATCTATAGCTCCAGAGAACGATAGGTCTGCACCACACCCATCGACATTTGATTGCTCGTGCATCGCGCCTTCAAAATCGAACCCTAGAGAACCACCATGCATAATATCGTCTGAATATTCGGCAATTGAAGCTGACGAAGGATCCATGGTAATATTGCCGCCACTGTGAAATGGCCCGTAGACATCGTTGAGGAATGATTCCACATCGGCGTTGTTATGGCGAGGGATTGCTGCATCAGACCCAGGATTGAAGGATCCCAGGCAACTCGCGGATTTATCCGCAGGTATTTCGTTGGCAGCAGATACAGTACAACCTATCGTGGCGTCTCAACGGAATTGGAGAAAAGGACTGGATCAGGATTGTCGTGGGGCCAGACTGCAGCTCCAATTGGTCCCTGGACAAGCCGCGCCGAGCCTCCTTCTCCGTATGGAAGCATTGGCACACTGGTATTAATGGATGACAAGGCTAATATAACAGTCAGCCTTGAAATCTGATATGGTACAGTAACGAACTACAGGACAGACCCTGATCAACAGCGTATTTATAGCCATCGGTGAAGCCTTCACAGTACCTAGTGGCACTACCCTGGTTCAAGGGTACCTGGGTCGTTGATGATGGATTCTCAATGACCACGTCTTGCATTGGGTCTTCTTCAGGGTCAAGAGCCTCTGATCGGATGGCCCAGTCCATGAAATCGTTTGAATCTCCCATGATGGCTGAAACAGAAACGCTTGAAGAAAAACCTTGGCAGGAAGGAGCTACTGATGGAGAATCTTGACTGGTGTAAACGGTGAGACAAGGAATTCAGGGAGGAGTACAGTAAATGGAAGAGTAGTAAAGAGCAGGAGCTTGGAGGAAAAGAGACTGAAAGAGCCATCAGGGCGAAAGTGTCTCTCTTATATGTGTAGATTGAGACTGCGAAGGACACACGTCGATCGCTGCAACTTGAGATTGTCCATATTGTGTAATATCCAATGGCCAATCAGCTGCTCGACCAGCTGCAAATTTTTGTGGAGACCTTGGTAGCCGTTGACGAGCTGATTGGCCAATGGAATGCCAAGCAGCCCTCGCTAAGGAAGCCAATGAGATGTCGGACCGGTCAAGATTGGCATGGCAATACATCATCTTTTATCGTCGAGGTCTTTTCCTCAACTAATGATTCAAACGCAGTTTGAAGAGTATTACGGGAATTATTATAGCCTTCGAGTGCCTTCGAGTATGTAAGAAATCCGCGGTCTTCGGAATATGCCATAAAGGACTATGAAGAGCCGAGATCCGCGTAGTCTTTGATGGTCAGTGATGACAATCACAACGAAAAAGGTCGATCAACGTCTTTATGCATTGCAATCATCTTTTTATGCAATTGAACGTCGGGCGCCCTATGGCTATTAACGGGGCCTGATTTCACAATAATCACGCCCCGATATTTCGCTTCACCGCTGGATCACATAGATGAGTCCAGTCTCTTTGAATCCTGAGTATATTGAGACCGAGTCAGAGGGTGGAATCATCAGTCGCGCTTACGCTAAAATAATATAGTCGATAGAGAAACATTGATCGGCACCAATGAGCGGCCAGCCAAACATCTCACCGTAGATCTAGATCACTTCATAAGTTTGGCATTGGACATGTGGTGGTTAGATCTATTAAGACTCTGAGGTAGTGACGCGTCAACGGCTTTCTTATTCAGCATCGTTGAACGCGATATCTACAACCAAAGTGATATAGTATTTGCTATGTGTAATTGAACGGAGAGTCGATGAGGTCAAGACTCTCTGTCTCATGGATAGATGAAGCGTAACATAATCCCGCTCAGCAGACCACGGAATACGAGGTTTTTCTACTATGTGGAGCGATTTTGGTATTCAATGATCGCAAGGATCTAGGTCCCAGTTGCATGACCTTCAGATGGTGTCTCTCAGCGTTGATGTACAATCTCCCCTCCAAGAGAGCTGAATAGCTAGGTGACGTCTAACCATGACCTCCAGCAATCAACTGGTGTCGTTGAAGAATTGGCTCCGCCTAAACTGGCCGCGACAGCTTCATTCTTATCAAGACGATCAGCAGCGTTATAGAGATTCAATCCGTCCAGAAATGAAGGCATCTTTCGTATCTGTGTAGCCATTATTAATGGCAGTCTCTAGTGAAGACGGCCAGCCCCGTAGAAAAAGACCCGATTCAGTGCCACGTTTAGCAAATAGTCTCACATTGTCAATAGCGCCTGAAGTAACAGCATAATCGAACGCAGTACATCCTTCGAAATCTTTCTTGCAAGGATCGACTCCACGATCTAGGAACACATTGATCACATTGCTTGACATACCTTTTTCGATGGCGACGTGAAGTATAGAGCGGCCCTCTCGGTCAGCTTCATTGATACTGACTCTGCAGCCAGCTAAGAAATGACTAACTATATCGCTTGACGTGTGACCTTTGCCGGCGGCATGAAACACTGAGCGGCCCTTCCGGTCAAGTACATTGGAGATGCCTCCACTCTCCACGAGGACCGCGATTAGCTCTGGAGACCTTTCATTTAGAGCAAGGGCCTCAAACAACCATGTACGGCCTAGTCGGTATCTACTATCCACGTCGAGTGCTGCCTCGCCCGTAAATTTCAATGTGCAGTCGGACACGTATGCAATTGCTATCCCTTTCAAGCCTTGTGCCCCATCGTGTGCAGTTTCCAAACTTGCGCCATTGAGTATGAGAAATCTCAATCCGGGTTCAACTCCCAAATTCGAATTTGAGCTTGTTAATTCGCCTACCTCGCTCAGGCGGTGGTAACCACTTGGTGCTACTGAATGGTCTGTATGATCATCGTTGTGGCTTTCGCTGGCTCTGGATGTCGTCTGGTTAAGGTGTCGAAGTGCGTACACAAGTGGTGGTTGAGATTGCGAGTCTAATCCGTTGATTGCTCCTCGGTAGTCTAATAGAACTCTTATAAGTCCGACATTACCGTCGTAAGCTGCCATGTGCAAAGCCTGCACCCGAAGATCTTCATCGCTTGCTACATTGAGACTTTGGAGATGGCGACCATCAGACCAAGAAGCGACAAGAGTTCGGGCAGAAGCCCAACCTCGACGTTGTGCTTCCTCTAACAATATCCTTACCACGTCGTGGCGACCAAGTCGCATAGCATGATAGATCAACTGGTCCACAGCGGTCGCTGTTGGCGCCGATTTCATGATCAGCTCAAAAAAAGCATCCTCGCCTTTCCTCATCACAGCGTCACCAAGAAGAGTGGTGTTTCATCGAACAGACCTAGAAAGTCGATATAAGGCTTGAATGACTCAAGTTCCTTGAGCAAGTCAAGCAAAGGTATGTGGGAGTTTTCGACAGCCCAACCGAAAAATCTCAAGTGGGGAAGGTTCGATGGTTGTTGACAGACACCCCAAGGACGAGACTCGAACAGCAGATTCTTGTACAACGCTAAGTCCTTAAATTGGTCCCATTTTTAAGCAAAGCTCTTATCGTAGGACATTGTATGCCAGATCCAGTTCTCTCTAATGTAGCTGAGTAGAGAAAATCGCTGTTCGAAGTTTGGATGCAATGGCTTCCGCTCATACTTCTTTAAGAGCTCAGTGTAGTCGACGGTCGGTAGGGCCCGAGTCTTTTGGCGGTAAATTCCAACCAGGAAGTCGTAAACTCCGTTGCTGATGCTTAAGAGTCGCGGAATGGAGAGAAATGCAGACTGGTTCGGTATCTCTGCTCTAATAATGGGGGTTTTGTTGGTTAGTGCAATTTGGGCCTCGAAGTCTGCGAACTGTAGATATGTCACACAAATACCCCCCACAAAATTTTCGCTTTCTTTCCGGTTCCTCTCACGCCTCTCAAGAAAGGCTGCAACAGTGTGGTGAGTGAATCGTACTGTGCGATCGTCCTCGTCGAAACGAACCAGGTTACCACAGTCTTGCAGGAATCTCTTTCCGTCAGTTTCGGCAGCGATTTTAGATCTTTCCAGCGAGCTATCACTTAGGTCGACCGCGATAGCTTCTCGAAGCTCATCTAGCTCTAGGGGCCTTCTGACACAGAGCGTCCAATCAAAAATCTTGCTGGTCAGTGCAATCTGATGTCCAGATTTGTGAGATAATCTTTCTATGATACGCTCGTAGGTTGCGATCAATCCTTTTGGCAGATTTCGTAGAGCTGACTTGAAGCTCTGTTCAGAGTGTAGTGAATTTTTGAGATCCTCAACTTGAAAGGAAATCCAGAGAAACCTTGACTGTCAGCATACTGGGTCTTCTGAGTTCTTAGCAATGCTTACATTCCTTGAGCCTTGGTCACTAACTCATGCTCGACTTCCATCAGCAGTGATGGATTGTTCGCAATGACGGGATGACTGGCAAGACAATCCTTTACGTATCGCCCGATGTACGCCTTGACATCCTGAGCCGTTGCCTTCTCTGAGACACCAACTTGGCGATGATTTTCTAGAGCATTGGAGAAGCGAGAGTCTTGGCGGCTTGAAAAATAGAGCTTGACCAAGCCTCTATTGACGGTGGACACTTCCCTGATCATGCGAATAATATCTTCCTAACTATCGGTCTCAGCTTCGTCAAGACCATCAATTACAATTTAGACAAGACATATCCCCCTATTATGTGACAAAGGAGGTCAATCAATTTATCGAAAGGAGGATGGCCTAGTCCCTGATGGTACATCTTTCGAATCATTGAAGCTGCAATTTCGTCAATGGTTGATTTCACTATGAGCAGCTGTTGAATGAGAGTGCCAATGATCGAAGGGGCTTCCAAAGTCTTACCGTCAGCGTGGTCGCAGTAACAGTACGCGATGGCTGAACGCTCGTAGTGCACTTCTCCAGAAAGGGCGTCAATGACGCTCGCACTGTTCTAAAGTGAGTCAAGTTGGATATGTTTGTAATGAAACCAACTCACTCACGTGAGGACCGTTCTCCCAGACCCAGCTATCACGATGATCGGAGAGGTCAGAATATTCCCGATACCACATTTTTTGGCAAGGTAAATATTAACGACTTACGTATGCCATGGCTGTAAAGATTGCATGATTGCGATTCTGCTTTCCACCGTTTGAATGCATCAAGTCAAAGATCCACGTGGCAGTATCTTGCTGTCTAGCTTGTAGAATTTTAGAGTGCTGCTTCTCCCACCGAATAGAAGACAGCATAGATAAAAGTTTTATTCGGTCCTCCTCTGCCTCAAGTTTAGTAAGGATCATGAGATTGAGGCACGTGTCGAACCTGCTTGGCGTTTTTCAATCTGCGATAATATCTCACTCTCTACGTCTCGTGCCTTTCCCGCTTCGAGCAAATGCGAAATTCCAGCTTCTTTCTCTACCGCCTTCTTGTGCCGGTGAAATTCAGTTATCGAGATACCAAACTGCTTATTGACAGATTTCCACGAGACGTCGCAAGACACGAAGATTTACGAGCGGATAATGTATTCAGTAAAGCTGATCATACATACCTATGAAGTGCATGCCAGATACTCACTAAACTTGCGTCTTTGGTGGAAGTAGCCTTTGACGAAAGTGCAAAACGTGATCACGTCTAGGTATGCATTTGACAGTGCACGTGTCAATCGCAGGTGTGATGGGAACAACTTTTCGTAGATTTGGAATCTTGGGATTAGTTCGCCGATCTCGACAAGCATTTTTATCAAGGCCTCGAAGTATTCTCCAAATTTTGATGAAAGCTGGTTTCACAAATAAGGCCCTGATGAATGGTAGTACACAACAGGGAGACAACTGTCCTGGATCAGCACTCGTATGGAGCCCCACAGAGGGGACAAGATCCTAGCTGATGAGTTTGAGTAGACATCAAGCGCCTTGCCCCACTCGTCCATACCAGCTAATAAGCGGTTCAGCCTTTCAGCTAGACGTCTGGATTTGCTGTCTACTTCGTGTGCTTTTTGTGCCGTATTCGCGCTGTAGAACATATTTTCAAACGATGAATCCTCAAAGTCGGCTCTCTCTGCCTCGTTCAGTCCTTCAAGAAAACGCTCGCGAGCTCGCGCCCACGCGCCGTACGGTAAGGCATCTTCAGCCATTGATGTCTCAAGATCGGCAGGATGTCCTCAAAGCTCAGGTACGTACAAGAGCCTGGCTTCCCTATACTTGATCTATGACGAGTTTTCAGATGCTGCTGTGGCCTCGACATAAAATTGGGAATTCTGCGACCCCTCGTGGCGTCGAAAAGCGCTTGAGGCAGCAAGGTGGCAAGCAAGGCTGAGTGCCTTGCCTGTCACCATCGGTAGCTGTCATTGCCATCAGGCTGTCAGGCTAGCTCTAGGTGCATGCAGACGCACGATTGATTGGCTGGGCCTGGCTGACTAATATTGTGAGAGTGTGTGAACGCGCATTGCCTCAGGACCTCAGACGTGCTAAGCCATAAAAGTGGCTTTCTGCTTATATAAAACCTGGTGCGCAGCACGTCTAAGTGTAAAACCGCGTATTTTTACTAGAAATACCTTAACTACCGACGTATTTTTTCGACTTTTTTTTCTACGATAGCCTTACTC